>Ga0156279_104_pt1 | contig 74421 bp, 66 predicted proteins | sample RifCSPlowO2_12_FD_107928 | JGI IMG/M metagenome (GOLD analysis project Ga0156279, IMG submission 107928) | Acidobacteria bacterium RIFCSPLOWO2_12_FULL_68_19 | reverse complement strand
GACATTGATCCGAGCGGTGAGGTGTCGCGCCCCGTTCTCGCACGCTTCACGCCGTGGGCCGAGCCGCAAACGCGCTTATTTTGGGCCTAGCGTGTCGTCGAGAGGCAATGAGACCATCCTGCTTGTCGAGGACGAGAGAGCGGTACGCGCGCTGACGCGCCGGGTGCTCGAAGGGAATGGCTACACCGTCCTCGAGGCCGCCGGCGGTGTCGATGCGATCGAGCGAGTCGAGCACCATGAAGGCCCAATCCATCTGCTGCTCACCGACGTCGTCATGCCCGGCATGAGCGGGCTGGCGGTATTCGAGAGCATCTCGGCGCTTCGTCCGGGCATCAAGGTGCTGTACCTTTCCGGCTACACCCCCAACGCCATCGTTCACCACGGCATTCTTGGCGCCGGAACGCCATTCCTGGAGAAGCCCTTCACGCCCGGCACCTTGACGGGGAAAGTGCGTGAAGTCCTCGATTCCTCTGGATGAGGCTCGTCGAAAGGCTGGTCGGCTATTCGGGCCGGCACCCCTCGAATTCTTCGCCGCCAGGCGCCGTCTCCAGCGTCGGGCAGGGCGCGGCGTGGGTCGGCAGCGCCAGCTCCAGGATGTCCACGATGAAGTTCGCGTGGACGTCCACCAGGACGAGGTCGCGGCCGATGAACCGGTACGCCAGCTCCGGCGGCAGCGGCGGCAGCATCGCCAGCAGCGGCCACCTCATCCCGGAGACACCCCAGGGAATGGGCTGGCTGACCATCGGCCTCCAGTGATCGACCCCCGGATCTCGGTCGGGCGGCCAGGGCAGGACCGCCAGCCCTTCTTCGTCCCCACCAAGCGCCTGGGCGATCCGCAGACGAAAGGCGTCCGCCACCTCCGGGGTGAAGAGCCCGCCCGGCGCCGCCTGCGGCCGCGCCTCCCGCAGCGCCGCGCGCAGCGCCTCGGCCGCCGCTTCCGCGTACTCCGGGTTCCCGGACAAGTACGCAGGCGGCCACGCGCGCTCCAGCCGGCGATGCAGTTCGACGTAGTCGTTGACCGCCACCTCGAAGGCGGCGACGGCTCGCTCGTCGGCACCGGGGTCGCCGAGACGTCCGAGCTGACAGTCGGTTTGAGGCGGCGCGAGGAGCGGAAGGACCAGCGCGGGAATCGACAGGATAACTGGGGTGAACATGCGCACCTCCCGTCGAGCAACTGCCCACAGGGAGGCAGCATCTGTGCCATCGCGAAATACCTTGAATCGTGCGGCCCCACGGCGACGACCACGCCCTGGGCAAGTCGAGTTTTCGCCAGTTGCTGCGAGTTTTCGCCCAGTCCTCGAATCGAACTGTCGAAGCCTCGAGGAGGTCGCTCCTCGAAGCTTGACTCGCCGCCATCGATCCGTACAGTAGACGCTGTGACACATCGACGCGACGGCGTGCTGGCGGGCGTGTGGGTCCTCGGCCTCACTGGGATGCTGACCGGCATCACCCTCACGGCGGCGGCGCAGGCGCCGGCTGCGGCGGCGCGGGGCGGCAGCGGCGCCCGGGCGAGCCTGACTGGTGCGATTCGCGCCGCAGGCGGGGCGCCGATCGAGGGGGTCGTCGTGTCGGCCCGCGCAGCAGGCAGTTCCGCCACCACGTCGGTCTTCACCGACCAGGGCGGCGAGTACGTCTTTCCGCCGCTCGCGGCCGGGCCCCACGACGTGTGGGCGCAGGCCACCGGCTACGAGGCGGCGCGCGCGCAGGTGACGATCGACACGGCCCGCCAGACGCGGCAGCCCTTCACCTTGAACGCCGTCGCGGACGTGACCCTGCAGCTCACGCCGTCGGAATGGCTCGCGGCGCTGCCCGAGGACACCTTGGAGCAGCGCCGCCTGAAGGCGGTCTTCCGCACCAACTGCACCGCGTGCCACCCGTCCACCTACGTCTTCCAGAACCGGTTCGACGAAGACAGCTGGCGCGCCGTCATCGGCTTCATGGAGCGCAATACCGGCACGGGCAACATCAACCGGCACACCACGGTCGTCCATTACAAGGACGAGCTGGCGAAGTACCTGGCGAGCGTGCGCGGGCCGGCCGCGGCGCCGCTCACCTTCACGCTCGCTCCCAGGCCGACAGGCGAGGCGGCACGGGCGGTCATCACCGAATACGACGTTCCGCTCGCCGGCGCCCGGACCGAGCGGGCCTGGAACGACGGCAGCGACTGGTCGCGCGGCTGGCCCACCGCCTCGATGGGCGCCCGCTGGATCCACGACATCGTCCCCGACGACGACGGCAACGCCTGGGGGACGCGCGATCGCGGCCCCGCCGACATGACGCTCTTCAAGGTCGACACGACCACCGGCCAGGTCACCGGGTTCGCCGTGAAGAACGGACAGGCCATCCGGCGGTCGCATTCGATCACCAAGGACCAGCAGGGGATCATCTGGTTCGACGGCGGCGATGGCCCGCTCGGGCGCCTGGATCCGAAGACGGAGCGGGTCGAGATGTTCTTCCCGCCAATCAACATGGGCGGGGGCCAGCTCACCACGGTCGATGTGGACGGCCAGGGCAAGATCTGGGGCGCCACGACGGGGGGCGCCAATCGCTTCGACCCGGTCACCAAGACGTGGATGCACTTCTCGAGCGTCAACTGGCCGCGCAACTTCGTCTACGGGACGGCCGGCGACGCCGCGGGGAACGGCTGGTGGACGCAGTACACGGCGGACCGCGTCGTCAAGGCCGACCCGAAGACGGGGAAGACGGTCGAGGTGCTGATGCGGCCGCCCTGGGTCAGCGAAGAGGATCTGACGACGACGGCCGATCGCGAGTGGTATCGGGCGATGGGCGTGATGGCGTGGGGCAACATCAACACCGTGCCGCACGGCCAGCAGCCGCGCCGCATGGGCGCCGACAAGCGGGGGGAGTTCGTCTGGGTGCCGAACAACGCCGGCAACAACCTCGCGCGCATCAACATCCACACGCTCGAGACGAAGTACTACCCGCTTCAAGGCAACCCCTACTTCGTGACCGTCGACAAGGACTCGAACGTCTGGACGAACCTGTTCGCCGACGCGAAGGTCGCGCGGTTGAACCCCCGGACCGAGCAGTGGACCTACTACACGCTGCCGAGCCGCTGCGAGTCCCGCAATATCTCGGTGGACAACATCCGCGGCGACGTCTGGGTGCCGTGCGCGAACACGAGCCGCGTCATCCGCCTCCGGTTCCGGACGGCCGCCGAGATCGAGGCGCTGCGATGACGCGGCGCCTCGTGCGGATCGTCTCGACGGCCGCGGCGCTCGTGGCGCTGGCGGCGGGAACGCGCGCGGCGGCGCAGCAGCGCAACGGAGAGGCGTACTCGACGACGCCGGAGGTGGTGCGCGAGGTCTACGACATGCGGGCGGCCATGGCTCCGCTCCTGCTCGGCGAGACGGAAGTCAGAGGGCGCGCCCTCTTCGCCCAGCGCTGCGCCAACTGCCACGGGGGGACGCGCCAGCGGCCTGGACCGCTCCTTGGCAAGCGGACCGTGGAGAAGCTCGGCGAGGCGGCAATCCGCGAGAAGGTCAGAACGGGGTCGCCGATGATGCCCGGCTACGAGCACACGTTCCTGCCCGCGCAGCTCGACGAGCTCGTGGCGTTCCTGAAGACGTTCACGCCGCGGCCGCAGTCCGCCGGGGCGCAGGAATAGCCCGGCAAACCTCATTACACTTGCGGCCGGACATGGCGCGACGCGTCTTCCTGGCCGTCTACGGCGTGTCGGGTGCGGCGGCGCTCCTGTATCAGGTGGCGTGGTCGCGGCTGCTCACCTTGTACATGGGCCACACCGTGGCGGCCGTCGGGACGGTGCTGGCCGCGTTCATGGGCGGGCTGGCGGCGGGCGCCGCGCTGGCCGGCCCCGTCGCGCCCCGCCTGCCGGCGCGGCGGGCGCTCGTCGCTTATGCCGCCCTCGAGGCGGCGATTGCCATCTTCGCGCTCCTGGTCCCCGTGGGGCTCGCGCTCGTGCAGCCGCTCCTTCGGGCGGCGTACGCCGACGGCGCCGGGGCCTGGTTCGGCGCGGCGCGCGCCGGCGCCAGCCTGCTGCTCGTGGCGCTTCCGGCGGGCGCGATGGGCGCCACGCTGCCGCTCGCCGTGCGCTGGCTCGTCGGCCGCGTCGAGCGTGCCGGCGGAGACACCGGCGCGCTCTATGCGGCCAACACCGTCGGCGCCGCCTTTGGCGCGGCGGTCACCGGCTTCGCGCTCCTGCCGTCGCTCGGCCTGCGCTGGACGACGGTCGTGGGCGCGACACTGAACGGGGTGGCGGCGGCGGCCGCGCTGTGGTTGTCGTCGGCGCCGGCGCCTGCCGACGCGGACCGCGCGGGCGCTCCGGCGCCGGTCAGGCAGACTCGCCGTGCCCGAGAACAGGCGCGCGAGAGGGAAGCGTCGCCGGCGCGGCCGTGGCTGGCGGCTTCGGCGCTTGGCCTCTCGGGTGCGGTGGCGCTCGTCTACGAAGTCGTGTGGACCCGAACATTGGCGATCGTGATCGGTCCCACCACCTACGCCTTCGGCACGATGCTCGTCGCCTTCATCGCCGGGATTGCCGGCGGGTCCGCCGGGGCGAGCCGGATCGCCGACCGCACGCGGCGGCCGCTGCTCTGGCTCGCGTCGATGCTGGTGCTGGCGGCGCTCGGCGCCCTTGGCGCGTCGCTCCTGGTCGGTCAGCTTCCGCTCGCCGTCGGTCGGATCGTCTCGGCGCCCGAGGCGACGCTCCCGACCGTCGTCTCTCGCCAGGCGCTGCTCGTGGCGCCGCTGCTCGTGCCGATGACGCTCGCCTTTGGCGCCGCCTTTCCGTTCGCCGTGGCCGCCGCCGCGCGCGGCGCCGACCGCATCGCCTCCGACGTGGCGCTCGTCTACGCGGCCAACACCGTCGGCGCCGTGGCGGGCGCGCTCCTCGGGAGCTTCGTGCTCGTGCCGGCGATCGGGCTCCAGCGTTCGATCGTGCTCGGCGGCGTCGTGCTCATCGGCGCCGGCGCCGCCATCGCCGTCACGTGCGCGTCCCGAATGGCGGCTCGCGGGGCGATTGCGGCCGGCGGCGTCGCGCTGGCCGCGGCCGCGCTGGCCGTGCCGCCGTGGAATCCCAGGCTCGTGTCGAGCGGCGCGTACAAGTACGCCGCTGGGGCGGCCGGCGATCTGCAGGCGAGCCTCGAGGCGGGGGAGCTCCTGTACTACGGGGAGGGCGCGTCCGGCATCGTGACCGTGCGGCGGGTCGCCGGAACCACGTCGCTCGCCATTGACGGCAAGGTGGACGCGTCCAACGGCGGCGACATGCTGACGCAGAAGCTGCTGGCGCACGTCCCGCTGATGCTGCATCCCTCGCCTCGGAGGGTCGCCGTGATCGGGCTGGGGAGCGGGGTCACGGTCGGCGCTGCGCTCCGGCATCCGATCGACGGCATCGACGTCGTGGAGATCTCGCCGGAGGTCGTGGCGGCGTCGGCCTTCTTCCGCCGGGAGAACCGCGGCGCGCTCGCGGACCCCCGCACGCGCCTCGTGGAGGGCGACGGCCGCACGCATCTGCTGCTGTCGCGCTCGGCGTACGACGTGATCATCTCGGAGCCCTCGAACCCGTGGATGGCGGGCATCGCCGCCCTCTTCACGCGCGAGTTCTTCACGGCGGCGCGGGCGCGGCTCCGGCCCGGCGGCGTGTTCTGCCAGTGGGCCCACACCTACGACATCAGCGAGGAGGATCTCCGGTCGATTGTCGCCACCTTTGCCGCCGTGTTCCCCGGCGGCGCCATGTGGCTGGTCGGCAACGGCGACCTCCTGCTCGTCGGGGCGGCGGCGCCGGTGGCCGATCTCCTGCCGAACATCGAGCGTGCCTGGCAGCGGGAAGACGCCGCCGCCGATCTCGCGACGGTGCGGGTCGACCCGTTCGGCCTGTTGTCGCTCTTCGTGGCGGAGGGTCGCGGTCTCGCGGCGTTCGGCGCCGGCGTCGAGCAGAGCGACGATCGTCTCGCCCTCGAATTCTCGGCGCCCAGGGGGATCTACGGCGGCGCGGGGCGGCGCAACGCGGAGGCGCTGCGCGAGATTGGTGTCAGGGTCCCTCCGCCCTTGGTGGTTCGCGCGGTGGTCGACGCGGCGACGCCCGCGATGTGGCGCAACCTCGGCCTGATGCACCTGGGCGCGAAGGCGGCCGATCGCGCCTACGAGGCGCTCGTGCGCGCCGTGGCCGCCGACGGATCCGACAGCGAGGCGCTCTCGGCGCTCTCACGGGCCGCTCGTGCAGCCGGGCGGGAGGGGAGTGCCCGGGCGCTGCTCGAGGAGCTGACCGGGCGCGAGGCGCGCAACATTCCGGCGCGCGTCGCGCTGTCGCGGCTGCTGGCGTCGCTGGGCGATGCCGATGCCGCCATCGGCGCCGCCGGCGAGGCGCTGCGGATCGCGCCGTCGGACGCCGGCGCGCGGGAGCAGTTGGCGTCGGTGCTGGCCGATGCGGGCGACGCCGTGCGGCTCGCGCCGGTCGTCGAGACGATGGCGAAGGAGCAGCCCGAGCGTGCCGGCACGCTGTACTACCGGGCCGTGCTGCACTTCCTGCGCGGCGAGTTTCCCGACGCCGTTTCCATCGGCGAGCGTGCGGCGGCGGCCGACCCCGCCAACGGGCGCGTGCAGAACCTGCTGGGCGCCGCGTTTGCAAACCTCGGCCGTCCCGACCGCGCGCGGGCGGCGTTCGAGGCGTCGCTCCGGGCCGACCCCACCGATCCGTCTGCGCTCACCAACCTGGGGATGTTCGAGCTGATGTCGAGTCCCTCGGCCGCCGCGGCCCGGTTCGCCGAGGCGCTCGTCGTCGATCCCGGCTACCGCCCGGCGCTGGCGGGGCTGGCCGACGCGCTCGCCCGGCAGGGCGAGGGCGACCGGGCGGCCCGGGTTCGGCGGTAGATCGACTACAATCGGCGCCACTCACACAGGGACTCTCGCACCAATCCGGTTTCGGGCAGGAGGTCACGGTATGACACGCGTCGGGATTTCCGTCCTCGCGATCGTCGCGCTGCTCGTCGTCGTGCCGGTCGCGGCGGGACAGACCACCACCAGCGCCACAGGCGCCATCAACGGCCGCGTTTCCGACGAGTCGAAGGCGGTGCTGCCGGGCGTGACGGTCACCATCACGTCGCCCGCGCTCCTCGGCACCCGCACGACGGTCACCAACGAAGAAGGGCAGTATCGATTCCCGGCGGTCCCGCCGGGCGAGTACACCATCACCTACGAGCTGACCGGCTTTGCGACCGTCCGCCGCGAGGGCATCCGCGTGTCGCTCGGGTTCACCGCGACCGTGGACGTCGAAGTCGGGCTGGCGTCGCTCGCCGAGACCGTGACGGTCACGGGCGAGACGCCGGTCGTCGATCTCCAGTCCACGGAGCTGACCACGAGCTTCGACAAGGAGCTGCTGGCGGCGATCCCGACCGGGTCGCGCGATTTCTGGTCGCTGCTGGCGATCAGTCCGAGCGTGCAGGTGTCGAAGTTCGACGTCGGCGGGAGCGCGGCGATGACCGTGCTGCCCGTCAACGTGTACGGCATCACCGGACAGGAGCGCCCGCTCGTCGAGGGGATCATCTCCAACTCGGCGACCGGCGGCGTCGGGTTCTCCTTCTACGGCGACTACGGCTCGTTCGAGGAGGTCTCGGTCAGCACGGCGGGCCACAGCGCCGAAACCGGATCTCCCGGCCTCTTCTCGAACCTGGTGAGCAAGTCGGGGGGCAACACGTACCACGGCGCGTTCTACCAGGATTACCAGAACGACAAGATGCAGGCGTACAACATCGACCGCGACCAGATTGCCCGCGGCGTCACCGGCGGCCGCGCCCTCGGCCCGCGGGAGGTGAACCGGTCCGAAGGCTGGCGCGACACCAACGCGGATCTGGGCGGCTTCCTCGTGCCCGACAAGCTGTGGTGGTACGGGTCGTACCGGTACCTCACGGTCAAGCAGTGGTTCGCGAACTACCCGGCCGAGCCGCAGTCCTCCCGCGGCCAGAACTTCACCGGCAAGTTCACCTACCAGCTCTCGAACAACAACAAGTTCATCGGCTACGTCCAGCGGACCGAGAAGCTCCAGGTCAACCGCCTCGATGCGTTCCGGCTGAGCGCGACGGCGGCGATCAACGAGTCGCGCGACTCGACGTGGTATCAGGACTACCACAGCGGCGTCTGGAAGGGCGAGTACAACCGCGTCATCGGCAACGCCGCCTTCGCGGAGGTGCGCGGCGGCGGGTACTGGTTCCACTTCCCGACCATGCGCCAGACCGAGGCGCTCCGCTACGAGGACACCGGCACGCGCATCGTCCGCGGCGGCAACCAGAACCGCGTCCAGGATCGCGACCGGCCGCAGCTGCTCGGCTCCCTCAGCTACTTCAAGGACAACTGGTGGGGCACGCACAACCTGAAGGTCGGCGGCAACTACTTCCATGAGGAGCAGTGGGCCGACGCCGGCGGCTTTCCGGAACAGGTCGTGCACGTCTACAACAACGGCGTTCCGATCGAAGTCTGGCTGACCGAGCCGGGCGAGCAGACGATCGGGCTGGCCGTGACGTCGGCGTATGTGACCGACTCGTGGCAGACGCCGCGGCGGCTCACCCTCAACCTCGGCGTGCGCTTCGACCGGTTCCGGTCGTACGTGCCGGAAATGGTTCACCCGGTGAGCCGGTGGAATCCGGCGGAGATTCGGTTTCCGGGGGAGGACAACCTGAGCACCTGGAACCTGTTCGCCCCGCGGCTCGGCGCGAGCTGGGCGGTGACGGCCGACAACAGGAACGTCGTGAAGTTCAATTACGCGAAGTACTGGTACGACCCTGGCTTCGGGCTGGCGGGCACGCTGACGCCGAACCCCGCGATGTGGGATCGCCGCTTCGCCTGGACCGACCCGAACCGGAACGGCGTGTACGACGTGGGCGAGCAGGGGCGTCTCATCGCCAACACCGGCGGGAGGGCGAGCACGGCGCTGGATCCGAATCTCGAGGACCAGTACGCCCATGAAGTGGCGGCGTGGTACGAGCGCGAGCTCGTCGCCAACGTCGGCGTGCGCGGCGGCATCATCTGGCGCGGGACCCGTCAGGCCTACACGACCATGAACCGGAACAGGCCGTACGATGCCTTCAACGTGCCGGTCATGATTGCCGATCCGGGTCCGGACGGGCGCATCGGCACCGGTGACGACGGCGCGCCGATTCCCGGATTCAACCTGGCGCAACAGTACGTCGGGACGCCGTCGATCAACGTCACGTCCAACGTGCCGAACTCCGACAGCGACTTCCTGACGTACGAGTTCAGCGGGACCAAACGGATGCGCAACCGCTGGGCGCTGTCCGGGTCGTTCTCGGTCATGAAGAGCTGGTTCAATGGCTACCAGTATCCGGAGGCGCAGTCGCCGAACACCATACGGACGAACCAGTACCCGCTGACGCCGAACGATCTGATTGGCACCGACGGCGAGGGACGGTTCGTCTTCACGGTGTGGAGCGCCAAGATGCTCGGCACCGTGGAGCTGCCGTACCAGATGCGGCTGGCGGCGACGATGCGCGAGCAGTCGGGCCTGCCGTACGGCCGCACGTTCGACACGACGCTCAACTACGGCACGGTGCGGGTGCTGGCCGAGCCGATGGGGACCAACCGGCAGCGCAACGTGGTGATCACCGACCTGCGGCTCGAGAAGTCGTTCACCCTGACCGGGCCGCTGCAGGCGTCGGGCGTGCTCGATCTCTTCAACCTGTTCAACAGCAACCCCGAAGAGCGGATCAGCTGGCAGTCCGGCTCGTACCTGCGGCCGCTGCAAATCATCCCGCCGCGTGTGGCGCGGGTGTCGGTCAAGCTGACGTTCTGAGGTCGGTCGTGGCAGAGGGGCCTGGGGTGCCTGACGCGCCGCGGCGCGTCAGGCGCCAGGCACGCTGCGAAGAGTGCGACGGTGCTAACGCCCCGCCCTGTTAACCTGGATTATTCACGAACCCGTCGTTCACATTGCTGGGTTCTCCCTTCTCCGTTCGTGTTCCGGTTCGGTTCTGCCGTTCGTCGTTCCCCGTCGAGCCGGTTCGAGGTGTTCCGGCGAGAACGAGCTATAGACCTCCGACGAACATTGAACCGCGAACCCCGAACACGAACCCTGAACACGAACCGAGAAGCGAGAACCGAGAAGCGTGAACGACTGATTCATGAATAGGGCGGGTTAAGATACCCTCCATGGTGCGACAGGCGATCTGGATCACGGCGGCGGCGCTCGCGGTGGCTGTGCCGGCCTTGCCGGCGCGGGCCCAGGAGACCGAGCCGACCGCGCTGCAGCAGCAGATTGAAAAGCTCAACGCCGGCCAGGAGGCGCTTCGGAAGGAACTGCAGGCGGTGCAGCGGCAGCTCCAGGAGATCCGAACGCTCCTCCAGCAGCAGGCGCGGGCGCCGCAGCCGGCCCAGCCCGCTGCCGCGCCGCTCCCGGCGGAGCTGGCGGTCGCCGGTGCGCCGTTCAAGGGCGCCGCGGACGCCGTGCTGACGATCGTCGAATTCTCCGACTTTCAGTGTCCGTTCTGCGGACGCCATTGGACGCAGACCTACGGTCAGCTCGACAAGGAATACGTTTCCACCGGCGCGGTGAAGTACGTGTTTCGTCACTTCCCGCTGGAACGGATTCACCCGCAGGCGTTCAAGGCGGGAGAGGCCGCCGAGTGCGCCGCCGCCCAGAACCGCTTCTGGGACATGCACGACCGCCTCTTCGCCAACCAGCAGGCGCTCTTCCCCGGCGACCTGGTCACGCACGCCCAGGCGCTCGGCCTGGACGAGGCGAAGTTCACCGGCTGTCTCGCCGGGCAGACGGCGGCTCGCGTCCGGCAAGACGTGACCCTGGGGACGCAGGCGGGCGTCAACTCGACGCCGACCTTCTTTGTCGGCCTGACGATGCCGGACGGGAAGATGAAGGTCCTGCGGAAACTGAACGGCGCCCTCCCATTTGCGACCTTCAAGACCACCCTCGACGGCCTGCTGGCCGACGCGCGGGCCCGGTAGCGCCGCCGGCACACCGCGCCGCGCTGCTGAAACGGTGAGACGCAGGATGGGGTATATTTGACGACCGCGAACGGCCCGAGCCGTTCCTGTTCTTTCAATCATTAACCTAAGATGCGAGGGGAGAACGATGCGAAAGACGCTTGGACTGTCCGCTGCACTCGTCCTGGCGGCGGTACTGATGTCGCCCGGTGTTTCGTCGAGCCAGGGGCAGGCACAGATGCCGGCGCAGCCAATGAGCTTCTTCGTCACGAGCGTGGGAGGCGGTGACGGCGCCAACTTCGGGGGCCTGACCGGCGCCGACGCCCACTGCCAGAAGCTGGCGGCGGCTGCCGGGGCCGGCAACCGCACCTGGCACGCCTATCTGAGCCAGTCTCAGGCCGGCGACGTGCCGGCGGTGAACGCCCGCGACCGTATCGGCACCGGTCCGTGGTACAACGCCAAGGGTCAGCTCATCGCCGCCAACGTGCAGGACCTGCACGGCGACATCGAGCGCGACCGCAACAACGTGCGGAAGCCGACCGCGCTCAACGAAAAAGGCGGCATGGTGAACGGCGTCGGCGACATGCCGAACCAGCACGACATCCTCACGGGCTCGGATTCCACCGGCCGCGTGCTGATTGGCAACCCGGCCATCGTCACCTGCGGCAACTGGACGAGCAACGCCATGGGGAACGCCATCGTCGGCCATCACGACCGCCTGGGCGGGGCGAACTCGTCGTGGAACGCGGCGCACTCGACGGCCGGCTGCAGCCAGGAAGCGCTCGTGAAGACCGGCGGCGCCGGCTTCCTCTACTGCTTCGCGGTGAACTGACGGCTCTTGGACCCGGAGGCCTTCGGGTCTCCGGGTCCGCACCAGGCTATCGCCCGGTCCACTTCGGCGCTCGCTTGGCCAGGAAGGCCGCGACGCCTTCGCGAAAGTCCGCGCTTCCGTAGCACATCTCGATCAGGTCCCGGGCCTCGGGCGAGGTCAGGCGCCGCTTGGCCAGGAGCCGGCGCGTCATCTCCTTGGTCGCCCGCACCGTGAGCGGCGCGTTCGACGCAATCTGCAGGGCCAGCTCACGCACGGCCTTCTCGATCTCCCCGGCCGGCACGAGGCGGTCGACGAGCCCGACCTCGTGCGCTTCCTCCGCCGGCACGAGCCGGCCGGTGAAGAGCATGTCCTTGGTGCGCCCCGGCCCCGCCAGATCCACGAGGCGGCTGAACGCGGCGCCGGTCACGCAGTTGCCCAGGGTGCGCGCGATCGGAATGCCGAAGGTCGACTCCGGCGTGGCAACGCGCAGGTCGCACGTGACGGCGATCGCGCAGCCGGCGCCGACCGCCACGCCTTCGATCTGCGCAATCGTCGGCTTGGTGACGCGCTCCAGGCGGTCGAGCACGTCGGCGATGTGCTGCTCGTAGGTGACGCCGTCCTGCGGCGTCTGGAACCGCTGGAACTGCGAGATGTCGGTCCCGGCGGCGAACGCCTTGCCCCCGGCGCCGCGCAGCACCAGCACGCCGACCGCCTCGTCGCCCTCGACGCGGTCGCACGCCTCCACGAGCGCGTCGTACATCGCCCAGGTCATCGCGTTGCGCGCCTCCGGGCGATTGAACGTCAGGACGGCCAGCGGCGGCTCGAGCTGGAAGATCGTTTCGGTTGCAGCCACGGCTAAGTCTTATCACACTAATAGCGCATGGATTCCACCACAGCCGGAGCGCTCGCCGGCGTGCGCCTGATCGACGTCACCCAGGTGATGGCCGGCCCCTTCTGCACGATGCTGCTGGCCGATCTCGGCGCGGACGTGATCAAGATCGAGCCGCCGGAGGGAGACATGACGCGCCGGATGCCCGGCGCCGTCGGCCACGACACGCCCGCCTACAACGCCGTCAACCGGGGCAAACGCAGCGTGGTCCTCGACATCAAGACCGACGCGGGACGCCGTGCCGTGCTGCGGCTGGCCGGGTCGGCCGACGTCTTTGCCGAAAACAGCCGGCCGGGCGTGATGGCGGGTCTCGGCCTCGGCTACGAGGCGCTGGCGGAGCGCAACCCGCGGATCGTGTACGCGTCGATTTCCGGCTACGGCCAGACCGGGCCGGACCGGGCCAAAGGGGGGCTCGATCTGATTGCGCAGGCGGTCTCCGGGATCATGTCGGTCACCGGCGCGCCCGGAGGCCCGCCGATGAAGGCCGGTGTGCCGCTGACCGACCTCGGCGCGGCGCTCTTCGCGGCGACCGGCGTCCTGTCGGCGCTCATCCACCGGCACCGCACCGGTCGAGGGCAGCACGTCGACACCTCGCTCGTCGAGGCGGGCGTCGCGCTGTCGGTCTGGGAGGCGACCGAGTATTTCGCCGGCACCGGCGTGCCGGAGCCGCTCGGTTCCGCGCACCGGATGGTCGCGCCGTACCAGGCGATTGCCTGCGCCGACGGGCACGTCACGATTGGCGCCTCGAACGATCGTCTCTTTGCGCGGCTGTGCGAGGTGCTCGGGCATCCCGAATGGGCCGGGATGCCGGAATTCGCGGACAATCCGAGCCGTGTGCGCAACCGTGCGGCGCTCGCCGAGCGCATCGAATCGGTCACCCGCCACCGTTCGAAGCGCTCCTGGCTGGACGCGTTCGAGTCGCGCGACATCCCGTGCGGCCCGATCAACTCCTACGCGGAGGTGTTCGCGGACCCGCAAATCGTGGCGCGCGACATGGTGGTGAGCGTGGAGCATCCCACCCTTGGCCGGATCCAGGCCCTGGGATCGCCGATCAAGCTGAGCGCCACGCCTGCCTCCGCCCGGCGGCGCGCGCCCACGCTGGGCGAGCACACCGAAGAAGTCCTGCGCGAAGCGGGGTTCGAGGACAAGGAGATCGACGAGCTACGTAAGACCGTGATGTGAGGGTGCGACGGTGCGAGGGTGCGAGGGTGCGATGGTGCGTCCGAGGGTGCGAGGGTGCGACGGTGCATCGGACAGTGCGACGGTGCGACGGTCGGGCGCTATCAATGACATTGAGACACCAAGGACGAAGGAATTAGCGATGAGGCGCTCGACGAGCGCCGCGCTCTCGTGCGGCGCGACGACGTAGCGGCTGAAGGTGTCGAGGATCACGTACAGATAGAAGTACGTCCACTGCGCGGGCCCGAATAGCTTGGTGATGTCCCAGCTCCAGGCGTGGTTCGGCCGCGTGGCCAGCAGTTCCGGTGCGGCGTAGTGCGGCCGCCGTGCCCATCGCGACGCTCGCCGTCTCGACCGCCAGCAGCTCGGCAACTTGTTGTTGGAACGCGATGATCGTCTCGGCCCGCCCGCTCCAACGTTTTCACGCGTGGATCGGTCGACCTCACCTCGCGGCCCCGCTTCTTCGGCGTCAAGCCGTGCGCGCGCTGCCGGCGCCAGGTCACCAAATGGGACGAGTAGAGCCCTTCAGTCCGCAACAGCGCGCCGGCACGTCGGGGTCGGGCGGGGCCAAGGCACCCGCGCACTGTCGGACGCACCGTCGCACCCGCGCACTGTCGGACGCACCGTCGCACCCGCGCACTGTCCGATGCACCGTCGCACCCTCGCACTGTCCGATGCACCCTCGCACCCTCGCAGCATCGGACGCACCCTCGCACCGTCGCACCGTCGCACCGTCGCACCCCGTAGTCTTTCGTCCGTCCTACATCGCCCCTCGGGCCTTCGCCGAGGCAATGACCCGGTCCGCGGTGATCGTGCCGAGCAGCTGCGGCGTCGGTGCCGGGAGGAAGACGGCCATTGCGCCGTCGGGGAAGACGGGCGCAGGAAACCGGCGCTCCGCCGCCAGTTCCAGCAGGGCGCGGTGCCCGACGAGGATGCGGTTCATGCCCGGGCCCGGACTCGTGCCCAGCAGCCGCCGCGCCGCCTCGAGCGTGGCCGGCGGCCGATCGCCCAGGTCTCCCTCATCGGCCAGCTCCATCGCCACACTCACGCGGTCGGCGCCGAACGCCAGCTCGGCAGTCTCACGCGCCGGCGCGGCTGGGCTGGCGAGGATCTCGTTGAGCGGCACCCGGAGCGCACGGAGCGCGCGGCCGATCTCGCGCGCCTGAGCGGCGTCAGTTGGCGGCAGGTGGTGCAGGTACACGATCTTGCCGCCGTCCTGCATGGCAGCAATCAGCCGCTCGGCGGTCGATTGCGCCACGGCGCGCCGCGTCAACGGGACGGCAGCCAGGGCAGCGTACAGGAACGCGCGTCGACTGCGGTTCCGATGCACGAGCGGATTGTACGCCGCGCACGCTGACGCACGCGCGCGACAGCTCTCAGGATTCTGTCAGCGCCACTCGACGAGTGATGAGCACTACGATCCCCGGCACCACAACAGCGGTGCGGTGGCCGTGCCGTATAATGACGGCATCGTGTCATTCGACGATCGTCTTCGCGATGCGCTCGATCGGGCGCTGGCGGGAGCACGCGCCGATCTCGAACGTGACCTGAGTGCGCTCGCACGGGAGATCATCGACGCGACCGACCTCGCCGCGGATACTCGGGCGCTCGACGAGGCCGTATCGCTGGCCGACGTGCTGCGGGCGCTGCTCAATCAGGCGGGACGACGCGCCGAGCGCGCGGGGATGTTTCTCGTCACCGAGGGGCGCGTCCGTCCGTGGCCGCTTCGCGGCGCCGGCGCCGACGTGCTCCAGGCAGCCGAAGGCGGCCACGGGACGTTTCCGATCGTAGTGGGCGGAAGGGTCGTCGCCATCCTGTCTGCCGACCCGCTTCGACCGGAGTCGGCGGCCGCTCTCGACTCACTGGCACGGTATGCCGGCCGGCTGCTCGAGTCGATGACGTTGCACAAGGCGCTCGGCCTCGTGCCACTGCACCGAGGTCAGGCTGCGGACAGCAACGGCGGCGGAGTGCGGAGGCGTCGGCCCGCAGTGACGCGCGCCATCGGAGTACTCCCCGTCGCGCTGGCCGTTGTCCTGTGCGCAGGCGACAACACGCATGCGCAGCGGGCGGGAGAGGCCGGTCAGCCCGCGACCGTTTCGACGACCAACCATCCGCCGGTTCCCGCCCGCCCGTCCCTGTACTGGCTCGTCCCGGACGCGGCTCTGGCGCCTCGGTCCACGCGGAGGTCGGCCCAGTCGCCCACTGTCCAGTTTGCCCGCGGCGTCAGGCTGATCCAGGAGGAGGACTTTGCCGCCGCGCTTCCGCTGCTGCGAGCCGCCGATCTGGCGGCGACGCCGCTTTCCGACTACGGCCGCTACTACACCGGTGTGGCGCTGCTCGGCCTCGAGCAGTTCGAGGCCGCGGAGGCGGCCTTGGACGCGATTGGCGACAAGAGGACGGACGGGCACCTCCAGGAGGCGGCGCGGCTGCGACTGGCGGAGGCGGCGCTCGGCCGCGGTGACGCACGCGAAGCGGCCGGCGTCCTGAACGCCTTGATCGACCAGCCGCTGACGGCGCCCGAGGAGGTGTTGCTCCGGCTGGGCTCGACCTACGAGGCCGCGGGCGATCCGGCGCGGGCGCTGCGGGCGTATCACCGCGTCTACTACGAATTCCCGCTGAGCGCTCAGGCGGCCGCGGCGGAGGAGGCGATCGAGCGGCTGCAGACGCCCGCGCTCGTTCCACCCGACCGCGTCCGGCTCGAGCTGGATCGCGCCGAGCGCCTTTTCGATGCGCGCCGGTGGGCGCAGGCCCGGCCGGCGTACGCCGGGCTGGCATCGACAGCGACAGGGGAGGCGCGTGAGCTGGCCGCGCTCCGGCTTGCGGCGTGCGACTACCGCCTGGGGCGACACCGGGCCTCGCTGGACGGGCTGCGCCCGTACCTGAAGAGCCCGTCGCGCGCGGCGGAGGCGCGGTTCTGGTCCCTCTCCGCCACACGCGGGCTCGGCGACCACGCGGGCTACGTGCCGCTCGTACGCGAGCTCGTCGCCGACTATCCTGAGAGCACCTGGGCGGAGGAGGCGCTCAACGACCTCGCGTCCTTCTACATCCGGCTGGAAGACGAGGAGGCGGCTGACCAGGTGCTGCGGGAGATCATGCGGCGCTTCCCGTGGGGACGCTATACGGATCGGGCGGCGTGGAAGGTTGGCTGGCGGGCGTACAGACAGGGGCAGTACAAGGACGCGGCGCATACCTTCGAGCTGGCCGCCGCGACGTTTCCGCGCGCCGACTACCGGCCCGCGTGGCTCTACTGGGCCGCCCGGTCGCGCGACCGGCTGGATGAGCGTGCCGGCGCCGCGACGCTCTATCGCGTCGTCGCCGCCGATTACCTGAACTCGTACTACGGCCGTCTGGCGTCGGCGATTCTCTCCGAGCGCAAGGCGGCGCCAGTCGAGCCGGTCGTGCGAACGGATCCGGGCGCAGGGCCCGGGCCGCTCGTGCCGACCGACGCGGTCATTCGCGCGCTCGTCACGCTCGAGCTGTACGACGCGGCGCTCGACGAGGTGGAATACGCCCGGAAGCTCTGGGGGGATTCAGCGGCGCTGCAGGCCACCTCCGCCTGGATTCGCCACCGCCGGGGGCTGCAGCCTGGCGCCGTCGATCGCTTTGCCGACGTGCGCGGCGCCGTCACGCTCATGCGCCGTGCCTACCCGCAGTTCATGGCGGCCGGAGGCGAGCGGCTGCCGGCGGACATCCAGCGCGTGATCTTCCCGCTCGATTACTGGCCTCTCATCCGCAAGTACTCCGACGCGCACCGGCTTGATCCGTTCCTGATGACGGCGCTCATCGCCCAGGAGTCGACCTTTACCGCGGACGTCCGGTCCTCGGCCAACGCCGTCGGCCTGATGCAGCTCATTCCGGCGACCGGGCGGCGCTACGCGGGCAAGCTCGGGATCCGCTTTTCCACGCGGGCACTGACGCAGCCGGACACGAACATCCGCCTCGGTATGCGCTACTTCAGGGATTTGATGGACCGCTTCGGCGTCGCGCACTACGCGCTGGCCAGCTACAACGCTGGCGAGCACCGGGTCGCACGCTGGATCGAGGAACGCCCGGGACTGGCGCAGGATGAGTTCATCGACGACATTCCCTTCGCCGAAACCCAGAGCTACGTGAAACGGATTCTCGGCACCGCCGCCGACTACCGGCGGCTGTATGGAGGCGCCAACCTGACGACCGCGGCGGCTACGCGCTGATTCATGGGCGACCTGTTGGAGCTCACGGCCCGGGCCGAGCCGATCCACTTCTGGTTCCACGGCCTTCGCTCGTACGTCGCACCGGCGATTCGGCAGATTGCCGATGGCCGCCGGGATCTGCGCATCCTCGACTGCGGGTGCGGCACCGGCTACAACCTGCGGATGCTGCTCGCCCCCTACGGGCGCACGTTCGGTTTCGACCTGACGATGGACGCGATAGGTCGGGCCCGCGCGGCCGGGCGTCCGCTCGTTCGCGCCCACATGGAGCACATCCCCTTCGCGTCAGGGACCTTCGATCTGGCGACCTCGTTCGACGTCATGCAGAGCGTGCCGGACGACCGGCGGGCGCTCGCCGAGATCGCGCGCATCCTGAGGCCGCGGGGACACGTCGTGCTGAACGTCACCGCACTCGACTTCATGCGCGGCGATCACAGCGACGTCTGGGGGGAACTGCGCCGCTACACGCCGGCGCGGGCGGCGCGGCTCGTCGAAGGGGCGGGCCTGGCCGTGGTCCGGACCTCGTTCCTGTTCGCGTCGCTCCTGCCGCTGATGCTGGCGGTCCGGATCGCGCAGCGGGTGGCGAGCGCCTGGCGGCTGCCGCGAGGCGACGTCGATCTGCTGGTGCCGCCGGCGCCGATCAACGCCGTGCTGACCGGCGTCGTGAAGGGGGAAGCGGCGCTGGCGCGCCGCGTGCCCATGCCGTTCGGCAGTTCGCTGCTGATTGTCGCCAGGAAACCCGGGTAGGTCAGAACCGGACGATCCCGCCGAAGTAGGGCCCCTGCATCTTCAGGTCGCCGGTGTCCTGGTCGACCGCATACTCCGCGATGACCGAGCGGTAGCCGACCTGGGCGCCCACGTGGGCGCCGAAGAGCACCGTGCCGTTGATGTCGACGTCGATGAACTTCACGTCGAAGTCGTCTCGGCCGATCGACACCGGACCTTCATGGACCCGGGCACTATACTGTCAGCGATGTCCCCTCGCCGGCGGCTGCTGGCCTACATCATCCGATATCGCCGCGCTTTCCTGCTTGGGCTCGCGTGCGTCCTGGTGACGACCACGGTGGCGCTGGCGAGCCCGTGGGTGCTGAAGCTCGCCATCGACGATCTCGCGCGCGGCGTGGACGCGGCGAAGCTCCGCTTCTATGCCGCCGTGGTGCTCGGACTGGCCGCGCTCGGCGGCGTGTTCCGGTTCATGATGCGCCGCATCATCATCGGCGCGTCGCGGGAGATCGAGTACGCCATCCGCAACGATGTCTTCGCGCACCTGCAGCGTCTCGACCTGGCGTTCTTCCAGCATCACCGGACCGGCGACCTCATGTCGCGCGCCACCAACGACCTCCACGCGGTCCGCATGATGATCGGCCCGGCCGTCATGTACTCGGCCACTACGGCGCTGACCTGCGTCGTCGCCGTCGCGCTGATGCTGTCGATCGACTCGTGGCTGACACTGGTCGCGCTGGTGCCGCTTCCGCTCGTGTCGATCTCCGTCTGGTACTTCGGGACGATCGTCCACCGGCGCTTCGAGCGCATACAGGAGCAGCTGGCCGACATCAGCGCCATCGCGCAGGAGACGCTGTCGGGCGTCCGCGTCGTGCGCGCCTACGGCCAGGAAGCGTTCGAGACGGAGCGGTTCAGGCGCGCCAACGAAGAATACGTCCGCCGGAACAGAGGACTCATCCAGATCGAGGCGATGTACTTCCCGACGATGGCGTTCTTCATGGGGATCGGGGCGCTGCTCGTGCTCTGGCTGGGAGGCCGCGAGGTGGTGGCGAAGAAGATGACGGTTGGCGAGCTGGTGGCGTTCAATGCCTACCTGATGATGCTCTCGTGGCCGATGGTCGCGTTCGGCTGGGTGACGAATCTGGCGCAGCGCGGCATGGCGTCGTGGAAGCGGCTGCTCGAGGTGCTCGACACGCCGCCGCGCATCACCGACGCGGAGGCGGCGCCTCACCCGGCCGTGCTCCGGATCGCGGGCCGCATCGAGTTCCGGCGGTTGACGTTCGCCTACGGCGACCACGTCGTGCTGCACCAGATCTCCGCGGTGCTCCCGGCCGGCACGACCACCGCCATCGTCGGCGCCACCGGCTCGGGCAAGTCGACGCTGCTCGGCCTGCTGCCGCGGCTCCACGAGCCGCCCGTCGGAACGGTCTTCATCGACGGGATCGACGTCCGGCGGCTCCCGCTCGAGGTGCTGAGGGGCGCGATCGGGTTCGTGCCGCAGGAGCCGTTTCTCTTCGCCGCCACCGTGGCCGAGAACGTCGCCTTCGGGGCGCGCGGCAGGCAGCAGGAGCGCCCGCGCGTCGAGGAGGCCGCCGCGATTGCCCGTCTGGACAAGGACGTGTCGGCATTCTCGAAGGCGTACGACACGCTCGTCGGCGAGCGCGGCATCACGCTCTCCGGGGGCCAGAAGCAGCGCACGGCGCTCGCGCGCGCCCTCGCCGTCGATCCGCCGATCCTGGTCCTCGACGATGCCTTGTCGGCGGTGGACACCTATACGGAGGAAGAGATCCTGGGCCGCCTGCGCGAGGCGACGCGGCAGCGCACCGTCATCATCGTGTCGCACCGCATCTCGACGGTGCGCGGCGCCGATCAGATTCTCGTCCTGGACGAGGGGCGCATTGTCGAGCGCGGTACCCACGACGAGCTCGTTGCCCGGAACGGCCTGTACGCGGCGCTGTACCGCAAGCAGCTGCTGGAAGAGGAGCTGGAAGCGTCGTGAACGACGAGGGCCGGTTCCGAGCACGCTGAATGTCCATCCACGAAGACGAGGTGATCGGCAAGGCGTACGACGCGCGGCTGATGCGGCGCCTGCTGACGTATCTCCTTCCGTACCGCCCGCAGGTGGCGTTCGCCCTCGGCGCCATCGTGGCGCACGCGCTGCTCGAGCTGGTGCCGCCCTACCTGACCAAGCTCGTGATCGACGACGTCATCCCGGCGGGCGACCTCTCGCGGCTGGGCCTGGTGGCGGCCGTCTTCCTCCTGACGCTGTGCGGCTCGTTCGTCTTCGAGTACCTGCAGACGTCGACCATGCAGACGATCGGACAGCGGATCATGTTCGACCTGCGGATGCAGATCCACGGCCGCCTGAATCGGCTGGATCTCGGTTACTACGACCGCAATCCGGTGGGGCGGCTGATGACGCGCATCACGACCGACGTCGACGCCCTGAACGAGCTGTTCACCGCGGGGGTCGTGCCGGTCTTCGGCGACATCTTCACGCTGGCCGGCATCATGGCGGTGCTCGTCTGGATGGACTGGCGGCTCGCGATCGTGGCGTTCTCGGTGCTGCCGCTCATCGTGCTCCTCACGCAGTGGTTCAGGACGAACGTACGCGAATCGTACCGCACCGTCCGCGTCTGGATCGCGCGAATCAACGCGTTCCTGCAGGAGCGGATCACCGGCATGAGCACGGTGCATCTGTTCCGGCGCGAGGCGCGCGACTTCGCCGCCTTCGACGAGATCAACCGGCAGCATCGTGACGCGAACCTGCGGTCGATCTTCTACTACGCCGTGTTCTATCCCGCGATCGAGCTCGTGAGCGCGCTCGCCTCGGCGCTCATCATCTGGGTCGGCGGCGGGTGGGTGATTCAGGACGCCCTGACCCTCGGCTCGCTCGTGGCGTTCCTGCTGTACGCGCAGCGGTTCTTCCGGCCGATCAGCGACATGTCCGAGAAATTCAACGTGCTGCAGGCGGCCATGGCATCCTCCGAGCGGATCTTCACGCTGATCGATACGCCGGTGCGGATTGCCTCGCCGGCGCGAGCGATCGCCCCGGCCGGTCGAGGCGTCATCGCGTTCGAGCGCGTGAGCTTCGCATACGTCCAGGGCGAGCCGGTGCTCCGGGACGTCTCGTTTCGCGTCGAGCCTGGCGAGCGGGTCGCGCTCGTCGGCGCGACGGGTGCGGGCAAGTCGACGATCGTGAATCTCCTGCTGCGGTTCTACGACGTGCAGGGCGGGCGCATCACGATCGACGGCGTCGATATCCGGGACATGGACCTCGGCGGGCTGCGCGGGATGTTCGGTCTCGTGCTCCAGGACGTGCACCTCTTCTCCGGCACGATCGCGGGCAACGTCTCTCTGGGACACGCCTCGGTCACCGACGAAGCGGTGCGCGCCGCGATCGAGGCGGTGCACGCCAACGTGTTCGTCGATCGGCTGCCCGCGGGGCCGGCGACGCCGGTCGTCGAGCGAGGGGCGACGCTATCGGTCGGACAGAAGCAGTTGCTGTCGTTCGCCCGGGCGCTGGCGTTCGACCGTCCCGTCCTGATCCTGGACGAGGCGACATCGAGCGTCGACACGGAAACGGAACTGCTCATCCGGGACGCGTTGAAGGTCATCATGCGCGGACGGACGACGCTCGCCATTGCGCACCGGCTCTCGACCATTCAGGGCATGGACCGCATCCTGGTCCTGCACCGGGGGCAGTTGCGCGAATCCGGGACGCACCAGGCGCTGCTGGCCGCCCGCGGCATCTATCACCGCCTGTACCGTTTGCAGTTCCAGCCCGAACCGGCGCGGGCCGCGCTCGAGGAGCAGCGCGCCACGTCGAGCGGATGAGGGGGAGGGGACACGGGGGCACGGGGGAGATGGACGAGGACCGCCCGTTCGAGGACCGGCGAGCCGCGGGCCGCGCGCTGGCGGCGCGGCTGCAGCAGTACGCGGCTCGGCGGGACGTGCTCGTGCTCGCCCTGCCGCGCGGCGGCGTGCCGGTGGCCGTCGAGGTGGCGCGCGCCCTCGGCGCTCCGCTCGACCTCTTCCTGGTGCGGAAGCTCGGCACGCCGGGACACCAGGAGCTCGCGATGGGAGCGATCGCCTCGGGCGGCGTACGCGTTCTCAACGACGACGTCGTGCGCTGGTACGGCATCACGCCCGACCGCATCGACGCGGTGGCGCGCGAAGAGGAGCGCGAGCTCGAGCGCCGCGAGACCGCCTATCGCGAGGGGCGCGAGCCGGCGCCAGTGGAGGGGCGCACGGTGATTCTGATCGACGACGGACTGGCCACCGGATCGACAATGCGCGCGGCGGTGCAGGCGGTCAGGCGCCGCAAGCCCGCGCGCGTCGTGGTCGCGGTGCCGGTGGGCGCGCCGCAGACGTGCGATGAGCTGTCGGCGGAGGCGGACGAGGTGGTCTGCACCCGCACGCCCGAACGGTTCACCGCCGTCGGGCAGTGGTATGTCGATTTCGAGCAGACCACCGACGAGGACGTCCGCCGGCTCCTGCGCGAGCACGTCCGCCCCGCCCCGCCCCGCCAGTAGCGCGACGAGCGCGGCCGCGCCGGTCTCGGACGTCCCGACCACGCGCCACCCGTCCTGGCGCCCCGAGCCCCGCTGGGGCAGCCCGGGCAGTACAGGGCGGGCTCGCCGCTCAGGGCGATGAGAGGGGGGATGAGGGTGCGAGGTGCGACGGTGCGAGGTGCGACGGTGCGTCCGAGGGTGCGAGGTGCGAGGGTGCGTCCGAGGGTGCGAGGTGCGAGGGTGCGGCAGGTTCTGCCGTTCCATCGATCTGCGTCCCACCTGAGGCATCCTGCCCGCCGGCCGCACCGTCGACGCCCTTGGGACCGTCGGCTGCCGCCGGCGGCGCCCGGCGCGCGGCTTCGCGGCGACGGAACAGGCGATCGATGAGACTCGGCGTGCTCGCGTTCGGGTTCCAGCCGAGCCGCAGGACGCTGACCTCCACGGGGCGTCGCCCGAAGGCGACCGCCTCGCGGCAGCTCCCCATGTAGATGTCGAGCACGCGCCCCTGCACCTTCGGGCCGGTATCCATGATGGTGTAGACGCCGTTGTACTTCGGCGTATCGGTGGAGATGTTCACGACGCTCCCCACCGGCAGGATGGCCGGGTCCGACGCCGCGATGCCGGTCCGCACGCTTACGCCGGACGCCGTCGTGCGTCCCTTGCAGTACGCCGTCGCGGTGAAGACCAGGCGCGAGCCGGCGGCGGGCAGCGTCGGATCGACTGGTCCCGGCGGCGCCGCCTGCCGCGAGTCGAACATGCTGACCTCGTACAGCAAGACGAAGGCGACGACGGCGACGGAGGTCACGACCAGCTTTCGCCAGAGCGACCGCGAGATGGCGTGGCGCATCATCGAAAATGCCGGAAGCCTTCGGGCAGCTCGCGCGTCCCGTCCGCCGACGTCACCACGAGCCGCCTTTCCCTGGTGACGATCCCGATCCGCGTGAGCGGCAGGGTGCCGAGCGCCCGCTGGGCGCCGCGCAGTCGCCCCCGGTTGGTCGGACGCGACGTGAAGAGCAGCTCGTAATCGTCGCCACCCTCGAGGGCGGCGGCGACGGGATCTCGTCGCTGCCCTTCGTGCCAGCGCCGGACCTCGTCGGCGATCGGCAGCGCCGCCGCGTCGAGCGCGATGCCAACACGGGACGCCTCGGCGATCTGCCGGACGGCATCGGCGAGTCCGTCGCTCAGGTCCATGCACGCCGTCGCGGCGCGGTGGCCCGCGAGCGCCAGTCCCGCGCGCACGCGCGGTTGGGGACGCAGGTACCGCTGTTCTTGCGGACCGACCTGCGTGTCGGCTCGTGCAGCGACTGCGGCAGGGTGGCCGTTCACGTCCGCCCTGCGCTGGAGCGACTCCAGACCAACACGCGCGTCTCCGATCGTGCCGGTGACATAGACTCCATCGCCGGCCCGCGCGCCCGACCGGGTCAGCACCCGGCGGCGCCGCACGGAGCCGATCGCGGTCACATCGACGACGAGCGGTCCCGGCGAGCGGGAGATGTTGCCGCCGACGACCGCGACGCGGTGGGCGTCGGCCACCGCGAGCAGCCCGCCCATGAGCTGGTCGATCGTGTCGAGGTCGAGTGCGTCCGGCAGCACGAGGGAGAGCAGCGCCGCGCGCGGTCGCGCGCCCATGGCCGCCAGGTCGCTCAGGTTCACCGCGAGCGCCCGGTGGCCGATCGCATCGGGTGCCACGAACCGGCGGTCGAAATGCACGCCTTCGACCTGGACGTCGGTCGTGAAGACGTCGAGGGCGCCGCGCTCCGGCTCGACCACCGCCGCATCGTCGCCGGGACCAACCACCACCCACGGGGGCGTGGCCAGCCGCGCCGTGATGCGCTCGATGAGCGCGCGTTCGCCGAGGTCGGAGATGGTGGTCTGCAAGTCAGTGGGTGCGGAGAGCGATCACGTCGGTGCGGCCGACCGCCTCAGGGATTAGACCGATACGGTCAGGGCACGTACCAACGAGGGACAGCGACAGGAGCCCCGCTTTGCCGTGTGGGGAGGTCGAATGAACCTGCGAAAGCAGGTGGAACCGCTGTTGTCGGTCGCGCTTCAGGCTTCCTCGCCTCGGAGGCATGCACACCGCGCGTCCTCGCGGCTCGCTTGGGGTTTAACGTTGGCTCAGACGAGCCTCCGAAACCATCACGAGCAAAGCAGGAGCTACCGCAATCTTAGTCTGCCACCAGGGGCCGGTCAAGGCGCGTAAGTAACGGATCAAGAAAGACTTATCGAAGCAGCAGGAGGCGGTCACCGGCTGCCCGAACCAGCCCGCAGCTCTCCGGCCGCGCCGAGGACCTCGTCGACGAGCTGTTCGAGCCGGAGAGCCCGCTCGCTGATCTCGCCGTGGGAGCTGGACTGCGTCTGGCGCGCCCGGAAGCACTCATCGGCGAGGTTGAGCGCCACGAGAATCGCGAGGCTGAGCATGTCGGGGGTCGACGCCGCCTCGGATGCGGCCCGCATCTTCTGATCGACGTATCCGGCCAGCTCGACGACGTAGGCGGGATCCAGGCCGCTGCGAATCGGATAACGCTGGCCTGCGATTTCGACGGTGACGACGCCGGCCATGCGGAGCGTCCTACAAGGTCTCGAGATGCGAGAGCATTTCGGCCACGCGCTGCCGAATCGCCTCACGCTCGTGGCGCAGCGCGTCGAGCTCGGCGTTGACACCCTGCGCGTCGGCCAGGCGCGCGCGCAGCGCGTCGAGCTCCTCGGTCAGCCGCGCGTTCTCTTCGGCCGTCTTCGCCTGCTCGCTGCGCAGGCTGGTCACGACAGTGACCAGCAGCTTGACTTTCTCTTCGAGCCGATCGATCGGATCGAGATCAACCGTACGCGCCACCGCCTGCTTTGCCATCCGTGCTGCCTCGCGTCTCTGGAAGGGGAACGCTGCCGGGGAAATGGTAACACGACACTGACGACTGCCTACCACCTACCACCTACCGCTGCACCGCGCCGTGCGCCTCCTTCAACGCGGCGAGTACGTCGTCCATGGCCGACTGGACTTCGCCGTCGGTGAGAGTTCTGTCAGATGACCGGAAAGTCAGTCGCAACGACAGACTGACTTTCCCGGGTGAAATGCCCTTGCCCTGGTAGCGGTCGAACTCGGCGACCTGCACGAGGGTCGGCGGTGCGGCACCACCGATGGTTCGGCGGACGTCGGAGGCCGGCAGCGTGTCGTCGATCAGGATGGAGATGTCGCGCGTCACCGAGGGGTAGCGCGGCAGCGGCTCGACGCGGACGACACGTCCTGCGAGCGGCGCCAGCGCGTCCAGGTCCAGTTCGACCGCGTATACCGCGTCGCTGCGCGGCAGCCCGTGCGCGTCGACGAGGGTGTCGGCAAGCTGTCCGACGACTCCCGCACGCGCGCCGTTTGCCATCACGGCCGCGCTCCGTCCCGGCGCGAGCCAGGGTTCCTGCGACGGGGTGGTCCGGACTTCAGCGCCGAGCGCCTGACCGACGCGCTCGACGACCGCCTTGGCATCGAAGAAGTCGACCGGCCGTCCCGTGCCGCTCCAGTGCTCCGGCGCCGCTGCGCCGGTCCAGACGCAGGCGAGCGCCAGGCGCTCGCCGCCGCGCTGGGTGAATCGCGCGCCGATCTCGAACAGCCGGATGTCGCGCTGTTCGCGCCGGCGGTTGTGCGCCACGGCATCGACCAGTCCCGGCAACAACGACGGCCGCAGCACGGCGAACAGCTCCGACAGCGGATTGGCGATCGGCACGAGATCGCCGCCGGCGGCGAACGGCGCCGCCGCGCGCTCGGCAACGAATCCGAAGGTCACCGCCTCGAAGAATCCGGCCGCGGTGAGCAGCTCGCGCAGGTGACGGGCGCGGGCGATCCGGGGATCGATCGGGGGCGCCGCGGCCGTCAGCGCGGGAAACGTGGTCGGCAGGCGATCGAAGCCGTAGTGCCGCGCGACCTCTTCGATGAGATCCACTTCGCGCGTCACGTCCACCCGCCGGGACGGAACCACGACGCGCCACCCGCCCGCGACCACCCCCAGCGTGAAGCCGAGGCGATCGAGAATCCGCTTCACGTCGCGATCGGGGATCGGGCAGCCGAGCAGCCCGGCGATCCTCTCCCGGCGCAGGCGCAGGACGACCGGCTTCATCCGTTTCGGATACCGATCGATGAGCGCGCCGCGGCCGCGGCCGGCGCCAATCCGCTCGATGAGCTCCAGGGCGCGCGCCATGGCGGCCGCGGGACATCCCGGGTCGGCGCCCCGCTCGAACCGCATGCTCGCATCCGTCTTCAGCCCCAGTGTCTTGCTGGTGCGGCGGATCGACAGCGGGTCGAAGTAGGCGCTCTCGAGCACAATCGTCTTCGTCGCAGGCGTCACCTCGGAGTCGCCGCCGCCCATCACCCCGGCGACCGCTGTCGCGCGCTCGGCGTCGGCGATGGCGAGCATGTCCGGCGAGAGCGTCCGCGGCTGGCCGTCGAGGGTTCGCAGGGTCTCGCCGGGGCGGGCCGTGCGGATGCGGATCTCGGCGCCCGCCAGCCGCGCATGATCGAAGGCGTGCATCGGCTGGCCCATCTCGACCATCACGTAATTGGTGACGTCGACGATGTTGTTGATGGGGCGGATGCCGGCCGCCTGCAGGCGCGTCTGCATCCACGGAGGCGATGGGCCAACCTCGACGTCTGCGACCGCGCCGACGTAGCGCGGGCAGAGACCGGGATTCTCGATGACGATGTCGAGGACGGCTGGCCCCTTCCGGCGCACGCGGGCCGGGGTCCGCGGCGGCCGCGCCGCCGCCGGTGGCGGACCGGGTGTGCGCAGCCGCAGCCCGTGCGCCGCCGCCACCTCGCGCGCCATGCCGGCCATCGACATGCAGTCCGGGCGGTTCGCGGTGACCTCGAAATCGATGACCGTATCGCCTGGGCCGAACGGCTCGATCGCCTCGACGGCGAAGCCGCGCAGCGACATGAGGCGCGCGACCTCCTCCGCCGTGCCGGGGACGTCGACGAACTCACGCAGCCAGGAGAGCAGGGCTCTCACAGGGGGAACTGCTCCAGGAAGCGGATGTCGTTCTCGTAGAAGAGGCGGATGTCATCGACGCCGTACTTCAGCATCGCGACGCGCTCCATGCCCAAGCCGAACGCGAAACCGGTCACCTCGTCGGCGTCGTAGCCGACCGCCTCGAACACCGCCGGGTGCACCATGCCGCTGCCGAGAATCTCCAGCCAGCCCGTGTGCTTGCAGGTGGGGCAGCCGGCGCCCCCGCAGCCCTGGCAGCTGATGTCGACCTCGGCGCTCGGCTCGGTGTAGGGGAAGAAGCTCGGACGCAGGCGGATCTTCACGTCGCCGAACAGCTCTCGCAGCATCGCCTCGAACGTCCCTTTGAGATCCGCCAGCGTGACGCCGCGGCCGACCACCAGCCCCTCGAACTGCTGGAACATCGGCGTGTGGCTGAGATCGAGGTTGTCCCGCCGGTAGACGCGCCCCGGCACGATGAGGCGGACCGGCGGCGGGAACGTCTTCATGTAGCGGATCTGCATGGCGGAGGTGTGCGTGCGCAGGAGGGTGGCCGCGCGAACCTGCGCCTCGGGTACGCGGCCTCGTCCCGCGATCTCGCTCGAGGCGCCTCGGGCGCCAGTCGAGCGGTGCGCGCCCCAGATGCCGCCCGGAATCGGCACGCCCAGGTACAGCGTGTCCTGCATGTCACGCGCCGGGTGCTCCGGCGGCATGTTGAGCGCCTCGAAGTTGTGGTAGTCGTCTTCGACTTCCGGCCCTTCGAGAATCTCGTACCCCATGCGCGCGAAGATGTCCTCGACGTCCTGCCGAACGCGCATCAGCGGGTGGACGCGGCCCGCCGGGACCTGGCGGCTGGCGAGCGAGACGTCGACGGCGCCGGCGGGCGGCCTCGTGGCGGCGACCTCCGTGCGCTTGTCGTCGAGGGCCGACTCGATCTCGGTCTTGAGCGCGTTGACGAGCTGGCCGAACTCGCGGCGCGCCTCGGCGGGGACCGACGCCACCTGTTTGAGGAGCGCCGTGACCGAGCCGCTCCGGCGACTCAGGAACGCGTCGTCGAGCGCCTTGAGATCGCGGTCGGTGGCGGCGGCGGCCAGCCGCGCGCGGAAGTCCGCGCGCAGCGTTTCGATGGCCGTCCCGACGGCGGGGTCAGGCATTCGCCTGGGCGGGAAGCGCGGCCTTGGCCTGCGCCGCCACCTTGGCGAATGCTGCGGACTCTGTGGCGGCGAGATCGGCCAGCACCTTTCGGTCCATGGAGATGCCCGCCGCCTTCAGCCCGCGCATCAGCTGAGCGTAGGTGAGACCGTGCTCGCGCGCCGCGGCGTTGATCCGCACGATCCAGAGGCGGCGGAAGTCGCGCTTCTTGTTCTTGCGGCCGACGTAGGCGTACTTGCCCGCGATGTCGACCGCCTCCTTGGCGGCGCGATACAGCTTGCTCTTGGTCTGGTAGTAGCCCTTCGCGCGCGCGAGCAGCTTCTTCCGCTTGGCGCGGCGAACGGTTCCTCGTTTCACTCTCGGCATTGATCGTGCCCTTTGTTCTGTGAACTGCCCGCAGTCTACTTGTAGGGCAGCATCCGATTCAGCTTCGCGGCGTCGGGCGGCGCAACCTCGCGCTGCTTGCGCATGTGGCGCTTCACCTTCGTCGTCTTGCTCGTCAGGATGTGGCGTTTGAACGCCGCCGCACGCAGGATCTTTCCGGTGCCGGTCTTCTTGAACCGCTTGGCGGCTCCACGATGGGTTTTCAGCTTCGGCATATGTCCTTGTGGCGCTGGGCTTCGGGCGTTGGGCTTGGCCACAGCCAAGAGCCTGACGCCCAACGCCGGTTCACTCGTCCGTCGTCGCCGCTTCGGCCGACTCGAGCGCTTTCGGCCTGGCGCTCGATTTCCTCCCGGTCCGCTGGGTGAGGATGACGTGCATCTGGTTCCCTTCGAGCCGCGGCATCATTTCGGGCGAGGCGACCTCCGCCAGCTCGCCCATGAGCCGTTCGAGGATCCGGCGGCCGATGTCGGGGTGCGCCATCTCGCGCCCGCGGAAGAAGATCGTGGCCTTGACCTTGTCCCCCTCGGCGAGGAAGCGCTCGATGTGCTTCTTCTTGAACTGATAGTCGTGCTCGTCGACCTTCGGCCGGAACTTGATTTCCTTGACCTCGATGACGCGCTGGTGCTTCCGCGCCTCGCGGGTCCGCTTCTGTTCCTGGTACTGGTACTTGCCGAAATCCATGATCCGGCAGACCGGCGGCGCCGCAGTGGGCGAGATCTCGACCAGGTCGAGCCCTTTCTGCTTCGCGACGGCGAGCGCCTGTGGAGGAGGCATGATGCCGAGTTGCTGGCCGTTTTCGTCGATCACGCGGATTTCGCGGACCCGGATGCGTTCGTTGATGCGAACGCGGTCGTCACGTCGGGGCGAACGGTCGTAAGCGATGACTCCTCCTCTCAGGCCGGCTGGTTCTCGCCAACGGGCGCCGGCGCGCCCAGGTCCTTCCGCTGGATCTCCGCGAGCGCGTCCGCGATGAACGCCTCCACGGCTCGTGGCCCGAGATCACCGCCCGACCGGCTCCGCACGGAGACGGTACCGTCTGCGGCCTCGCGGTCCCCCGTCACGAGCATGTAGGGGACCTTCTGCAACTGCGCCTCCCGGATCTTATAGCCAATCTTCTCCTGGCGCTCGTCGAGCTCCGCCCGAAGCCCGGCTGCCGCGAGCCGGTCGCGGACCGCCCCCGCGTACGCCAGGTGGCGGTCGGCAATCGGCAGGACTACCGCCTGGACGGGTGCGACCCACAGCGGCCACGCGCCGGCGAAGTGCTCGACGAGGAGCGCGATGAAGCGCTCGAAACTGCCGAAGATGGCCCGGTGAATGACGACCGGCCGGTGCGCCGTGTTGTCGGCGCCGATGTACGTCAGGTCGAAGCGCTCCGGCATCTGGTAGTCGAGCTGGAACGTGGCGCACTGCCACTTCCGGCCGATGGCGTCGGTGACGTCGACGTCGATCTTCGGTCCGTAGAAGGCGCCGTCGCCCTCGTCGACCGTGTACGCCTGCCGCGCGAGGTCGAGCGCCTGCTTCAGCGACGCTTCGGCCTGGGTCCACGTCTCAATCGTGCCGAGGTGCTCCTCCGGGCGCGTCGACAGCCGGACGGAGTACTCCAGGCCGAAATCGCCATAGACGCGCTGCATGAGGCGGAGCAGCCGCTCCACCTCTTCGGCCATCTGCGACTCCATCACGAAGCAGTGCGCGTCGTCCTGACTGAGCTGCCGGACCCGCGTGAGGCCCGACAGCACGCCCGACGCCTCGTTGCGGTGCAGGGGCGTCTGCTCGTGGAACCGAATCGGCAGGTCCCGGTAGCTCCGCACCTCGCTCGCGTACATCAGGAAATGGCCCGGGCAATTCATCGCCTTCAGCGCCAGCTGCTCGCCGTCGGCCCCCTCCTGCACGAGAAACATGTTCTGGCGGTAGTGCTGCCAGTGCCCCGACGTCTCCCAAAGCGCCTTGTTGAAGACGAGCGGGCTCCTGACCTCGACGTACCCCGCCGGGAACAGCACGCCGCGCATGTAGTCGGCCAGCGTGTTCCAGAGCGCAGTCCCCTTGGCGAGCCAGAAGGTCGCGCCGGGCGCCCACGGATGGAACATGAACAGCTTCTGCTCACGGCCGATCTTCCGGTGGTCGCGCTTCTTGGCCTCCTCCAGCCGGTGCAGGTGCGCCTGCAGCTCCTTCTCCGAGAAGAACGCGGTGCCGTAGATCCGCTGCATCGGCTGATTGCGCGCGTCCCCCTTCCAGTAGGCGTTCGAGGCGGCGAGCAGCTTGAACGCCTTGAGCCGCCCGGTCGAGGGAACGTGCGGCCCGACGCAGAAGTCGACGAACGTGTCGCGGTCCTTGATCGTGTAGCACGAGACCTCGGACTGCTCCTCGGTCTTCTCCTCGATGAGCTGCACCTTCAGCGGCTCGCCGCGTTCGGCGAAGAAGCGCTTCGCCTCCTCTCGCGGCCACAGCTGTCGATCGTAGGGAAGGTCCTGCTGCGCGAGCTCCCGCATCTTCCGCTCGATGGTCTCGAGATCCTCCGGTACGAACGGACGGGCGACGACGAAGTCGTAGAAGAAGCCTTCATCGATGGCGGGACCGATGCCGCACTGCGCGCCGGGGAAGAGTTGCGTCACGGCAGCCGCGAGCAGGTGCGCCGTGCTGTGCCGGTACAGCTGCAGCGCTTCCGGGCTCTCGGCCGTGACGAGGCGGAGCCTCGCGTCGCGATCGAGGCGGAAGGAGAGATCCACCAGCCGATCGTCGACCGCGGCCGCAAGCGCCGCTCTCGCCAGGCGCGGAGAGATCGCCGCGGCGACGTCGCGGGCGGGCGTGCCCGCCGGGACGGCACGGGTCGAGCCGTCTGGAAGTGTAATCGTGACGTCGCTCATGAAATGCGAGGGATGGCTCTAGGCTTTAGGCTCTGGGCTCCGGGCTCTGGGCCGTGGCCAAGACCAAAGCCTATAGCCCAAAGCCGAAAGCCTCAAATGGTAGGCGCGGGTGGACTCGAACCACTGACCTCCTCCGTGTCAGGGAGGCGCTCTAACCAGCTGAGCTACGCGCCTATCTGTTGTGAATTCAGGCTTTAGCCCGAATCGTCAGTATAGCAAAACTCAGCGCGGCTACTGTCCGAGGTGGTCGAGCGCCTTCTGCAGGGTCTGGTCGGCGGCGGGCGGAGCGCTGCCGAATTCCACTTCGGGTTGCTCCACGACGACATCGGGCACGAGGCCGGTCTCGTGGATCGGGTCGTTGTCCGGCGTGAGATATCGGATGTGCGTCAGCCAGAGGCCGCTCGAGTCGGGCAGCTTGACGAGCCGCTGGCGCGCGGCGCGGCCGAGCGTGGTGGTGCCGACCAGATCCGCCCGGTCGTTGCCGGCCAGCGCGGCCGCGAACACTTCTGCCGCGCCAGCCGTCCCCTGGTCCACCAGCACGGCCACGGGCGCGGTCACGGCGCCGTCGCCGGCCGCGGCGGCGATGACTTCCCGCTGGTCGCCGCGCGTCAGCCGCACGGCGAGCGGCGCGTTGCGCACGAACAGTCGCGCCGCGGCGACGCCGTGGTCGAGATCGCCGCGAGACGTGCCGCGCACGTCCACGACGAGCCGCGTGGCGCCCGTCTTGGTCAGCCCGTCGATCGCCTGCGTGAGGCGCGCCGGCGACTGGGCGGAGAATTCGGCTATTCGGACGTAGCCGGCCGTTCGACTGGCCATTCGCGAGACGACTTCAGGACCGGCGATCGGCTCGCGCGCCAGGTCGATCACATGCGGGTCGGCGGCGTTCCCGCGGATGACGAGCAGCGACACCTTCGACCCTGGCGCGCCGCGCAGGAGGCGGGCGCCTTCGTGCGCCGACATGTCGCGCGTCGGCCGGTTGTCGATGGCGCGGACGAAATCGCCCGGCCGGAGGCCGGCTCTCGCCGCCGGCGATCCGTCTCGCGCGGCGACGACGCGCAGATAGTACTGCCGTGTGAGATCCAGGCCGACTTCCGCCGGTCCGCCGCGATCGTTCGACTCGAGGCTCTTGACGAGCGCGGGCGTGAGATAGCTGCTCTCCGGATCGAGTCCGTCGGCCAGGCCGCGCATCGCGCCCTGCATCGCCTCGCGCACGTCCACCGGCTCGACGTAGTTGTTCAGGACGAGCGAGACGACGTCCTCGAACACGCGCAGGTGCTGGTAGGTATCGTCCTTCGCCATCGCCTGGCCGAGATAGCCGCCGACGAAGGCGAACGCCATGATGAGGGTCGACACGGCGAGGACGACGGTTCGGTTGCGCACAGGCATGTCAGTTCCACAACCAGCCGGTAGCCGGTAGCCGGTAGCGGGGTTTGTATCGCTACAGCACCTACCGGCTACCACCTACCGGCTACCACCTACCGGCTACCACCTACCGGCTAGGTCTCAACCATTGTATGGGATCGACCGATCGACCGTCGACGCGCACCTCGAAATAGAGCGCCGGCGGCCCCGCCGGCGCCGACCCGACGCGGCCGAGTTCGGCGCCGGCGTCGACAGGGGTGCCGCTGGCCATCGTGATCGTGTCGAGGTACCCGTACACGGTGTACGTGTTCGCCCCGTGATCGACGATCACGAGGTTGCCGAATCCTCCGAACGGCTCGGCGTACGAGATCGTGCCCGGATGCACCGCATGCACGGGCGTGCCCGCCGGGGCGGCGATCTCGATGCCGTTCCTCCCGGCGCTGTCGCCGGGGCGGCCAGACGTGCTCCCGAACGGGACGAGCACCTGGCCGGAGACCGGCCATTCGAGCGCCCCACGAAACGGCGCCACCGGAACGGCGACCGGTTCGACCGGGCGGCCCGCGGAGAGTGCCGTGACCTGCTGCTGGAGTCGATCATGGGCGAGCTGAAGCTCTCCGGCGAGCTGCGCGGTCAAGTCTCGGCGGCTGTCGAGCTGCGCGAGCAGCCGGGCGCGCGCGGCGAGCGCCCGGTCGGCGGCGGCGCGCACGCGCCGCGCCTCGGCGTCCCGCGACTCGATCGCGCGCAGCTCTTCCTCGAGCGCCGCACGCTGGCGGCGCAGCTCGTCGAGCGTGCGGCGGTGCTCCGCCACGCGTCCTTCGTTGATGTGCATCAGCGCCGCCACCGCGCGCAGCGCGCGGCCGAACTCGCGCGCGCTGGTCGTGCCGAAGAGGAGCTTGGCGTAGCCGGTGCGCCCCCGCTTGTAGATGTCGACGAGCTGCGCCTCGAGGTCCGGCAACTGGGCGAGACGCTGCCGCTCCAGCCCGTCGAGCCTCGCCGTCGCCTCGTCCACCGCCGCGCGCCCGCGCTCGAGGGCGGCCTGCGCCTCGCTCACGCGCTCGGTCTGGAGTTGCTGCTCGACTTCGAGCGCCCGGAGCTCGCCGAGCAGCGTGCGCGCCTCCCCGGCCAATCGGTCCGCTTCGCTCTGCAGCGCGCGGATCCGGTCGTCGACGCGGCGCGCCTGCGCCTCGGTCCGCGCGCGTTCAGGATCCTGCGCCGTGAGGACGACGCTCGTGGCGAGCACGGCGAGCACGAGCCACAGCGACACGGCGACAGGGAGACTCGTGGTCACGCTCCGTGCCGTCGCGTCTCCGGGGCTCGTCGGGAGGCCAGTCATGTGCGTGCGGAAGGGTGAGAGAATTATAGCGTGCGGATCGTGGGGCTCGACGTCGGAGCGCGGCGCATCGGGGTGGCCGTGAGCGACGCCACGCTGACGCTGGCGCGTCCGGTGACGGTGCTTCGCGCTGCCGCACTCGAGGTCGACGGAGCGTCTGTCGCCGCCGCCGAAGTCGCCCGGCTGGCGGAGGAAGAAGACGGCGTCTCGTCGGTCGTGGTCGGCCTGCCGCGGCGGCTCGACGGATCGCCCACGGCGATCACGGCGCGCGTCGAGGCGTTCGCCGCGGAGCTCGAACGGATCACGGGCCTCCCGGTCGTCCGCCAGGACGAGCGCCTCACCAGCCGCGAGGCCGAGAGCCGCCTGGCGGTCACCGACAAGGACTGGCGCTCGCGGAAGGAGCGGCTCGACGCGGCCGCGGCCGCCGTGATCCTGCAGGAGTACCTCGACCTGCGGCCAGGTCGGCCGGTGCCGCTCTCGGTCGATCCCGAACCGTGACGCCCAGGCTGGCCTCCGCCGCCGTCCTCGTCAGCGTCGCGGCGGCCATCGGCGCGGGCGTAGCGCTATGGATCGTGCGGGACCGGCTCCTGACACCGTACAAGGGATACGCCTCCATCGAACAGTTCGTCGACATCCCGGCGGGCACGGCGACTGCGGCCATCGGCCGTCGTCTGGTCGAGGCCGGTGTGGTCCGTGACGGGTTCACCTTCCGGGCGGCCCTCTGGTGGACGCGCCGTTCGCGGGCGCTGCAGGCCGGCGAGTACCGGTTCGACCGTCCGCTTGCCCCGGTCGAGGTGGTCGATCGGCTGGCGCGCGGCGATGTCTACGCGAGGCGCATCACGTTTCCGGAGGGGCTCACGATCGCCGAGATGGCGCGCGTCTACGAGGCGCGTGAGTTCGGCAGCGCGGCGAGCTTCGCCGAGGCCGCCCGGGACGTGTCGCTCATCCGCGATCTCGACCCGCTCGCCACCGACCTCGAGGGATACCTGTTTCCCGATACCTACGCGCTGCCCCGGGGCACACCGGCACCTCGCCTCGTAGCGTCGATGGTGGAGCGCTTTCAGGCGGCGTATGCCGGCGACCTCCGCCGGCGCGCCGAGGAGCAGGGCCTGACAACGCGACAGGTGGTCACGCTCGCCTCGCTCGTCGAGAAGGAAACGGGACGGCCGGAGGAGCGTCCGCTCGTCGCGGCGGTCTATCGAAACCGGCTGAAGGTCGGCATGGGGCTGCAGGCCGATCCGACGGTCGTCTACGCGCTCCGGAAGGCCGGACGCTACGACGGCAATATCCGGCGGCAGGACCTGGCGCTCGACTCCCCGTACAACACCTACCGGCACGCCGGACTGCCCCCCGGTCCCGTCGCGGCGCCCGGGCAGGCCTCGCTCGGGGCGGCGCTCATGCCCGCTCCTGTCAGTTATCTGTACTTCGTGAGCCGGAACGATGGTTCGCACGTCTTCGCGACAACGCTCGCGGAGCACAATCGCAACGTCCGGCGATTTCAAGTCTTGTACTTCCGGCGCTGAGGCGGGTGCACGACACGCACGCTGTCGTGCGCACCCGTCGCGCGTGCGCGACCGCCGGTTGAGGTATATTTGCACGCGATGCCGAGCCTGCGGCTCGCTCCGGCGGCTCCCGCACCGAACCTGCCCGTGATCGATCTCGAAGCGGGCGAGTCGAAGACTGTCGGCCGCGGCCGCCAGGCCGACGTGGTGGTCGACGACCCGGGCCTGTCACGGCTGCACGCGCGTCTCAGCATCGACGACACGGGACAGCTGGCGATCGACGATCTCGGCAGCACCAACGGCATCTTTGTCAACGGCACCGAGCAGCTGAGCGCGTATCTGGTGCCGGGCGACACGGTCCGCTTCGGCCGCGTCGAGTACGTCGTCAGCTTCGCGGACGCCCCCGGCGTGTCCGACGCGCCCGTCGTGTCGCAAACGATTCTCCGGCGCGTCTCGATGAGTCAGGCGCCGAAGGTCGATCGTCTCGCCCTCGAGGCGCTGCTGGCCACGAGCCGCGAGATGATGGCGTTCCAGGATCTGCCGGCGCTGCTCGATCGGGTGCTCGATCGCCTGGCGACGATCGTGAAGCCCGATCGCGCGGCGATTCTCCTGGTCGACAGCGAGACGGGCGCGATGATCCCGCGCGCGGTGCGGCCGGCGGGCGCCTATTCGTCGGTGTCGGAGTTTGCCAGCTCCACGGTCGTCCGTGAAGCGCTCAACGCGCGCGATACGTTCATCGTGCACGACATCCGGATGGATCCCCGGCTGCAGCAGGCGGCCAGCGTGATGCTCGCGGGCGTGCGATCGGTCATCTGCGTCCCGCTGCTCGGCCGGTCGGGGCCGATCGGCGCCCTGTATGCCGACAAGCTCGGCGTCGAGCAGTTCGCACCCGAGCTGGCGGAGTACGCCTCGGCGTTCGCCGGGCACGCCGCCGCCGCGCTCGAGACGGCGCAGCTCTACGATGACCGCGAACGGCACTTCCGTGCCACGCTGGAGGCCTTCGCGAAGGCGATCGACGCACGCGACCGGTACACGGCCGGCCATTCCGAGCGTGTGACCGCCTACTCGATGCTGCTGGCGCGGCACAGCGGCCAGTACGCCGATGCGTTCGAGACCATTCGCCGCGCCGCCATGCTGCACGACATCGGCAAAGTGGGCGTGCCCGACCGCGTGCTGCTGAAGGAAGGGTCGCTGGATCCGCACGAGCGCGCGCTCATGCAGGCGCACGTCACGATCGGCCACGGCATGCTCGAGCCGTTGCCGTTCCTCGGCGCGTCGCTCCCGGCGGTGCGCGGTCACCACGAGCGGTGGGACGGCATGGGCTACCCGGACAGGCTGGCCGGCGTCGACATCCATCCGCATGCACGGCTGATGAGCGTGGCCGACAGCTACGATGCCATGACGTCCGGGCGTCCGTACCGCGGCGCGCTCCCCGCCAAGGAAGCCGCCCGCCGGCTGCGGATCGATCGCGGGAAACAGTTCGACCCGGAGATGGTCGACTTGTTCGACGCCCTCGAACAGGAGTTCGCCGCGCTCTACCAGGAGCCCGACGCCGCCGCGATGCGCGCCGAGCTGCTGCGTTCGGTCGGCTGATTCGGGGCCGGGCGCGGCGTCTGGTCAGCCGCCGCGGCGCGACGAGGTCACGCCGCCGATCGCCCACGTCTCGCCGTTCTTCTGCAGCGAAAAGGTTTCGTCCTGTGCCGTGGTCGTCTGCCGTCCGCCCGATTGCGGCGTGCAGGTGTGCGCGCTGCGCAGTGCGACCTCGGCGCGCGCGTCGTCGTCCGGGTTCATCTGCACCCGTACCTCGTCGAACGTCACTTCGTAGACGAGGCAGCTCGCGAAGGTGCGCTGCATCGCCTGCCGCAGCTCCTGCGGCAGCGTCGGAAACGCGGCCGCCACCGCCCGAAGGTCCCGATTGCGATAACCGATCCGATAGCGCTCCATGGCAGCCTCTATCCCCGGACGCTCGCGATCGAGCACGCTCACGGGAGGGGCCGTGAGCCATGGAATCGCCGCGGCCGCGCCGACGATGAGCACGGCCGCCGCACCGCCGAGCACCCAGCCGCGCGATGAGGCGCGCGGCGACGTCTGCGGGCGAGTCGTCGCCGGCCGTGGCGCCGGCGCCTTGTGGACCGCGCCGCCTGGGCGCGTGGCGGCGCCCGTCTCGGCCGGCGTCGGCGCCGGCTGCGCCGACTTCTTCTTGACCTGCCACATCTGAGGCGCAGCAGCGGGCGAGTCCGGCCCTGCCACGGTCTCGGGCACCCGTCCCGAACCGGTTCCCGGGCCGACAGCCGGCGCGGGGGCCGGTGTCGGCGCCACGGGTGGAGCGTCCACCTGCGGCCAGACCGGGGTAGGGCTCGGCGGAGGCCCGGCCGCAGGGAACTCCGCTGAGTGCTCCTGTGGAATCGCTCCCCGTGGAATCACCATCGTCCGGTCGTCGATATCCGGGGGAGCAGCCGCCGGCGCGCCCTGCTGCACCGCCAGCAGCGCCTTCCGCATCTCCGCAAGGTCCTGGAAGCGGTTCTCGGGCGCCTTCTCGAGCGCGCGCATGATGATCTCTTCCAGTGCCCACGGGATGTCCGGCGCGACCCCGTGCAGCGGCGGCGGATCCTCGTGCGGCAGCCGCTGCAGCAGCCCGTCGTTGAGCCCGCCCTTGAAGGCCTGCTGGTACGACACGAGCTCGTAGGCGAGGCTGCCCACCGAGAAGATGTCGCTGCGGTGATCGAGCGGCCGCCCGAGCATCTGCTCGGGAGACATGTAGTTCAGCGATCCCATCAGCGCGCCGTCCTGCGTCATCGCAGAGCCTTCGATGCGCGCAATGCCGAAGTCGAGGATGCGCACCATGCCGTGGCGATCCACCATGACGTTGGCCGGCTTGACGTCGCGATGGACGATCCCGGCGCGGTGGGCGAAGTACAACCCCGCGCAGACCTGCTCGAGGTACGACAGCTTGTCGGCAAGTGGCAGCGAACGCTTCCCGCGGATGATGTCCGCCAGCGACTCACCGTCGACGAACTCCATCACCATGTACGGCTGGTGCTCGTGCTGGCCGCTCGCGTAGATCGTGATGATGTTCGGATGGCGGAGGGCGGCGGCGGCCCGCGCCTCCCGGAAGAAGCGGTCCAGGACTTCCTGGTCGTGCACCTCCTCCCGAATCACCTTGATGGCGACCTGCCGGTCGAGTTCGGGGTCGCGACCCAGGTACACGGCGCCCATGCCGCCCGAGCCGATCTGGCGGAGTACCTCGAATTGACCGATCTTCTCCGGAGCTGCCACAAACGTCCTCAGACGGCTTCGACAATCACCGCCGTGGCGTTGTCAGGCCCGCCACGGGCGTTCACTGCTTCAATGATGGTCAGGCAAGCCTGGTCGAGGCTGGGCTCCCTGGCGCCTACGATGACTGCAATCTCGTTATCGGTCAAAACGCCGTGAATTCCATCGGAGCAGAGAATAAGGCGATCGCCCGATTCCATCTTCAGCTCCAGGATGTCGATCGGCATCCCCGCCTGGCCTGACACGGCCCGTGTGACGACGTGGCGGAGCGGATGCGTCCGTGCCGCCTCGGAATCTATCAGGCCGAGCGCCACCTGCTCGGCCACGACGGAGTGGTCGCGCGTGAGTTGAGACAACTTGCCCTCTCGCAGCAAGTACGCGCGGCAATCGCCCACGTTGGAAACCGCGAGGTCTCCTTCGTCGAACAGCGCGGCCGCCATCGTGGCGCCGCTGCCGTCGAGCGCGGCATTCGTCTTGGCGCGTGTGGCCAGCAGCCGGTTGGCGCTGCGGATCGCCACCTGCAGGCGGTTGGCGAGAGCCGAGAGCCCGGGGTCGAGGCCGCCCGGCCACGTCTTGTCCGAGTCGGCGGCGGTGTCGCGGATGAAGGTTGTCATCGCCTCGGCGATCGTGGCCGACGCGAGTTCGCCGCCCGTGTGACCGCCCATCCCGTCGATGACGGCAAACAGCCCCAGGTCGGAATCCGCAATGAGCCGATCCTCGTTGCGGGCCCGCACGAGCCCGGGATCGGTTGCTGCCCCGAATTTCAACTGCACGTCGGCAGGATACAGGGCAAACGGGGTGGCTGTGAAGCGACGATCCCGAAATCAGGCGGGGCGCTGACGGAATTGTGATCCACGCATGCGCGTCAGCGCTCGCCCCACTTCAGCTTTTCCCGCAGCACCTCGAAGTAGCTTCGAGCGGGCTTGACGAGCCGCAGCGTCCGGTCCGACTTGCGGACGCGAACGACATCGCCCTCGGCGACGGGATACCCTGACTGCCCGTCGTAGGTAACGAAGACGTCCTCGGCGCCATCGGCTTCGATGCGCACCTCGATTTCCGCGCTCCCCGGCATGATCACGGGGCGATTGGTCAGCGTGTGCGGCGCGATGGGCGTGACGATCAGCGCATCGCCCATCGGATGGACGATGGGACCGCCGGCCGCCAGGTTGTAGGCGGTCGATCCGGTTGCGCTCGCGATGATGAGGCCGTCGGCCTTCACGCGCGTGACGAATCCACCGTTCACCCAGACCGACAGTTCGATCATGCGGGAGAGCGCGCTCTTGGTGAACACCACGTCATTGAGCACCACCCGCGCGTCGATCTCGCCCGTCCGGCGGCGCAGGGTGGCCGCAAGCATGGCCCGTAGGTCGAACGTTGCCGTGCCGTCGAGCACACGCTCCACCGACGAGGTGAGCTCGTCGATCCGGATTTCCGTCAGGAACCCCAGGCTGCCGAAGTTGACGCCGAGAATCGGAATGTCCCGGCCGGCCTGGGCGATGCGGGCGGCCATCGCGAGGAGCGTGCCGTCGCCGCCGAGCACGACGACGAGATCGACTTCGCACGGGAGCGCCTCGCGCGTGGCCGTGCGGGCTCCGTGCGCCGCCGCCCCGGCCAGCGCCGCGGTCTCGCTCGCGTACACCACATCGACGCCGCGGGCGCGGAGCCAGGCGCTGAGGCGCGCCAGGTGCTCGGAAGCCGCCACCAGGTTGTGTTTGGCCACGAGGCCAACGCGGCGTACAGTCATCGGCGCAGGTGCAGGAGGAACTCGACGTTGCCCTTCTGTCCCGTGACGGGTGAAGGGGTGACGGCCACCGGCGTCAATCCTATCGCAGCGGCCGCCGCACGAATCTCGTCGAGGACACGGGCGCGGACGGCTTCGTCGCGGATCACGCCGTTGCGCACTTCGGCACGTCCCGCCTCGAACTGCGGCTTCACCAGCGCGACGACGTCGGCGCCGGGCCGCAGGAGCGGCGGAATCACCGGCAGTATCTGACGCAGCGAGATGAACGAGACGTCCACCGAGACGAAATCGAACGGCCCGGGCACGTCAGCGGGCGTGAGATAGCGGGCGTTGACGCCTTCGATGACCACGACGCGCGGGTCGTTGCGCAGCCGCCAGTCGAGCTGGCCGTGGCCGACGTCGAGCGCCACGACGCGTGCGGCGCCGCGCTGCAAGAGGGCGTCGGTGAAGCCGCCGGTCGAGGCGCCGACGTCGAGGGCGTCGCGGCCGGCGACCGCGATGCCGAATGTGTCGAGCGCATGCGCGAGCTTGAGCCCGCCGCGGCCCACGTACGGGTGATCCGGGGCGGCGAGCGCGACGGTGGCGTCGCGCTCGACCTGGGCGCCAGCCTTGCTGACGACGTGGCCGTCGACGCGTACCTGTGCCGCGAGAATCAGCGCCCGTGCGCGTTCCCGCGACGGCGCAAGCGCTCGTTCGACGAGGATCTGGTCGAGGCGGACCTTCGGCATCCCTCAGTGGGATCGGTTCACGATCCAGCGGCCGATCTCCGGCAGCAGTGTTCCCTCCAGCCCGGCCTTCCGGAGGACGAGGTCGGCGCGGTCGAGGCAGGCGGCCGCCATCTGCCGGGCGCCGTCGATCCCGTAGAGCGCCGCGTAGGTCGCTTTCCCGGCGGCGGCGTCCTTGCCGGCCGTCTTCCCGAGGCGTGCCGATTCCCCCTCGACGTCGAGCACGTCGTCGATGATCTGAAACGCCAGGCCGAGTTCCTCTGCCGCGGCGTCGATGCTCCCGACGAGGGGGTCGGGGGCGCCCCCGATGATCGCGCCCGCCACGGCCGCCGCGCGAATCAGCGCGCCCGTCTTCCGCGCGTGCATCATGCGGAGGTGCTCGCCGCCTGGCGGTGGCGCCGGCGGGTCCGCCTCGTGTGAGCGGCCGGCTCCCAGGTCGAGCGCCTGGCCGCCGACCATGCCGGCTGCGCCCGCCGCGGCCGCCACGACGCCGATGACGCGGAGCTTGCGCGCGGCGAGGATCGGATCGACGGTCGCGGGCTCGCGCGCCATCAGGGCGAATGCCTCCGTGAGGAGCCCGTCGCCGGCAAGGATGGCGATCCCTTCGCCGGCCACGACGTGGAGGGTCGGCTGCCCGCGCCGCATCGTGTCGTTGTCCATCGCGGGCAAGTCGTCGTGGATGAGCGAATAGGTGTGGACGAATTCGAGGGCGCACGCGGCCGGCATGGCCAGCGCGAGGTCGCCACCGACCGTTTCGGCGCTCGCCAGGCACAGGATCGGGCGCAGGCGCTTGCCGCCGGCGGTCACGCTGTAGCGCATGGCGCTGGCGACGACCGCGGGACACTCCGGCGGGGCCGGCAGCGCGGCGACGAGCGCCGCGTCGATCTCGGCGCGGCGGGCCTTCAGGTACTGGTGGAAATCCATGTCAGTCGAGGGCGCGCACTGTCAGGGCGCGCTCTCAACTCGCCTTGTCGTCATCCCCCAGGGCCGAGGGTGCCGGCTTGAGCTCGCCGCGCTCGTTCAGGATCTCGATGCGGCGTTCGGCCTCCTCGAGGCGCGAATGACAGAAGCGCGAGAGCTGTACGCCGCGCTCGTACAGCTGCAGCGACGCCTCGAGCGGGAGGTCGCCCTCCTCGAGCTTCTTCACGATCGATTCGAGCTCGGCGATCGCCGTCTCGAAGTCCTTGATGGTTGGATCCACGCGTCTTCACCCTTCCGGGCCACGGCCCGTGACCTCACACTCCAGTTCGCCCCGCGCCAGCGTGACGCGCACGCGGTCGCCGCCGACAACGGCAGAGGCGTCGCGAATGACGGCGGTGCGGGTGTGGTTCCAGCAGACCGCGTACCCGCGGCCGAGCACGGCGAGCGGGCTCAGTGCCTCCAGGCGCGCCGCCGCGCTGGCCAGCCGGCCGTCGGCGCGGTGGCGGACGCCGGCACTCGCGCCGGCCAGCCGGAGGTCGGCCGCCGTCAGGTGTTGGCGCACCCGGCCAAGCCGCCGGCGCAGGTCGAACGTCTCGAGTGCCAGGCGGAGCGTGCGGAACAGTCGCTCGCGCCCGGCCGTCCTCGCGCGGATGCCGCGATGGAGCCCATGGGTCAGTTCGGCTGCATGCCGGCCGCGCATCGCCAGCCGCGCCCGCAAGCCGGAGAGCCCGGGGCGCGCCTCGAGCGTGCGCAGCCGCGAGTCGAGCCGGTGCAGCCGCGCCTCGACGGTGGCGCTCACCCGCCGGGCCAGACGATCCAGCCGCGCGGAGAAGTCGTCTTTCCGCGAGACGACAATTTCGGCCGCCGCCGACGGAGTCGGCGCCCGCACGTCAGCGACGAAATCCGCCATCGTCACGTCGGTTTCGTGGCCGACGGCCGAGATCGTCGGCACGGGGCAGCCGGCAATCGCGCGGGCGACGACCTCTTCGTTGAACGCCCAGAGGTCTTCAATCGACCCGCCGCCGCGTCCGACGATCACCACGTCGACGCCCGGAACCGTCACGACGGCGCCGAGGGCGCGGGCGATGTCGAGCGCGGCGCCGTCGCCCTGCACGCGCGCCGGCCGAATCACCAGATGCGCGTTCGGGTAGCGCCGCCGCAGCACCTTGATGATGTCGCGCACGGCGGCACCGTCGAGCGAGGTGACGACACCGATCTTCCGCGGCAGCGCGGGAAGCGGGCGCTTGCGGCGCTCGTCGAACAATCCTTCCGCGGCGAGGCGTTGCTTGAGCTGGTCGAAGGCGAGCTGCAGCGCGCCGAGCCCTTCCGGCTCCAGGTGCTCGCAGACAATCTGGTACTCGCCCTTCGGGTCGTACACGCCGACGCGGCCGCGCGCCACCACGCGCAGACCGTCCTGCGGCGTGAAGCGCAGCGTGCGCACGGCCGAGCGGAACATCACGCCGCGGATCTGCGCGCCCGCGTCCTTCAGCGTGAAGTACATGTGTCCGGTGTTCCAGACGCGGCTGTTCGACAGCTCGCCTTCGACCCAGACGTCGGCGAATCGCTCCTCCAGCAGCACGCGAATCCGCGCGGTCAGCTCCGAGACCGTCAGAATCCGCTGGTGGGCGGATTCCACCCGCTCCGATTCTCCGGCGGGACGGCCCGCCGGCGCCTCAGCGGAAGCGGATGGCGCGGGCTCCTCGAAGGGGAGATCGAAAAGAGAGCTCATCTACCGGTCCAGTACCACCGGCTCCGGCGCGCCACGGGGTGCGTCGGCGAGCCGCGCCAGTTCAGCCTCGGAGTAGCTGATGCGCATGATCCGGGTCGCGCGCCCGGTCTTGTCGTCGGCCTCGATAAGCGCGCCGTTCAGTCGCAGGTTGCCGGCCGCCGGCTCGAACTTGGCCGGCATGGCGGTCAGAAAGCGGGTGAGCGACGGCTCCCTCTCCATTCCGATGATCGAGTCGTGCGGGCCGGTCATGCCGGCATCGGTGAGGTAGGCGGTCCCGTTCGGGAGCAGGCGCTCGTCGGCGGTCTGCACGTGCGTGTGCGTGCCGACGACCGCCGTGACCTTGCCGTCGAGATGCCATCCCATGGCAGTCTTCTCGCTGGTCGCCTCGGCGTGGAAGTCGACGAGAATCACCCGCGTCCGGTGGCGGATCGCCTCGATTTCGCGGAGGACCACTGCGAACGGGTCGTCGATTTGCGCCATGAAGACGCGGCCCATCACGTTGATCACGCCAACCGCGCGCCCGTCGCCGGTCTGGGCGACACACGTCCCGCGGCCGGGCACGCCGGCAGGATAGTTCGCCGGCCGGAGGAGCCGCGGCTCGGCCGGCATGTACTCGAGGACCTCCTTCTTGTCCCAGATGTGATTGCCCGACGTCATGACGTCGACGCCCGCGTCGAGCAGCGTGTGTCCGATATCCCTGGTGAGGCCGAATCCGGCGGCCGCGTTCTCCACGTTGGCCACCACCAGGTCGACCCCGTGGCGCTCGACGAGCGCGCGCAGCGCCTTGCACACCAGCTCACGTCCCGGGCGGCCGACGATGTCGCCGATGAACAGGATGTTCATGTCCGGGAGGCCGGCGCGGAGGTGATGGCAATCCGATGGGCGCCGCCCCGGCGATCGTCGAGCTTCGGCAGCACGACCGTGAGCTCGCCGTCGCGGAGCGTGGCGCGCGCCTTCTGCAGGTCGAAGGCGCCGCTCACCCGGACTGCGCGGGCGAACCGGCCGAAGGCGCGCTCCACCAGATGGAACGTCTGCTCGTTCAGGGACGGCCCGGGCGCTTTTTCGCCGACCACCAGCAGCACGCCGGCGCGGAAGAGCACCCGCAACGCCTCGGCCGGCACCCCCGCCACGTCGATCGAGACCTCGATGGCCTCGTCGGTTTCGAGCACGTCGAGCGCCGGATGGCACTCGCCTGAATAGGCGCGCTGACTCTGGTCCAGGACCCGCGACAGATCGTCGAACAACTCGCGGATGTCGGCGGCGAGGTCCGGCGCGTCAGAGGCGGGGATCGGGGAGAAGTGGGTCATCGACGCGAACCCATGATCGCACAGCGTTCGCACGCTCGATGGGCGCGCACGAGGCCCCCAACTCGCCACTGTAGTCGCGAGAGTTTGAGAGCGGCGATCAAAGACTCGGCTCTGATTGATATAGACTCATATCATATGCTTGACAAGCACTAAGATAATGCTATTATCCTCCACAGGCGTCCCGGCAGGCTTCAGGCCGCCTCAGGTAAGGACGAAGTCAAGGTAGGCGAAGTCGTCGACGCACAAGGAGACAGCAATGGCTATCACACGACTCGATCCGTTTCGGGAATTCGCGACGCTGCAGGACCGGATGAACCGGCTGGTCGGCGGCATGTATCTGCGGGACGAAGAGGTCACCGACCGGGCCAAGTGGGCGCCGGCGGTCGACATCTACGAGACCGACGCTCACGACCTCGTGATCAAGGCCGAGCTCCCCGATCTGACGCGCGAGGACATCGAGGTGGCCGTCGAGAACAACACGCTCTCGATTCGCGGCGAACGCAAGGCGCCGGCAGACGTGCGGGAAGAGCAGTTCCGGCGGGTGGAGCGCCAGTACGGCGCCTTCAGCCGGTCGTTCACGCTGCCGAGCACTGTGGACGCGTCGAAGGTGAGCGCCGAGTACAAGAACGGCGTGCTCACCGTGAAGCTGCCGTTCAGGGACGAGGCTCGGCCGAGGACCATCAACGTGGACGTGGCCGCGTAACAGCGACGTCGAGGAAGCATGGATCGAGCCGCGGTGGGACGACGTCCTGCCCAAGGACGACAGCGTCGACGATCCCGGATTCCCCGATCCCGGGATCGGTGTTAGGCTGTTCGCGTCATGGATACCGAGGACGTCGTCATCTCTTCCGCTGAAGCGGCCGATGCACCTCCCGCACCACGTGAGAAGGCGCCCCCGATCGACAGTCGATTCCTGTTCGTCGATATCGCGGCGATGCGTGCCAAACAGCTGCGCCGCGGCGCCAGACCTCGTCTGGACGAAGACGGGGGCGACGTGCCTCGCCTACATCCGCACAAAGCCGAACGTGTCGCCATGGAGGAGGTGCGGCGCGGGCTCGTCTTGTACGAGTTGCCCCAGACGGCCGGGCTGTAGCCCCGCGGCAGGGGTCTGACCCCGAGGTCCTCGAGGGGTGATAATCTCGCCCCATGCACAAGCTCCGTTCGCTGCTCGTCCTGCTGGCCGCGGTGGGCCTGCTCGCGCCGGTCGACGCGCAGCAGTTCCGGCAGGTTCCGCCGTACCGCATCCTCGTGACCAATGACGACGGCGTGCGGGCGCCCGGCATCGCGGCCGTTGCGCAGGCGCTCCAGGCGATCGGCACGCCGATCATCGTCGCGCCAGTCGAGAACCAGACCGGCAAGGGGCACTCCATCATTACGAGCGAGACGGTGTTCCGGGAGAATTTGACGCTCCCGAATGGTCTGCCCGCCATCGGGCTGACGGCGACTCCGGCGAGCGTGGTCAACATCGCCGTTCGCAACATCGTGGCGCCGCGGCCCGACCTCGTGGTGTCAGGTGTCAATACCGAATACAACCTTGGCTTGTCGACCCAGGTATCCGGGACCGTGGGAGCGGCGCGTGAGGCGGCGCGCCACGGCATTCCCGCCATCGCGGTATCCATGGCGGGTGCGGTGTTCCCGAAAGAACTGGTCTTCGCCGCCGAAGAGGCGGTGTGGGTGGCGCGACGGGTGAAGCAGTGGGGGCTGCCGCCCCGGACGTTTCTGAACGTGAACGTCCCTCCCATGCCGGCGGGCGGCTACAAGGGCTACAGGATCACGCGGCAGGGGCAGGTGCGCACGGGCACCGAGAGCTTCGTCGAGATCAAGCACCCGTCGGGGCGTACTGTGTACTGGAACGTCTACAGCGAGCGGAAGAGCGAGCCGCAACCGGAAGGCACCGATTTCTGGGCGGTCGACAACGGATGGGTCTCGGTGACGCCGATGAAGATCGACGAAACGGACCCGACGCAGTTCGAGACGCTCGAACAGATCTTCAAATAACGCCGGGTCCGCTCGGTGCCTGTCTCGTCCAGTCGGTCAGCCGCTCGTACGCGTCGGCCATCCGGAGCAGCGTTGACTCGTCGAACATCCGGCCGGTGAGCTGAAGGCCCACGGGCAGGCGCTCGAGTCGCTCGGATCGTTCCGGTTGTTCGGATCGTTCGACGAAGCCGCAGGGGATGCTGATGGCCGGCAGCCCCGCCAGGTTGGCGCTCACCGTGAAGACGTCGGCGAGATACATCTGCAGCGGATCGGCCGTCTTCTCGCCGAGCCGGAACGGCGGAATCGGGCTCGTCGGCATCGCGACGACGTCCACGCTCTCGAACGCCTGCTGGTAATCGCTCCTGAGCAGCGTCCGCACCTGCTGGGCTTTCAGATAGTACGCGTCGTAGTAGCCGGCGCTCAGCACGTAGGTGCCGAGCATGATCCGGCGCTTCACCTCGGGCCCGAACCCCTCGTCTCTCGTGCGGGAATACATCTGCTTGACATCGTGCTCGGTCTCGGCGCGCGCGCGGTAGCCGAACCGCACACCGTCGTACCGGGCGAGGTTCGAGCTGGCCTCGGCCGTCGCCACCAGGTAGTAGACCGGGACGGCGTACTTGGCGTGCGGCAGTTCGACGTCGACGAGCGCCACGCCGGCCCTCCGCAGGGTGTCGAGCGCCGCCTCGAACGCCCTCCGTACGTCCGCATCGACGCCCTCGCTGACAACGGCCCGCGGGACGCCCAGGCGAAGGCCGGTCACGTCGCCCGAGAGTGCGGAGGGAAAGTCGGGCACCGGCTGTCGCGACGAGGTGGCGTCGGCCGGATCCGTGCCGGCGAGGACCGCCAGCGCCAGGGCGGCGTCAGCCGCATTTCGCGCGATCGGACCGATCTGATCGAGTGAGGAGGCGAAGGCGAGCAGGCCGTAGCGGGACACGCGTCCGTAGGTCGGCTTGAGGCCAACGACGCCGCAGAAGGCGGCGGGCTGCCGGATCGACCCGCCGGTGTCGGAGCCGAGCGCCATCGGGACGCATCGCGCGGCCACTGCCGCGGCCGACCCGCCGCTCGAGCCGCCCGGCGTCCGATCCGTCGCCCAGGGATTGCGCACCGGGCCGAACGCGGAATTCTCGTTCGACGATCCCATGGCGAACTCATCGCAGTTGGTCTTGCCGACGATCACGGCGCCGGCGGCCTCGAGCCGCTCGACGACGGTCGCGTGGTAGGGCGGCACGAAGCGCTCGAGCATGCGCGAGGAGGCGGTGGTACGCACGCCGCGGACGCACAGATTGTCCTTGACGGCCACAGGCACTCCGGCGAGCGGGCCGAGCGGCTCGCCCGCGGCGCGCCGGCGGTCGATGTCGGCCGCCCGCGCGAGCGCCCGGTCCGCGGCGACCAGGGTGAAGGCATTGAGCGACGGATTCACCGCCTCGATCCGGTCCAGGAACGTCCGGCAGACGTTGACGGCCGTGGCGCGGCCGCGGGCGATCTCGTCGCGGATGGCGCGTGCGCTCGCGTCCAGCATCAGGTGATGACGCGCGGCACCCGGAAGAGGCCGGCCTCGGGCGCCGGGTCCGGCGCGTTGGCGAGCGCCTCCTCGCGCGGCAGCGATGGCTGCAGCTCGTCCTCCCGCTCGGTGCGCTCGGCGAGCACGTGCGCCGTCGCCGGCACACCGCTCGTGTCGACCGCCTGCACCTGCTCCGCGTAGGCGAGGATGTCGGCGAGCTGCCGCGTGAAGAGCGCCTTCTCCTCGGCGGTGAGCTCGAGGTGGGCGAGCGCCGCGATGCGCTCGACGTCGGCGGATGTCAGCGTGGGGGCCACTGCCGGCGATGCTATCATGCGCCGATCGCCGAGGTTGGCCCGGGCGACCGGCGGCCGACTGGGGTACGATCCGAGCCATGCACGACCTCAGACCGTCGGCCGTCGCCGGGAGCTGGTATCCCGGGAGCCAGGCCCGGCTGGCCGAAGCGGTCGATGCGCACATCGCGGCGGCGTCCGACTCTTCCCGCTCCTGTCCGCGGGCCATCATCGCGCCCCACGCGGGGCTCATGTACTCGGGGCCGGTGGCCGCCTACGCGTATAGACTCGTCCGGCAGTGCGCGTACACGGCGGTCGTGCTCGTCGGGCCGTCGCACCACGTGGGGTTCGACGGGGTGTCCGTCTGGGCGCGGGGCGCGTGGGACACGCCGCTTGGCGCCGTGCCCGTGGCCGACGAGCTGGCCTCCGCCGTCGCCGCCGAATCGAGCGACGTCGTGGAATATCCGGCGGCCCATGCTCGGGAGCACTCGCTCGAGATGCAGCTGCCGTTCGTGGCGCGGCTGTTGCCGGGGGTCCCGATCGTGCCGCTCGTCATGGGCCATCAGCGGCGCGAGACGGCGCAGGCGCTGGGTCACGCGCTGGCGCGCGCGGTGGCCGCGCGCCCCGGCGAGCGGATCCTGCTCATCGCCAGCAGCGACCTTTCGCACTACGAGGATGCCACCCTGGCCGCGCGCGTCGACGCCGTCGTGCTGCGCCGTGTCGAAGCGCTCGATGCGGACGGCCTGATGACGCTGATCGAACGGGAACCCCGGCACGCCTGCGGCGGCGGACCGATAGTATCGGTGCTGCGCGCGGCCATCGAGCTCGGCTGCACGGAGGCGCGCGTACTGCGCTACGGGGATTCCGGCGACGTGTCGGGCGACAAGTCGTCGGTCGTGGGCTACATGGCGGCGGCAGTCTGGTGAAGCAGTCAACGCCCAACTCCCACAGCCCAATTCCCAACGCGATGCAGGAGTCGAAGGTGGGGTCTATTGGGGGTTGGGAGTTGGATCTTGAGAGTTGCCATGATCGAAGCTGAAGACCAGCGCCGACTCCTGGCGCTGGCGCGACGCGCGCTCGAGGCGCGGGTGCGGCGGCACCCGCCGCCCGAGCCGGCGCGCGGCGGAGCGCTCGACACGCCGTCGAACGCGTTCGTCACGATCCACAATCAGGGCGAGCTGCGCGGCTGTCTGGGCCGCCTCGACACGGAGGCGCCGCTCGGCGACACGATCGCGCAACTGGCGGCGTCGGTGTCCGACTCCGACCCGCGCTTCTTTCCGGTCTCGCTCCGCGAGCTCGCCCGTATCGACATCGAGATCTCGGTGCTCACGCCGGAGCGGGAAATCCAGTCGATCGAGGAGATCGAGCTCGGTCGGCACGGGGTGATCGTCGAGCGGGGCGTCTCCAAGGGGTTGCTGCTGCCGCAGGTGGCGACCGAGCAGCGGTGGGATCGACACGCCTTCGTGTCCCACGCCTGTCTGAAGGCATGGCTCCCGCACGATGCCTGGCGCCACGGTGCGCGGCTGTTCGTGTTCGAGGCGCAAGTCTTCGGCGAGATCGCCTTCGCGGGAAAGACGACGCCTGCGGCGTCATCGTGAGCCCCCGCGCGCGCCCGAGGGCCCTCGGTGCCCGGGCGATCCGCTTCATTCCCCCACGACGATCCCGTGGATAACCTGTGTCACACGCTCGCCGGCGCGGCGTGCGGCGAGGCAGGGCTCAAACGGCGTACACGCTTCGCCACTGCGACCCTGATGATTGCCGGCAACCTGCCGGACATCGACGTGCTGGTGTTTGCGACCGACCTGCCGTCGGTTGCGTTCCGCCGCGGCTGGACGCACGGCGCGATCGCGCAGGCGCTGCTGCCGGTCGGGCTCACGCTCGTCCTGATGGCGGCGGCGCGCCTGCGCCCGGCCGGGCGCGATGGACCGCCGTTTCGGGCGGGGTGGGTGCTCCTGCTGGCCTACGTCGGGGTGCTGTCGCACGTCGCCCTCGATCTGCTCAACCCGTACGGATTGCGCCTCCTGGCGCCGTTCGACTGGCGCTGGCTGTACGGCGACGTGCTCTTCATCGTCGATCCGTGGCTGTGGGTGATCCTCGGCGCCGGCATCTGGCTCGCCCGTCGCGGCGGGCCCGCCCCGGCGCGCCATGCGCTGGCGCTCGCGCTCGTCTACGTCCTGTCGATGACGGCGAACGCGCGCGCGGCCCGGACGCTCGTGGCGGAGGAGTGGCGCCGGACGCGGGGCGGCGATCCAACCGGCCTGATGGTCGGCCCCGTGCCTGTATCGCCGTTCAGGCGGCAGATCGTCGTCGACAACGGGCGGGGGTACGAGACCGGCACCTTCGAGTGGCTGCCGACGCGCATCAGGTTCGATCCGACCTTCGTCGCCAAGCACGACGCCGACCCGCGCGTGGCGCGGGCTCGCACGGCCCCGGCCATTCGCGGCTTTCTCGTCTGGGCGCGGTTTCCGTTCTGGACCTTCGAGCCGGTACCCGGCGGCACGCGGGTGTCGGTGGGCGACATGCGGTTTGTCGGCCGCGGCAGCCCGTTCGTTCAGAGCGTGGTGGTCGCGGAGGAACGTGGAAGAGAGTGAATCGCCCCTCGCAGTCTCCTCAGCGTGTCGAGGTTCCGCATGTCGAACGGGTCGGTCTCGATCGTCCCGGCCTTTTCGCGTCGCCTCGACTTCTCGGTTTCGATGAGCATCGGCAGCCCCGCAAGACGGCGGTCCCGCAGGATCCGCCGGAACGGCTCCTCGCCGAGGCAGCCTCGGCCGATGTGCTCGTGCCGATCGACGCGGCTGCCGCGCGGTCTCTTGGAATCGTTTGCGTGGAGCACCTTCAGGCGGTCGAGGCCGATGAGGCGGTCGAAGGCGGCGAACGTGTCCCGGTACCCCGTCTCGGTGATGATGTCGTAGCCGGCGGCGATCAGATGGCACGTGTCGAGGCAGATGCCGACGCGGGCTGAGCCGCGAAGGTGGCCGATGATCGCGGCCAGATGCTCGAACCGGTACCCCACGGTCCGCCCCTGTCCTGCGGTGTGCTCGAGAATCACCATCGCCCGCCGCCGCCTCCGTGCCCGAAAGGCCTGGCGGATGGCGTCGGCGATGAGCCGCAGCGCGTCGTCTTCGGTGCCAGCGGTGCAGGTGCCGGGGTGAATCACGACGCCGAGAAGAGCCAGCGCGTCGGCCCGGTCGAGCTCGTCGATGAAGGCGGCGATCGACTGCTCGCGCAGCGCCGGACGGCTCGTGGCTAGATTGATCAGGTAGCTGGCATGCGAGACGACCGGCCGGATGCCGCTCCGGTCGATCCGGCGGCGGAACGCCTCGACCTCGGCGAGGTCGAGCGGCCTGCCGCGCCACTGATTCGCGTTCTTGGTGAAGATCTGCAGCGCCTCGCAGCCGTGCGCGACCGCGCGCTCGACCGCTTTCGACACCCCGCCGGCCACCGACATGTGCGCTCCGATGCGAAGCATCCGGTATCATTTTCGATCGTGGCCTTCGGTACGCGAATCGGCCTTGCCTGCGGCGCCGCCCTCGCCGGCGTGGTGGCCGTTGCGGCGCTCGTCCAGCCTGCGGAGACGGTCGACGTGCAGATCCTGGCCATCAACGACTTCCACGGAGCGCTCGAGGCTGCGTCGGGCGGCACGGGACAGATCGGAGGGGTCGAGGCCGGCGGGATGGAGTACCTCGCGGCGCATCTGGCGCGGCTCGAGGCGGCCAATCCGAACACCGTGTTCGTCTCGGCGGGCGACAATATCGGCGCCACCCCGCTCCTGTCGAGCCTCTTTCACGACGAAATCACCGTCGAGGCGCTCGACCTGGCGGGTTTGCAGGTGTCGGCGCTCGGCAACCACGACCTGGACGAAGGCTGGTGGGAGCTGTACCGGATGCAGAGGGGGGGCTGCCACCCCCTGGACGGCTGCCAGGACGGCACACCGTACGGCGGCGCGGCGTTCACCTATCTGGCGGCCAACGTCACGCTGGATCCGCGCCGCGCCGACCCGGCGTCGCTGGCGCGCGCCGGCATTCAGGGTTCCGACCCGCGACCGCTCCTGCCATCCTCCGTGGTGCGCGAAATCGACGGGGTCCGCGTCGGCTTCATCGGCGTGATCCTGCAGGATGCACCCGGCGTGACCCTCGCCTCCAGCATCCGCGGCCTGACGTTCCTGCCGGAGGCGGAGGCGGCCAACGCCGCGGCGCGGGCGCTCGGCGACGAGGGCGTGCGCGCCATCGTCCTGCTCATGCACCAGGGGGGCGATCGCTCCGGCGCCGACGTCAACGGCTGCGACGGCATCTCGCGCGATCTCGTCGACCTCGTCACCAGCCTCTCCCGTGAGATCGACGCCGTCGTCTCGGGGCACAGTCACCAGGCGTACAACTGCACGATCGACGGCAAGCTCGTGACCAGCGCAGCCGCGAACGGCCGGCTCGTCACCGATATCGACCTGCGCATTCGGCGGTCCGACGGGGAAGTGGTCGACCGATCGGCGCGCAACCTCGTCGTGACGCGCGACGTGGAGAGGGATCGGCGCCAGACGGCGCTCCTCGAGCACTACCGACCGTTCGCCCGGGCGGTGAGCGGCCGGATCGTCGGCTCGATCGCGGCGAGCCTGACGCGGGAGCCCAACGCCGCGGGCGAATCGGTGCTCGGCGACGTCGTGGCCGATGCGCTGCTCGACGCGGCGATGCGCGCGCCCGGCGCACGTCCCGACCTCGCCATCTGGAACCCGGGCGGCATTCGCGCGGATCTGACGGCCGGATCCGGCCGCGGCCCGGCGCCCGTGAGCTACGAAGCGGTCTTCTCGGTGCTGCCGTTCGGCAACGAGCTTGTTGTCAAGTCGATCAGCGGCGAGGCGCTGCTGCAGACCCTGGAGCAGCAGTTCGGCGCACCCGGAGCCGGGCGGGTTCGCATCATGCAGGTATCCGAGGGGTTCACGTACGCGTACGACCTGTCGCGGCCGATCGGCCAACGCGTCGATCGCGCGTCGGTCCGCCTGCGCGGCGATCCGATCGTGCCGACGCGGCAGTACCGGCTCGCGACGAGCAACTACCTCTGGGACGGCGGCGACGGCCTCCGCGCGCTCGGCGCCGCGACCGACGCGATGCTCGTCGGCACCGATCACGACATCTTCGCCGACTACTTCTCACGCCAGTCGTCGCCGGTGCCGCCGGGGCCGCAGAACCGCATCCGGCGGCTCGACACCAGGTGAGCGACGCCTCGTCGCACCGCGACAGGTTCCGGACTCCCGCTGTTCCTGCCGGGCGTGCTCGTCCGCGGGATTCTGGAGCACGACCGCGAGGCAATCGGCGCCCGTGCGGTGTACGACGAGGCATACTTCGCCGGCTTCTTCTCCTCAGCCGGACCGGTGCTCGAGCGCCGCCTGGGCGACGCGATTGCCTCTGTCGCGGCGATGGTCGCCGGCGCCCGGGAGGCTGCGGGTCGCCCGCCGGTCCCCGTCGACCTGCCTCCGGGACCACCGCAGCGGCGCAGACGCTAGACGCAAGAGGGTGCGAGGGTGCGAGGGTGCGAGGGTGCGAGGGTGCGAGGGTGCGTCCGACGGTGCGACGGTGCGACGGTGCGGGTGCGACGGTGCGGGTGCGACGGTGCACAGTCCTGCACCCGCGCATCTCCCCAGCGCGTCGGACGCTTCGTTGCACCGTCGCACGCACCCTGGGTTGTCGTTCCCACTTTGGCACCGTCGTCGGGTCTTGGCACTGTCGGACCCTGATACCCTGGCACCGTTGCACTTTCGCACCGTCGGACGCACCCTCGCACCCTCGCACCGTCGCACCATCGCACTTGTGCCGGGAGTTTTGCTATCGTCAGGAGTGATGGACGTGTACGTCATCCCGATCGGCCGCGATCGGCACGAGCTCTACTGTGAACCGGCCGGCGACAACGAACCGGACGCCGACCAGATCCCTGCGACCGGCATCTTCGGAAGCCTGCGGCAGCGCTTCAAAGCGACGCTGCGCGCGGCCGAAGAACGCCAGCGCCGGGATGCCGCCGATGCGGCGCGCGGGACGTACCACCGGATCCAGGATCGCGCGCTCGGGTGGGTGGCGCAGCGGATCGCGGAACAGCGGCTCCTCTGGAACCTGCGACGGCAGGCCACGGCGGTGGCGGTGCATCCGCCGGACATGACGTTCGACCAGGTGATGGCGCTCGTTCGGCGCATCCTGCAGCGCGATTACGAGCGCCACCGGAAATGGCTCGTCATCGACATGCTGGGGCTCATCCTGTCGGGTCCGGTCGCGCTCGTCCCGGGGCCCAACTTCCTGGCGTACTACTTCGCCTTCCGTGTTGTCGGCCACTGGCTGTCGATGCGGGGCGCCGTGCACGGGTTGTGCCGCGCGTCCTGGTCGGGGCGGCCCTGTCCGCCGCTGACCGAGCTGCGCGACCTTTTCACGATGGAATCGCCGGCGCGCGCCGCCCGGGTCCACGACATCGCCGCGCGGCTCCGGCTGCCGAACCTCTCGACCTTCTTCGAGCGCGTGGCGGTCCGCCATGCGTAGGGCGGCGCGGTGAAGCTGCGCGAGCTGGCCGAGCGCCTGGGCTGTCGCCTCGAGGGCGACGGCGACATCGAGGTGGTGCGCGTGGCGGGCATTCAGGACGCGCAGCCCGGCGACCTGACGTTTCTCGCCAACCCGAAGTACGAATCGATGCTGCCGCGGACGCGCGCCTCCGCGGTACTGCTGCGGGACGAGGCGCCGGGGGCGCCGTGCGCGATGCTGCGGACGCGCGATCCCTACCTGGCGTTCGCCCGCGCCGTGGCGCTTTTCGCGCCGCCCTGGCGGCCGGCGCCAGGGGTCGATCGGCTGGCCGTCGTCGCCGCAGGCGCGCGCCTCGGCCGGAACGTGTCGATCGGCCCCTTCGTCGTCGTCGGGGAAGACGTGACGGTTGGTGACAACACGGTCGTCTTTCCCAACGTCACCATCGGTCCGGGAGCGCGGATCGGCAGCGACTGCGTCATCCATTCCAACGTGGCGATCCGCGAACGCGTCGTGATCGGCAGCCGCGTCATCCTCCAGAACGGCGTGGTCGTCGGCGCCGACGGCTACGGCTTCGTGCGGCGCGGCGACGGCACGCACGAGAAGATTCCGCAGATTGCCGGGGTCGTCGTCGAGGACGACGTGGAGCTCGGCGCGAACACGACCGTGGACCGCCCCGCCGTCGGGGAGACACGCATCCGGAGCGGCACGAAGATCGACAACCTCGTGCAGATCGGCCACGGGGTCTCGGTGGGGCGCAACGTGCTGATGGCCGCCCAGGTCGGCGTCGCCGGAAGCACCGACATCGACGACGACGTGATCTTCGGCGGCCAGGTGGGGGTCGGCGGGCACTTGACGGTCGGGCGCGGCAGCGTCGCGGTCGGGCAGTCCGGCGTCACCAAGTCGCTCCCGCCTGGCTCGATGGTGGCCGGCTATCCCGCGATCGAGAGCAGCGCGTGGCGCAAGGCGTCGGTCATCTTCAAGCGTCTGCCCGAGCTGAAGCGGCGCATCGAGGAGCTCGAAGCGCGGCTCGCGGCGCTCGGCGCGGCGGGCTCCGGAGAGCCGCCCACGTGAGAGGCGCATGTCAATGGGCCACAGAGGCGCGGAGACACAGAGCAAGACGACAGAGTCTCTCTCTGTGTCTCTGGGTCTCTGTGGCCTGTGGCGTGGCCGCTGGCCCGGCGGCCGCGCAGACGGCGGCTCCCGCACCCCAGGCGGCCGGGACGACTGGCGTCCAGTTCCTGCCGCGCTTCGACTTCGTCCTGGGCCTCGATCACCTCGTCAGCGACGACCCCCGGTTCGTGTGGGACGCGCGGTTCGGCGGCGAGATCGATTTGGTCGACTTCGGGCGCGGCCGTGCGGCGTTTGCGGCCGAATATCAGGCGATGCTTGGGGAGCAGTACCGCCCGTTCGACCCCAACCAGGGGAACTACACGCTCGAGGGCGCACTCTCCGCGCGGGCTCGCGGCGTGGAGCTCGGAGGGGTGTTCCATCACGTGTCCCGGCACCTGAGCGATCGCCCCAAACGGCAGGCCGTGGACTGGAACATGGTTGGCGCCCGCGTGCAGGGCGCGGTGGTCCGCGGCCGGACGACGCTCGACACTCGGGTCGATGTGCGGCGCGCCGTGCAGCGGTCGTTCGTCGACTACGTGTGGGAGGTCGACGCCCGAGCGCGCGGGCGCGTGGGCGTGGCCGCGCGGACCGCCGTCATCGCCGGCGGCGGTGTTCGTGTGCTGGGCGTCGACGGGTCGCGCGACCGCGGCACGCAGTATGGAGTCGGCGGCGAAGGCGGCGTTCGACTGGAGGGGCGCGGCGCGGCTGTCGAGCTGTTCGTGGGCGCGGAGCGGCGGATCGACCCGTACCAGCTCGAATTCGGGACCGGCTCCTGGGTGAGCGTCGGGTTCAGGCTGGTCGGCCGGTGACCGGCCACCGACTCCCGTGCAGCGACGGGAGAGCCTCGACTGGTCGGCCCGCGCCTTTTTTGCCGCGCTGCGCGCGCCTCCTGCCATAATCTGCGCATATGCGCCTCTGCTTCCCCGTCGCGATCGCCCTGGCGGCCTGTGCCGTGGCGGCCGCGGCGCTGACGCCGGTCCTGGCGGCGGTCCGGCCGCCAAAGCTGCAGTACGAGATCACCACGCTGCCGAACGGCCTCCGAGTCGTCCTGTCCGAGGATCATTCGACGCCCATCGTGCACGTCGCCGTCTGGTACCACGTCGGTTCGAAGAACGAGCGGCCGGGCCGGACCGGGTTCGCCCATCTGTTCGAGCACATGATGTTCAAGGGCTCGAAGAACGTGGAGCCCGACGCCCACACCTCCATCGTGTCGAGCGTCGGCGGCCGCAGCAACGCCTATACGACCGAGGACGTGACGGTGTTCTGGCAGACGCTGCCGGCGCAGTATCTGCCGATGGCGCTCTGGCTCGAGGCCGACCGGATGGCGACGCTGCGCGTGGACGACATCGCGTTCCGCCGCGAGCGGGAGGTGGTCAAGGAAGAGCGGCGGATGCGGATCGAGAACCAGCCGTACGGACGGCTCTCGGAAATCATCTACGATCACGCGTTCACCACACACCCGTACAAGCACCCGACGATCGGAAGCATGGCGGATCTCGAGGCCGCGTCGATCGCCGACGTCCGTGATTTCCACGGCGCCTATTACGTGCCGGAGAACGCCACCGCCGTGATCGTGGGCGACTTCGACGGGGCGCAGGCGCTCCAGTTGGCGACGCAGTACTTCGGCCGCGTGCCGAAGGCGGGACGCCGCGTACCTGGCGACATCCCCACGGAGCCGCCGATGAAGAGCGGGCGGCGCGCGGTCGTGGAGGAGGGATGGCCGCTGCCCGCGGTCGTCGTGGCCTACCATGTGACCTACGACGGGCATCCGGACTCGTACCCGCTGCACATCACGTCGAAGATTCTGTCCGACGGGCAGAGCGCGCGGATCTCGCGCGAGCTGATCTACAACCGGCGCCTCTGTCTGAGCGCGTTCGGGAGCGGCAACATCACCGAGCACCCGAACCTCTTCTTCGCCGTCTGCATCGTCCAGCCCGGCCAGACACCCGAGGCCGCCGAGAAAGCGCTCATCGGCGAGTTCGAGAAGCTGAAGACCGAGGGTGTGTCGGCGCACGAATTGCAGCGGGCGCAGAACCAGTTCGCCCGCGACTACATCCTGAGCCGCGAGACGAACGAGGACAAGGCGATGCACCTGGCGCACGCGGCGGTCATCCACAACGACATCACGACCGCCGACGGCGAGTTCGACATCTTCATGAAGACGACGGTCGCCGACGTGCAGCGCGTGGCGAAGACGTACTTCAACGAGTCGAACCGCGTGGTGCTCCACGTGCTGCCGAGAGAGACCGGCCGATGAGCAACGCCCAACGCCCAACGCCCAACGCCCAACCGGTGCGCTGCCAATCCCTTTGGAAGTTGGGAGTTGGCGTCTTGGGAGTTGTCCTGTGCGTGAGCGCGGCGAGCGCACAGCTCGAGCGGACCTCCGATGGGCGGTTCGTCTTCTGGCCCGCCGAGTCGCCGCCGCGGCCGCTCCAGGCGCGAAGCGTCAAGTTCCCGCCCTACGAGGTGCGGATGCTGCCGAACGGCCTGCAGGTCATCACCGTCCTCCACCACGAACAGCCGGCCGTCAGCATGCGGCTGCTGGTGCGGGCCGGATCGGTGCAGGATCCGCCGGGCAAGGTGGGCGTGGCGAGCCTGGCGGCCTCGCTCCTCGATCAGGGCACGGTCACCAGGAGCGCGCAGGCGATCGCCGAGAACATCGATTTCATCGGCGGCGCGCTGGCCACCGGGTCGGGCTCGGACCTCACGTTCGTCAACGTCGTCGTCATGGAGGATTCCTTCGACGTCGGCATGAACCTGCTGGCCGACGTGGCGCGGAATCCGGCGTTCGCCGCCGAGGAGATCGAGCGGCAGAAGCAGCAGGCGATCTCGAGCCTGCAGGTCAGCGGCAACGATCCGGACTGGGTCGCGAGCGTCCTGTTCGAGCGACTCGTGTACGGGTTCCACCCCTACGGGCTGCCGAACAGCGGCACCCCGGAGACGCTCTCCGCGATCACCCGCGGCGACCTCCAGCAGTTCCACCGCCGCTACTTCGTGCCGAACAACATGATTCTGGCCATCGTGGGCGACGTCACGAGCGAGCAGGCGTTCGCGGCGGCCGAGCGCGCCTTCGGCGAATGGCCGCCCGCCGAGGTCCCGCCGGTCACCGTCGTCGAGCCGCCGCCGCTGACCCGCCGGATCGTGATCGTGGACAAGCCCGACGCCGTGCAGACGGAGATTCGCATCGGCCAGCTCGCGATTCCGCGCAAGCACGACGACTACATGGCCTTCGACCTGGCCGTGAAGATTCTGGGCGGCGAGGGCGCCAACCGGCTCCACCGGGTGCTTCGGTCCGAGCGCGGCCTCACCTACGGCGCGCAGGCCGACACGGAGGCGCGGAAACAAGCCGGCCATGTCGTGGCCGAGACCGACACGCGAACGGATACGACGGGCGAGGCGCTGCGGCTCATGGTGGAGGAGTTCTCGCGGCTCCAGCGCGACCGGGTCTCGCAGAACGAGCTCTCCGACGCGCAGGCGTATCTGGCGGGCAGCTTTCCGCTGACGATCGAGACGCCCGGCGACATCGCCGCCCAGGTGCTGAACGTCGTCTTCTACGACCTGCCGGTCGAGGAGATTGGGACGTTCCGCGAGCGCGTGCAGGCGGTCCGGCCCGACGACATCCAGCGCGTCGCCCGCCAGTACGTGCGGCCCGACCGGCTCTCGATCGTGCTCGTCGGCAACGCCGCGGCGTTCGTGCCGCAGCTCCAGCGCCTCGGCTTCACCGACGTCGAGGTCATCCCGATCGAGGAGCTCGATCTGATGTCGGCGACGCTCAAACGCGACACACGGCGCGCTGATTCGTTCGGGCCGTTTGGGCCGTCGGGACCGTTCGGACGGGTCCGTTCGGGGCGTCTCACCCACGGGCAGACCCAGGGGAACCCGCGCGTGAACGTGCCGAAGGGACGGAAGAACGCCTCGGGCCTGTCGAACGGCCGCCTCGTCATCGAGCGCCGGATCAAGAGCGTCACCTTCAAGACACGCATCGACGAGAAGCTGGTCGATCAGCCGCTCTGACGTCGAGATGCGGATCATGATCTCGTGCGGCGAGGCGTCCGGCGACCTGTACGCCGGCGCGCTGGCGGCGGCGCTGCGCGCGCGCGCGCCGGATGTGGACATCGTCGGCTTCGGTGGCCGGCGGCTCGAGGCGGCTGGCGCGTCGCTCGCGGGCGAGTTCACCGGCCTGACCGTGACCGGCCTGACCGAGGCCATCCGGGTGCTGCCGCGCTCGTACGCGATGTACCGTCGGCTGGTCGCCGCGGCGCGCGCCCGGCGGCCGGACGTCTTTGTCGCGATTGACTTCCCCGATTTCAATTTTCGTCTCATGGCGGCGCTGCGGCGCCTCGGCGTGCCCGTCGTCTACTACGTCAGCCCGCAGCTCTGGGCGTGGCGCCCGGGGCGAATGGAGACGATGAGGCGGCTGGTCGATCGCGTCCTGGTGATCTTTCCGTTCGAGGCGCCGTTCTACGAGCGGGCGGGCATCCCGGTGCAGTTGGTCGGTCACCCGCTCGTCGATCTCGCGCAGGTCAGCCAGGCAAGAGGCGCCTTCCTGCAGGACCGCGGCCTCCGGCCGGACGCGCCGACGGTGGCGCTGCTCCCGGGCAGCCGGCCGAACGAGCTCCGGCGCCTGGCGCCGGTGATGGCGGCAGCCGTGGCGCTCGTTCGGACGCGGGTCAAGGAGGCGCAGTTCGTCGTGGCGCGGGCGCCGAATCTTTCCGACGGCCTGTTCGCGCCGCTCTCTGGCGCCGGGGCCGTTGTCGTCGCCGGGGCGACCGACAACGTGCTCGCCTCCTCCGACGTGGTCATCACGGCATCCGGCACCGCGACGGTGCAGGCGGCGCTCCACGAGCGGCCGATGGTGGTCGTCTATCGGGTGTCGCCGCTGACGTACCGTCTCGGCAAGCCGTTTCTCACGGTGGACACCTACGCCATGCCGAATCTGGTGGCGGGGCGGCGCATCGTTCCCGAACTGATTCAAGACGACTGCACGCCGGAACGGATCGCCGGTGAAGCCGTCGCGCTGCTGACCGACACGGATCGTCACCTGCGCACGCGAGCGGCGCTCCGGGAGGTGCGCGAACGCCTTGGCGGTCCTGGCGCGAGTGAGCGGGCGGCCGACGCGATACTCGAGGTGGCGGCGCGGGCGCCGGGCGGCGCGGGTCTTGCGTAGAGGCAGCGAGCTCGTCAGCTTCCAACGCCCAAGCCTCCAACTCCCAAGGCGATGGGTACCGGGTCTTGGGAATTGGGAGTTGAAAATTGGGAGTCCCACATGCGCATGACTGGCGCCGTCTGCAGTGTCGTCCTGGCCTTCGTGGCTGCGCGGCACGCCTCCGCCACGGTCCTGCTTCCCGCCGATTTTCAGACCGTCGTGGCCGGGTCCGGCACCATCGTGCACGGCCGCGTGATTGACGTGCGGTCGGCGCTGGTCGGCCCGCGGCGCGCGATCGAGACCTTCGTCACCGTCGAGGTCCTCGACGCGTGGAAGGGGAGTCCGGGTTCGAGCGTGACGTTCCGCGTGCCGAACGGCCAGGTGGGCCGGTACCGCCGCGTGCTCGTCGGCGCGCCGGAGTTCGCCGGTGGGGACGAGGTCGTGGTGTTCCTCCGCGGCCAGGCGCCGGCGATCCCGGCGCTCTTCGGGCTGAGCCAGGGTGTGTACCGCGTGAGTCGCGGCGCCCGCGCGCGGCCGGTCGTCGCTCCGCCGCCGGTGATGGCGCGGGGCGATGGCGCCGAGCGGGTCGCGCGCGGCGAATCGGCCCGCCAGCCGCTGCCGCTCGAGGCGTTCGCCCGGGAGGTGGAGGCCGTCCTGGAGCGGGACCGATGAAGGCGATCGCGTTGGCCGCTGCTGCCGCGGTCGCGCTCGCGCAGCCTGCGCAGGCGTACCTGCAGTTCACGACGACCCGTGCCGGCGAATCGATCGTGCTGAAATGGCCGCGATCGCCGGTTCGCTGGTTCGCCGGAGACCGCGCCGCCCCGGGCGTGTCCGCGGCCGAGTTCCAGGCGGCGGTGGCGCGGGCGTTTGCGACATGGGAGGCGGTGCCGACCGCCTCGATCGCGTTCCAGTTCGTCGGTCCGACCGGTGCGGAGCCCTTCGACGACGACGGGATATCGGTCGTCGGCTTCCAGGACGAGCCGGGAATGGACCGGGTCCTGGGCGCGACCGGGTTCCTCATCGACACGGTGACCGGGGAGATCGTCGAGGCGGACATCTTCCTCAACTCCGCGATTCCGTGGTCGACGGCGCCTGCCGGCGATCCTGCGGCGTTCGACGTCGAGTCGGTCGCCCTGCACGAGATTGGCCACTTCCTCGGGCTCGGACACTCGGCGCTCGGCGAAACGGAGGCGCGCCCAGACGGCGGCCGGCGCGTGATCGCCTCCGGCTCCGTGATGTTCCCGATCGCGTTCGGCCGCGGTCTCATCCACGACCGGGAGCTGCAGCCCGACGACGTGGCGGGAGTGTCGGACCTGTACCCGGACGGGAACTTCCGCCGGCAGACCGGCGTCGCGCGGGGCCGCGTGACACGCGGCGGGACGGGAGTGCAGGGCGCCCACGTGATTGCATTCCACCAGGCGACGGGCCGCGTCGTTGCGGGGTTCACGCTGGACCGCGACGGCGGGTTTCAGATCGCCGGGCTCGCACCGGGGCCGCACATCATCAGGGTGGAGCCGCTCGACGATGCCGATACCGAGAGCTTCTTCAGCCGGCGGACGCCGGTCGACATCGGCTTCCAGGTGACGTTCCACACCCGGCTCGTCGTTGCGCCTGCGGGCGGCGAAGGCGACATGTTTGCCGTGATGGTGACGCCGAAGTGAGTGCCCGCCTCGTCCTCCTGCTGGTGGCGTGCGCCGCCGCCTCGCCGGCGGCCGCCCAGTCGCGTCCGCCGGCGGCGTCGGCGGGCGAACGGCCCCTGCGGCGGATCGAATTCGACGTCGGTGGCGGCCTGACGAGCGGCGGCAGGCTGGGCGGCGGCGACGCGAATCTGCGCGCCAACGCGCCGGCTCGGCAGGCGTTCCGGCTCTTTGCCGCGGAGAGCGAGTTCGCCCCTGCGCCGGCCGTGCACGCGAGGACGGCGTTCGCCTTCAGCCGGCGCTTCACGGTGGAGGGCGGCGCGGAGTTGAGCCGTCCCGAGATTCGGACCGCGATCACCGCGGATGCCGAAGGCGCCGCGCCGGTGACGAGCGTCGAACGCGTCGATCAGTACGTCTTCGACGCGAGCGTCCTCATGATGCTGGACGCCTTGCGCATCGGGACACGGCTCGTGCCGTTCGTCGCGGCCGGCGGCGGCTATGTGCGTCAGCTCCACGAAGGGCGGACGGTGATCGAGCACGGGCAGCTGTATCAGGCCGGGGGCGGCGTGAAGTACTGGCTGCTGGCGCGGCCGGGCGGGTTCATGCGTTCGGCGGGACTGAGAGGAGACGTTCGCCTGCAGCTCGTCCGCGGCGGGATTGCGCTTGCGGACGGTCCGAGACCGCACGTCGCGGTCTCGGGGAGCCTCTTCGTCGGTTTCTGAGATCGGTCGAGCCGTTCTGCGTCACCGATCCGATCGCCGCGACGTGCCGCGGCGTTTTCCGCCGTGCGCCCTGCAGAGTATGATCGAAGGCTGCGACCTCGACCCAAGACACTCCCATGACATTGAACAGTTTCGGAACGCGCACCGAGATCCGCAGCGGCGGACGACCGGTGCAGATCTACAGTCTCCCCGCGCTCGAGAAGGCCGGTTTCCCCGGCGTCTCGCGGCTGCCCTACTCGTTGAAGATCCTGCTCGAGAACCTGCTGCGCCGCGAGGACGGCGCAGTCGTCAAGGCCGACGACATCCGGGCCGTCGCAGGATGGGATCCGGCGTCCGCGGCGGCGAGCGAGATGTCCTTCATGCCGGCGCGCGTCCTGCTGCAGGATTTCACGGGGGTTCCGTGCGTCGTCGATCTCGCCGCGATGCGGGACGCCATCGTGTCGCTCGGCGGCGACCCGGACCGCGTCAACCCGCTCCAGCCGGTCGAACTCGTCATCGACCATTCGGTGCAGGTGGACTACTTCGGGAGATCCGATGCGTTCTCGCTGAACGCGGAGCTCGAGTTCGCACGCAATCGCGAGCGCTACGCGTTCCTGCGTTGGGGACAGCGGGCGTTCCGCAACTTCAAGGTGGTGCCGCCCGAGACCGGCATCGTCCACCAGGTGAACCTCGAATATCTCGCGCGCGTGGTCTTCTCGGAGACCATCGACGGCAGAACCGTCGCCTACCCGGACACGCTCGTCGGCACCGACTCGCACACCACGATGGTCAACGGCCTCGGCGTGGTCGGCTGGGGCGTCGGCGGCATCGAGGCCGAAGCGGCGATGCTCGGCCAGCCGGTGTCGATGCTCATCCCGCAGGTGCTGGGTGTCCGCCTGAAGGGCGTGCTGCCCCAGGGAGTCACGGCCACGGATCTGGTGCTCACCATCACCGAGGCGCTGCGCAAGCACGGCGTCGTCGGCATGTTCGTCGAGTTCTTCGGCGAGGGGCTGCGACACCTCACGATTGCCGACCGGGCGACGCTCGGGAACATGTGCCCGGAATACGGCGCCACGGTCGCGATGTTTCCGATCGACGAGATGACGCTCGATTACCTGCGGCTGACCGGGCGCGACGAGGCGCACGTCCGGCTCGTCGAGGACTACGCGCGCGCGCAGGGGTTGTTCCGCACGGATCAGAGTCTAGAGGCGCGCTACACCGAGACGCTGGAGCTCGATCTGTCGATCGTGGAGCCGAGCCTGGCGGGCCCCAGGCGGCCGCAGGATCGCGTCTCGCTCCGGCGCGCGAAGGCCGCCTTCGAGACGGCGCTTCCAACCATGCAGGCGCCGCCGAAGGCGGCGGCGCGGGCGGCCGACGCCGGGGGGGCGCGCCAGGGGATCGCGACGAAGACGAGCGTGGCGGTGCAGTCGGGCGTGGCCGTCGCCGACTCGGTCCTCGACCAACTCGACCACGGCGCCGTCGTCATCGCCGCCATCACCAGTTGCACGAATACGTCCAACCCGAGCGTGATGATTGGCGCGGGTCTCGTGGCGAAGAAGGCCGTCGAAATGGGGCTCACGCGCAAGCCGTGGGTGAAGAGCAGCCTCGCCCCGGGATCCAAGGTCGTGACCGAATACCTCAACGCCGCCGGCCTGACGACGTACCTCGACGAGCTCGGGTTCAACCTCGTCGGCTACGGCTGCACGACCTGCATCGGGAACAGCGGTCCGCTCCCCGAGGAGGTGGCGGCCGTCGTGCGCGAGAAGAACCTCGTCGTCTGCTCGGTGCTGAGCGGCAACCGCAATTTCGAAGGACGCATCCAGCAGGACGTGCGCGCCAACTATCTCGCCTCGCCGCCGCTCGTCGTCGCCTACGCGCTGGCGGGCTGGATGACGACAGACCTCACCTCCGAACCGCTCGGCCGCGACCGCGCCGGCAATCCGGTCTACCTGAAGGATATCTGGCCGAGCGAGCAGGAGCTGCAGGAGACGATGCTCGAGGCCGTGAGCGCCGAGATGTTCCGGAAGAGCTACGCCGACGTCTTCACCGGCGACGAGCGCTGGCGGCAGCTGCCCGTGCCGGAGGGGAGCCGCTTCCAGTGGGATCCCGCCTCCACCTACGTCCGCCAGCCGACGTTCCTGGAGGGGATGGCCATGGTGCCGGTGCCGCCGGCCGACATCACCGGGGCGCGCGTGCTGGCGCTGCTCGGCGACAGCATCACCACTGACCATATCTCGCCGGCCGGGTCGATCAAGCCGGACAGCCCCGCAGGGAGATACCTCGTCGAGCGCGGCGTGAAGCCGGCGGATTTCAACTCCTACGGCGCGCGCCGCGGCAACCACGAGGTGATGATGCGCGGCACGTTCGCCAACGTCCGGCTGCGGAACCAGATGGCGCCGGGCACCGAAGGCGGCTTCACGCAATACCAGCCGGGCGGCGCGGTGATGACGATCTACGACGCGTCGGTGAAGTACCGCGAGGCCGGGGTGCCGCTGCTGGTCGTCGCCGGCAAGGAGTACGGGTCGGGGTCGTCGCGGGACTGGGCGGCCAAGGGGACCGAACTGCTCGGCGTCAAGGCGGTGATTGCGGAGTCGTTCGAGCGGATCCACCGCAGCAACCTGGTGAATATGGGCGTGCTGCCGCTCGAATTCAAGGCGGGGGAGAACGCCGCGTCGCTCGGGCTGACCGGCACCGAGTCGTTCGATCTGCTGGGCGTGGCGAGCGGGCTGACGCCGCGCGGCGACGTGCGCGTCGTGGCGACACGCGCCGACGGCACGTCGCGGGAGTTCGTGGCGACGGTGCGGATCGACACGCCTGAGGAGCTCGTCGCCTTCCGCCACGGCGGCATCCTGCCCTACGTCGTGCGCCAGTTGATGATCCGAAGCTGATCCCTTCTGACGAGGGGTGGACCTCGCCTCTCGATTCTCATTGCTCGGGTTTCACTGGCACTCGCGGTTGCAGCCAACTTCTTGATCGACTATGTCCTGCCGGTCGAATATTGTTGCCAGCGACAAGGAACCCCGTGGCAAGGAAGAAGACTGCAAACGGCGAGACAAGCGCGAACCTTGGCTTCGAGGCGAGGCTCTGGGCCGCGGCCGACGCGCTGCGCAACAACATGGATGCGGCGGAGTACAAGCACGTCGTCCTCGGGCTGATCTTCCTCAAGTACATCTCCGACGCATTCGACGCCAAGCACGCGGACCTGGAGGCGCAGAGGGGGCAGGGCGCCGACCCGGAAGACCCCGACGAGTACCGCGCCGCCAGCATCTTCTGGGTGCCCAAGGAGGCACGCTGGGCGCATCTGAAGGCGAGCGCACCGCAACCGACCATCGGTACGCTCGTGGACGATGCGATGGCTGCGATCGAGCGCGACAATCCATCGCTCAAGGGCGTGCTGCCGAAGGACTTCGGGCGCGCAGGCCTCGACAAGCAGCGGCTCGGGCAGATCATCAACCTGGTGAGCGACATCGCGCTCGGCAGCGCGGCCGATCGCGCGAAGGACACGCTGGGCCGCGTCTACGAATACTTCCTCGCGCGCTTCGCCAGCGCCGAGGGCAAGAGCGGCGGCCAGTTCTACACGCCCTCGCGCGTGGTGCGCGTGCTGGTGGAGATGCTCGCGCCCTACAAGGGCCGCGTCTACGACCCCTGCTGCGGCTCGGGCGGCATGTTCGTCAGCAGCGAAAAATTCATCGAGGCCCACAGCGGCACGCTCGGCGACATCTCGATCTACGGCCAGGAGTCCAACTACACCACGTGGCGGCTGGCCAAGATGAACCTCGCCATCCGAGGGATCGACGCGCAGATCGCCCACGGCGACACGTTCCACACCGACAAGCACCCCGACCTCAAGGCCGACTACGTGCTGGCCAACCCGCCTTTCAACGACAGCGACTGGCGCGGCGAGCTGTTGAAGGACGACAAGCGCTGGGTCTACGGCGTGCCGCCCGCGGGCAACGCCAACTACGCCTGGGTGCAGCACTTCATCCACCACCTCGCGCCGACCGGGCTCGCGGGCTTCGTCCTCGCCAACGGATCGATGTCGTCCAATCAATCTGGCGAGGGCGAGATCCGCAAGGCCATCGTCGAGGCGGATCTCGTGGACTGCATCGTGGCGCTGCCGGGGCAGCTCTTCTACTCGACGCAGATCCCCGTGTGCCTGTGGTTCCTCGCGCGCAACAAGAAGAACGGCCGCTTTCGCGACCGGCGCGGTGAGACACTCTTCCTCGACGCGCGCAAGCTGGGTTCGATGGTCGACCGCACGCACCGCGAGCTGACCGACGACGACCTCGCCAGGATCGCCTGCACGTATCACGCGTGGCGTGGTGATCCAGACGGAGGAAGCTATGCGGACGTGCCCGGCTTCTGCAAGGCCGCGAAGATCGATGACATCCGCAAGCACGGCCACGTGCTCACGCCCGGCCGCTACGTCGGCGCCGAGGCCGCCGAGGACGACGGCGAGCCGTTCGAAGAGAAGATGAAGCGGCTCACTGCCACGCTGCGGGAGCAGCAGGCTGAAGGCGCAAAGCTGGATGCGACTATCGCCGCCAATCTGAAAGCACTCGGGTATGGCGACTGAGGCCCTGATTCCTGTTGAAAGGATTGAGCGAGCGATCCTGCTTTTTCGCGGGCACCGGGTCATGCTCGACGAGGAACTCGCGTCACTGTACGGAGTGCAAACAAAGGCACTCGTTCAGGCGGTGAAGCGTAATATCGCCAGGTTTCCTTCTGATTTCATGTTTCAGCTCGATCACGACGAGTCCGCCAGCTTGAGGTCACAAATTGTGACCTCAAGATCGTGGGGAGGCCGTCGGACTCCTCCGTACGCCTTCACCGAGCAGGGCGTGGCGATGCTGTCGAGCGTGCTCCGAAGCCGGCAGGCCGTCAAGGTCAACATCGAGATCATGCGTGTGTTCGTCAGACTCCGGCGGATGCTCCAGTCGAACGCCGAGCTGGCGAAGAAGCTGGATGAGCTCGAAGCGAAGTACGACGCGCAGTTCAAGGTGGTGTTTCAGGCGATCAGAGAGCTCATGACGCCGCCGTCGGCGTCGAGCAAGCGGATCGGCTTCCGGCCCGGGAAGCCGTGATCATGAACCCAACGGCCGCACGTCCTTCCGGAATGATCGAGAGACCTCTCCGGGGCGCCAACCTGCTTGTCTGCCGAAGCCGGCGCCGTGACGGGATTGTCGGCCGCAGCCCAAGTGAAGGCGGGAAGGAGCTTGGGTATGGTGGGTGAGTGGCGAGGTTGCACGATCGGGGAACTCTGCGATGCGGGACTTGCCGAACTTCAGACCGGGCCGTTCGGTACGCAGTTGCACGCTCATGACTACGTGGAGAACGGAGTCCCAGTAGTGCCGACTGAAGCGATCCGCAATCGACAAATCGATCATTCCGTTCTTCCGAAGATCTCGCCAGACAAGGCTGACGAACTCGTGCGACACCGGCTCGAGTCTGGCGACATTCTGTTCGCACGTCGAGGTGTGCAGGCGACAGGTCATATCGGATGCGTTCGCGAGGCCGAAGGCGGGTTTATCTGCGGAACAGACGCAATACGCCTTCGCGTCAGGGATGACGGTTCTCTCAGTCCTGACTTCCTGTCGCACGTTCTTGCTAATCCGACATCGGTGGAGTGGTTCAAGTTCCACGCGATCGGGGCTACGATGCCCAACCTCAACGAAGGCATCATTCGATCTTTTCCGCTTCAGATTCCGCCGCTCTCCGAGCAACGCGCCATCGCCCACATCCTTGGCACGCTCGACGACAAGATCGAGCTGAACCGACGGATGAACGAGACGTTGGAGGCGATGGCGCGGGCGCTCTTCACGTCGTGGTTCGTGGACTTCGACCCCGTCCGCGCCAAGGCCGAAGGACGAGACAGTGGCCTGCCGGGTTCCATCGCCGACCTGTTCCCGGATTCCTTCGAGGACTCGGAGCTGGGGGGGATTCCGACGGGATGGGAGGTCAGAGGGCTGGATGAGATCGCGCGTTTCCTGAACGGTCTGGCGCTTCAGAAGTACCCGCCGAAGGATAGTCGCTCGCTGCCTGTAATCAAGATCGCACAACTTCGTGCGGGCACCACCGAAGGTGCCGACGCGGCGAGCGCTGATCTCGAGTTGGACTACATCGTCGAGAATGGCGATGTTCTGTTCTCTTGGTCCGGGTCACTGGAATGCGTCTTGTGGGCAGGTGGAAGGGGTGCTCTGAACCAGCATTTATTTAAGGTCACTTCCGCCGAGTATCCAAGCTGGCTCTGCTATCTGTGGATTCGTCAGCATCTCGATGACTTCAGGCACATTGCTGCCGGTAAGGCGACGACGATGGGTCACATTCAGCGCCATCACCTATCGGACGCCAGAGTGGTGTTGCCACCTTCGCCGCTGCTACAGGGCATGGGGACGGTGCTTGGGCCGATTATCGAGGAACTTTGGCGTCGGCCCGTACAATCTCGGACCCTCGCCGCCCTGCGCGACGCGGTGCTGCCCAAGCTCATCTCCGGCGAGCTGCGAGTCAATGACGCTGAGCGCTTCGTGGAGGCAGCCGTTTAATTGGCAGTACCGTAGGGTGGGTACAGGGGGGAAAAGGCCGTGTGCCAGTCTGTGCAACAAAATTGCCTAGGGTCTGCAAGGGACTTGTCGATAGGATCACTGGGCCGTGTTTTCGTGACCGGCCGATTTGGAGTGCTATGAGCAGGGTGACGGCGGAATCTGAACGCGTCCAGGCGCAGTACCGGGGGTATTTCGCCGAGCCAGTGTTCGCCGTTCTAGGGAACCCGGCTAACTTGTACTCCAATCTCCTGCGCCATCTGGCGCCTTTCGGCGTGAAAGTCAGCAACCTGAGCATCAATTTGTCGGTGCTTGCGCAGGCGAACGTGAGTTGCTTCTTATCGCCGACGGGAATTGTCCGTGTGTGGATCGATCACTTGGAAGTCTACCTGCCGGACGTGAGTAGTCAAAAGCAGGTGGAACAGATTCTCACCCACGCCTTTGCTGTGATGTTAGAGACAGACGAGTCTCTCCGGCCGATGAGGCACGAAGCAACGCTTCACGCATGGGCTCGTCTGAAAGAGGAGCCGTTCAGTTCCTATATCCGCCGGTTCATCAAAGCACCTGACGATTCCGCCCGATGGAAGCCAAGCGTAGAGTTCGTCCAGGTCGGTGAAGGTAGCGTACCCATTGGGTCGGTACGCCTTGAGGAGGCAACCCACATACCGGAGGGTTTGTTCGTGCGATCAACAGTCAATCTCGGATCAGGTGCCCCCAGAGCGGATGAATTGATATCTGCATTTACTGACAAACTTGGAGCGCAACTGAAGGCTGTGGATCTCGACCTTCCTCTTAGAATTGAATGATGGGGATGGAAACGCACGAGTCCCGTGAAGTTGGCTTTATGAGGGCTCATGGTGTCTCGATCGAGCCCGCATACCCATCGCATATCTTAGGCTGGTCTCGGCAATGCACTCCGGTGAATTCCTTGGTCCCATTCGGAAACTTGATTACAACGTCGACAGGCGAGTCGAACGTCTACGTGGGCATGCCCGAGCCTCGACTCGGCGCTCTGAAACTTATCTTTGGCGACGTTATGGAACAGTTGCAGGAACTGCCACACGAAGCATTTTACGTCGCGGTGTCTGATTCAACGGTCGTACTTCGAGGCGAGAACATGCCGTTGGCAGGTTCGGAGCGGCGTATCTTCGACCGTAAGATTGCCTCCGTGTTCATCTTCGAGGAACGTCCCGGCGAAGGGGCGGTCACTCTGCCAGAGGATCAGCGATTCTCACGATTCAGTGCGGAACCCGGGCGTGTCGCCCGTAGGTCAGGAATCGACGTGGCTCCTGGCGTCGGCGATTACGCGCGCAGCGTCGGAGCCCTTGAAGATGTATCTGTTATTGCAGAACTATGTCTTCGTGTCGTACCGCAGACCAAACGAGTGGTCGTGACAGTCACTCGTGATCCCGAAGACGGAACGGCCGCAGTGCATTTCCGCGTTTGGACTTCCGCAACGATCGAGAACGTCGTGGAGTCTGAGGACGAGTTGCACGAAGCTTTGTTCAGCAGGATCCCCCCGGTGCGACGCAACCTATTTTCGATAGGTTACGAATTCATCCGTTAGAAGAAGATGGATCCACTGGAATTTCTGCGTGTAGCCAGAAATCTCAGCGGGTCAACCCAGGAACCCGAGTGGCGGACGACCATCGGCCGCTCGTACTACGCGGTTTTTAACCACGTTCGCCTGCAACTCGAGCCCATAAAGCCGTTCCCTCCCATGGACCCCGAGAATCACCAGCGAGCGGTTCATTACCTTACCAAGGCTAATAACCCACAGCTACAGTCTGTTGGCCAAACCCTGAAGGACCTTCGCACGAGTCGTAACAAGGCTGACTACGACATGAACGCGATAATCGGGCAGACGGATGGGCAGCTTGCGCTGAGATGGGCGGATCGCGCGCTCGAAAAACTTCGTGCGCTGAACGCGGGAGCGTTCAAAGCAGCAATAGCCGCGATCCCAACCTATCACAGCAAACGAGAAGCGTGAAAGAACGTTGATGACGGGCAGTGTTACCTCTGCCCAGGTACGCGTGGGAGGCCCCGTATCTGGTGCTGACGCTGTTCCGGACGGCGGAAGGCGCGACCCGTACGCCCGACAGAGCGCTCCTTCGCGAACTGACATCCGAGGAACGCAAGGGCTGGTCTTTCCTCGCAGGTCGGACCTCTACGACGCAAAGCGAATACGCCCAGCACATGGGAGTCACAGGCCGCACCGCACAGCGGCATCTGACGCACTTTGTTGAACTGGGTCTGCTGCGCCGTCGTGGGCAAGGGCCTGCGACCAATTACGAGGTTGTTCGGGCATGATCGCGACAGGAATCACGACGCCGTGTCGCGATAAGCACGTCCCGACGACGCGTAGCCCGAATCGCGACACCAATCGCGACATGATGTCGCGATGACGTTCATTTGGACGGTTGGGGGTATCCATTTAACCGGAGGCCATTCTCCACGGGCGGTTCGCCGGAGGACGCTCCAGGCTCGGCGGGCGCCCGCGCTCCCGCGGCGGCACGGCTCGGCGGGCGCCCGCGCTCCCGCGGCGGCAC
>Ga0156279_124_pt1 | contig 74624 bp, 67 predicted proteins | sample RifCSPlowO2_12_FD_107928 | JGI IMG/M metagenome (GOLD analysis project Ga0156279, IMG submission 107928) | Acidobacteria bacterium RIFCSPLOWO2_12_FULL_68_19 | reverse complement strand
CATAGGCTGGCACAGTCCAGCTGGCCGACCCGAAGCGGCAGATCTAGTTGTCGCTATGCGGCAGATCTAATTGTCGCCGCGCACCGGCTTGAAGATTCCAAGCGTCGGGCTCCCATGCGTATCTCTCTGGCGTTTTAATTCGCACATGCTCTTGGCCCGCAAAGGGTAGATGACTTCCTTCCGCGCCTTCCAGCCATCGGCACTTGAGAGGGCCTGCGAGCGGATCTTGATTGTTTCTTGGCTAATCTTGTGGCTCTCTGGTCGTGGGTCGGACGCCTTCGTCACGCCCACCTCGATCCACTGATACTTGGAAAACTTCTGATTGTCGTGAAGGCGGCGGTACGGCACCGGAAACAACCGGAGCCATTCGCCTTTATCTGTAATTGCGGCCGTACAGGAGACTTCGACGCCCTTGTGGGCTGGAACTGGATAGGTTCGGACGACGATCAGCGCGTTCTTAATCTCGATTGCCTGATCCTCTGAACAGCTATAAGTCGAACCCCCGCAGGCCCATTCCTTCGAGCGCCAAGAACAGCCGATGACGATGGCACTCAGCGGGATCGATCTCCACGCACATCATGGCGACTGGATGTTCGACGCTGTTTAGGAAGTGGTGAAGGTTCATCCGGAGATAGGGATCCACAACGTACTCGTCGTACCACTCCCATATCGCGTCACGGCTGCCAGTCTCAATGGCCTTTGCCCGAATGTCCCTCGGAACGCCCAATTCCGGCATATGCACGTACAGCATCCCGTAGGACTCCACTAGCTGACGAAGGTTGCTCTTGCTCAGTTCCGGTCGATACATGCTGACGGGGGTTTGACGAACGTCCAGAAGCGTGCGAACGCCGGCCGACCGAAGCGTCTCCAGTAACTCTTCAGTCTTTCGCCCCGTGTAGCCAATCGTGAAAAAGTCGGCCGACTCAGCGGTTCGGCCATCGTTCCACAAGCCCTGCCTTACGACCTGTTGCTTGGCGGACGCACTCGGAAGTTTCAGTCTGTTTACCTGTGGCATCAGGTGTCAGTCTAGCCCAATGCCCACTTAATGATGCCGTGCGCGTCCTTGGTCCTGCGCAATCCGATGTCCTTTTCAAGTTGGTGAACCCACTGGTTATTTGGAAACTTCTGAGGCAATCGCCCAATCGTTCGTATCTCCGTCCATGTCAAGGGTGTACCGGCGTCACGTATGGTCTTCTCGATGACGGACCTGAAATCGTCGTAACTCGTCATGGACGCCACCTTCTCCCCGTGCTTCTTGGGCCGATTCCAATACGCACTCTTACACTTCGGGCACGCCTCCGGCTCGACGTCTGGCTCCCGCGGGATCCATTCGTAACCGCATCGCTCGCAACGACAGCCCATGACCGTAATCGGAACCCTTGCCAACGATACCCCCTACCAAAGGATTGATTCCTAATAATACCTCTGAAGGAGCTGTTTCAAGTAATATATTTAAAGTAGCGTAATGAATAAATACCTTGACGATACGTATAAAGTTCAGTATGGTTGCGGACATGAACAAGTTGCCTGCCGCCAAGCGCGCCCAAATCCTGTCGCTGCTCTGTGAGGGCGCTTCCATGCGCTCCGTTTCCCGGCTGGCGGACGTGTCGATCAACACGGTCACGAAGCTGCTTATTGATGCCGGCCGGCTCTGCGCGGCATTCCATGACGATCAGGTGCGCAGCGTGAAGGCGCAGCGGGTTCAGGTGGATGAAATCTGGAGCTTCACCTACGCGAAGGCGAAGAACGTTCCGAAGGCGAAGAAGGCGCCGGCCGGAGCGGGCGATACGTGGACGTGGACCGGGCTTGATGCGGAGTCGAAGCTGATCGTCTCATGGCTCGTGGGACCGCGTGACGCGGGTTCAGCGTTCACGTTCGCCAGCGATCTCAAGTCGCGCCTGGCTCACCGTGTACAGCTCACGTCGGACGGTCTGAAGCTCTACCTGGACGCTGTCGAAGATGTGTTCTGCGCGGACATCGATTACGCGCAGCTCGTGAAGCTCTACGGCGCGTCTGGCGAGAACGAGACGCGCTACAGCCCGGCGAAGTGCATCGGTTGCATCTCGAAGGAGATCACCGGGCAGCCCGACCCGAAGCACATCTCAACGTCGTACGTCGAGCGCCAGAATCTCACGATGCGGATGCACATGCGGCGGTTTACGCGCCTGACCAACGGATTCTCAAAGAAGCTCGAAAACCACGTCCACATGATCGCGCTCTACACCGTGTTCTACAATTTCACGAAGATTCACAAGACGCTGCGCGTCACCCCGGCGATGCAGGCCGGACTCACGGATCACGCCTGGAGCATGGAAGAGATCGTCCGGCTGCTCGAAGAAGTCGAGGCGCCGGTTCCGGTGGCTCAGGCAAACTGAGACACTACCCCAAGTCGGTATCCGCCAGTACGGCGACGTCACGCGTGTCCCAACCGAAGTTCTTGTACACCTTGTAGTTGTCCAACCTCGCTTCGCCATAGCCCCCATTTCCACCCACGAGCCTTGGGCTGTAGCCTGGAGGGAATGTGAGAATTGGTCCATCGCATTCGCCCACCAGAGCTTCCTCGTGGAACACACGCACCCTCATGTACCCGTTCCTGTCTCGGATTATCACGAACCTGTACCACTTGTCTCGGTCGCGGATCACGAGTGTCTCGCCGATGGACGTTCTGCAATTGACCACGGATGGAAAGCCTCCTTCCTCCCGCCACTCCATTCTCAATTGCCCATCAAAGAAATAGATGTTGTGCGTCCCCTGCGTATTCGGCGGGGCATTACGGGCCCTGCTAATTGGATTCGTCCATACATAGAAGTCGATGGTGTAGTTCGCGGTCGGATCGAGTGTGTCGGAGGGAGGAACGATTTCGTACCCGTCATTGCTGCTTCCCCCTGGAAACTGGTCAATGTAAGCCGCGAAAGACCGGAATCCCGGTCTGTCATAACCGACATCGGATTCCTGGCAGTACGACGGCCCACAAGTCTTGTGGAGCCAGCCCGCTGGCTCAGTGCCATTCGAGAAGGGCTCGTATGTGAGCATGAATGCGTCGTGGGCGTCGCGGGGGGGCGCATTCGGATTCTGGAAATAGAGAAGAATGGTGTTGTCGCCTGGGCTGAGATCAACAGCTACCCAGACAACGGCCAAACCTGCCGCGGGATCCCAAAACTCCACGAAGGAAGGAAGCACGTTGCCAAGAAGATCGGCAAAGCGGACGTCCGCACCGCCAGGTGAAAAGTCAGCTTCGCTGAATCCTGGTAGATCGGTGGACAAGTTCAGTCTGAGAGGCGCCCTTGCCATCTCGAAAGGATTGCTGTTTCGAAGAACAAAACTTCGTCTTTGCTGCCATTCGGCCAAATCAGCAGGCCAGAGGGGCTCCTGCCCGAACACATTTCCGGTCTGAAAGAATGTCACTGTGAGGAGGACGCCGAAGATCCTTCGCATTGTCCGAGCCGAGAGAGGTCGTGCCATGTGCAGCCTCCACGTGTAGCCGGAAAGACTCACCCTGCTCCTATTGCGTACGTTCCCTCGTGATCGGCGATCTGTTGTCGATTGCGTTCTGGTCGGCCCAACGTTCGCGCTCAGCCGCGGCGCCTCCCACTCCTCAGCGCCGTCGGCTGCAGTGTTAGGTGGCGTGCCTATTTCGTGAATTGCTCAAAGAACGCTGCATCGAGATCAAAAGTGCGCTGGGGTTTCAGGCCCAGCTCAAGCTGCTCCAGCATGTTCACGAGTTTCTCGCCGTCGACCAGCTCGATCGGCGGCACGCCGTCGCGGAGGGCCTCCTTCCGCGCGTCGGACGTGAAGGAGCCCGTGGTGATGATGATGCCCTTATCCGCCCTGCCCATCATGGCGCCCCTGAAGTCGCGAACCTGGCTGGGCGTCACGGAGCCAGTGTAGCGCTTGCACTGAAAGAGCACCTTGAAGCTCACGAGAGGGTTCACCTGCAGGATCCCGAGGCCGTCGATGCCGCCATCCCCAGAACGCCCAGTGATGGTCACCTCTTCGAATCCGGACTCGCGCAGGAGACGTTGACAGAACCGTTCAAAACCGGCGGCCGGGAGGGCCAGCAGCTTGGCGGCAACCGCCTCTCTGTAGGTGATGAACGTATGCTCAGCTTCGGTCGTGGGAGCGACTTGCTCGTCAGTGACCTGCGCGTCTGCCTGAGAAGATGCCTTGCCTCGCGACTTGCCAAACTCGACCGCGACCGTCCGATAGATTTCCCGAGCCTGCGCCGAAGATACCTTCCCGAGCGCACGCGCCTTCTCGGTCAGCGTCCAAACCCCATGGCGAGACGCATCGATGTACCCGCCCTTCGCCAGGTAAAACCGCGCCCAATGGACCTGATTCTCAAACCGCGACTGGACCCCGCTGGGTAACGGTCGCGCCTGTTCTTCTTCCGAAATATTCAGAGCCTCCGCGATGGCCGCGCGCACTTCCTCCGGGCGACCCGAACCGCCGAGTTCGCCCAAGGCGGAAATCACCGGCCCGACGAATCGAACAAACTCGGGCGCGGAATCAGACTGCTTCGCCATTTTCCCTTTCGATCATTTCAGCCACCTAACGTTCTTTCGGTGGAGGGCGTCAATTCCGGTTGCCAGGGCCGGAACCGTTGTCGACCTCCACGGAAATGCCGCCGCCGGTGCCGGCATTCTTCCGCCCTGACCGCCGCCAGTCAAGGGCCAGTCGCACAGCAGGTTCCAGCGGGCCAATACAGCTCTCGGCGCAGAGTGGCGCTCGCGCCATAACCAGGAAATCCCCGGCTGTTCCGGACGGCGCCAATTGCAGTGACGATAGGAACGATTAACGTTTTTCGCGCCCTTGGTTGACGGAATGCCGCCGATGCGGCCCCGCCCTCCCGCCGGCACAGCGCGGATTGCCCCGCACGCACGGCGCAAATCATGCGCAGCTTGAACGCGCCTGTCAAACGACCGCGTGAGCACTCATGGCGCGGACGCACCGCTCCCGATCGCGCCGTCGCGGGCGCGCGCCGTCTCTCAGCTCAGTATGGTGTCTGGCGTCAGGGCACCGACATGTCCTCGTCGTACCACGGATCCGGTCGCCCGATGGGCAGCGGCGGCGGCCGCGCGGGCCGTGCGGCCGGGACGTCGGTGGGGAGACCGAGATGGCTGAGAATGCGCCGGATCACCGTCGGGTCTTCGATGAGCGCGATCAGCTCGAGCCGATCCCCGCACCGCGGACACGCGCGCACATCGAAGCCAAAACTCCGCTGCATCAGCTCCGCCCACAGCCAGTTCGTGCGCGACGGGATGGCCGCAGCGGGGTGCGATGACGACGCCACGGCCGTCGGGGCCTCGCCCGCGACGATCGGTGTCTCGGGCTCGCGGGCCCGCAGGCGCGACCGCCACGCCGATCGCGCGCCGAGGACCCCGTAATACAGCAAGAGGTTGATCCGCGGCCGCGGCGTCAGCGCCGCCAGGCGCTCGAGCAGCTCCACCGGCTCGAACAGGAGCTGCGTCGTCCCGTCTGCCCACCGGTGCCGCAGCTCGAGGATCACCTGCCCGTCCGCGGTCAGGTGCAGCCGGTCGGCCGCGATCGGCGGACGCAGCGCATAGCGGCACAGCCGTTCGAGCCGCGCCCGATCCCGGGGCGGCACGACGACGGCGGCCTGGAGATCAAAGCCGTTCCCCCCGGCGTGGCAGGGTCCGCGCCCGGCCGGCGCCAGCGCCAGCAGTTCCGCCGACGCCCCACACCGGCGCAGCGCCGCACCAGCGCGCCCACCGAGCGCCCGTCGTCCCTGCACGGAGGCGGTCGCAATGCCGGCCAGCACGGGCGCCTCCTCCCGCCACGGGTCGGCGGCGCTCCCGTCCCCGAGATCGTCCAGCACACCACGCTGGGCCAGCAGGCGATGGACACGCCGATCGATGGTCTCGAGCAACCGGTCCATCTGGTCATCAGTCGGCGGCATCGCCTCATGGAACCGCAGGATCCCGCCCTCCTCGACATAGACGCCGTCGAGCACGAGCGCATGGACGTGGACGTTCAGATTCAACGCGGCGCCGAAGCGCTGAATGATCGCCACGGCCCCGCCGCGGCCACCGCGTGCCCTCGCCTGCCGCGCGCGGCGCCGCAGAAACCCGAGCACCGCCCGCACGAAGACGCCCGAAACCGCACGGCACAGCGCGTGATCCCACGCCAGCACGTACCGCAAGCGATGCGGCAGACTCAACACCCATTGCCGCACGGGCACGACCGGAAACACCTCATCGACGAGATGCGCCGCGCGCTCAGCCATCCGGCGGCCGCCGCAGCTCGGGCACACCGCGCGGCCCTTGCAGGAGAACGGCACGAGGCGATCGAGCCCGCAGCTGCCGCAGCGAAACCGGGCGAACCCGCCGGCGAGGAACCCGCAGCGCAAGAATCCCCGGAACTCTTCCTCGATGAACCGGGGGAGCGCGTCCCGTTCGTAGACGCGCGCGGCTTCGGTCCGGAACGTCTCGAAGTGATCGCGAACGACCTAATACAGCACGCCCTGCGCAGGCGTCTTCGGCGCGTACTCTGGGGAGGGGCGGCCCATGCCCCGCACGTCGCGAAGCGCGCGCCACAGCCGCGGGAGCTTAATTTGTGCGGAAATCCGAACGATCCACGCGATCCGACAGGCGATCCGTTGCAGTTTCTGCGTACCTGGCGGCGCGCGCGGATCGCACAATCTGCAACGTGAGGCGGCCGGCACACCGGCACAGTGACGGGCGGCGCCCGTTCGGTTCGTCGTGAGGCGGATAATCCGGGTCCGCTCAACGCGATTTACGACGCGCTCGACGCCGACCGCGAGCGCGCGTGCGCGCCGCGCGGGGTACGAGCATCCGGACCTGCTCGACGCGGCCCGCCATCACCCGGCGGCCGAGCGGCGTCAGCGTCAGCGTGTGGTACCGATCGGCGGACATCGCGATCAACCCCGCGGCGCATGCGGACTCGATCCACTGCTCGATCAACCGCGGCGCGCAGTCGCGGAGCAGGCCGGCAGTGGATAGCCGCGTCAGCTCCGCGGGCAATCCTTCCGTGTGCCCGACGAGCATTGCCGCGATCTTGCGCCGGCCATACGGCCGCGGCGCCCGCGCAATACCCGACAGGATCTTCCGGACCACCAGGCGCTCGGCCTCGCCGATCACCTCGCGTCGATCGCAGGTGCCGCAGGCGCCGCACGTCTCGCGCGCCGCGGGATCGCCGAAATAGCGCAGGATGGTCATCCGCAGGCACCCCGCCGTCTCGGCATACGCCATCATCCGGCGCAGCTTCGCGTGCTCCAGCGCCTTCCGGCGGTCGAGCTCCTCCCGGTCGATGTCCGCGCGCGGCCTGCGCCCCTCGTCCTCGCGGGCGTGGTCGATCAGGAACTCCCGGGTCTTCACGTCGGCGTAGTGCCAAAGCAGCGTCGCGTCCGCCGGTCGACCGTCGCGTCCGGCTCGCCCGATTTCCTGGTAGTACGCCTCGATCGACCCGGGCAGATCGGCGTGCACGACCGCCTCGATGTCCGGGCGATCGATGCCCATGCCGAACGCGTTGGTCGCGCAGACGACACGCAGCGCGCCCGACGCGAAGCGGTCCTGCACGCCCGTGCGCGCCGCCTCGGGCATTCCGCCGTGGTACGCGGCGGCATCGAGGCCGGCGGCCTGGAGCACGGCCGCCGCCGTTTCCGCCCGCGCCCGCGTGGCCGTGTAGACGAGCGCCCGCCGACCGCCCACGAGCGACGGCAGCAGGCGCTGCTTCTCGGCCTCGCCCGACACCGGCCGGACCGCCGGGTGGATGTTGGGCCGATCGAAGCCGGCGACGATCACCTCCGGCTCGGAGAGGCCGAGGAGCTCGACGATGTCATCGCGGACTTCCGGCGTGGCCGTGGCCGTCAACGCGGCGAGGGGCGGACGGCCGGCCTGCCCGTCGGCCCGGCGACAGGAGGCCGCGGCCCCTCGAAGCCGCCGGTAATCGGGCCGGAAGTCGTGCCCCCACTCGGACACGCAGTGCGCCTCGTCCACGATGAAGCGGGCCACCGGCAACGCCTGCAGCAGGCGCCCGAAGGACGGCGACGCAAACCGCTCCGGCGCCACGTACAGCAGCCGCAGGGCGCCGGCGCGCGCGGCGTCGAGCGCGGCGCGGCGCGCCTCGGCCGAGGCCATCGAGTGGAGCGCCGCCGCCGCGATGCCGCGCCGCAGCAGGTCGTCGACCTGGTCCTTCATCAGCGCGATGAGCGGCGACACCACGATCGTGATGCCCGGGAGCAGCACCGCCGGCAACTGGAAGCCGAGCGACTTGCCCGATCCGGTGGGCATCACCGCGAGCACATCGCGCCCCTCGAGAACGGCGCGCACCACGGCCTCCTGGCCGGGACGGAATGACGCGTGTCCGAAATGCTGCCGAAGGGCTTCGATCGCTTCGACCATGCGCGCTAGGAGGCAAGTCTACCGTCGTCAGCCCCGGGGACCACTCGCCGCGGCGAACGCGTGATGGCGGGAGGCGTCCGATGAACCTAGACCGCCGAACCCCGAAGACGGAACCGAACGTGAACACGAACCGAGAACCGAGAATCAAGAAGCGTGAACGGCTTTCCAGGCACTCCTTCCCGGTTCCGGATCCCACATCGTGTACGGCAGATGCGTCCCCGCGCCTTCGAGTATCTCCCGTACTTCCGGCGTGACGCCGGCCAGGCGCAGGCGGATGCCGCGCCGCTCGAGGTCGGCGGCCCACCACTCCAACGCGCGCAGGCCGGTGAACCGCAGTTCGTGCGCGTGCGACAGATCGATGATGACGAGCCGCGCCGCCCCGGGCAGATGGCGCTCCACCTCGTCGAGCAGCGGATCGACGGCGGCGTAGTGCACCGCGCCCGAGACTTCCAGCACGACGACCTCCGGGGTCTCTCCCGGCGCAAGCGGGACGAGGCGATCGTCCCGGAACGTCAGCGGCCGGACCCGGGGCGCGCTCGTCCGCGCGAGATGGATGACGAGGCCGAGACCGGCGCCGACGAACACGGCCCAGTGCAGCGGCATCACCAGCGTGCTGAACGTCGTCACGACGAGCAGCAGCCGGCTGGCCCCCGAGGCGCGCCACATCCGGCCGAGCGCCGGTTGGCGGACCATCGACGCCGCCGTGACGAGCAGAACGCCGGCCAGCGCCGCCTGCGGGATGTACGCAATCAGCCGGCCGCCGACGAGCAGGATCGGCAGCGTGAACACCGCCCCCACCGCCGCGGCCGCCCGGCTCTCGGGGTGGCCGAGCCGCAGCAGCGCCGACCGCGTGAGGCTGGCCGAGGCGGGAAACGCCGACGCGAACGCCCCCGCGACGTTCGCCCATCCCTGCGCGACGATCTCTCGCCGCATGGCGGGCCGCGACTCGTCCGCGCGGACGCTCACGAGCAGCTCCAGCGTCCCGAGCAGCACGATGGCCGCCGACGGCAGCAGGAGGCTGCCGACGACCGACGGCCGCAGGTCGGGCAGCGCGCCCGGCGGCCAGCCCGCCGGCACGTCGGTCCGATCGCCCACGAGCGGCAGGCCGGCGGCCGCGTCGAGCTGCAGCAGCCACGCGATGCCCGCCGCACAGACGACGGCGAGGAGCGCGCCGGGGAAACGGCGCCAGCGCCGCCGTCCGGCGGCGACCGAGCCGACGCACAGCAGCGTGACGGCGACCGCGGACGGCGACGCCGTCCTACCGGCGGCCATCATGGCGGCGAGCCCGTCATATTCGCCCCAGAGTCCGGCGGCGGTGACCGCCGGCAGCCCCAGCGCTTCGTCGAGCTGCATGGTGGCGATCAGGATGCCGACGCCGACCGTGAAGCCCGCGAGCACCGACTCGGGAATGAAGCGGACGAGGACGACGCCGCCCGCAAACGCGAACACGAGGCGGAGCATCCCGCAGAGCAGCGTCAGCGTGGCGAGCCAGCCGAGCCCGGCCGGCTGGAGGAGCCCGTTGGCGCCGAGAAACGGCACGAGCGCCCCGAGCACGAGCAGCCCGGTCGTATTGGTCGGGCCGGTGATCACGTGGCGGCTGCGTCCGGCCAGCGCGGCGACCAGACCGGCCACCGACGCGGTCGTCAGTCCGTAGGCTGGTGGCAGGCCCGACATGGCGGCGTAGGCCAGGCACTGCGGCAGCCCGACAAGAGCAACCGTCGCCCCCGCAAGCAGGTCCGCACGAAAGGCGCTCGTTCTCACCCGGTGCTCCTGATTCTAGTCGCTCGGACCGCAGCGTTTCATTGACCGGGCGTGCACGGGCTGACGATAATGGCGCTTCCCCATATTCCAGTCCGTATGCTGAACCGCTTCGTATCGGCCTTTCTCTGTGGAACGCTCGCGGCGCTCGCCGCCGGCGGGCTCTCGAGCCGCGCGGCCGGGCAGGCGCCGGCGGCGCTCGTCATCGACGGCGGCACGCTCATCGACGGCAACGGCGGCACACCCGTCGCCGGCGCCCTCATCATCATCGAGGGCGATCGAATCACCACGGTATCGCGCCGCGGCCAGGCCCCGATTCCCCTCGGTGCGCAGGTCGTCCGCGCCGACGGCAAGTTCATCCTGCCCGGCCTGTGGGATTCACAGGTGAGCTACAACTGGTACTACGGCGAGGTGATGCTGAACCACGGCATCACGTCGACCATCGACGTCGGCATCGCCGGCGAGATCGGGGCGCCGCATCGCGACGCCGTTCACAAGGGCCTGGTCCGCGGCCCTCGTCCGTTCACCGGCATTTCCCGGTTCACGAACCATCCGATCGGCGGCACCGGCCTCGAGACGCCCGGCACGCCGGGCCGCACGCCGAAGACGGCCGAAGAGGCGCGCGCGCTCGTGCGCACGTGGGCCGAGCTCGGCGCCGACATGATTCAGATTGCCGAAGGCGGCCTCCCCATGGAGATCAACCGCGCCGTGGCCGACGAGGCCAGGCGGGTGGGCAAGCCGACGTTCATGCGCGCCTACGGGCCGGTGCTCGGACCGCGCGAGGCGGCGCTGCTCGGCACGACCAACCTGCCGCACTCGGCGGGCATCGGCCGTTCGGTGGCGCGGACGCCCGTCGTGAGCGAAGACGACCCGCGCAACGAAGCGGACCTCTACGCGGACATGGACGAGGCGAAGGCGAAGGACCTCATTCAGCTCCTCGTCGAGCACGGCGTGGCGCTGACGCCGACCTTCCGGGCCACCTATCCGGGATTCCAACGCGACTGGGACACGTTCGCCCAGGAGGACCGGCGCTTCTTCGAGACGGCGGACCCCGCCCTGCTCGCCTACTACCCGCCCGAGCGGATCGAGACGGCGCTCGCCGTTTATCGGGGGCGGCCCGGCGGCACGGGCGCCGTGCGCGAGCGGCGGCTGCAAGGATTCCGGAACGCGCTGCGCTTCCACAAGCTGTTCGCCGACGCCGGCGGCCGCGTCGTGCCCGGCGCGAACACGAATCCGACGCGCGTCCCCGGCAACAGCCTGATTCACGAGATGCTGATCTTCGTCGAGGCGGGCATCTCGCCGATGCAGATCATCCAGGGCGCCACCAAGTGGTCGGCCGAGATGATCGCCCGCGGCAGGGACCTCGGCACCGTCGAGCCGGGCAAGCTGGCCGACCTGGTCATCGTGAACGCCGATCCGCTGCAGAACATCGCGAACCTGCGGCAGATCGACACCGTGATCCTCGGCGGCAAGCGCGTCGAACGCGGCTACAGCGCCGGCTACAACCCGGTGTTCCGGCGCGAATCGGAGCTCAATCCGCCGGTGGAGGCGCTGCTGTGGGTGCATGCGTTCAAGGCGGTCGCCTTCACCGGCAGCGGCGGACGCTTCAACGGCCAGCGCCCGGTCGGACCGGGCCAGCCGCTGCCGAATCCAATCGAGTCGCCGCAGCCGGCCATCGAGTCGATCAGCCCCATCATGGTGACGGAGGGGAGCCCCACGACCACCATCACGCTCCGCGGCTTCAACTTCGTCCGCCGGTCGCAGGTGCTCTTCAAAGGGGTGCCGGTGCCGTTCACGCCGGTGAGCGGCTCCGAGCTCCAGGTGACGATCGACGCCGGCCTGCTTCGAGAGGCCGGCTGGCACGACCTCGTCGTCCGCAACCCGTGGCCGCTCCATCCGGAGATTGGGCTCCAGTGGGGCCACGGGACGTCCAACAAGGCACACCTCATCGTGAGATTCCGCGACTGAGCACCGGAGGCATTGATGACTACCCGCAGCGGATCCCGGCCACCGATACCCAGGGTCACCGAGACGATCTGGCTCTGTGCCTCTGCGGCTCTGTGGCTCGCGATCGTCGTCAGCGCCCAGGAAGGCGGGCCGCGCTACAAGGTGGACGCCGACTGGCCGAAGCGGCCGCTCCCGAACAAGTGGTTCTTCGGCGGCATCACGGGCCTCGACGTCGATCACAACGACAACGTGTGGGTGCTGAGCCGCCCCGCCGACCTGGACGAGACCGAGAATTACGCGACGCTCGAGCCGCCGACGGCGGAATGCTGCGTCGCTGCGCCGACCATCGTCGCGTTCAACCCGGCCGGGGAGGTCATCGCCTCCTTCAGCGCGCCGCAGGGACACGGGATGGTCGTCGACCGCCAGGAGAACGTCTGGATCGGATCCGACCGCATCCGGAAGTACACCCGCGACGGCAGACAGATTGGCGAGATCGGCCGGGTGGGAGAGAATCAGCCGCCCGCCAAGGACGTCGAGGGGATCAAGGCGTTCCGCGCCAGGTATCCGCCGTCGACCCCGCTCATCGTCGGCGGCCTCGAGGAGCTGCGCCTCGACGAGGAGCGGCGCGAGCTGTACGCCGCCGACAGCTACCTCGGCGGCCGCATCCTCGTCTACGACATGGACTCGCTGCAGTTCAAGCGCGGCTGGGGCGCCTACGGCAAACCGATCGCCGAGATCAGCGGCGGCGGCCGCTACGATCCAAAGACGCCGGCGAAGGACTTCCTCGGCCACGTCACGCTGAACGTCTCCCGCGACGGGCTCGTGTACGCCGCGGACCGGCCGAGCAACCGGATCCAGGTGTTCACGCGCGAAGGGAAGTACGTGAAGGAATTCTTCGTCGCCACGGCAACGCTCGACCGCGGCTCGGCCGGCGGCGTCGCCTTCTCGGCCGATCCCCGGCAGCGCGACATGTTCATCTCCGACATCCAGAACAACACGATCTGGATCCTGAACCGGCAGGACGGGAAGGTCCTCGGCCGCATCGGGAGCACCGGCAACTGGGCCGGCCAGTTCCACGGGCTCCACATGATTGCCACCGACTCGAAGGGGAACATCTACACGGGTGAAGTGCAGGCCGGCGAGCGTGTGCAGAAGTTCGTGCTCATAGCCGGTAGCCGGTAGCCGGTAGGAGATAGCGAGCAGCTCATTCATGGTGCAGACGCATTTCATCGTTCACGACAAGGCCGACACGGTCGGGGTGGCCGTTGTCGAGAACATCCAGCCGAACACGACGATCACCGGCTGGATCATGGAAACCGACGAGACCATCACGCTGACGGCGCTCGACGCGATCCCGCTGGGCCACAAGATTGCGCTCGCCGACATCCAGCCGGGCGACACGGTGCTCAAGTACGGCCACGACATCGGCCGGGCGGTCGCCGCCATCGACCGGGGGCGGCACGTGCACATCCACAACCTGAAGACGAAGAGGTGGTAGCGGTGGGACGTTTCGACTTCCACGGATATCGGCGCGACAACGGCCGGGTGGGCATTCGCAATCATGTCGTGATCCTGCCGCTCGACGACCTCTCGAACGCCGCCAGCGAGGCGGTGGCGCACAACATCAAGGGAACGCTGGCGCTTCCCCACGCCTACGGCCGCCTGCAGTTCGGCGAGGATCTCGAGCTGTTCTTCCGCACCCTCATCGGCACCGGGTCGAACCCGAACGTCGCCGCCTGCGTCGTCATCGGCATCGAGCCCGGCTGGACCGCGCGGGTGGTCGACGGCATCGCGACGACGGGCAAGCCGGTCGCCGGCTTCGCGATCGAGGAGAACGGCGACATCAGCACCATCGCGGCCGCCTCGCGCAAGGCGCGCGAGTTCATGCAGTGGGCCTCCGAGCGCCGGCGCGAGCGCTGCGCCATCGAGGAGCTGTTCGTCTCGGTCAAGTGCGGCGAGAGCGACACCACGTCGGGCCTCGGCTCGTGCCCGACCGTCGGCAATCTGATTGACAAGCTCGATCCGCTCGGCGTCACCACCTGTTTCGGCGAAACCTCCGAGCTGACCGGGGCCGAGACGGTCTGCGCCAGCCGCGCGGCGACGCCCGAGGTGGGCGCCCGGTTCATGGCCGTCTTTGACGCCTACCAGGAGGTGATCAACCGGCACAAGACCAGCGACCTCTCCGACTCGCAGCCGACCAAGGGCAACATCATCGGCGGCCTGACGACGATCGAGGAAAAGGCGTTCGGCAACCTGGCGAAGATCGGCCGGAAGACGAAGTACATCGACGTGCTGAAACCGGCCGAGGCGCCGGCCAGGGGCCCGGGGCTGTACTACATGGACACCTCCTCGGCCGCAGCCGAATGCGTCACGCTCCAGGCGGCCTCCGGCTTCGTCGTCCACCTCTTTCCCACCGGCCAGGGGAACGTCATCGGCAATCCGATCGAACCGGTCATCAAGCTCACCGCCAACCCGAGAACGGCGCGCACGATGGTCGAGCACATCGATCTCGACGTGTCGGGCATCCTGCGACGCGAGCTCACGCTGGATCAGGCGGGAGACCTGCTCATCGACATGGTGATCCGCACCTGCAACGGCCGGCTCACGTGCGCGGAGGTCATGGGCCACCGCGAGTTCGTGATGACCAAGCTCTATCAATCGGCCTGATGCCTCGCCAGGCCGCGGAGCCTCGAAGCCACGGACTCGAGCACAGGATCGTCTCCGTGGCTGCGTGCCTCCGTGGCCCGGGGCGACCGGAGCGTTATGCGTAGGAAAGTCACCGTCGTCGGCGCCGGGTTCGTCGGCTCGACGACGGCACAGCGGATCGTCGATCGCGAGCTCGCCGACGTTGTTCTCACCGACGTGATCGAGGGGGTGCCCGCGGGCAGGGCGCTCGACCTGCTGGAGTCGACGCCCATCGTCGGCTCCGACGTGCAGGCTCGGGGTATCTCCACGGCCTCCGGCGACTACCGCGAGACCTCCGGCAGCGACATCGTGGTCGTCACGGCCGGGTTCCCGCGAAAGCCCGGCATGAGCCGGAACGACCTGCTGCAAGCGAACTACGGGGTGGTCCGAACGGTCGTCGAGGCGGTGGTGACGCAGTCGCCCGGCGCGATCCTCATCATGGTCACCAACCCGCTCGACGCGATGGCGCAGGCGGCGTGGCGGACGAGCGGGTTTCCGAGAGAGCGCGTCATCGGCATGGCGGGCATCCTCGATTCGGGCCGCATGAGCACGTTCGTCGCGCAGGAGCTGGGCGTATCGATCGACAACGTGCACGCGCTCGTCCTCGGCGGCCACGGCGATACGATGGTGCCGCTCCCGCGGTACACGACCGTGGCGAGCATTCCGCTGCCGGAATTGCTGCCGCGCGAGCGGATCGAGGCGATCATCCAGCGCACCCGCGACGGCGGCATCGAGATCGTCAACCTGCTCAGGACGGGCGGGGCCTACTACGCGCCGTCGGCGGCGGTCGTGGAAATGGTCGAGGCGATTCTGAAGGATCAGAAGAAGATCCTCCCCTGCTCCGTGCTGCTCGAAGGGGAGTACGGGCTGCGGGACGTCTTCGTCGGAGTGCCGGTGAAGCTGGGCGCGCGCGGCGTGGAACAGATCGTCGAGCTGAACCTCTCGGCGGACGAACGCGCGGCGCTCCACGGGTCGGCCGCCGCCGTTCGCGAGCTGGTCGACGTGCTCGGGCTCTAGGCGTTGGGCATCGGGCGTTGGACTTTGGGCGTTTGGCTTCGGCCTATGGGCTCCCGCACCACGCTGCACCTGATTCTCGGACCGGCGCTCTTCGCGGCGGTGGTCCTCCTTGGCGGCGGCGGGATGACGTACCCGGTGCGCTGCGCCCTCGGCCTGCTGCTCTGGATGGCCTGGTGGTGGGTGACCGAACCGGTCGATCTGGCGGTGACGGGTTTCCTGCCGCTCGGCGTCGCGGCGCTCTTCAACTTCGTGCCGATGCCGAGCGTACTCTCGGCCTACGCGCAAGACCTCATCATCCTGCTGCTCGGCGCCAACCTGCTGACGACGGCCTGGGCCCGGTGGGGGATCGACAGGCGGATCGCCCTCGCCTCGCTCCTCGTCATGGGGACCAACACCGAGCGCCAGATCATGACGTGGTTCGTGCTCGCCCTGGTCCTCAGCGCATTCCTGCCGAACACCATCGTCGCCGCTTCGATGTGCCCAATCGTGCTGGCGATGCTGAAGTTCATCGGCGTCGAAGACCTCCGGACGAGCGTGCTCGGCACGGCACTGATGGTGGCGATCGCGTGGGGGACGAGCGTGGGCGGCGTCGCGACGCCGCTCGGCGGCGCGCCGAACCTCCTCACGGTCCAGTTCATCCAGGATTCGGTGACGCACCGCGAGTTCCTCTTCGTGACGTGGGTGACGCGCTTGCTGCCGATGACGCTCGGCCTCGTCGTCGTCTCGATCGTCTACATGCGGTTCGCCTTCAGACCCGAGATGACCGAGATCGAGGGCTCCCGCGCGTTCTTCCTCGAGCGCATCCGGGCGCTCGGCCCGATGTCGGCGCAGGAGGCGTGGGGCCTGTCGCTCTTCCTCGCCGCCACCGCGCTGGCGTTCGGGCGCCCGCTCTACGCATCGCTCCTGCCGTCGCTCGCGCCGGCCTACACGTTCCTCGTCTGCGGGCTGCTCTGCTTCGTCATCCGCAAGGACGACGAGCCGCTGATCACGTGGAAGTACGCGCAGTCACACATGATGTGGGGGCTGATCTACCTCTTCGCGGGCGGCACGGCGCTCGGCGAGATTCTCAGCCAGTCCGGCGCCGCGCGTTTCGTGGCCGACGCCCTGGCGCCGTACGCGAGCGGCGGCGGCTTCGCCGCCGTCGCGCTCTTCTCGGTGCTGACGATCGTCGTCACGCAGATCACGAGCAACACCGCGGCCATCGCCATCGTCGTCCCGATCGTGATCAGCACCTTCCAGGGACTCGGCATCAATCCGGTTCCGTTCGTCTACATCGTCTCGGCGATCGGCAACTGCGGTTTCGCGCTTCCCTCGTCCGCGGGAGGGCCCGCTGTGGCGGCCGGCTACGGCATCAACCTCCAGACGATGTTCTGGAAGGGGCTCGGGCTCGCGGTCCTGGCGCTCGTGACGATCCTGACGATCGGATACCTGTGCACCGTCTACTGGCCCGGGTTCGCCGAGGCGTGATTCAATAGGCGCAGCATGACCAGATACCGAGGAGTCGTCGCCCTGCTGTGCGCGGCGCTGGGCATAGCCGCGCTGGCCGGCCAGACGCCGGTACCGAATCCGGTGCCATGGGCCTACGGCTACCTCACGCCCGGGCCCGAGCCGCTTCCGCCGCCGTGTCCGGCCGATGCGAAGCCGTACAGCTGCTCCCGGCCGGGCAAGCCCTGGGTGGAGGACGGCGTTCCGCTGACGCTGCCGGGCAGCAGAGGCACCTTCACCATCGGGCGGATTCAGGCGCACTACGACCCGGCGGATTGGTACCCGGACGAGCATCCGCAGCCTGTTCCGGCGATCGTGCAGTACGGACACGAGAGCGACCGCCTGCGCGCGTGCGCCCACTGCCACTATCACAACGGGCAGGGGAAGCCCGAGAACGGCCACGTTGCCGGGCTGCCGGTCCGCTACTTCCTCGAACAACTGGCGCTCTTCGGAAGCGGCGGGCGCACGAGCGCCGATCCGCGAAAGGCGAACCACGCGGAGATGGCGCGGATTGCGCGCTCGCTCACCGAGGCCGAGATGAAGGCGGCGGCGGAGTACTACGCCGCCATTGCCTGGAAGCCGTGGGTCAGGGTCGTGGAGAGCGACCAGGCGCCGAAGACGCGCCAGTCACCGGCGGGGCTCTTCATTCCGCTCGACACGGGAAACGAGCCGCTCGGCCGTCGCTTTATCGAAGTGCCCGAGTTTCCGGACCGGACCGAACGACTTCGCGACCCCAAGGCCGGGTTCGTCGCGTACGTCCCGGCCGGCGCGATCGCCCAGGGCAAGGCGCTCGTCGCCGGCGCCGGCGGAGGGACCGTGCAGTGCGCCGCCTGCCATGGAGCCACCCTGCAGGGCATGGGCGACGTGCCTGCGATCGCCGACCGCAGCGTCAGCTACACCGTGCGGCAGCTCTACAACTATCAACAGGGGACGCGACAGAGCCAGATCATGAAACCGGTGGTCGCCACGCTCGGCCCAGACGACATGATTGCGATCGCCGCGTACCTCGCGTCGCTGTAGACGCCGGGGCGCTGCTGGTCCCGGTGTATCGGCTCGCAGCATGCGGCCGACCTGCGCGCCTCAGGCAGCAGGCAGCGCGGCCACGTGCCCGACGCGGGCGGTGGTGTATTCTTCCGCCCGTGCGGTCGCTTGGGTCCTCGCTCGTCGCCGGATCAGCACGGGCGACTCTCGCTGGCAGCCTGTGTCTCGCGCTCATCGCCGCGCTGGCGGCCCAGTCGGAGCCGTTGCCAACGGCGAGACTGGTTCGAGCGTCGCGTCTCGTGATGCCCGGGCGCGTCGATTCCAGCGTGCCGATGGTGTGGGATCTCGTCGACGGGCGATGGCAGCTGTTCGCGCTCGTCTCGTTCGCGGGGATCCCGGCTCGGCTGTCCGGCTCCGCGCTCGAGGAGATGCAGGAGGCGGGACCGGTGGCCGTCGTGGCGCATCCTGGGCACGGCATCTGGATCGAGAGCATCATCCCGGACGAGAACGGCGCGTGGTACGGCTACTACCACCACGAGAGCCCGGCAGACGAGTGTGGACGGGCAGACCGGTTCATTCCGCGGATTGGCGCGATGCGATCGATCGACCGCGGCGAGACATGGGAACACCTCGGCATCATCCTCGAGGCGCCGCCCGGCAGCGCAGCCTGCACGTCGACCAATCGGTACGTGCTGGGCGGCGTCGGCGACGTCAGCGCCATGCTCAACCGGAGCGGAACGGACCTGTTCCTGTTCCTCAGTCAGTACGGGAAGTCGCCGTCGCAGCAGGGCGTGGCCGTGGCGCGTCTGGCGTGGGCCGATCGCGACGCGCCGGTCGGCCGGGTCACGATCTGGCAGAGCGGGGCGTGGAGCCCGGCGCGGCAGGTGTCGGGTCCGGCCGAAGACGCGGAACCCGTCTGGACCTATCCGGCCGGGACGCCGCTCGTGACGCCGACGCGGCCGTGGCACGACGGCAACGGCGCCGCCGACGCGTTCTGGGGGCCGTCGGTGCACTGGAACGACTATCTCGATCGGTACGTGATGCTGGTCAATCGCGCGGCCAACGAGCACTTCAACAGCGAGGGCATCTACGTCTCGTACGCGGCCACGCTGGAGGATCCACGCGGATGGAGCCGGCCGCGCAAGCTCATGGACGGCGGCGCCTGGTATCCCCAGGTCGCCGGGCTCGAGCCGGCCACCGGCACCGACAGGAGCGCGGGGCAGCGCGCACGCTTCCTGCTGACCGGCCGATCCGACTACTACATCGAGTTCGAGCGATAATCGCCACCGACGTGTGGCCGATCCCCCGGCGGCACCTCCGGCGCGGCATGGAGCCGCGCCTGGTGGTCGTCGATCCGCTCCTGACCCGGTACGCCTACGACGCCAGTGTCGCGGTCGTGCGGCGCGACGGCGAGCTCGAGCAGCGCGCCGTACAATAGCGGCACTCTCAGGAGACAACGCCAATGCCAGACACGATTCGACTCGTCGAGTATTTCTATCTCACGGCGCCGGACAAGCCGGGCGAAGGAGCGCGCGTGCTGAAGACGCTGCAGGAGAGCGGTGTCGACCTGCTGGCCTTCTCGGGTTTTCCCGAAGGGCGCCGGTCGCAGCTCGACTTCGTCCCGGTCGATCCGGCTGCGTTCAAGCAGGCGGCCAAGCGGGCCAAGTGGCGTGTGGTCGGGCCCAAGCGCGGCTTCCTGGTGCAGGGAGACAACCGGATCGGCGCCTGCGCGGAGCTGCTCGACCGGCTGGCCGCGGCGAAGATCAACGTGACCGCGATCGACGCGGTGACCGTCGACGGGCGCTACGGGGCAATCTTCTGGGTGCCGCCGCGCGACGTGAAGAAGGCGGCCGCGACGCTCGGCGCCGCGTAATCAGAGGAACCGCTTGACGGCGCTCTCGAGCGCGCTGCCGAACCGCACGCGGTAGCGCGCCGGATCGACGAGCCGGCGGACGGCCGCGGGCAAGCGGGCGATCTCCGCGAGCTGCTGCGCGCGAAGGTCCGCGACCGGCACCGGCGGATGCTCCCGGCGGCCGCCGCGCATGACCGGCACGAGCAGCGGCCGCACCGTGGACGGCGGCTCGGCCTGCATCGACTCGCCCGGCGCGGCCTCGATGTCGATGATGTCTTCGACCGCGACGCCGTGCTCGAACACCCGCCACACCTGCTTACGGCCGGGGAAGGTCTGCTTGCCGGGGCTGCGTTTCATCACCGGCACCGGCGCGCCGCCGCGCTCGATCTCCGCCAGCTTGTAGATGGCGCCGAGCGAGGGGGCATCGCTCGAGGTGCTGAGCGCCGCGCCGACGCCGAATCCGTCAACGGGCGCGCCCGCCTCGACGATCGAGGCGATGCGCCACTCATCGAGATCGCCGCTCACGAAGATCTGGGTCCGGTGGAGCCCGCCGCCGTCGAGAATCGCGCGCACCTCCCGGCTGAGCGCGATGACGTCGCCGCTGTCGAGCCGAACGGCAGAGGGCGCCAGGCCACCCGCAACGACCGACCGCGCCGCGGCGATCGTGTCGTAGGTGTCCAGCAGGATGACCGAGCGGTCGCCGTAGATCTCCGCGAACTGTCGAAACGCGGCGAACTCGCTCGGAAACGCGGTGATCCAGGAATGGGCCATCGTGCCCGACACCGGGATCCCGTAGCGGCGGCCCGCCTCGACGTTCGACGTCGAGTCGCAGCCGCCGATGAAGGCGGCCCGCGCGGCGAGCACGCCCGCGTCGATGCCGTGCGCGCGGCGCGCGCCGAACTCCACGATCTGGCGCCCCGCCGCCGCCCCGACCATCCGCGCGGCGCGGCTCGCCACCGACGTCTGGAAGGCCACGATCGCCAGGAGCGCCGTTTCGACCAGCTGCGCCTCCGGCAGCGGCGCCGTGACGCGCAGCAGCGGCGCCGGTGGAAACACCGGGACGCCCTCCTCCACCGCCCATACGTCGCCGCTGAAACCGACGCGCGGCAGGTACTGGTCGAAGAACTCGCGCCGAACGCCCTGCAGCGCCGGCAGCGTCCGCAGATGCGCGATGTCCTCGTCGGTGAAGCGAAGCCCCTCCAAGTACGCGATGGCCTGTTCCAGCCCGGCCGCAACGAGACACGAGCGGTTCGGCGGCAGCTCCCGGACGTACAGGTCGAAGGTCGCCGACGCCTCGAGTCCGGCCGTGTAGTAACCGGCCATCATCGTCAACTCGTAGAGATCCGTGGACAGCGCAAGGCTGGACATAGCGGGAGGTGCATCGCTCACAGCAGGCCGCGTCCTTTCGGACCCGGCTGGGAGGCAGGTCCAAGAGGACCCGCCCCGCAGTATTTCGCAACGTGTTCTAGCCGGCCACCCTGCACTGTACACTTTGCCCCTGTGAAGATGTGCCTTGTATTGTGATGTCGATGGCGGATACACGCTCGGCGCTCCTCATCGTCGACGTCCAGCGGGACTTCTGCCCGGGTGGCGCGCTGGCCGCGCCCGAAGGCGACCGCGTCGTGCAGCCGCTCAACCGGTACATCGAGCAGGCGGCGGCGCACGGGTGGCCGGTCTATGCGTCGCGCGACTGGCACCCGCAGGTGACCCGTCATTTCCGGCCGTATGGGGGCGAATGGCCCGTCCACTGCGTGGAGCACACCAGGGGCGCCGAGTTCCACCCCGACCTGCGGCTGCCGCCGTCGGCGATCGTGGTCAGCAAGGGCCAGAGTCCCGAGAAGCCGGGATACTCGGCGTTCGAAGGGCACACGCCGGCCGGCCGGACGCTCGCCGACGACCTGCGGGCGCGACAGATCGACCATCTGTTCGTGGGCGGGATTGCCACCGACTACTGCGTGAAGCATTCGGTCCTCGACGCCAGGCGCGCCGGGCTCGACGTCACGGTGCTGGCGGATGCGATTGCGGGGGTCGACCGACAGCCGGGCGATTCCTCGGGGGCCCTCGAGGAGATGCGCGCGGCTGGGGCGAAGGTTACGGAGTCAGCGGGACGACCCTGAGCGGTCCGGCCGCCCGGAACCGGAGCGGCTGATTGACCGTGGCCGTCTCGGGATCGACGTCGGGCGCGCGGTTGCCTGGAGCGCGCTGGTGGGCGATCGTGCCCGCCTGGCGGTCGAACTCGGTGACGTCGACCGTCACGGTGGCTGCCATCACCGACGCCGCGCCCGCCACGTGGCCGTAGCCCAGCGCGTGGCCGAGTTCGTGCGCCGCAACGGCGCCAGCCAGCGAACCGGTGCAGACCTGCAGCAGCAGGCGCGCGGCAACCACCGCGTAGTCGCCGGTATAGACAATGGACGTGAAGCCCCTGCAAGTCGCGGTCCCTGGATAGCGCGCCACGACGATGGCGTTCGAGCCGGTGTCGAACGGCACGGGCGCGCCGGCGGCGGTGGTCTGCAGGTTCACGCTGCTGAACCCGGCAAACCGGCCGCCGGTCAGGAGCGGCAGCGCGCGGGTCAGCTGGCCGACGACCTCGTTGATGGCCGCGTCGCTCATCTGTTCGCCCGACGCGACGACACTCTCCAGCGGAGCGCCCGCCGCGTCGAGACTCGCCTCACGATCGAGCAAGGCGGTTTCGACGATGAGTCCTGGCGCATCGACCCAGCGCTTCAGCACCCCCGGCTCGCCGAAGCTGCGCGCGAGATCATCGAACGCCTGCATGTTGAACGTGGAGGGAATCAGCGGCAGCACGGCGGCCTGTCCCGGAAACACGAGCGACGCCTGCCGGTCGACGACGCCGGCGCCGGAGGCCGTGAGCCGGTAGGTCCCGTCGGGCGCCTCCGAGTCGAGCGCGAAGCTGCCGCTGGCGTCGGCGGCGATGTCGCCGATGTCCGCGATTCGGACCGTCACGCCGGCGACGGCCGCCCCTGACAGCACGTTGGTCACGCGGCCGGTCACCGATCGCACCTCGAGCGGTGACGCCGTCTCGAGGGCGATCGCCCCGCCTGGCGCCGTGGCGCCGAGCATGGCGCTCGGCGCGGTCGGATGCGGGCCGCACGCGATCGAGACGAGGAGAAGGAGGACGATCGAAGAATGTCGCATCGCGTTGCGCCTACTCAGATCACGGCACACCGAGACACTGAGACACCGAGATGAAAACAATGTTCTCGGTGCCTCGATGCCTCTGTGTTCCGTGATCCCAAGACCGCCTCAGAGCAATCCAAGCTGCAGCCGTGCCGCGTCCGACAACCGGTCGCGGCCCCACGGCGGATCCCACACGACGTCGACGACCACGCCGGACACGCCGGGGACCGAGGCGGCCGCCGCGCGCACCTGCTCCGGCAGGATCTGCGCCGCCGGACACGCCGGAGCGGTCAGCGTCATCTTGATGCCGACCGCGTTCGAGCCGTCCACGAGAATATCGTAGATCAGCCCGAGGTCGTAGATATTGATCGGAATCTCCGGATCGTAGACCGTCGACAGCGCTTTCACGATCTCCGGCGCGAGCGCCGCGCTCCGCTCGGGATCCCTCGCCATCCTATCGGTCTGGAGCGTCCCGCCCTGCACAGGCGACGGCGTCCCGGACGACGGAATCATCGGCATGTCGTTCATTCCGTGGACACCACCTCGTCGCGGGCATCGAAGGCCGCCCGCAGCGTGTGCCACGCCAGGCTCGCGCATTTCACGCGGACCGGGAACTGCCGGACGCCTGCGAGCACGGTCAGCTTGCCGAGGCTCTCGACCGCCGCGTCGGCGGGCGCGGTAATCATCTGCTGGAAGCGCTCGAAGAGCGCCTGCGCCTCGTCGACCGTCCTCCCCTTGACGCTCTCGGTCATGAGCGACGCCGACGCCTTGGAGATGGCGCAGCCCGACCCTTGGAACGCCACGTCGGCGATCACGCCGTTGTCGACCGTCAGGAACACGGTAATCCGGTCCCCGCAGAGCGGGTTGAATCCCTCGGCCCGGCGCCCACCGCCGAGCGCGCGGAAGTTCCTCGGCCGCCGGTTGTGATCGAGGATGACCTCCTGATAGAGGTCGTCGAGCTCCGGCGTCACTCGAACACCTCCCGGACGCGCTCGAGCGCCGCCACGAGCGCGTCGACCTCCTCGCGCGTGTTGTAGAGCGCGAGCGAGGCGCGCGCCGTCGCCGGCACTCCGAGCCGCCGCATCAGCGGCTGGCAGCAGTGATGGCCGGCGCGGATCGCCACGCCCTCGCGGTCGAGAATCGTGCCGATGTCGTGCGGGTGCACGTCGCCGAGCACGAACGAGAGCACCGCCGCCCGCTCGCGCGCGGTCCCGGTCAGCCGCAGCCCAGGCACGCCCGAGAGCGCCGAGGCCGCATAGGTCGACAGGTCCCGCTCGTATGCGGCGATTCGATCGAGCCCGACCGCCGTCACGTAGTCGAGCGCCGCGGCCAGGCCGATCACGCCGGCAATGTTCGGCGTCCCCGCCTCGTACTTGTACGGAAGCGCGGCGTAGGTCGTGCGGTCGAAGGTCACCGACGCAATCTGGCCGCCCCCTCCCTGGTACACCGGCATCGCCTCGAGGAGCGCCCGGCGGCCGTACAGGACGCCGATGCCCGTCGGCCCGAGCACCTTGTGTCCGGAAAACGCGTAGAAGTCGCACCCGAGCGCCTGCACGTCGACCGGCATGTGGGCGACCGCCTGCGCGCCGTCGACGAGCACCGGAATGCCGCGCGCCACGGCGAGCCGAGCGATCTCGGCTACCGGGTTCACCGTGCCGAGCACGTTCGAGACGTGCGCCACGGCGACCATCCGCGTGCACTCGTTCAGCAGAGACTCGTACTCGTCGAGCCGCAGCTCGCCGGCGTCGGTCATCGGCACGACTCGCAGGCGCGCGCCCTTTTCCTCGCACAGGATCTGCCACGGCACGATGTTCGAGTGGTGCTCCATCTCGCTGAGGACGATCTCGTCGCCGGCGCCGATGCGGGCGCGGCCGTAGGTCTGCGCGACGAGGTTGATCCCCTCGGTCGTGCCGCGCACGAAGACGATCTCCCGCGAGTCGGCGGCGTTGAGGAACCGGCGGATCGTCTCGCGCGCCGCGTCGTAGGCGTCGGTGGCGCGCCCGCTCAGCGAATGGACGCCGCGGTGAACGTTGGCGTTCTCCTCCGAGTAGTACCGCTGGAGCGCCTCGAGCATCACCCTCGGCTTCTGCGTCGTCGCGGCGTTGTCGAGATAGATGAGCGGCCTTCCGTGAACGCGCTGCCGCAGGATCGGGAAGTCCCGGCGCACGGCCGCCACGTCCAGGGCGTCGCGACGGGTCGACACGACAGATGCCATACGCCCTACGCGGCCGCGCCGAGCGCGCGCGCGAGCTGCCGCTCGAGGACGTGCTCGACGGAGGTCCGGATGACGGCGAGCGGCATCCGGTGGAGCACGTCGCCGAGGAACGCGTGAATCAGCATGCGCCGCGCGTCGGTGAGCCCGAATCCGCGCGAGCGCAGGTAGAAGACCGCGTCCTCGTCGAGCTGCCCCACCGCGGCGCCGTGCGTGCACTTGACGTCGTTGGCGAAGATCTCGAGCTCAGGCTTCGTATTGATCTGCGCGTCCTCCGACAGCAGGAGCGCGCGGTTGGTCTGCTTCGCGTCGGTCTTCTGCGCGTCGGGCCTGACGATGATCTTGCCGTTGAAGACGCCGCGGGCGCGATCCGCCAGGATCCCCCGGTACATCTCGCGGCTGCCGCAGTGCGGCATCGCGTGATCGATCGTCGTGTGGTTGTCGACGAGCCGCTGCCCGTCGGCGAGGTACAGGCCGTTGAGCGTGCACTCCCCGCCCTCGCCGCCGAGGACGGCGACGACGTCGTTGCGGACGATGGCGCCGCCGAGGCTGACCGAGTGCGACGAGCAGGTGGCGCTGCGCGCGGCCCTCAGATGGATCGACCCGACGTGGTACGCCGCGGTGCTCTCGCGCTGCACCTTGTAGTGATCGAGCACGGCGTGCTCGCCCAGCACGATCTCGGTGACGACGTTGGTGAAGTACCGGGCGCTGTCCGGTCCCGCGTAGGTCTCCACGATCGAGGCCTGGCTGTTGTCGCCCAGCACGGCGAGCACCCGGGGATGCGACACGACCGGCGTGTCGCCGCCCTGTCCGGTCGACACGAACAGCACGTGAATGGGGTGCTCGAGCGCGGTCCCGCAGGGCACGTCGATATAGGCGCCGTCGGCGAAGAACGCGGTGTTCAGCGCCACGAACGCCGACCCGTCGCGGGCCACCCGCGCCAGATGCGGGTCGATGTTCGGCGCGTGGCCGGAGACGGCCGCCGCCAGGCTGCCGGCGCGAGCCGAGCCGCGCAGAGCGCCCCGCGTGGAGAGCGCCGGCACATAGTGACCATCGACGAACACGAGCTCCGCCGCGCAGACGACGTGGAACCGCAGCCGATCGACGTCGGCCGGACCGGCGCCGGCCGGCGGCCTGGCGAGGGCGAACGCCTGCTCGGCGATCGGCGCGACGCTCGTGAACCGCCACTCCTCCTGACGGGTCGTCGGAAAGCCGCGATCGAGGAACCTGCCGAGCGCCTCGTCGCGGGTGCGTGCGAGCGCCTCCCCCTCCCCGCGCGGCCGCCCGGCGCGGGCGCGGGCGTATTCGGTCCTGTAGTGATCCAGCGGCAGCGTCATCTCAGTTCCCGAACCGGCGACCCGACAGCCTGCTCGAGCCAGCCGTACCCCTTGTCCTCGAGCTCCAGCGCCAGCGCCTTGTCGCCCGACCGGACGATCCGCCCGTCGCTCAGCACGTGCACCACGTCGGGAACGATGTAGTTGAGCAGCCGCTGGTAGTGCGTGACGACGAGAAACGACCGATCGGCGTTGCGCATGGCGTTGACGCCGCTGGCGACCACGCGCAGCGCGTCGATGTCGAGCCCCGAGTCGGTCTCGTCGAGGACGGCGAGCTTCGGCTCGAGCACCGCCATCTGGAAGATCTCGTTGCGCTTCTTCTCACCGCCCGAGAAGCCGTCGTTGACCGGACGGTTGAGGAAGTCCTCGTCCATGTCGAGCTGCTTCATCCGGTCGCGGACGAGCGTCATGAACTCCATCGCGTCGAGCTCCTCTTCGCCGCGATGCTTCCGGACCGTGTTCAGCGCCGCCTTGAGGAAATAGGCGTTGTTGACGCCCGGAATCTCCACCGGATACTGGAACGCCATGAACACGCCGATGCGGGCGCGCGTCTCCGGGTCCATCGCCAGCAGGTCTTCCCCCTCGAAGGTCACCTCGCCCGCGGTGACCTCGTATTCCGGATGGCCCGCCAGGACACGGGCGAGCGTGCTCTTGCCGGAGCCGTTCGGCCCCATGATGGCGTGCACCTCGCCGAACCGGATCGACAGGTCGATCCCGCGGAGGATCTCTCGGCCCGCCACGCGGGCGTGCAGATTACGAATGGTGAGCATTAACCGACACTTCCTTCCAGGCTGATGCTCAGCAGCTTCTGCGCCTCCACGGCGAATTCCATCGGGAGCTGGCGAAAGACGTCCTTGCAGAAGCCGCTGACGATCATGTTGACCGCGTCTTCGGTGGAGAGCCCGCGCTGCCGGCTGTAGAAGATCTGGTCTTCGCCGATCTTCGACGTCGACGCCTCGTGCTCGACCCTGGCGGTGCTGTTCCTGATTTCGAGATACGGGAACGTGTGGGCGCCGCACTTGTCGCCGATGAGCAGCGAGTCGCACTGCGAGTAGTTGTGCGCGCCCACCGCGCCCTTCGCGATCCGGACGAGCCCCCGGTACGTGTTCTGGCCGTGTCCGGCCGAGATGCCCTTCGAGACGATGGTGCTCTTCGTGTTCTTGCCGAGGTGGATCATCTTCGTCCCGGTGTCGGCCTGCTGCCGGTTGTTGGTCGTCGCCACCGAATAGAACTCGCCGATCGAGTTGTCCCCCTGGAGGATGCAGCCGGGGTACTTCCACGTGATCGCGGAGCCGGTCTCGACCTGCGTCCACGTGATCTTCGAGTTCACGCCCGCGCACTTGCCGCGCTTGGTGACGAAGTTGTAGATGCCGCCCTTCCCGTCCTTGTCGCCGGGGTACCAGTTCTGGACGGTCGAGTACTTGATCGTCGCGTTGTCGAGCGCCACGAGCTCGACGACGGCCGCGTGGAGCTGGTTCTCGTCGCGCATCGGCGCCGTGCACCCCTCGAGATAGCTGACGTACGACCCTTCCTCCGCGACAATGAGCGTCCGCTCGAACTGCCCGGTCTCCCGCGCGTTGATGCGGAAGTAGGTCGACAGCTCCATCGGGCACCGCACCCCCTTCGGGATGTAGGCGAACGACCCGTCGCTGAAGACCGCGGAGTTCAGCGTCGCGAAGAAGTTGTCCGAGTAGGGTACGACGGTGCCGAGGTACTTCCGCACCAGCTCGGGATGCTGCCGCACCGCCTCCGAGAAGGAGCAGAAGATGATGCCCAGCTCCGCGAGCTTCTCCTTGAACGTGGTCGCCACCGACACGCTGTCGAACACGGCGTCGACCGCGACGCCCGAGAACAGCTTCTGCTCGTCGAGTGGAATGCCCAGCTTCTCGAACGTGCGGCGGATCTCCGGATCCACCTCGTCGAGGCTCTGAAGCACCGGCCTCTTCTTCGGTGCGGCGTAATAGATGATGTTCTGGTAGTCGATGGGGCCGTACGTGACGTTGCCCCACGTCGGCTCCTTCATCGTCAGCCACGTCCGGTAGGCGTGCAGGCGCCACTCGAGCAGCCACTCGGGCTCCTGCTTCTTGGCCGAGATCAGCCGGACGATCTCCTCGCTCAGGCCCCGCGGCGCCATCTCGTGCTCGATGTCGGTGTAGAAGCCGTACTTGTAGTCGCGGCTCGCGAGCTGTTCGACCGTTTCGGTGGGCGTGCTCATGTGGTGTACCTACGCGCTGAAGGACACGCCGCACCCGCAGGTGCCCTTGGCGTTCGGATTGTTCAGCAGAAATCCCTTGCTCAACAGGCTCGTGTCGTAGTCGAGCACCGTGCCGTCGAGCAGCCGGAGGCTCCTGGGGTCGACGTAGACCTTCGCGCCGTCAGGTGACTCGAACACGGCGTCGTTCGGCTTCGGCACCGCTTCCCACCGAAACGTGTACTCGTAGCCCGAACAGCCGCCGGCCTTGATGCCGACGCGCAGTCCGGTCTCGCCCTGCTGGCGCTTGGCCAGCATCCGGCGGATGTGCTTGGCGGCGTTCTCGGTGATCTCGATCATCGCGCCTCGAGGCGGGCGTCCGCCTCGCCTCGTCCCCTCACCACGATCGGAATCGTCTGTTCCTCGTCGGTCAGCTCGGCGAGCGTCATCGTCTGCAGCACCGAGGTGATCCGATCCTTTATTCGCGCCAGCGGATCGCGGACGGTGCACGCCCCGAACTGCTCGCACGGCTCCTCGTGCCGCCCGCAGGCGGTGATGGCCAGCGGGCCATCGATCGCCTCGACGATCTCGGCCAGCGAGATCGTCCGCGCGGGGCGCGCCAGGTGATAGCCGCCGTGGACGCCCTTCTGCGCGGCGACGAACCCGAGCCGCGCCAGGTGCTGGAGCACCTTTGCGAGCAGCTCGGCCGGAATGCCGTACCGCTCCGCTATCGCCCGGGCGCTCGCGCCGCCCGCCGGCGCGTCGGTCGCCAGATACTGCAGCGCCAGCAGACCGTAATCCGTCTTCTTCGAGAGCCTTAGCATGGAGGTCCCAACTCCGACCTGATTAGTCCTATATTAGCGGAATCCCGACCGTTGCGCTACTCGATCCCGGCCTTGGCTACAGGAGCCTCACTTTTCGTCAGGCGCGCCAGCATCGCGAGGCCGGCGCCGGTCACCAGCAGAGCCCTGATGCGCCGGAGCAGCGCTACGGCAAAGCCGGAGGCCGCCGGCAGCAGCAGCACGTCGAAGATGAGCGCGTAGCTCCCTTCGGCCACCCCCATTTGCTGGGGAACGACCATGAAGACGATGCCGATCGCTTTGGCCGAGGCCTCGATCAGGAGCGCCGCGGCCGGTTGCGCGCCAAGGTCGAGCGCGTGCAGGAGGACGAACAATTCGAGGACGAGCGGGACCTGTGCCGCAAGCTCGACGAGCGCGACCGCCGCGAAACGGCCGGGGCGGTCGCGGAGGATCGCGAGCAGCAGATCCTCCATCCGGTTGATCCAGCCGAGGTCGGGTCGCAGGCGGCCGCGGAGCAGCCCCATGCCGGCCATGCCGCCAATGAAGGTGCCGATCAGGTAGAACCGCCGTGCGATCGCCACCCCTGACGCCACCAGGAACAGCGCGAACAGCCCGACGACGACGCCCGTGATGCTCGCGACAATCGGTGGCAGTGCGTACCGCCCGACGATATACAGCAGGCCCGCGACGGACAGGGCGGCCGTCACGAACGCGCTAATCAGGTATTCGGTCAGCGCGGCCGCAAAACCCTCCTGCAGCGTCAACCCGCGCCGCGTGAGGAGCCACGCCCGTGTCGGCTCGGCGAGCACGGGCCCGGTGAAGGGGAGCGATTGAATCGCCTCTCCCGACAACCGGATCGCCAGCGCATCGCCGTAGCCGAGCAGGCCGCGCCGGAGCACGCACGCGTGGAGCGCCAGCGCCCGCAGCGCCTGATGGCCGGCGTAGAGGGCGAGCGCGGGAACGAAGAACCAGCCGACCCGGCCGACGAGCATGGCGATGTCGGCCGGTCCCAGCCGCCACGACAGGATCGCCAGCACCGCGAAGCCAAGGAGCAGCAGGACGGTTCTGAGCATCAGAGGTTCATCCTAGCGGTTGGCACCCCGGTTGCCACATCATGAAGGCAGCGCAGGTCGATGGCGACCGCTATCACGGAATCCGTCGTCATACCGGTCGAAGCGGACCGTCGAGTCGAGGCTGACCTGTACGTGCCGGAGCGGGCTGGCGGGCTCGTGGTCTTCGCGCACGGGAGCGGCAGCAGCCGATTCAGCTCGCGGAACCGCGCCGTCGCCGCCGCGCTCCATCGGCGGCGGCTCGGCACGCTGCTCCTCGACCTGCTGACGCGGGACGAGGAAGCGGCCGACGTGCACACCCGCGAATACCGGTTCGATATCGACCGGCTCGCCAGGCGTGTGGTCGTCGCCGTCGACTGGGCGGACGCGCGCGATGACCTGCGTCCGCTGTCAATAGGCTGTTTCGGTGCCAGCACCGGCGCGGCCGCGGCGCTCGTCGCAGCGGCCGCGCGTCCGTCGGCCGTCCGCGCCGTGGTATCCCGCGGGGGTCGTCCCGACCTGGCCGGGGCGGCACTGCCGCGCGTCACCGCGCCGACGCTGCTCATCGTCGGCGGCCACGATGAGCCGGTCATCGAGCTGAATGAGGCCGCCGAGCGGCAGATGCGGGCGGCCCACGTCGAACTCCGGATCGTGCCGGGCGCGACACACCTGTTCGAGGAGCCAGGGACGCTGGAAGAAGTCCAGCGCCTCGCGGGCGAGTGGTTCGAGCGCTACCTCTGACTTCCGCCACCCCTTCGCTGCAACACTTCGCGACCGCTGTCGTAGGGTGTGATAGGCGAAGAGCTGTCAGGCTTCCGAAAGAGCCATGGGGAGATTGATTGCCGGTGCACTGCTGATCGGCGCGACATGCGTCGCGCTGCTCTCCTTCACCGGCGAGGCCGGAAGCCAGGAGATCGGCACGCCGCTGCCCCGGGCGGCCCGGGCGCCCGCCGACAATCCGACCACACCGGCGAAGGTGTCGCTGGGCCGGCTCCTCTTCTGGGATCCGATGCTCTCGGGGCCGCGCGACGTGGCGTGCGCGACGTGCCACCACCCGCAGTTCGGCTACGCCGAGAACCGGGATCTCTCTATCGGCGTGACGGGAGCCGGACTGGGCCATCGCCGCCGTTTCAGCGCCGGCAGCGCGATCTCGCCCGTCAAGCGCAATAGCCAGACGATCCTGAACGTCGCCTTCAACGGCAGCGACGTCACCGGCCAGTACGACCCCGCGGCCGCGCCGATGTTCTGGGACGTCCGCGCGCGCGGCCTCGAAGCGCAGGCGCTCGAGCCGCTCAAAGCGCTCGAGGAAATGCGCGGCCAGACCTACGCCGAGGATCAGGCGGTGCAGGCGGTGGTGGCGCGGCTCGAGGCGAACGCCGAGTACCGGCGCCTGTTCGCGGCCGCCTTCCCCGGCGAGCGCGCCGTGACGGCGGCCACCCTGGGCAAGGCGCTGGCGGCGTTCCAGCGGACGCTCACGGCGGCCAACGCCCCGTTCGATCGGTACATGCGGGGCGAGGGCGAGGCGATGACGGCCTCGCAGCTCCGCGGCATGCGGCGGTTCGAGCGCGTCGGCTGCGTCAGGTGCCACAACGGGCCGATGTTCTCCGACTACAAGCTGCACGTCCTCGGCGTCCCCGACAACCCGGCGCTCCCCGCGTCGGATACCGGTGCCGGGGAGCGCGGGACCGGAGAGCGATACGCGTTCCGCACCGCGTCGCTGCGCAACCTGGCGTTCACCGCCCCCTACATGCACAACGGCCTCTTCGAGACGCTCGGGGACGTCCTGGAGTTCTATGACGACGTCGATTCGCGGCGCCGAAGCGATCGCAACCCGAACGTGAACCGCGAGGAGCTCGATCCGCTGCTGCGGCAGCTGCGGGGCGTCGACGAAGACGACGAGGATCTGATCGCGTTCCTCGGCGCGCTGAGCGATCCGGCGTTCGACCGGACGACGCCCTCGCGCGTACCGAGCGGCCTGCCGGTCGGGGGACGGATTCAGTAGGAACGATGGTCGGTCACGCTTCTCGGTTCACGCTTCTGTAGTTCTCGGTTCGTGTTCGGGGTTTGGTGCTGAGTTCGCCGTTCCAGGTTCGATGTTCCACACCTGCACCGCGAACGCGGCACTTGAACCGAGAACGGAACCTGAACACGAACCGAGAACCGAGAAGCGAGAAGCGAGAAGTGTGAACCACCCATCTACGGCGAGCCCCTCCGCTCGCCGAACACTTCGGTCCGCGCCGCGCTCGTAATGGCGGCGACGGCGGCGTGCGTCAGACGCCGCTCCACCGAAATGGCGTAGTACCGTTCGCGGACGGCCGCGGTGCGGCCGATGACGGCCACCCGGTGGCCGCGCAGCACCTCGCCCTCGATGGCCGTCGGCGCGGCGAAGACGGCGCGGCTCCCTTCGCCGAACGCCATCAGCAGCGCCGGGTCCTCGAACTCCCCCGCGACGCGGGGACGCACGCCTTCGCCGTCGAGCCATTGTTCGAGGGCGCGCCGGACCGACGTATTGGCCGTCGGCAGCAGCATCAGCGCGCCGTCGAGCGAGCGCGGGAAGCGCGGCCGCAGGCGCCGCGCCAGCGCCGTCGCGGCAAAGAACGTCGTCCCCGATTCGCCCAGCAGATGATTGAACACCTTGACGCGCACGCGCGGCGCCGCCGGCGTGTCGCTGATGACGACGTCGAGCGCATGCGTCGCCAACTGCGCCAGCAGCTGCTCGGGGTCGCCCTCGCTGCAGGTGATCTGCACGGGCGCGGCGCCCTCGATGGCCGGCCGCAGCAGCCGGTACACCACGAGCTTCGGCACCGCGTTCGCCACGCCGACCGCCAGGCGCAGCGCGCCGCCCGACGGCCGCCCCTTCAGCGTCTCGAGCATCTCGTTGGCGGTCGTGAAGATCTCGGTTGCATAGCGATCCACGAGCCGGCCGACCTCGGTGAGCGCCAGGGTCCGTCCCTGCCGCTGGAACAGCCGCTCGCCGAGCGCCTTCTCGAGCGCCTTGATCTGCGCGCTCACCGCCGGCTGCGACAGCCGCAGCTTCTCGGCGGCGCGGGAGACGCCGCCTTCGCGGGCGACGGTCCAGAAATAGAGCAGGTGGTGGTAGTTGAGCCCAAGCATAAGGAAAATCTTACATTGAGCTCATAACTATCTATTTGTCCTCTGTGCGCTCCGATCGCTATCGTCAGAGAAGTGACGAATCCGACCTGGCACACCCGGTCGATCGACGAGACGTTCGGCGACCTCGGCGGGGGTCCGCTGGGACTGACCGGCGAGGAGGCCCGGCGCCGCCTCCTCGCTCACGGTCCGAACGAGCTGCAGGTGGCCGGGGGCGAATCGGCCTGGCGCATCTTCCTCGCCCAGTTCGAGAACGTCCTCATCGTCATTCTGCTCGCCGGCACCGTCGTGTCCGGCTTTCTCGGCCATACGCTCGAAGCGATCGTCATCACGGTGATCGTCCTGTTCGCGGTGCTGCTCGGCTTCATCCAGGAGCACCGCGCGAACCGGGCGCTCGAGGCGCTGAAGCGGATGGCCGCCCCCATGGCCCACGTGCTGCGCGACGGCCAGGAGGCGGTCGTGCCGGCGCGCGAGCTCGTGGCCGGCGACGTCGTGGTGCTGCGCGCCGGCGATCGCGTGCCGGCCGACGCCCGGGTCATCCAGGCGCACAACCTCGCGATCGACGAGGCCCCGCTCACCGGCGAGTCGACCGCCGTCGAGAAGACGAGCGCTCCGCTCGAGGACGCGCACCTGGCGCTCGGGGACCGGGTGAATCTGGCCTACGCGGGCACGATGGTCGTGCACGGCCGCGGGCAGGCGGTGGTGGTCGCGACCGGCATGTCGACCGAGTTCGGCCGGATCGCCCGGATGGTCGAGACGATCGAAGCGAGCCGCACGCCGCTGCAGGAGAACCTGGACCGGCTCGGCGCGACGCTCGGCAAGGCCGCGCTGGCGGTCGTGGCGCTCGTCGTGGCGATCGGGCTGGGCCGAGGGCTGCCGGTCATCGACATGTTCCTGTTCGGGATCGCGCTGGCGGTGGCGGTGGTGCCGGAGGCGCTGCCGGCGGTCGTCACGATCTCGCTGGCGATCGGCGTCCGCCGCATGGTCAGGCGCAACGCGCTGGTGCGCCGCCTCCCGATCGTCGAGACGCTGGGCAGCACGTCGGTCATCTGCTCCGACAAGACCGGGACGCTCACTCGGAACGAGATGACGGTGCGGCAGATCTACGCCGGCGACCGCGTCTTCGAGTTGACCGGCGCGGGGTACGACCCGACCGGGCAGATTCTGGGCGAGCCGGACGGGGCGGAGCCGCCGGAGACGGTGCGGGCGCTGCTGCGCGCGGTGGCGCTCGCCTCCGACGCCCGCCTCGTCACCCGCGACGGCCGGTGGCAGGTGGAAGGCGACCCGACCGAAGGCGCGCTGATTGTCGCGGCGCGAAAAGGGGGGCTGCACCCCGAGCCGCTCAACGAACAGGAGCCGCGCACGGCGGAGATTCCGTTCACGTCGGAGCGGCGCCGGATGACGACGCTCCACACGACGGCCGGCGGCATCGTCGCCTACTGCAAGGGCGCGGCCGAGGAGCTGCTGCCCTCCTGCACGCGGCAGCTCCTGGCCGACGGCGAGGCGCCGCTGACCGAACCGCAGCGCGACGCGATCCGCGCCGTCGAGCATCGCATGGCCCTGGACGGGCTGCGCGTCCTCGCGGTCGCGCGGAAGAGAGGCGCCGCGATCCAGGACGCGGAGCGCGGGATGACGCTGCTCGGCCTGGTGGCAATGATGGACCCGCCGCGTCCCGAGGCGCGCGCCGCCGTAGAGACGTGCGAGGCCGCCGGTATCCGTTCCGTCATGATCACCGGCGATCATCCGTTGACGGCGAGCACGATCGCGCGCGAGCTCGGCCTGCTCGACAATCGCCGCGTCATCTCCGGCCGCGACCTCGAGGCGATGGACGACGACGAGCTCAGGCGCGAGGTGGCCGACATCGCCGTCTACGCGCGCGTGTCGCCCGCCGACAAGCTGCGGGTCGTCGACGCCTGGCAGAGCCGCGGCGAGGTGGTGGCGATGACCGGCGACGGCGTCAACGACGCGCCGGCGCTCAGGAAGGCGGACGTCGGCATCGCCATGGGCGTCTCCGGTACCGACGTGAGCAGGGAAGCCGCGGGCATGACGCTGCTCGACGACAACTTCGCCACGATCGTCGCCGCCGTCGAGGAAGGCCGGATCGTCTTCGGCAACATCAAGAAGTACCTGATGTATCTGCTGTCGTGCAACGTCGGCGAGATCGTGCTGCTGGCCGGCGCCGTCATCGCAGGGCTGCCGCTGCCGCTCACGGCCGTACAGATCCTCTACGTGAATCTGGCGACCGACGGCCTCCCGGCGCTGGCGCTGGCGGTCGATCCCCCCGAACGCGACCTGATGTGGCGGAAGCCGCGCGACCCGCGCATCGGCGTGTTCACGCGGCCCGTCGTCGCGATCCTGCTCGCCGCCGGACTCTGGTCGGGGCTCGTGAACATGACGCTCTTCACGTGGCTGCTCAATTCGGGCCGCCCCGTGCAGGACGTGATGGCGATCGTCTTCGTCGCGCTGGTCCTGATCCAGTTCTTCAACGCCTACAACTGCCGCTCCGATCGCCTCTCCGCGTTCCATCGCCCTTTGGCCAACCGGTGGCTGAACGCGGCCGTCGGGTGGGAACTGCTGCTGCTCTGCGGCATCGTGTACATCCCATTCTTCCAGCGTGCGTTCGGCACCTTCGGCCTGACGGGCGGCGACTGGCTGCTGACAGTGGCGCTGGCGTTCACGATCGTGCCGGTGGTCGAGGGGGTGAAGGCGCTGGCGCGCCGCGGCGCGTTCGGCGAGGTGGTGTAGCCCCGCTCCAACCAGACCGCGGACTATCGCGACGACGCGTCGTCGAGGTCGGTGAGCGACGCGCGGATCGGGCCGCTCGCGCCGCGCGCGAGGACCGCCCGGTCGAACAACCGCTGGATCGCCGGGCTCGTGCGGAACTCCGCCAGAATCGTCCCGCGCCGGCTCTGGTACGCCTCGTCGACGGCGTAGGCGAGCACCGCGGCCATGATCCGGCCTTCCTCGGTGTTGGTCCCGGCGAAGCGCCGCTCGAATCCGCGCAGCACCGGCTCGAACCTCCGGTCGTCCCACCGCTCCTCCCCCGCGCCGAGCCGCAGGAACTCGTTGAGCACCGCCGCGAACGAGGGAGCGGGCGGCCGGTGCCAGAACGACACGTCGCGGCCGAACTCCGCCACGTAGACGGGCAGGTACAGCGCGGCGGCGGCCGGCACGCGCGTGCGAAGTGCGGGGTTGAACCGCCGAACCTCGTCCGCCGACAGCTTCGTGCGGCGGGTGATCTCCGCCAGCGGAATCGCCCGGGGCGTCCGCATCGCGTAGATCTTCACCTGCGGCGCCGACGCGACGAGCGCGGCAAGGGTCGCCGTGCTCCCGAAAACCATCTCCGAGTAGTAGTAGGACCGCGGTCCGTAGGTGCGGTACAAGTCACGGTAGCCGTAAAGCGAGATCTGCCGCAGATCGCGGGCGAGCTGCGACCCGAGGAAATACCGCTCGCGCACGTCCCCTCCGCCGAGCCGGACGCCGTTGACGAGCGTCCGGCCGATGTTGGTGCCGCCGCTGTGGTGCTCCGAGAGCGCCGGGATGAACGAGCCGTATTTCGTGGCGAGCACTGTCAGGTACGCCGCGCAGTAGGCGGCCTGTGTCGTCTGGTTGTTCGCCTCGAGGACGTCGGGGGTGAGCCGATCGAGCCGGCGCCAGTTGCCGAGCAGCCACTGGCAGAACCCGACCGCCCGAGCCGAAGAGCGCCGCGTCGGATTCAGCCCGGACTCGACGGTCGCCTGCGCCAGGCCGATCTCCGCCGGCACACCGAACCGTTCGTAGATCGCCCCCCACTCCTGGAGAAACGCGCCGTAGCGGCGCGCGTTCGGCAGCACGAAGAGCCCCCGTGTCGGGTTGTGCACGACCGGACCGGCAACCTCCTGGAGAAGGGCCGCCACCAGGTCGCGCCGCTGGTCGAGGTTTCGCTGCAGGCGGCGTCCCGCCAGGAGATCCGCATGGGCAGGATCGGTCCAGACGCCGTCGCGCGCCCAGTTCCCCCGCGTCGGAAACACCGCCAGCAGACGGCCATCCGCGGCGCTGCCGAACGCGATGTGTCCGTCTGGGATGGTGAAGATGTGCTGCCAGAACGAGTAGCCGGGCCTGAACTGCTGCAGCGCCGCCACGTCGTCATCCCGCCGCGCCCGCACGTGCGCGTAGGCCAGCTCGGCCGCGAGCAGATCGCCGGCGCCGCCGCCCTCCTGCGCATCGACGCGCGTCGTCAGGCCGCCGGGAAGGGCCAGAAGGGCTGCCAGCCCCAGCGCGAGGAAGGCTGTCGTCCGCATCAAGACGCGACGTCCATGATACGGCACCTCTATCGCCCGAAACCGCCGGTGTACACCCTCAGTTCGTTCCTCAGGAGCCGCTGGCCGACCTGGACGCCTTCCCAGCACGCGCTCTCCAGCAGCTCGAAGCCCGGTTCGGCGTTCCGCCGCCACGCGAACGCCATCGTCCAGGGGCGCGTGAAGACCTTCGGATCGTCAATGGTCGCCTGATAGTGAATCACGTCGGGGTGAAACATCGTCCAGCGCTCCACGAGGCGCGCCGAATCGCTGAACGTGTTGCCGACGTGGTCGAGCCAGACGCGGTCCCTCAGATTGGTCACGTCGACGACCAGCGTGTTCCCTTCCCACCGGGCGCGCGAATCTCCCATGAAGAGGTGGATGTTCGACCCCAGATGCGGCCGCGGCGTGGTCGGAATCACACGGTAGGTGTGGAGCTGCTCGGCCATGAAGAACACGAAGCCGGGCGCCTGCACGATCTGAAGGGCGCCGGCCGCGTATGCCTGCCGCGGCGGGGTGTCGGGCATGCACTGCTGGACCGGATTCCAGTAGGTGGCCCAGTGAGTCTCCACCCGCGCCCGGGCCCACGGCTGGTACGGAATCCGGCCATCGGCCGGATCGACGATGAGGCTTCTGCCGCCGGACCCGTCCATCCCTTCGGGATGCTCTTCGATGTTCTCCGCGTTGCGCGCGCCGATGCGCGCCCAGTAGCCCTGGAAGTCCGGCACGCCGTCGGGCGTCCGCGGCGGAGTGAACGTCTTCGCCTTCTCGAGCGCGCAGCGGTGCAACAGGGCGGGTTCTTCCGAACAGCCGCCCGAGTCGCCGTAGGGCCGCATCGGCGTCGGCCCGGACCCGGGCGGCGGCGTCACGTAGTACGGCCGCTGGCCGAGGGCCGGCACGTCGAGTCCCGGGAGGACGAGCGCCACGACGGTCACCGTCAGGACCGAGCGAGCAACGGGAAGATTCACGCGACGCCTCCTATTGTTTGGTGAATCCGCCTCGGTACGTCTCCTTCAAGCTGCTGAACAGCTTCAGCCACCCCTGGATGCCTTCCCAGCACGCCGTCTCCAGCATCTGGAAGCCGGGGGTCTTGTTCCGCCGCCAGCCGAACGCCAGCGTCATGGGCCGGGTGAACACCGACGGATCGGTAACCGTCGCCTGGTAATGCAGGGCGTCCTGGTGGAACATCGTAAAACGTTCGACGACGTGGGCCGACTCGCTGAACGTGTTGCCCATGTTGTCGAACCACACGCGGTCCTTCACGCTGGTGACATCGATGACGAGCGTGTTCCCCTCCCAACGACCGCGTGAGTCGCCCATATAGAGATGGATACTTGACCCGATGTGCGGCCGAGGGGTCGTCGGGATCGCGCGGTAGGTCCCGAACTGTTCGGCCATGACAAACACGTAGCCGGGCGTCTGCACGACCTCGAAGGCGCCGTTCGTGTACGCCTGCCGCGGCGGCGTGTCGGGCATGCACTGCTGAACCGGGCTCCAGTAAGTGGCCCAGTGGGTCTCGACCTTTGCCCTGGCCCACGGCTGGTATGGAATCCTGCCGTCCGGCGGGTCGATGATGAGGCTCCTGCCGCCGGGGCCCTCGAATCCCTGCGGATGCTCTTCGATGTTGTCCGAATTGCGCGCGCCGATGCGCACCCAGAAGCCCTGGAAGTCCGGCACACCCTCGGGCGTCCGCGGCGGGTTGAACGTCCGCGCCTTCTCGAGCGCGCAGCGGTGCAGCATCGCCGGCTCTTCCGAGCAACCCGCCGACTCGCCGTATGGCCGCATCGGGACGGCCCCTGATCCAGGCGGCAGCGACGCGTAGTCCGGACGCTGGCCGAATGTCGATACTTCCATCGCCAACACGCTCAGCGCCACGACCAGCGACGGCAGGATCCGGTGGGTCACGTGGTGAGTCACGACAACAGGGTCCCGGGCGCCCCGTTTCTACGTGGCCTATCGCGCAAAGCCGCCTCGGTACATCGCCTTCTGGCTGCCGAACAACCGCAGCCAGCTCTGGACGCCTTCCCAGCACGAGCTCTCCATCAACTGGTAGCCGCGCGTCCTGTTCCGCCGCCACCCGAACGCCATCGTCCAGGGCCGGGTGTAGACCGCCGGATCGGTGATCGTCACCTCGTAGAGGATCACATCCTGGTGGAACATCGTGAAGCGCTCCACGAGGCTGGCCGACTCGCTGAACGTGTTGCCCATGTGGTCCAGCCACACGCGATCCTTCATGTTGGTGACGTCGACAACGAGCGTGTTCCCCTCCCAACGGCCGCGCGGGTCGCCCATGTAGAGGTGGATGTTCGACCCGACGTGCGGCCGAGGGGTCGTCGGGATCACGCGGTAGGTGCCGACCTGCTCGGTCATGATGAAGACGTAGCCAGGGGACTGCACGACCTGAATGGCGCCAGCCGTGTACGACTCCCTCGGGGGCGTGTCGGGTATGCACTCCTGGATCGGATTCCAGTAGATCTCCCAGTGATTGTCCACCTTGGCCCTGGCCCACGCCTGATAGGGAATCCGGCCGTCCGGCGGGTCGATGATGAGGCTCCTGCCGCCGGTACCGTCGTACCCGGCGGCATGTTCTTCGATGTTGTTCGCAGTGCGCGCGCCGATGCGTCCCCAGAAGCCCTGCAAGTCCGGCACGCCCTCGGGCGTCCGCGGCGGAGTGAAGGCCTTCGCTTTCTCGCGCCCGCAGCGTTGCAGGACGGCGGGCTCCTCCGAGCAGCCGCCAAACTCCTCGTACGGCTCTATCTCCACCGGCCCGGATCCCGGCGGCGGCGTCGCGTAGTAGGGACGCTGGCCGAAGGCTGGCACCTCCAGGCCCGACACGGTCAGCGCCACGATCATCGACGGCAGCATCCAGCGAGCGACGCGGTGGGTCACGACGACGGCTCCTTCCGGGCTGATTCTACGCTCTTTGACACTCGGGGCGCGACCCGTCGCCGCGGCTGCACCTCTCGCGGGCGCGCATACTATGATCGCCGACGACGAGGAGGACCTCATGCCGATGAAGCTCCGTGCCGTGCCGCTGCTCGCGGCCGCGTCGCTTGCCGCGTTCGTCGTCGCCGGGTACGCCCAGGCCCCGTCCGAGCCCTACGATGTGCTCATCCGGAACGGCCGGATCGTCGACGGCACGGGGAACCCGTGGTTTTCCGGCGACGTCGGCATCCGCGGAAATCGAATCGCCGCGGTCGAACGGCTCGGGAACGCCTCCGCCCGGCGCGTCATCGACGCCTCCGGGCTGGTGGTCGCACCCGGCTTCATCGACCTGCACACGCATTCGGACCTGACGCTCCTCCAGGATGGTACCGCGCAGAGCAAGGTGCGCCAGGGCGTCACGCTCGACGTGACGGGAGAAGGCACATCGGTGGCGCCGCGCGACGGCCTGGAGCCGGAGAGCGGCGAGGGTGGTGTCCGGCAGGACTGGACGAACTTCACCGGCTACTTCGAGCGTCTGAAGAGCCGGGGCATCTCGATGAACCTCGTCGCGTACGTGTCGTACCAGACGGTGCGGCGCGTCGCGATGGGCTACACCTCGCGCACGGCGACGCCCGCGGAAATCGAACGCATGAAGCAGCTCGTCGCCCGCTCGATGGAGGAAGGCGCGTGGGGCCTGGTGGCGCGCTTCGACAGCGGCGGCCCCGCCCATCCGGAGGAGATCGTCGAGCTGACGAAGGTCGTCGGCGCCCGCGGCGGCACCTTCACCTCGCACATCGGCAGCGAAGGCTACAACCAGGATCGCGAGCTCGACTTCATAATCCGGCTGGCCCGGGAGACGCGCGTGCCGGTGCACGTCTTCCATTTCAAGATCCGCGCGAGGGAGAACTGGCCGCGGATGCAGCACTTCATCGACCGGGTCGCCTCCGCGCGCGAGGAAGGGCTCGACATCACGGTCAACCAGTACCCCTACACGGCGATGAACCACGGCTGGAACGACTTCTTCCCGCTGTGGGCGAAGGAGGGCGGACCAGCCGCCTTCGCCCGACGCCTGCAGGATCCCGCCGTGCGCGAGCGCATCAAGACGGATCGGGACTTCCGCGAGTGGGCGTACGAGCACGGCGGCTGGGACGGGATCGTGTACGCCCGCGCCAGCTTCCCGGACCACCGGAAATACGAAGGGATGCGCCTCGCCGAGATCGCGAAGCTCCGGGGCGACGCCGATCCGGCCGACACGTGCGTGCAACTGATGGCGGAGGCCGGCGGGAACATCGGCGGCGTGTTCCACACGATGTCGGAGGAGAACGTCCGGCTCGTGATGCGGCAGCCGTGGGTCGCCATCGCGAGCGACGCCGGCGCGATGAACGTGCAGGCGAGCGGCTTCCCGCACCCGCGGGCGTTCGGCACCGCCGCGCGCGTCCTCGGCTACTACGTCCGCGAGCACAAGGTGCTGACGCTCGAGGAGGCCGTCCGGAAGATGTCGTCCTACCCGGCCCAGATTCTCGGGCTGCAGGACCGCGGGCAGATCCGGACCGGTCTGGTGGCCGACCTCGCGATCTTCGATCCGGCGACCGTCGGCGATACCGCCACGTTCGAGCAGCCGAAATCGTACGCGTCCGGCGTCCCGTACGTGCTCGTGAGCGGCCAGCTCGTCATCGACAAGGGCGAGCACACCGGCGCGCGGCCGGGCGCGGTGCTCTACGGCCGCGCTTACCAGGCACGATGAGACCGGCCGTCCATCTCCCCGCTGCCTCTGGCGTGCGGCACCGCCGCCCCGACCGCGCAGGCGGGTGCGGCTCAAAGGGTCGTCCGTACCGTTGGTAGTCGGTCAGTTGGGGCTCAGCTGAGATTCAGGTGTCTATCAGCGCACTTTCTTGAAATTCGAGATGTCGCAGCAGTGATCTGACGTGGCCGCTCTCAATGTCCGGATTCTGCCGTCGGCCGTGGGGACCCAATGGAAGGGAGCGATAGGTCTTGTCGTTGAAGCTCACGGACCAGTACTCGCGACTGGCTTTCTTGGTGTGCCGGGGGCGCAATCCGCAAACATCTTCCACACATCGTCAAGCTTGACGACGTGTGCCATGCCTCAGGCCGCCAGCAAGTATTGCACGTTCGCGCTATTGTCCTGTGGTGTAACCTGCTCTACCTGTTTTACCGATACCGCGATGGAGCGCGGTGAGTTGGCGGGCACCGTTGGTATTCCCTCGAGGCTTACTTCGCCGCGCTGTACGCCCGCGATGGCGTCGCGCCACTCTCCCTCGTACCCCTCGTTTGTTTCCTCGAAGAACGCCCGCACGGCGTCTCGGAAGGCCTCAAAGTTGCTGGAGCCAAGAGCCAAGTCGACGAGAATACGTGAGAAAGTCTTTCGGAACGCGGAGTGCGCGGCGTCTGGGTGTTCTCCATGGGCCGCCATGCCGCCCGGATTTATCCCGTAGATCCAGTACGCATCCTCCTCGCGAACGCACAGTGCGCGACCGTTAATGGCCTGTACTTCGACCAGGAACCCGTTGCCGAAAAGGGTGTCCCGGTAAGTGAATAGCAGGGGGTACTTGGTCCCGATGGCCGGTGATAGTGCCTGCTCGGTCATCATGCGCACAGTATATCGGCCGGACAGGGTTGACTGGCAGTCAACCCCGCAAGGTCGCGCATCTTCGCCATTGTTGCGCCAAACCTAGACAACCTCCTCAATTGAACGAGTGGCCGTCGTTGCCGGGCGCCGTCGTCAGCCTTACCGCTCCTGGACTGACTCGAGGTAGGTAAGCAACTCCACGACACGCGCGCGGGCGGACTCGGGCGTGGCGCTCAGCGACTGAAACACCGGACCCCAGAGGAGTTCGTCGGTTCCGAGCCGCAGTGGCGTCCGGTCGCGGGAAGTCGCCAGCAGCGTGGCTTCCAGGTCGGCCTGAGGAAAGATGCCGTTGTACCGGCGGCGGATCTGCGTGAGGTCCGCGGGAGCCTTCCGCAGGAGCGGCGCCACCGCCCCGTTTCCCTTGCCGTTCGGCCCGTGGCACGGCGCACAGAACTGCCGGAAGGTGGCGCGACCGGAGGAGAGAGCCTCCCCGGCGGGCTTGGGGTCGGTCACGACGGACGCGGTGGCGCGGACAGCTCCCGTGGCAACGAGCAGCAGACACGCCAGCGCACACGTCGGCCTAAAGCGTGAAATCGGTCTCATCACTGCCTGCAGAATTGAGCAAGATCGCCGCCAGAGCGTTTGTGTCATAAACCGTCCCCTTGCAGGCGCCGGTGACCTCCGGTGAACCTCCAGTCGCTGTGCGAGATGGCCGGGAGCCTGTTCCACCCTGGCACACGCGGCACACCCAGTTCGTGATTGAGCCGCTGCCGGCGTGTTATCGGACCGCTCCCAGGGCCACCGTCGAAGGCCTTCACATACGTAACGTTCGAGCAGTCGAATCTGAACGCGGTTCCCGTGCTTCGCCCTTTCATCGTCTTCGGGACGCGGTAGACTAACCGTCGCTTCGTGGAGGTTCTGATGATTCGATTCGGTCGGACGGTGGGACTCATGGCTGCGGCGCTCGTGCTCGGCACGCTCGACGCTTCGGCGCAGGCGGTGTCGCTTCAGGCGGAAATGCTCAAGGACTGGACGGCGCTCAGGGACACGATGGCGAAGATCGCGGCGGAGATGCCGGAGGACAAGTTCTCCTTCAAGCCGACGCCGCCGCAGCGCGACTACGGGCAGCAGATCCTGCATGTGGCGCAAGTCAACGCGCGCTTCCTCGGCATGCTCGGCGCCAGCGCGCCCGCGCCGGCTGTCGATCCCAAGGCGACGGGCAAGGCGGCAGTCCTCAAGGCCATGAACGACACTTTCGAGTACGGAGCGGCGATGCTGACGCAGCAGACGGATCAGTCGCTGCTCCAGCCGGTGGCCAACCCTCCGGGATTTCTCGGCCCGTCGACACGCGCACGCATGTTCACGTTCCTCATCGGACACACGTGGGACATCTACGGCCAGATGGCGGTCTATCTTCGGCTGAGCGGTCTGGTGCCGCCAGCCAGCCAGCGTCCGTAGAACCGGTTCATTGGACCGCTATGCGGCCCGGAACGCGAATTTCGTACTCGTTGCGTGCACCCCATAGCGGTCCTGGCCGCGCCAAGCGCGGCAGAAGATACTGGCGACCAGCCAAGGGGTTCCGCGGGGATATCACGGGGCGGAGCCCCTTGGCTGGTTCATCGGTGCTCAGGTTCGGGTCCAGGGTTCTCGGATTCGCCGGCACCATCCTGCTGGCCGGCGCGTCGATCGCGCTCGCCCAGGGCGTGCCGCAGCTCGGCGCCGGCCGCCTGAGCGGCGAGGAGGTGCCTCAGATCGACGGCCGCGTCGAGGAGGCGGTCTGGTCGCTGGTCGAACCCTTCAGCGCGTTCCTCCAGCAGGAGCCGAACGAAGGCCAGCCGGCCACCGAGCGCACGGAAGTCCGGTTTCTGATCGGCCGGGGCAGCCTCTACATCGCGGTTGTCTGCTACGACTCCGCGCCCGGCGAGATCGTCGTCAGCGAGAGCCGCCGCGATGCGGGCCTGGCGGATACCGACTCGATTGAAATCCTCCTCGACACGTTCAACGATGGGCAGAACGCGTTCGTGTTCGGCACCAACCCGTTCGGCATCGAGCTGGACGGCCAGGTGATGGGGGAAGGCCAGACATCGAGCGGCGGGTTCATCACCTCCGGCATCGGCGGATCGCAGCGCGGCCAGGTGCGCGGGTTCAACGCCAACTGGGACGCCGACTGGACGGTGCGCGCGGGCATCACCGAGCGCGGCTGGGAAGCGGAGTTCGCCATTCCGCTCCGGACGCTGCGGTACAACCCGGGCGCGGAGCGGACCTGGGGCGTCAACGTGATGCGGAACATCCGGCGGAAGAACGAGCAGGTCTTCCTCTCGCCCGTTCCACGCGGCTCCTCCTTGTACCGCGTCTCCTCGGCCGGCAAGCTGATCGGCCTCGCCCTGCCGACGCGGCGCGACCTCCGGTTCATCCCGTACGTAGCCGGCGCGCTCAACGACGACAAGACGCTCCGCACCGGCCGCGTCGATCGAAGCGGACGTCTCGGGCTCGACGTGAAATGGGGCGTGCGGGCCGACCTGACGCTCGATGCCACGGTGAACACCGACTTCGCGCAGGTCGAAGCCGACGAGGAACAGGTCAACCTGACGCGCTTCGCGCTGTTCTTTCCGGAGAAGCGCCCCTTCTTCCTCGAGAACGCGCAGCTCTTCCAGGTGGGCCAGCCGCAGGCGGTGGACCTGTTCTTCTCGCGCCGCATCGGCCTGGATCCGAGCGGCCAGCCGATCGACATCATCGGCGGCGCCCGGCTGAGCGGCAAGCTCGGCGGCGGCTACAACGTCGGTCTGCTCAACCTGCAGACCGACGAGGCGCTCGACCACCGGACCGGCAGGGCGCTCGCTCCGTTCACCAACTTCACCGTCATGCGCCTCCAGCGCGAAGCGGGACGATCGAACTTCGGCGGCATCTTCGTGAACCGGCAGGGCGTCGGCGGTCTGGCGCCGGAAGACGACTTCAACCGGGCGTACGCCGTCGATGCGGCGTGGCAGACCACGACCAACGGCCGCCTGTTCGCGTTCCTCGCGCGGACGGACTCGCCCGCCCGCAAGGGCGGGTCGGACTATGCCGGCCGCGCCTATTACAACTACGCGGGCCCGGTCTGGACGAGCGCGCTCGGCTACTCGCAGGTGGGCGAGCGGTTCAACCCGGAGGTCGGCTTCCTGCAGCGCAAGGCCTATCGGCGCGTCGAAAGCCGGTACGTCTTCTCGTATCAGCCGAAGCGGTGGCCGTCGATTCGCCGGCTCCTGTCATCCCTGAACTACAACGCCTACCTGGACCTGCAGAACCGGCTCGAGAGCACCTACGGCCACTGGCATGTGTTCGAGGTCCAACCGCTGCGCGGCGGCCGCATCACCTACACGATGGACTTCGGCCAGGACCGCCCGAAGCGGCCCTTCACCGTGTACCAGGACGTGGCGGGCCGGCGGGTGATCATTCCGGAGGGTGAGTACGTCTCGTGGACCGGCGGCATCGAGTACATCTCCGATCCGAGCGCGCCGGTGAACGTCGCGCTGCAGACGAAGAACGGCCGGTACTACGACGGCGATCACCTCGGCTGGGAGTTCGCCCTGGGCGCCCGGCTCGGCGCGCGGCTCATCTCCTCGGCCGGGTGGAACCGCGACGACATCAGGCTGCCGTTCGGCAGCTTCAAGAACGACCTCGTCCCGCTGAACGTCAGCTATTCGTTCACGAGCCTGGCGAGCCTGCAGGGGCTCATTCAGTACAACCGGCAGTCGTCGACGATCTCGTCGAACATCCGCCTGGCGCTGCTCGACCGGAGCGGTACGGGCCTCTTCGCCGTCTACAACGAGCGCCGCGACACCGCCGACATCACCAGCGACGCGCTCCTCGGCCGCTCCTTCATCGTCAAGTACACGCGGCTGGTCGATTTCTGAAGCGAATGTAGTATCATCACTACATGAAGCTCGGGCTGCGCGAGGCGAACCAGCGGTTCTCGAAGGCCGTGAAGGCCGTGCGCGCCGGCAAGAAGGTCATCCTCACGGAGCGCGGGCGCCCCATCGCCGTGATCGAGCCGATCAAGGACGAGGGTACGCAAGAGGCTGCGCTACAGGCCATGGCTGAGGAGGGGTTGATCACCTTGCCGCTGCGCAGAGGACCGATGCCTGCGCAGCGGTGGCGGCCGCCGAAGGTCAAGGGGAAGCCGCTGTCACAGACGATCATCGACGATCGCGAGGATCGCGCATAGCCGTGGCATGGGCCTATTTCGACACGAGCGCGCTCGTAAAGCGCTACGTCGACGAAACCGGCCGCCGGGACGTGCTGCGGCTGCTGCGACTGTACGAGGTCGTGACATCAGCTCTTGCGCCAGTCGAGCTGCGGAGCGCATTCAGGCGGCGTGTCGCTGATGGCGCGCTCGACGAAGAGCACGTACCGCACATCCTGAAACAGCTCGCTGCGGAGCGTGGTTCGTGGGCGTTGGTCGACGCGAGCCGCGAGTCGTTGGCGACCGCAGAGACACTCGTCGCCACGCACCCGCTCCGCGCGCTCGACGCCATCCATGTGGCCTCGGCCCAACTCTTCGCCACTCGCATCGGCATGCCGAAGCTGATGTTCGTCAGCGCCGATGCCCGACAGACGACGGCGGCCGCGGCGGTCGGGATGACGCCGCGGCACATCGCCGTCTAGGGCGGCTCGATTACTCGAGCGGCTGGATCCGCACCACATAGCCGTTGTGATCGACGTACCAGATTGTCACCGGATTGGTGGAATTGTCGATCCACGTCCGCCGATTGTGCGAGTTCGGCTTGGGCATCATGTAGCGAAGATCACGTGATCATCTGCGACGTCGACCGACACCGTCGGGACCAACTTCTCACTCAAGAATGCGTACAGCGGTACAGCCAGCAACTGTTCGAGCTGCCTGACGAAGCCGCGCACCCCTTCCTGTCCAGGCATACACAAGTCGACCAAGCGCTCACAGGCGGCCTGGGGCACCTCAAGGCGTGCGCCGGTCCGGGATGCCACTTCAGCGGTAAGGCGCGACAGCTGTCGATCGAGAATCCTGGCATAATCGGGCCGTTCGAGCGGCCGGAAGGTCACGATATTGTCCATCCGCGCGAGGAACTCACGACGGAAGTGCACGGCCAGATCGTCGACGGCTGCCGGCGTCACGGTTGGGGGGGTGTTGGCGGAGAATCCTATCGGTGCCACCGCGCCGGAGCGTATGCGGTTGCAGGTCAACACAAACATGTACCGGCCGAACGTGACCTTGCGACCGCGTGAGTCGGCTGCCTCGCCCTTGTCAAAGATCTGTAGGAAGTAGTCCTGAATGGCGGGGTGAGCCTTTTCCATCTCGTCGAGCAAAATTACCCCTTGCGGGTGGCGTTCGGTGAACTCGAAGAGTGCGCCAGGCCGATCATGTCCGATGAATCCCGGCGGCGCGCCGATCAGTCGGGCAAGCTCGTGATGTTCCTTGAGCTCGCTCATGTTGATTCGCGCGAAGTGCTGCGCGCTGTGTTCGAACATCGCACGACTCAGGAGCTCCGCAGCAAAGGTCTTCCCGACGCCCGTCGGGCCGACGAACAGGAGCACTGCAAGCGGCCGCGTTGCCTCAGGCGACCGAAGATGGATGCGTTCCAGGGTTGACCGAATGGCAACAATCGCGTCGTCCTGCCCCACGAGTTCGCGGCGAAGCTCGGATTCGATCGTCGCCGCGTCAAGCGCCTCCGCCGCCCTGGCGGAGACACCGTACTGTTCGAACAACACGGATTCGATGTGCGCGCGGCCGATTCTAGGCGGGTCCTTGGTCGGCGCGACCGCCTGGAACGAGATCGACGAGATCTTGGCGAACACTGCCGCGTTCTCGAGGAGATCAATCGCCTTGTCCGGCAGGGCCCGCCCGACGATGAGCTGCGCCCCGAGCGTCACACTCGCTTCGATGGCGTCGTCGTCGATGACGACCTGCTGCGCGGCCTCGATGCGGCGCGCCCACGCGCGGCACATCTCGAGCGCCTCCTCCGGCGAGGGCTCGCTGACGTGGAGCACCTGAAACCGCCGCAAGAGCGCGGCATCGGGCTTGATGTGTCGCTCGAATTCGTCCGTGGTTGTAGCGCCGATGCACCGGATGGTGTCGCGCGCCAGGGCGGGCTTGAGAATATTGGCGACATCGAGCGCACCTTGGCTGGCACCCGCACCCATAATCAGATGGATCTCATCGACGAACAGCACAAGATCGGGATCGGAGGTCGCCTGGTCAATCAGTTGGCGAAGTCGTCGCTCGAGCTCGCCGCGATGGGCGGTTCCCGCCACAAGATCCGCGACTTCAATCTGCACGAGTTTGAGCCGGCGAAGAAACTCCGGCGCGCGCGGCTCGGCGAGGCGTTGCGCGAGCCCCTCGACAACGGCCGTCTTTCCGACACCAGCCTCCCCGAGCAGCAGGACGTTACGCTTCGACGTGCGCTGGAGATATCGAGCCAGCGCCTTGATCTCGCGGCGCCGGCCCACGACGGGCGCGAGGCGACCCGCCTTCGCGAGGGATGTCAGATCTCGAACTGGCGTGCCGGCGACGACTTCGACAGGCACGGCCGACCCACGGGTGCGGCCGGGTTCTCCGGGCGATATGTCTGGCCGCACGACCGCTGGAGGCTGGCGGAGGAATAACAGGAGCAGATGACGAACAGTGACCGTCCGATCACCGGCTTCGCGGGCCAGGCCCGACGCCTGCCGGATCACGTCCCTCGTGGCGGGCGATAGCTCGAGGGGCCCTACCGGATGGGTCTGGCGGTCGGCGCGCAGGCTCGTCCAGACCCGGCGTCGAAGTCCGGTGAGATCCTGATCGGACAAGCCCGCGACTTCGCGCGCGGAACGGCCCGCCGCTTCCGCAGAGGCGATCAACTCGGACGAGAGGCCGATGCGCCGCGCTTCGTTGACGAACACGCCGTCGACGATGCTCAGCACCGAGGCAAATAAATGAATCGGCTCGATTGAAGCGCCTCCCGAGAGGCACGCTTCCAGGTTCGAAAGCGCCAGTGCGACGGCGACGGCGTTGTGGGTGACGGGCATCGGAGCACTGCCGGTGGTCACGGCGCGCTTTCGTAGCTTCGCGCCGGTGTAATCCAAATCTCGGCGGTCCTGCGCGCTTGGGGCCCGCGCTCCGTTCCGCCTGCCGGGCCGAACGCCCGCAGCGAGAATACCTGAGGCGGCAGACTTCCCCCCTCGCGCAGGACGTCGACCACGACGCTGGCGCGCGCGAGCGCCAGAGCAGCGTTGTCGCGATACCGCCTACCGGGGGGAACCGGGAGCGCGTCCGTGTACCCAACGACAACGATTGAAATGGAGGTTCCGTACGGCTCCAGTCGACTTCCGAGCGCGAGCAGCCGTTGGCGAGCACCTGACGCCAACCGCGTGCCGCGCTGGAACAGCGCGTCGTCGAATGACACGACGAGCTCCGAGCCGTTCGCCGTCACACGCGTCCCTGGCTCCAACAGCGGGATGTCCGGCGCGCCGGCGGGCTGGGGAGCCGGTATGGCTGGCGCGTTTCGAGTGAGCGCTCGCGTAAGGTCTGCCCTCAGCAGGCGGAAGGATTCGGTGGCGGACCACCCGGATGCGACTAATGCGGCAACGAGGATCCCCCAACCAAGCGCGAACACGACACGCGTACCACGGCGCCCGGCGCGCGCCTGCAAGGCCGTGAGACGTCGAAGGCCCGCCAGCGCATCAGCGTGTCCAGGATTGACCGCCAGTACGCGCGTCCATGCCTCCGCCGCGTCGCGCCACCGCCCCTGCTGGGCATAGACGCGCGCGAGCAGGTCGAGCAGGTCCGGTGCCCCGCCGAGAAGCCCGTTCTGCGTGATCAACGCTTCGGCTGCCGCATATCGACTGTGCCGCGCCAGTGTTGCGGCCTGGGTCCGGACGACTTGACTCAAGGCGAACTGTGCGGTGCTATCGCCGCCGGCCGCTGTCAGGTCTGCGCCTGCCATGCTCTACCTGCCCACTGTCGAAAACAGCCGATCACGCTCGGCATCGTCTGCCGGCAGCAAGCCGGCGAGCTGCCGCACAGCGGCGCGGAGCCCGTCGAAGTCATCGTTGTTGATCGCGCGACGGCCTTGGGCCAAATACTGGTCGGCTTGGGCAGCGTTGGTCATCGTCGCCTTCTTCTTTTCCAGGTGTTGAAATTGCCCGACCCACCAGCCGGGCTGTCTGAACATGATGATGAGGCCGAGCCGATCCATCTCGACGAGCTTCCGTCTCAACGCCTCGACGTCGCGTGTCGCAAACGTCTCCCTGATTTCCCGTTCGAGCGTCGCAAACGCTGCCTTCTCCTCGGGGATGGCGTTGTGGCTCGGCTCGGCAATGATCCTACGTTCCACCTCGATTTCCTTCTCCGCCTCCGCGACGAGCGCCGGCCACTCGAGCGCATCCTCAACCTCGTCGATGGCTGCCTTCAGATCGAGCAACCGCTTGCTACACAGGTCGGCGGCATCGGGATCGCCCTCCGCGGCGGCAAGCGCGGTCTCGGCCTGGTACACGAGCCGTTCGCCGTCAATCCGCTGTAGCGCCGCCGATGCCCGCGCGTCAGGCGTCTCCGCCGCCTTGCGCCGTGCCTCCTCGAGCCGCTTCTTCTGACGCTGCAGATCCATCTCCATTTCCGCAGGGTCCGCGGCACGCTTTCGGTAGTCGTCGAAGCTGATCTTGGCGTCGAACTCCTTGTCGAGAATCGGAAGATAGGCCTTGGTCAGGACAAGGCGCGAGGCGTCGATCGCGATGGTGACTTCAACCTCGCTCCCAACGGGGACGTCGCGTTCGACCTGTGAGCCTGCGATTTGAAGCTGCCCGATCAACTGGTTCCGATCGGCACGGCGGTTTTGTCCCTCGACGACCGGAATCCGGATCATCTGGCCTGTCTCTCCACGGCGGACTTCCCGCACCGTCCTAAGGACCGTGCGTCTTCGGCCAGGCAGCGGCGTTCCCTTCTTGAGCACCCACTCGACCTCATTGTTCGCCAAGGCGACGCCCACGGAATGGGTCAGCGGGGCATCGGAAATGCCGATGCCAATTGTGTAGGTCACACTGTTCGGATGAACGGGTTGCAACCGCCCCGACGGGTCCCGTAGCTCGATAAGGAAAGTGTTGGCACAGCCTTTCTGCGCCCACAGGTTCGTCATGAAACCACCTGAAGGACCCAGGCCCACTTTGCCGCTGCGCCATTCGGGACGCGCGTCGCTGTTGACGAATTCGATCGTCCAGCCCCCAAAATCCCGGGCGTCCGGTGCTTCGACGCGTCCGCCGATCGGTGGCTCTGGGTCGCTACCGACCGGTTTGAAGTCGAGCAGGTGCAGCGTGAAGCTGCCTGACGCCACCGGGCGTGTCGGCCCCGTCTTCAGGGGCTGCATGGCGGCGAAGACAGCGGCACCCTGCGCGACGACCGTCATCGGGTCCTTCTCGAAATCGAGGGCAATACCGAGTTCATGGCTCAGGCGGACCCTGAAGTAAGGGGCGAGCGTTGGTCCGCCGACGACCAGCACCTTTTCGACATCGCCCGCGCCCAGGCGTTGCTCCGCCAGGACCTTTCTGCAAATGTTGATCGAGCGGAGGATCAGCGGTTCAGCCAGTCGCTCCACGTCCTGACGGGTGAGTTCGCACTCGAACGTGACCCGCTCACCGCGATCGTCGCCGCACAGATCTTCGATACAGACGTCGACCGTAGATTCACGTGACAACCGGATCTTCGCCTCTTCAGCCTCCCACTTCAGCTTTGCAATGGCCGCAATCCACTTTCGGTTGCCACGACGAAAGTCTGTCAGGCGCCGATCCTTCAAGAGTGCAGGAATCCAAAGCTGCTCGACAATCGCCCAGTCCAAGTGGCTCCCCCCGAGATCGTTATCGCCTCCGTGGTTGGGCGCCTGAATAGACTCGTCTCGCATGTGCACCAGCGCAGCGTCGAACGTGCCCCCTCCGAAATCGTAGACGAGCCAGAAGACACGGTCGCTGTCGCTCTGGAATCCGTAAGCGAGCGCCGCGGCGACAGGCTCCTGGAGAAGCGAACTTTCGGCAAATCCGGCGAGGCTGGCCGCTTCGCTGGTTGCGGCGTTCTGGGGCAGGTCAAACCCCGCCGGAACCGTAATCACCGCTGCTGTGATCTGTTCGGCGCTGCGCTGCTCCACGTCGGCCTTGAGCGACTTGAGGACCTCCGCGGAGAGCTGGGGAGGCGTGAAGCGCCGGCCGCTCCGCTGAAAGACGTATTCGCGATGCGCGCCCATCGCCTTCTTGAACTCGCAGAAGCCGTTTTCCGGATCCTTCTCGATGTTCTCCTTGGCGCGCCGCCCTACATGCAGCGTGCCCTTCGAGTCGATCCATACGGCCGACGGCGTGTACTCGGACCCCTCATTGTTCCGGAACACCTCGGGCCTGACACCCCTAATGATTGCAATAGAACTGTTGGTCGTTCCGAGGTCGATGCCGTAGTCGATTGTCGTACGATCCATGCGCGTCTCTCCTGCGGTGCGCCTTACGTCCGTGCTGACCGGTCCTGATCCGACTCAACGGCCGTGACCTCGGGTGTTGCGACGATAACCTCGCCCATCTGGAGGCGCTCTTGCCGGAAGTACACCGTGGGCTTCAGAGTTTCGAGAACGCGCTCGCGGCTGACGTCCGGCAGCGGCTGGTAGGCGATGACCTTGAGCGCCAGCCCGGCGTCAAACGGAACACCCGTATGGTCGATGATCTCGACGCCAGCCTGCGTGAGCGCGTCCCATGTCGACTCCAGATGCCGATAGGCACGCTTCATCTCGTCGAGCGGGCGATCGGTACCCGGCTGGAACATCCGCTGCCGCAGCCTCCAAAGACCAGTGCAGACGTCGGCGAGGAACTCGACCGAGACGGCCGGGGACGCCGCGTCGGCCTCCGTCCCACGAACAGCGGGCGCCTGCTGCGCCAACTGCCCAAGCAAGGCCGAGAGGTCCGCCGACCAGGGCGGCGGGGCGATTCGGAACTCGCGTGGGTACAGGAGCTGTCTCAGATCGGCAACGCCGTACATCTCACTGCGCCCCCTCTGGTTTCTCGCCCAGCTTCCAGCCTTCATCGAGCTTCCGCTTGACCGCGGGGAACGACGGGGCGGCCCCGCTCGGCTTCACGCCTCCCATGAGGAAGTTGTGGGTCACCGCAGCGGCGATCCCGCCGGCGATCAGGCCTCCAAACCCAACAACCGCAGCACCGGCGTCTTCAGGCCCCGCACCGCTCGAAATGAAGCCCATGGCCGTGGACACGATGAAGATGACAACCGCCCACCCGGTTGCGCGAGATTGCGTCGTCTTGCACGTGCCGCACCGCGGCACCTTCACGGTCAGCGTGTTCCACAGGAGGCGCTCCCCGTCCCACTCCTGGACACGACGTTCGTTGCCGTGGAGCTTCACCTCCACCGCGGCGGATTCGACAGCGTTGGCGGTGCCGCAGAACCAGCACCGGCCGGATTCCCGAGCGAAGGCGACGTTCTCCTTGACGACCTGAAGGTTGCTTTCAACCCGAGCGCGCGCGGAGGCGCTGCTGCACACGGCGAGGACGCACGTCAGCAGCCGGAGCGACGTCTCCCAGTCTTGCGTCTTGTTGCCGTACGTGATCTGGCACGCCAGTGCGCAATGCGCGACCTCGTCATGAGCGCTTTCGCGCATCGGATGGCCGTCGCGCAGGAACGTCAGCGAGTCGAGCAGCGGTGTCGTCTGATCGAGCAGTTGTTCGGCAATGCGGTGCGCGTTCGCGGGATCGGCCGACGCGGCCGGCTCGGCGACCCGGCACAGGGTGAGGACCCGCTGGCGGATCGGCTCGAGGATGGTCTCGAGTGCGCGCTCGGCGGCATCCGCACCCAACCCGCTTTCCTCGATCAAGCCGGCGTGGCGGGCGCTGTCCTCGTCGGCGCCCCGTTCGGCGGCCGAGATCGCCAGGCGCGCGCTGATGCAGAGAAGTGCGGTCGGAAGGCTGGCGCGAATGCTCCGCGTCGTGCCCGTGGTCAGGCGCGGGTCGTCCAGCTCGCGGATACGCTGGGTCAACCGGCTCCAGAACTGCTCGCGATCGATCGTCTGCTGCCAGTGGGCGAAGCTCTCCCGCCAGCAGCGATCGCGCCGCCGCTGCGGGTCGCGCGCGAGCGACTGCGGCAACGATTCGAGGTCGAGCGCGAGCGCGTGGAAGAGCACGGCCAAATTGTGGACGCCGATCCCGTCGGAATCATTGCCCCGCCAGATGGCAATCGCCGTAGTGGTGTCGCCGCGCTCGAGAGCCTCCAGCGCAGGATCCGGACCCTGTGTGTCATCGACCGGCCAAAACCAGAAGAGCTCTTCGATGAGGCGACGCTCCGGGTCGTGGATCCGGTGCACGGCCTGATGGACCGTGGCCGCATCCGGGGGCGGATCGAGCGCGAGCGGACCCGCCGCGGCGGCGACGGCCGTCCCCACTTGGTGGGCCAGCTTTCGCCGTTCGAACCGTCGTGCGATCTCGCGTGCGGTCGCATGAACCGGGGCGCCGACGAGGCGGAACGCATTCGTGCGATAGAGGGTCGCGTCGGCCATGCCAAGGATCATCGCCGCAAGCTCGGTGCTGCGATCCGAGGCCTGACCTGACGACGCCGCCGATGGATCCTGCAGATTCGTCATCACCGCCTCACATCGCAACACCGCGCCGCCACAGCTTGACCTGATATTCGTATCGAGTCCGCAGTTCCGGCTGCTCGTTGAACGCTTCTTCCATCACGTCGGCCGCGTCGGCGAAGCGCGCCCCCTTGGCCAGCCGCAAGGCCTTGCGAATCATGCGGGGAGCCGCCTCCTGGTCGGCCGGTGAATGGACGCCGAGCGCCGTCTTTGAAATCGCAGAGGAGCCGAGCGACAACGCCCGGTCCTTCGTCGAGCGCAACCGCGGTCGCCAGCTGTTCAGATCCCGTAACAGTTCAGCGGCGGTCTGGTAGCGGCAATCCGGCCGCCGATCGAGGGTCCGGAACACGATCTCGTCCAGGCCACCATCGACCTGCACATTCAACCGGCTGGGAGGAATCAGCGGCCGCTCGAAGCGCCGCGGGTCGAGGGTGCCGTCATCACCGAGCTCGGAGTAAGGGAGCCGATCCGTGAGGAGAAGGTACATCGTGGATCCGATCGCCCACACGTCGCCGGCACGGGAGTCATTCTGCCAGTCGAGGATCGTCTCCGGAGCTTTGAAACAGCGGGTGCCGCGCGCGCTGGCCAGCATCGTCAGCGGGTTGACTTGCTTCGCGAGGCCGAAGTCACACACCTTCGCGTTGAGTCCGCTCGTGTCGTACCCGACCAGCACGTTCTGCGGTTTGATGTCGCGGTGAACGATTGGTGGATTCTCGGCATGCGCTACTGCGAGGCCTCGGCAGACTTGGCGCATGATCTCTACCGTCGCCTCGGCCGGGACGAACTGGGTGCCGTGAGACCGCCAGAACTGCTCGAGAGTGCCTCCCGCGACGTATTCCATCGTGAAGAATCCGCTGGTGCCCAGGGACGTCTCGGTAACGTCGGCGTCGAAGACGTGGATGATATTGGGATGGCTGAGTCGCGACAGCAGGATCGCCTCGAACAGCATCCGCTCCATCTCTTCCATCGTCATGCCGACTGCTTTGAAAACCTTCATCGCCTGCCGGCCCAAGAACCGGTGCCTGACGCGATAGACCTCCGCGAACGCCCCCTCACCGAGGAACCGTTCGACCTCGCAGGTTCCGCCGATCATCTGGCCTTCGCGCAGCAGACTCACCGAGCCCTCCTATGTGTCCCCGCCGGCTGCCGGCGGCGGGGGGTACCGCCTTCACCACCCATTACGTCATCCATCCGCAAATACCGAATCAACCCGGGGTACAAGACTAACCCTGCCGACCTTTGGCGGCTCGTGCGAAAACCTGGCCCACGGGATGATCTCCGAAGGCTTCCGCAAACGCACGGTAGAGGGGACACCGCTTCGCCGGCGGGATACGGGAAATGGCGACGCCGAACCGAACGAGCGCCTGGGCGATCGAGAGGTGATACAAGACCTTGGCCGCGTCTCGCTGGGGTCCGCGAGGGGCCCGTTCCAGGAGCCGTTTGGCCTCCGCCTTGATGTAACGCAGCCCCTCGAGAGGGGTGGTATCGGAAAGCGCCGACATCAGCAGGTCCGACGACTCACGGCCGCCACACAACTGCGCGAGCGAGCGCTCGAGCAGGGCAATCCCATCGCCAGTGCCGGTGCGGGACCACGCGTCGTCGAGAGCGAGGCCCAGCAGCCTAGCGATTTGGCTCGGCGAGATGTCGTCAACAGAAACGTTGGCGGAGTCATCCAAGGGCGGTTTGCGCATGGTCGGCTCTGTCCTCCAGAAGTGCCTCAGTGAAGGGCAATAAGAGCGCGGATCTCGTCATCGACATCTGCCTCGGACTCGAGCTCGGCGGCTAGCAACTCGCGAAGGATGCGGCGGAAGTGTCGGACGACGGTGTCGGCTCGGCTCCTGGCGGTCTTCTCATCGAGACCGAACGCCGCGCCGAGCTCCTGCCATCCCTTTTCGGGCGTGCTCAGAAAGCGGCCGATGAACAGGCGGAAGTGCGAGTTCTGCCCCTTCTCCTCGCAAATGCGGTTTACGCGGACGAGGGCGATGTTGACGAGGCTCTTCGTCCATGCCCGCTGGAATGCCAGGTCGGGTGCTGGGGACGCACCGTCGAGAAGGCGGTCCCATCCGCCCGGAAGTGCATCGGGACGGAGGTCGGGTTCCGCGCCACGCGCCTTCTTGCGGCCACGCTTCCGGAGTTCATCGACCAGGAAGTGGCGGATTGCTTGTTTCAGGTATGTACGAAACCTTCCCCGCTTGCTGTCGGCATGTGCGAGCAGGCCGCGCGACAGGACGACGGTCAGAAAGAAACGTTGCGTCGTGTCCTCGTACTCGGCCGGATCCCGAACGATGGCCGCAATGTACGCACGGACCGCCGCATAGTAGCGCTCGGAAAACTCGTTGAGGGCAGGCGCCGCCTGCTCGTCCCCGGCCGCAGCCTGGGTGAGCAGCTCCCACGACGTTTGCGGGAAGCGCGTCTCCGCCTTAGCGCGTGCACGGCCGGCATCGGACGGCAGAGACATTCGTCAGACTTTCGATCTCGGGTTTCTGCAACAGCCCCGTCTTGTTCTTTACGAGGCCAGAAGTGTAGTCAGATCCCGTATTTCACGGCAACTGTCGTATTGGTTTGGCGAAGATGACCGGCCGCCGAGTAGTTGGTCAGCTTGGTTTCCATGCCAACTCTGGCCGTCCGGCCGGTATGAGGGACATGTGAAACAACAGGGGAGGTGTGTGATGAGAGCTCGAATGCAACCGGGCGTTCTCTGCGTGATGGTTGGCGGACTGCTGATGGCTGGCCAAAACGCCAGGGCCCAAGACCAAGGCAACACAATTGCGCCACAAGTATTTGACTCGAGCAAAGTGAAGATCGAGATCGTCGGCGCGCTGTTCGTCAAGGAATTGAAGGGCGTGAACGCCTCGTTCAACCAAGCGCGGACCGACATGTACCGCGGCCTTGTGCTGATGCTGAAGATCACGAAGCCTGCTGGCGAGGCACTGACGGTGAATGCCCAGGACATGGTGCTGCATTACAGGTACGGCACGAGGTCGGACGTAGCCAAGTGCAGCGGGGTCTCAACGTTCTCCGTCGATGAAAGCGTCGATCGGCCGATGAATCTGTTTAGCATGGGCCTGGGAGGCGCAACCACAGGCGTCGCCACGGCCAAAGCAAGCGTGGCCTACATCGATCTCTTCTTCCAGAATATGGAGCCCGATACGGCTGATGTGCACCTCTTGGTCGCACAACCGATAGGAGTGTCGTTCAAGACCAACGGCTGGCGATGACGGCAGCCGCCCCGACCATTGAGCGGAGGCGATCGTCGTCAAGATGTAGGCGTTCGACGAAGACCTCTGGTTGAGATGAGGGCAACTGCGGGTTGGTCGTGAGATCAATCACCGAAACGCTCTCGCCCTCCTTGTTGGTCACATAGGCGAACTTGTCATTTGGCGGTATCACAATGGCCACTCGCTCGACGGTCGCGTTCCTTGCCAGCGGCGTCCTGCCCTATCTTTGGGACCTTATCCGCGACGAGTTGGTCTTGCGGGGATTCGCTGTGGGTTTCGATCGTCTCGGTGGTCCAGCCGTGATCGGTGAGGCGTTGGTCTGGATGGCTGGGCACGCTCTTCAGTCAGCCATCGTGGCTGTGGTGCTATGGGTTGTGGTTACGGCGGCTCTAAGCGAGCGGCACGTGAGGAAATCGGCGGCACAAGACAAGCCAGGAAGGGCCCAACGTTGACAGGGCCCAACGTTGACAAGGGCCCAACGTGACAGTTGACAGTAGCCCTTTGCGCGTGATAGGTAAGCAAACTCGTCCACAAGTCTGTCTGACCTCTGAGTTCACGCCCATCGGAATTACAGAGATTCGGAGGTTCCTTTTGGCTCGACGTGTGTGCTTGGATTCTTCCTGTGTTGGCCTTTGGGGATTCGTGGCCATCTCGTTCATCACTCTGGGTTGTGGGAGCGGACGGACGGAACTGATGACGGCGTCTCAAGCCGACGCGGTCAGCCTCACCCTGTCCACCGAGGGCGGTGACCCGGCTGCGGTCGACATCTATTTTGACGTCTCCGGGAGCATGCGAGGCTTCGCCCTCGCCGCGGCGGCCAACGATCGATCTGCGGCACCCGAGTACTTTTCTTTCCTAAATGCTCTCCGCTCGCTGCCCACGCAGGTCGCGCGCCCGGCACGGCCCGGCGCCGCGCCTGCGGCCGAAGCAACCGAACCTCCCGGGCACGCCGCCACTTTTGGCGCCGTTGTGGACGCGCCAATTGGGCTTGATTAGTTCATTGAGCAAGCCTCGGTCAGGGTGGAAGCGCCCGCTCGCACACGGCCGGGTGTCCCTGCGTCGACTGATTGCGCCCGGCCTCAAGTGTGGGCCGGCGGGGCCCTGCTACGGGGGCGGATCGATCAGTTTTACGCTGATCGGACGACCTGTCTCGATCGTGTCTTCGAGGCGGCGCTCAAGGGCGGCACCGACCGCTTGAACGTTATCCTGACGGATGCCGAGCAAAATGCACCTGTCAATGACCCCTCGTGCCCAAATGGACTGAACCCCAGCACGATTCAGTCCTATCTCAACAAATGGACTGAGAGCGGGGGCTTTGCGGCGTTGATCGTCGCCAGCATCAAATATCAGCCGTGGCAATCGCCGGGAGTCGCGAACTACTGCGCCTGCGCCGAGAAGCTACTGTTTATCTATGTCCTGGCCCCCTCGCCCAAATCAGCCGAGCGTGTCTATGCTCACTTCAGGGACTACTGGCAATCTGTCCGACCCTTGTCCTACGTACCCCTCCTGCCGCGCCCGGCTGTGGCCTTCGAGGTACGTGCGATTGCGGAGACAGACGCTCGCGACCCATCGCTGATTTTTCGAGATGATATCTCTGATTTGAATCCAAGGCGAGTGGGCTCCCTTCCACGTGTTGCGATAGAGCTCGCGGAAAGCGATGAAGCCATCGTCGAGTTTAGGCTTGAAAAAACAACCTTCCAGACCGGTGCACTCTCCGCGTTCCAGCAGATCGACTGGTCGAAGGCCCGATTCGACTGGCAGGATCCGATGGCCTTGGACAGCGAAGGCAACGTCACGACCGCCGACGGTTTGTCTCTCGTGCGCCTGGTGAACACGGAGGTGCCCACCGAAGGCTCGAATGCGGCGTCGGGCGTGGCACCTGGAGGCCGTGTGTCTCGCACGCTGCGATTCCTCGCGCAGGCCACCGAGTCGCCGGCAGATGCAGGCCAGCCGCAACTGTCGCCGCTGCGTCTCCGCGTTCGGAGGACAACGGCCAACGGAAAGGGCTGCGCTTGGTTTCTCGTCGAAGTGACCGCACCCGTCCGAGAACAGAATCGCTATCTGCTCGAGACGCTTCAGAGCTACCAATCCACAGGATGCGTGAACTGGAATCAGGTTCGTCAGCAGTTCGACTTCTTGCTTCAGAGGGGTCCAGTCATGCGCTTCTTGCTGCATATCGACTACTAGGAACAACGACGATGGCCTCTTGGAAACGACATTCAATGGCGTGGTGGCTGCTGCTACTGCCTCCGCCTGGACTGTTCGCGTACGTCCTGTCGCCAGGACTCGGGAACTACAGCGAAGGATTCTGGCCGGAGTGGTTCGGCGCTAGCCTTCTCGGCACCGACGGCTATCGCCTGTTTGCTGCAACGCTTCGCCTGTGGACTATCGGGTTGCTCGTTGCAGCCGCTGTCGTCGCTTTCGCCGCTCGGTTTTGGCTTGCGTACCGCTGGCGCAAGCGTTTGCGATCGTTCCAGGTCAGCCAAGTTCTGAGATTTAAGGGCCTCGTTTACCGCGATCTTGGCTTGGTGTTCATTGCGTCGGGCACGCTCGCGACCACTGCGATTCTGCTGGGCCAAGACCTGCGGGATGTCCCCGTGGTTGGCTGGGTGGTCATCGTGAGCGCAATCGCTGCTTTCGGCGCGGTCGAGTTCTTCATGGCCGTTCTTGCGTTCGGCTCAACCAACACGCTTCTCCGGGGCAGGTAGGCCATGAAACTCATATGCGTCGGGGTAGGAGGTAGCGGCGCCGCCTGTACGGAAACGTTGACTCATTTGTCGGCCCTCGGCCTGCTTCCGGACGGATGGAACCTCATCCCGGTGATGGTGGACCAGGATCAGCAGCACCCGCGAATTACCGCGACGACAAGGTTCATCGACCGATACCTCGCGGTGCGGGCAGCGCGAAGGGCGACCACCTTGAGTGGCCAAGGCCTCTTCGGTTTATCCATCTCGCGCGTCGTGGGTTCGAACGTGCTCCAGCCAAGCACGCACGAAAGCCTCTTCGACTTGCTCGGTCTCGCGGACTCGCGACAGGCGAAGGCTGCCGCCAGACTCCTTTTCGACGGCAGCGAGATCGGCGTTCCTGGCGGGCGCGACTTCGCAAACGGATACTACGGTCGTGTCAACGCAGGTGTGTGTTTCTTCAACGACCCGAAGGGCCGAGACAGTATTTTGGCCGCCATCCGGGAGCATCTGCTTTCTGGCGACGGCTGCGTGGTGCTCTTTGGAAGCGGGTTCGGGGGCACGGGCGCCGCCGGCCTATTGCACATTGCTCGCTTGCTGCGCGACGATCCACAGCTCAAGCCGGTCAAGGTGCCGATCGCGATCATTCAGCTCGAGCCGTACTTCGAGCCCGATTCATCTGGCAACGACGGCACAGGCGGATTCGTTAACCTGCCGGAAAGCTTTGAAAGCCGGACGGGCGCGGCGTACGAGTTTCTCGACAACCTCGCCCAGGCGGGCAACCTGCCTTGTCAAGCCATCTACCCTCTAGGCACGCCGGTCCCAGCCGCGTTTCCACCCGAGTGGTTTGCTCGAGACCAGCAGGACAACCCGCATCTGTTCCTTGAGTATCTCGGGGCACTGGCGGCGAGGGATTTCGTCCTCAATCACAAGGAGCTGACAGACGACGTCCGGATCCGAAGGCTCCCGGTTCAACCTTACGAAGGTCCGCTGGCAGATCTGCGCACCGTCCTGTTTCGCGCGGCGGTGTCATGCCGCCTATTGGATTCTTATTTCATCCCACTGCTCGACCACGTTGACGACGACGGAGTACTGCCCGGGCACCCTTGGGTTCATCGAGTATGCGCCACCGGTGGGATGACCGCCGCTCAATTAAAAGAGCACTTCGGCGAGGTTCGAGCGCTTCTCAAGGAAATCCTCATCAATTCGGGAGCTTATCCACACGACCAGTTGCTGTCTGCATCGCCTTCCGACGAGGAGCGCGAGCGACTCGAACGTCGTGTTCGGATCACGAGGGAGTCGTTCCCGCCAGATTTCCTGCCGCTGATGGAGCGCCTTTCCGCGCCCACGCTGATTGGTGCTGGCGATCCTCTCGCGCTGTTTGACGACTATACGCTGCAGGGCGACGCCGAGGTGGTCGCACGCTCGCTCTGGCGCTGGGTTGCAGGGGCGTTGGCTCTCGAGGCACCAGGTGGACAAGCGAGAGCAGGCGGCTATCAGCTTCGGTGGCAGGCGCACGATCGCGACGTCGACAATCAACCACTGCAACTGCCGACGACTCCGAACGACGAATTCCACTCGGCGAAGGACACCAAACGGCAGCTGACGTCACTCGCACTCGGAAAGTGGAGCGAGCGGAATTCGCGACGCAGTCATTCGGAGTACCCGTCCGCGTGGGCGCCTGCGATTGTGCACCGCGACATCCTGTACTCGGGCAAGGCCCGGGACGATCGTCGCTACCTCCACTTAGGCCTGCTCGCCATCGCGATGTTGCAACGTCCCGGCAGCGCGGCCGTACCCGTGCGGCTGTTGAGGCAAGGACAGCTCAACGAGACGTTCAGGGAATCGCTCTCGAAGACGTGTCCAATTCCCGCGTACGACAAGAGCGTCGTGGCCGAAGGCGGATTATTGGTGCTCTTCGACACGACCGTGCCGCTGGAAGACGACGGGGTGCCGAGCGAAGAGGATGTGATCGGTTTCTTCTACCCCGACACCGTCGTGGTGCCGGCGATGGGGCTGTCGAGCCAGCGACGCACCGAGATCGAACGATTCGGCCTCTATGTGGCTCGTCGCGGTTTTCCTCGCCAGCTTTGCGTTCGCATCGAGCGAGACTGGGTGCAGGCCCTCCGGGCCTCCCAGGTTCCGAACGCCGATCGGCAAGGCGAGCGTTTCCTAAGATTTCTCGCCAATTTCGAGGCCCGGACCGTCGCGGAGACGCTCCCGCCGTTCTATACGGAATTCCCGATCCCTGGCGTTGCGCGCTGGATTCGTGGGCTGTTCGAAGAGCCACAGAGAGGCTGAACTGACCGTGCCTGGAGTCTTGAAGCTCAACGACAAGGAATTCTGGCTGATCCCGGAGAGCGTCTCGCCTGCGACAAAGGGGCAGGAGTGGCGTACGGACGTCCCAATCGACTCCAACCCACCGCTCACCGAGGACGGCCAGAAATTCATCGACGTCGGTGGTGTGCCGGTGCAAGGAGCTGTGCCGGTATTCGAGCGAGAGGTCTGGACCGACACCAAGCTTCTGTACACCGTCCAGGGCTTCCCCTGCTATCCCATCAATCAAGCGTTGTTCAAAAAACTCCCTGGAGAGCTCATCGACCTTGTGATTCAGCGAATGGCCACGAACTGGCGAACCCAGCAGCCGGAAGCATCGTTTCAGATCAACTGGGGTGGAGTTCTTATCACTCGCAAGTACCAGGTCGCCGAGTTCTCCCTGGGAGTGGCGGCGTGGCCTCGACGGGTGATCCCCGAGTGGAAGAGCTTCTATTTCATGTTCAGCACAGGGACCCCGGAGCTCGTGAGCCAGCAGGTAAAGACCTTCGCGCGGCCCCTCGACGCCGACAGGTCCGCTATTGAGCCGTCGATTCTGTACTTGGGCCGCGACGGAGAACTCCTTCGAGGTGAGACCGCCGTATCAAATGACGACGTGCAGGCTGTGTGTCGTTCTGAGACGGTTCCGCGGGCCATCGGCTTTTTCGATCGGGAGAACCATGGCCTATGCCATGGCCTACTGCCGATCGTGGTCTCCCCTCCGGACGGTATCATCAGTCTCTCTCGTATCAGCGCGAAGCGATCCTCCTTTGGCGACCTAAGGCTCCCTGCCCAAACAGAGGCGGGCCGCCGCCTTAACGTCGCAGTGGATTTCGGCACAACGAACACCGCTGTGGCCATCGGCACGGACGATGGAGAATCGGAAGTCCTGTCGTTCTCAGAGAACACTCTCGCCGTAAACCTTACTGAGGAAGCAGGCCTCAATCCCCGCATCTGGCCCATCAGCCGACAGGGCTTCTTTCCCTTCTCAACTCCTCTTCGTAACCCGCTGTCAACGCTGCTTGTCGAGTTCGACGACCGCACTTTCAGCAATTCCAAACTCCTGCCTGCGCGGTGCATCCCCGGAGATACGTTCACCGACGATGATATCTGGACTTTGGCGTCCAAGAGACAGAATAGTCTAAAGCAGGAGTTCAAGTGGCAGGACGACGAGGCTGGCGCCGACTACCGTTCTGCGTTTCTAGAAAATCTGGGACTCATCGTCGCCTGCGAGCTTCGCACCAACAAAGTCTACCGAACGATGAGGAACGTTCACATCGTCTTTACCTGCCCACTCAGTTTCACGTACCACCAAATGGAGAGCCTGAAGCAAGCGACCATCGCCTTTGGAGACAGCCTTACCAGTTGCGGCCTCCGTGTCACCAGTCGCGACAGCCTCGTCTCCGAAAGCCTTGCGAACTACTACCTCATTCGCACGACCGTCAAGAACCAAGGAAGCCGGTCGCCAGCGGAACGCCACGTCGTCGTAGACATTGGTGGCGGAACCACAGACATCAGCGTCTTTACAGGCGAAGGGGATCCACTGTTCCTGGATTCGCTCTACATAGGGGGTAAGGATCTCGCTCCAATGTTGATCTCGTACGCTGACAAGAATGGCGCAAACTCCGATCAGGTCTGGCAGCGTCTGTTTGACAAGACGCCTCCCAACCCAAAACCGGAGGCCCGCATTGTGCAGCAACTGCTTGTGCGGCGCATGGCCGCAAGAGATGGCTTGGAAGCCATCGCCTCGAGGATGGCCATGGCTGGCCTGTCGGGGACCCTCGCAGAGATGCTCATCCTGCTCACCTTGGCGACGTCGTATGGGATCAAGATGGCCGCGCTCCCAGGCACGACCAGTCGCAGCGAGGTTCCTGAGGCGCAGCGAATGTGGGTCTGGTTCTCGGGTTTGGGATCGCGGTTGTTTGAATTGGCTCCTGTAGTCAAGGGCCTGATGAATCGTGTCGAGGTCTCGCGCCGCATCCTGACAAGCGCGGCGAAGGCCGTCGCGCCAAACGCAGACGTGACGTTCAATTGGGGGTCTAGTAACGACGCCAAGCTCTCCGTCTGCAAGGGCGCCCTGTTTGTTCCAGAATCTATAGACAGCCTAGCGCTTAACACGCTCTGGTGGGCCGACGTCAAGACGGCAACTCCTCCGATTGCCTGGGCCTCGCGCTACGACAAAGCCGCCGCAAGGCGCCTTCAACGCCGTGACGTGGACGCTTCTACAACGGCGCAACTCGATCAGTGCCTGCGAGACTCGTTGCATAACGTTGTGGGGTTCCTGGGGTTCCACCCGGATGCTAGACACGAGGCCCAAATTCATAAGGACGTGGAACTTAACTATCGCGCCGGGCTTGCTGCCATCCTAGCCAACGAGGACGGCGCGCCTAGCCACCCGGTTCGTAAAGTCACTGATGGCCTGAAGGCGGAGCTGCAGAAGCAGTTGGTGAGCGTATAAGCCATGGCCCGTCTCGTCGTTGTCATTTCGACCGTTGGTCTCGTTCTGAGCCTCGCGTTTGTCACCTGGGGAGCATCGCTAGGAGCTGCTCAGGAGGGTGCCGGGTCCGCTGACGCACTAGAGCCACGAGCGCTAGGCGTATCCGCAATCGACTTTGGTGACCAGCCGGTAAACACGGCATCCGAGAAGACAATCACGTTGACCGACCAAGATGGCCAAAAGCTGCCGGCATTGGCGATCAAAGTCACCCCGGACCATGGATTCGTCGCCGCCAATCCATCGTGCGCCTGGCCTGATCAGAGCACTACGTGCGAGATCGCTGTGACATTCTCTCCAACAGATGAAGGGCGTCACAACGCTGAGCTGACGGTGGACGACGATCTCATGAGGATCAGGCTTTCCGGCAACGGCGTAGCTGCACGGCCAAGCGATCAACAAACTGAATTTGTATCCGTATTGCTCTTGGTGCTGGGTGCGCTGGGCTCAGTTGGGATACTCGCGCTTATCGTCATCTCGTTCAAGCAACAAAGCAAGCTGGCCAACCTTGGTGGCAAGCTGGCCAACCTTGGTGTCACCATTAGCTACCTAGATAAGCACGTCGCGCGCTCTCAGGCCACCGATGACATCCTGCGCGCCCTGAAAAGTCTTGATGATCGCATCGAGCCCAAAGCAGGTACACGCACGCCAAAGGAAATCGAATCGGAATCTTTCGGCGATGGTGAGATACCCAAGAGTTGGCAAACTCCCGCCATTGCCACCTCGGCCGACTCGCCCAGAGGCTCAAGTCGCCAGACGGAGTTGCCACTCGATGCGTACTGTCAGGGTTCCATGACTCTTGAATCGCTGACAGAACAGGCGACTCGGCAGGGCGTGCGTTGGGGCTCTTTTGTGACTCGCGGCGGACAATTCGAGTTCAATGAAGGCACGAGCGCAAACAAGTTGATCGGATTTCGAAGAACCAAAGCAAGTGAGTTCTGGCTTGTGCTCGGTGAAGGAACGATCTGGAATCCTGATTTCACGCTCTTTTTTGAACTCAAGGATGAACGTGAACCGCTTGTGGGAGAAAGGATCCTGACCACGAAGCCGGCAATCGCGAGATTCGATCACGGAACCCCTCTAGACGTCATCAAGGGCGTGATGAGGACCCCGTGACCGCATCTGGCGACACTTCTTCCTCCTGGGACGTCTCGTCTCAGCAGCCGCCTGTGCACTGTCCCAACGACGGCGCCGTGTGCTGGGTTTCCGATGAGGGGCCTACCTGTGGATTCTGTGGTTGGCCTCATCGCGAGCGTGAGCTGCCGGCCGAACCAGATCACCTCGTCAAGGCGATCGCTGCCGATGAGCTGCAGCACACGGCCGTGGCGGACTCGGGAGCATCTCCGGTCCACTCGTTGCAGCTCGCGCAATCGCGCGCGCCAGGATGCTGGCCGATGGCAAGTAATCCTCCCACTAGGTACGGGGCCCCGGGCGAGGAGCTGAAAGCACGGCTCGATCGCCATCTGACGGGCGCGGAAGAGGCGCTCCGGAGGCAGGACTGGAGCGCCGCGCGGGCTGAGGCCGAGAACGCGATCCAGATCGATCCGGCGCACCCGCGCGCCTACGAGCTGCTTGCACGCCTCGAGAACGCCGCCCAGGGGGCGCCGGAGCGGCCCGCCGCGCGCCGACGGACGCGACGCTCGATACAGGTCGCCCCCGACCCGGATCTCCCTCCCCCCGCCGCAGTTCCGAGTCCTTCGACTCGGAAGAAATCCAGGTTCGCGCTGTATGCCGGCGCGGGACCGGCCGTCGTCATATTCGCCATCTCTGTTTCGAGGCTCTTCAGCTCGACGCCCTCGTCGGTTCCCGAAAGCTCGATGTCTACGCCAGCGCCTGCAAGCCCCGGATGTGCTCCCACAACGATCGTGTCCGGCCAACCAATCACCGGCAACCTCGCCGACGACGATTGCACGGCGACATCGCGACGAGGCAGGGCCGACATCTTCACCTTCGACGGCGCCGGTGGCGACAACGTCACGGTCACCATGAGGAGTCCGTTCGACACGTATCTCGCTCTGCTCGGTCCCGATCGGCGGGTGGTCGCCGAGAACGACGATGCGGACGGCACGAACTCACGCATTCAGATACGCCTGCCGACCGCCGGGACCTACACCATCGAAGCAATGGCCTATTCCGACGGAGAGGGCGATTACACATTGACCGTGTCCGGCGCGACGGGTTTGACGGCGGCGACCACTCCGGTCGAACCTCCTCCGCCCCCACCGTGCGACGTGGCGGCGATCACACCTGGCCAGTCGATTACGGGAATGCTCAGCGATGCTGATTGCGCCGCTTCACGCCGTCCGCCGTCGAAAGGTGATCGCTACGCCTTTCAAGGCAGCGCGGGCCAGCGTACGACGATCGCGATGAAGGCATCGTTCGATACGTACCTCTTGCTGTTCGGCCCTGACGGAACCGTCATGGCCGAGAACGATGATGCGGACGGCACGAATTCACGTATCCAGACGCAGCTCCCGAGCAGCGGCACGTACACGGTCGAAGCCATTGGTTTCGATGGCAACGCGCGCGGGACGTATACACTGAGCATGACCTCGCCCTGCACGTCAACTGCAATCGCGTTCGGACAAACAGTAGCCGGCAGCTTGACCGAGTCCGACTGCTGGGCGCCACGGCGGCGGGACTCGAAAGGAGACCAATACACTTTCCAGGGCAGCGCCGACCAAAGTGTGACGATTACGATGACGGGGCCGTTCGACACATACCTGTTCCTCGTCGGCCCGAATGGAGGCGTCGTCGCCGAGAACGACGATGCGGACGGCACCAATTCGCGGATCCAGACACAGCTTCCGGCCACGGGCACATACACGGTCGAAGCCGTCGGCTATGGCGACGAGGCAAGGGGGGCCTACACGCTGAGAGCGTCGTCAGTCGACATAGTCGACATAGTCGACCGCTTCGACTCCTGCACACCGCTTGCGATCAGCCTTGGCCAGACCGTGAAGGGCGTCCTGGCGGATGCCGACTGCGAGACTCCGCGGTGGAGGAATTCCAAAGGAGACCAATACACCTTCCAGGGCAGCGCTGGCCAGAGCCTGACGATTGCACTAAGAGCCTCGTTCGACGCGTACCTCTTTCTGGTCGGCCCAGACGGAAAGGTCGTGGCCGAGAACGACGATGCGGACGGCACCGATTCCCGCATCGCGATTCGGCTCCCAGTCACCGGAACCTATCGGATTGAAGCCAAGGCCTACGAGGCCAATCAACGTGGGGCCTACACGCTGTCGCTGAATGGCAGCGCCCCTTCGGTCCCGACCCCCGGCAGCGCCGACAGGTCCGGGCCGCCCGCGGTGTTCGGACCCGACCAGCTTGGGCGTCTGCTGCGGACGCCACGAGTCGGGCCGCCCGCGGTGTTCGGACCCGACCCTCTGCCACCGCCAGCTCCGGTTCCACTGCCATCGCCGGCACCGGTTCCACCAGTGGCGCCTCCGCCGCCCGCTCCGGCACGGTTGATCATCCGTGCAGATTATCCAATTCGGGTGACGCTCGGCCGTGAGCTCTCGGGACCTGCCCTCAGTCACGAAAGGAGCCTGCCGGCCGGAAACTATGAGGTCGAAATTCGAGCGCCGAGTCTGCTCTATGTACGCCCGACGACTCTCCCACTGACTCTGGCTGCGGGTCAGACCTTCGTTCACACGCTGCCGCCAGTACGTCGCGTGAACGTAGTCGGCAATCCCAACACCAGCAGTGTCTGGATCAACGGCGTCTACGTGGGTAATGAGCCACCGTACGAGGTGCCGCTCACGGTTGGCGCGCACAATTTCCGGTTCAGGTGGCCTGATGGGAGTGGAACAGAAATATCCAGAGACGTCACCACCGACGGCCAGCAGATCATGGGAAGGCGGCCATAGGAAAGGTGATATGAGGACTGCCGTATGTTGATGTGCTTTGCCTCCTCTCCACGCTGCCCTGCGTACCATCTCTGGGCTTGGCTGGCCACACGTAACCATAGGTGTGCATCGTCTCGATCGGTAGAAATACGAGGGAGGGACGTGCATAGCGCTCTCTTCACTGCGACTCCAGCGGGCGCCGTCCTCCTGATTGTTGCAGTGATGTTGGTACCAGCAACCGTCCGACCCGCGCGGGCCCAGGTCGGAGCAGGACCGTCTGGCGTTCTGATCTCGGCTACGAACTGCAGTCAGCCCGGCGGCCAGCCCGCCCCGCCAAACTTCGCGAGCGCGGTCAAAGTGTTCGGCACCGAAGACCAGCCTCAGACGATCCCTCTCTTCTCAGAAATCATCGACGGTCTTCGCGCACGAGATGCGCGCAGAACCGTCGTGGAGACCGCGGTGCTCGCGTGTAGTCTCAGTTATCGGGCCGAGATCCGATTGAATCTTGGCCAGCCGGATCAGGCGGATCAGGACCTGCGAACGCTGTGCGCCGTGGCACCAAGCTTCGTCATCGATCAGCGATTCATGTCTCGACGTCTGGTCGACCGCTTCAATCAGATCTGTCAGGTGGCTTGGCTGACAATCACGGTTTCGCCGCGAGATGCGCAGGTCACGGTGGACGATGTGCTGGTGGACGTATCAAATCCCGTTGTGGTCAAGCCCGGCGTTCATCAGGTGGCGTTGCGCCGCGGCGAGCAGACAGTGCGCCAACAGGTCGAGGTCGGACGCGGTGCGACACAGGTCGTCCAGATCGAGGTTCGACGCGGCCGCCTGTCGCTGGTACCGTTCACGCTGGGCCTCATTGGTGCCGGTGGAACCCTGGCGATGGCGTTGGTCGAAGACGACAAGCTCAAGAAGGCCGTAGCCGAGCGACAGTTACCGAGGTCTGACCTCGAGCCGATCCAAGAACGGCGCGACACCTGGCGGCGGGCATCTATCGCAACTGCCAGTTTCTCTGTCGCCTATCTCGTCTTACGGCAGGCCATCGGGAGCCCCGCGAACGAATCGAACGTGCGAGTGAGCGTCGAGCCGTCAACCAGGGGCGTCCACCTCGTGTGGCGCCTGGCAGGAAGGTAGTGCTGCGGTCCCAGTGAGGCTGGATCCTCCTCTTTGGATCACGGAGGGAACGAAGGTGGCTCGTAACTGTCAAGGCAAAGGGCGTCGTGCCGTTACTCATGCGCTTTGCGCCAATGGTCGGAAATCTCTTGCCTGCCTCGGCGCTGTCTTGGTAATCGGCCTCGTTGCTGCATGTAAAGACAGACTCGAAGGCTACCCGACCATGCCGACTTGCACCTTTGAGATTACACCGGCCTCCCGCAGTCACGGGTCCGGGGCCGGCACTGGAACAGTGATCGTGACGGCCTCTTCGGGCGCCTGCGACTGGACGGCGGCTGGTGTCGAGTTGAGCTGGGTCACGCTCGCGAACAATAGTGGCAAGGGGGATGGCACCGTCAACTACTCGGTTGCAGCCAATGCGGGGGAAGGTCGAACAGGTATCCTGACAATCGCCGGGCGCAGCTTCACGATTACCCAAGCCAGCGGGTGCGTCTACACCGTATCGCCGACGTCGGTCAACGTGGGGGCGACGGGCGGGACTGGAACTGTCAGTGTCAGAACTACCAGCGCGTGCGGCTGGACGGCGACAAGCCAGGCAAGCTGGCTGGCCATTACACAGGGAGCGACGGGCAGCGGCAACGGGACCGTGACATTCTCGGTAAGTGGGAATACCGGGGCTCAGCGCTCTGGCACACTAACTGTGGGAGGGCAGAGAATCACGGTCACCCAGACAGCGTGCACGTATAGCGTGTCGCCGACATCGACATTCTCCGACATGATACCGAAGGCTGGTGGTACCAGGACCATCAACGTCAGCACCTATAGCACGTGCAGTTGGACAGCAACGAGCGCGACAAGCTGGCTGACGATTACTCGCGGGGCGACCGGCAGCGGCAGCGGGACTGTGACGGTCTCCGCGACGGCGAATCCAACCACAAGTTATCGGACAGGCTACTTGAGCGTGGCAGGGAGGGGAGTCGACGTCTGGCAGGATTATCGATGATGCGATTCTTATCAAGCCCTATGTTCTCCAAAGGCCGACGCTCGTACCGGCGGAGCGGCTTCCTTTCATTCCAGGGGCGGGCCTCGCGGTGCGGATACAGGAACTGACAGGCCAAGATCATCAGGACCGGACATGGCGATAGAGATATTCAGAGATGCGAAGCAATGGTATGACCTCGCCGCACCCCGTCGGCGTCCCCGTCGAGCGGCGTCGGTCGGTCGTATGACCTCGCCGCACCCCGTCGGCGTCCCCGTCGAGCGGCGTCGGTCGGTCGAGGGACTACGCGGCTTGCGTCGAGGCGAGGAGATCGTCCGGCAGCGTGACCGCACCGGGCTGTGCGATCGCGGTGGAGAGCGCCCGGAGCAGGTACGCGCGGGGATCGACGCCGACCAGCTTGGCGGTCTCGCAGAGCGTGTAAAAGAGCGCGGCGACCTGGGTGCCCCGCAACGACCGCGAGCCATAGTGATTCTTGCGGCCGACGACCGGTCCGCGTAACACGCGTTCGGCGGCGTTGTTGTCCAGCGGGACCCGCGGATCGTCGACGAAGCGCGTCAGGCCGTCCCAGCGCTCGAGCATGTAGCGCACGGCCTTGCCGAAATCGCTGCGCGGGAGGCCGACCTGCACGGTGGCCCAGTGCCAGATCCGATCGAGGAGCGGCTTCGAGCGCTCGTGTCGGAGCTGCTGCCGAAGGGCCTGCGCCGCCGCGTCGCCAGGAAACGGCCCCGGCACGAGGCGCTCGACCGCATACAACTCGCCAATCAGCGCCCCAATCTCCGCACAGGCCGACGGCCACTGCTTCGTGTCCTTCCGGCAAGCCTGCGTGAATTGACCTGACCGTCCTTGCTACCGTTGGTCCGTCGGCTCGTGCGAGCCAGGAGGACGGACTGATGGCCCACCGGACATCGATCGACACCGCGCCGGGCGGCGCGGCCGTGCGGCAGCGGATCGCGCGCTGGCGCGAGACGCGACCGCATCGGGGCGGGCCGATGCCGGCGGCGCTGTGGGCGGCGGCGGTGCGCCTGGCCCGGCGCCACGGCGTGGGCCCGACGGCGCGGGCATTGCGCGTCGATCAGGGCACACTGAAGATCCGCGTCGGCGCGCCGCCCGACGACGCGCGCGCGGCGCGGCCCACGTTCGTGGAGGTCGGCGCAGCGCCCGCGGTGGGCCTCGGACCCAGCGTGATCGCGGTGGACGGATCGCGCGGCCGGCGTCTGCGCCTGGAGGTGTCGGATCTGCGCGTGCCCGATCTCCTCGCGCTCGTCCACGCGGCGTGGGGGCCCGAGGGGTGATCCAGTTGACGCCGCAGATGCGGCTGTTGGTGGCAGTGGAGCCGCAGGACTTCCGGAAGGGCATCGACGGGCTGGCCCGCGTCTGCCGCGAGGTCCTGGTGGCCGATCCGTTCTCGGGCTGCGTGTTCGTGTTCCGGAACCGGCGGCAAACCGCGCTGCGGCTGCTGTGCTATGACGGCCAGGGGTTTTGGCTCGCGCACAAGCGGCTCTCTCGCGGGCGCTTTCGCTGGTGGCCGACGAGCGTGTTGGCGCTCATCGAAAAGCGCACAAATGTGAACTGAGGTTGATGACCCGATATCCCTATCGGTGATCACGTCGCCTCAACGGATCGTGGTG
>Ga0156279_148_pt1 | contig 81335 bp, 78 predicted proteins | sample RifCSPlowO2_12_FD_107928 | JGI IMG/M metagenome (GOLD analysis project Ga0156279, IMG submission 107928) | Acidobacteria bacterium RIFCSPLOWO2_12_FULL_68_19 | reverse complement strand
CACGGCATCGAGCACCTCGACTCGAGTGTGGCTGAATGTGTTACCCATGTCCCTGGACTGTTCTGTTACCCTTGTCCCCGGACCGCACCGTCAGGCATACAACTACGGGTTTGCACCGAACGAATTGACTCGAATCCAAGGTCTCGTGCAGCAACACGAGGCGGAACTCCTGAAGGCATGGCATGAGTACTTCAAGCCCAGCGACCGAGGCGGCAACCGCTAGGAACGTGCGCGTCACTCGCGAGTCCTTGATCGTGGAACTCCACGACGGCCGTACGGTGTCGGTGCCGGTTGCATGGTACCCCCGACTGGCCCATGGCTCCATGAAGGAGCGGCAGCAGTGGCAACTGATAGGACCCGGCATCGGCATTCATTGGCCGCTGCTCGATGAGGACATCTCCATCGACGGGTTACTCCGGGGGCTGTCTTCGGGCGAGAGCGCCGAGTCGTTCGAGCGGTGGCTGGCAACGCGAAGCCGCCCGGCTAACCGGCGCGTGCAGCCGGCGAAGGCGCATCGATCGTCGGTGGCGAAACGCAGCGCTCGGATGCGCCTTCGTGGCTGAAGCGCATTGCGATAGACGCCGCAGTGTTTACACCCTCGGTGTCTCGGTGTTCCGTCGGGGTGAGCACTACCTCCTCGACACACTCATGGGCAACTTCTTCCCTCCGAGCGCCAGCGCGAGCAGCCCGCCGAGGATCGGCAGGCCGTAGGCGTTGATCAGGTAGTCGTAGCGGAAGATGATGTCGGCCGCGAAGTGGATGTTCACGACCATCAGCAGCGCCAGCGCGGCTGCCCACCGCACCCAGTACCCGAGGATGAGCGCCGCCGCCGCCGACAGCTCGGCCAGCGGCACCACGCGCGCGAACACCGGCGCACCTGGAATCGCAATCGTGTCGAGATACCACCGCGCCATCGGACGCGCCGTACCGCGCCACTCCTGCAGCCGGCGCGCGAGGACGCCGCCGTCCAGGAACCAGTCGATCTTGTCGAAGCCCATGAAGAGCAGAAAGACGCCGAGAGCGATCGAGAGCACACGAAGCGGCATGGCGACTCCCAGGAACCACGTCTAGAGACTGTCGTTCACGCTTCTAGAGAAGTGAGAAGTGTGAACGACGCAGTTCGCGTTCAGTGCTGCCTCTTCAGCCACAGAATATCGACTGCGAACGACCACGCGAGCGCGGCGAGCGTCGCCAGGGCGATGACCGTACTCTGGGGGGGCTGCACGCTTGGCGCGAGCGCGGCGCCCAGACCGGCCACCTGCATCACCGCCACCGCCTTGCCGCGAAACGTCGAGCGGAGCGGTCGCCGGAGCCACGCCCGCAGCCAGCCGGCGGCCACGAACAGGTACCGCATCAGCCCGCACAGCAGCACCCACGCGCCGGCCTTCTCGTGCTGCCAGACGAGCACCGAGAGCACCAGGATCAAGAGCGCGTCGGTCTCCATGTCGAAGCGCGCCCCGAACGCGCTCGCCAGGCCGCTCCGCCGGGCGAGCCAGCCGTCAACACCGTCGAGCGCCACCTCCGTCCCGGCCAGGGCGAGCGCGAACCACAGCGCCGCAGCATCCGCGTCTCGCCCGACGAGCCCCGCCGCCAGCGCCACGAGCGCCACCCGGATCGTGGTCACGGCGTTCGCGGCGCCGAACGCCGTGAACGGATGCTCGCGGCCGGCGAACCTGACGATCGCTCCGAGCGCCGCCGCGCAGACAAGGGCGGCGGTCACCGGATACGCCGCGCCCGCCCCGAGCCACACACCGGCCAGTGAACCGGCGACGGCGGTGCCCGCGACGCCAAGCGCAACGGCGACGCCCACATTGTAACGGTGTGGGTACCGCATCAAAATGTCCAGACATGCAGCGCGAGGAGGCCCGCGCCTTCTGGGTGGCCGCTCCGGGCCGCGGAGAGGTCCGGACCGAGTCGCTCGGAACGCCGTCGGGTGGCGAGGTGCTCGTGCGAACCCTGTACAGCGGGATCAGCCGCGGCACCGAGGCGCTCGTCTTCGACGGTCGTGTGCCGCCAAGCCAGTGGCACCGGATGCGGGCGCCCTTTCAGGCGGGCGATTTTCCGGGTCCCGTGAAGTACGGCTACGCAGCCGTCGGCCGCGTGGAGCGGGGACCGGACGCGCTCGCCGGCCGCGCCGTCTTCGTGCTGCATCCGCATCAAACGGCTTTCATTGTGCCGGCAGACTCTGCGTACCCGGTCCCGGACGAGGTGCCGCCGGCGCGCGCGGTGCTGGCGGCGAACCTGGAGACGGCGATCAACGGGCTGTGGGACGGCCGGCCGCACGTGGGCGATCGTATCGCGGTGATTGGCGCCGGCACCGTCGGGTGCCTCGTCGCGTGGCTGGCATCGCGCATCGCCGGCTGCGAGGTCGAGCTCATCGACACCAATCCTCGGAGAGCGGCGGTTGCCGCGGCGCTCGGCGTGCCGTTCGCCGAGCCGGCGGCCGCCGGCCGCGATGCCGACCTCGTGATGCATGCGAGCGGCAACCCCTCCGGCCTCGCGCTGGCGCTGGAGCTGGCGGCGGTGGAGGCGACCATTGTCGAGTTGAGCTGGTTTGGCGACCGGGAGGCCTCCCTGCCGCTGGGCGGCCCGTTTCACGCGAAGCGCCTGACGATTGCTTCGTCGCAGGTGGGCCGCGTCGCCCCGTCGCAGCGGGCGCGGTGGGACGCGCGGCGGCGCATGCAGCTCGCCCTGCGGCTGCTGGCGGAGCCGGCGCTCGATGCGCTCATCACCGGCGAGAGCGATTTCGAGCGGCTGCCCGAGGTGATGGCGAGGCTCGCTCGCGAACCCGGCGACACGCTCTGCCACAGAATCCGATACACGTAGGAGGAATCGCCGATGTACAGCGTGACGGTGCGCGACCACATGATGATTGCGCACAGCCTGAAGGGCGAGGTGTTCGGTCCGGCGCAGCGCCTGCACGGCGCCACCTACGTGGTCGACGTCGAGTTCAAGCGCTCCCACCTCGAGCCCACGGGCATCGTCGTCGACATCGGCCGCGCGGCCGACGCGCTCCACCGCGCGCTCGCCGACCTCACGTACCGCAACCTGGACGAGATGCCGGAGCTCGCCGGGAGCAACACCACGACCGAGGTGCTCGCCCGGGTCGTCTTCGACCGGCTGGTCGTGGCGATCCGGAGGGGCGATCTCGGGCCCGGCGCCGCCCGGATCGAAGGGATCCGCGTCGTGCTGCACGAATCGCACGTCGCGTCCGCCTCGTTCGAAGGCCCGGTGAGTGGCTCGTAATATCGTTCTGCTCGTTCCCGGCCCGCTCGATGCGCCTACCGGCGGCTCCATCTACGACCGCCGCATGGTGGAAACGCTCCGCCGTCGCCTCTGGCGCACAGAAGTCGTGGAGCTCGATGCCAGCTTCCCCTCTCCGACGCAGGCGGCGCTCGACCGGGCACGCCGTCAGTTGGCGGATGTGTGCACGGGCGCGATCGCCATCGTCGACAGCCTGGCGCTCGGCGCCATGGCCAACCTCATCGCTCGCGAAGCCTCCCGTTTGCGCATCGTGGCGCTGATGCACCTGCCGGTTGCGGCAACGGTCGGACTCGACGGCGACACCGCCGCGCTCGTCGAGGACAATGAGCGCCGCGCGCTCGCTGCGGCCGCGCTCGTCGTCGTCACCGGCAGAGCGGCGCTCCCGCTCCTGGCGCGCTACGACGTGCCGCCCGGCCGCATCGCCCTCGTCGAGCCGGGCACCGATCCCGCGCCTCTCGCCCGGGGGACGCGCATGCCAGTGGAACTCCTTTGCGTCGGTACACTGAACGCCGCCAAGGGACACGAGATGCTGCTCCACGCGCTTGCCGCCGTGCCCGAGCGAAGCTGGCACCTGACGTGCGCCGGGAGCCTCACGCGCGACGCTGCCACGGCGGCACGCGTGCGGACTGCCGTCACGACACTCGGCCTCGCCGAGCGCGTGACGCTCGCCGGCGACCTGGATCGTGACGCGCTCGCCGCCTGCTACGACCGCGCGGATCTGTTCGTCCTCGCGACGCGGCAGGAGACATACGGCATGGCGGTGGCCGAGGCGCTGGCACACGGGCTGCCTGTGGTGGCCACCACGACGGGCGCCATTGCTGAGCTGGTCGGCAGCGAGGCAGGGCTGCTGGTTCCCGTCGGGGATACGGCGATGTTGACCGAGGCACTCACTCGAGCGCTGAACGACGCCTCGCTGCGCGCGCGGCTGGCGGAAGGTGCGCGCCGCGTGCGCGATCGCCTGCCGACATGGAATCACGCAGCCGACCGGATGGCGATCGCGCTCGCCGCACTCGACCTCCATGGATGAGTCGCTCGCCCGGTGGCTCCGGCTGCGCGAGGCGGCCGACGCCCACGCCAGGTCCGAGACGCTGATGCACCGCGTCGCGGACACGCTCGCCGGCCGCACGCCGCTGCGCCTGCTCGACCTCGGCGCCGGCACGGGATCGAACATCCGCTACCTGGCGCCCCGCCTTCCGCGCCCGCAGCAGTGGCTTGCCGTCGACCGGAGCGCGGCGCTGCTCACGGAGCTGCGCGAGAGGACCATACATCTTCATGTCGACATCGAGGCGCGGCAGACGGATCTCGGAACGCTCGATCCGTCGATCTTCACCGGGCGTCACCTCGTCACCGCGTCGGCGCTGATCGATCTCGTCTCCGATTCCTGGCTGCGGTCGCTCGCCGGGCACTGCCGGTCGGCCGGCGCCTCGACGCTCTTTACCATCACGTACAACGGGCGTTCGGCCTGCGATCCGGTCGAGCCGGAAGACGACTGGGTGCGGGAGCTGCTCAACCGACACCAGAAGCGTGACAAAGGGCTGGGCGGTCCGGCGGCCGGCCCCGACGCCGTCGCATCCGCCGAACGCGTCTTCGCGGAAGCCGGGTATCAGGTCGAGCGCGCACCGAGCGACTGGCGCCTTGGCCCGGCCGACGCCCAGATGCAGCGGGTGCTGGTGGACGGCTGGGCGGAGGCGGCCGCCGAGATGATGCCGGAGAGCGCCGCCGCGATTTCGGGCTGGCGCGCGCGCCGCTTCGCGCACGTCGACGCGGGCCGCTCGCACATCATGGTCGGCCACGACGATCTCGCGGCGTGGCTTCAATGAAACTCCCAACACCCAACGCCACAACTCCCAACCTGGGAGTTGGCATCGTGGGAGTTGGGAATTGACTATGCCACGCGTCGATACCGAAGACATCCGCCGCTACTACGACCGCCACACGCGCGCGTTCCTCCGCTACGGCCAGGGCGGCGGCGCCGGTGTGATCCATCGCGCCGTGTGGGGGCCCGGAGTCACCACACGCGCGCAGGCATTTCACTACGTCGATGAGCTGATTGCCGGCCTCGCGCGTTCGCTTCTCTCTGCTTCCTTGGCTCCGTTGCACCTCGTCGATCTCGGCTGCGGCGTCGGCGCCACGCTCTGCTACCTCGCCGAGCGGCTCCCCGCCTCTCTCGGCACCGGCGTGACGCTGAGCCCGCTGCAGGCGCGGCTCGCGGCCGAACGCATCCGGGCCGCGGGCCTCGCGGACCGCGTCGCCTGCATCGAGGCCGACTACACGAGTCTGCCCGCCGGCATCCCGGCCGCCGACCTCGCGTACGCCATCGAGTCGTTCGTCCATGGGCCGTCCGCCGAGCGCTTCTTCGCCGAATGCCGCGTCCTCGTCCGTCCTGGCGGCCTGCTCATCGTCGCAGACGACTTCAGACGGCCGGTCGCCGGCGCCGAGGCGGCCCGCGCGGTCGATCGCTTCCGCCGCGGCTGGCATGTCAACACGCTGCTCGAAGGGACCGAACTTGGCGCGGTGGCCGAGCGCGCCGGCTTCGAGCACGAGTCGACGACCGACTTGACCTCGATGCTGGAGACCGGCCGGCGCCGCGATCGCGCCATCGACGTGCTGGCAACGGTGCTGCAATGGCTACCGGTCGGCAGCGGGCGATTCGACCACCTCATCGGCGGGAGCGCGCTGCAGCAGTGCCTCGCCCGCGGGTGGATCGGCTACGACTTCGCCGTGTTCCGTCGCGCCCGCACGTAGGCGCTACTTCCGCCGGAACGTCGCGACGACGGGATGGTGGTCCGAGACCTCGCCGAGACCGAGCGTCGCGGTATCGACGACCTCCACCGACTCGAGCGTCAGGGCGATCTCCGGCGCATGGAGGATGTAGTCGATGCGCGAGACGCGGCGCGGCCGCGTCTGGCCCGTGGCGACGCCGCGCGTCGCCCCCTTGGCGGCCGCCTCCGCCCACGAATCGCGGTAGCGCGCCAGCACCGGCGCGAGCTCGCCCGCGTCGGGCTCGGCGTTCAGGTCGCCGAGGAGGATGCCCCGGCCGCGCGCGGCCGTCCACGGCAGCAGCGTCGCGAACTGCCGGACGCGAAGCTCTCGATCGGTCCGATTCGGCGCCAGATGCGTGACGACGACCGGCAGGCTGGGCAGCGAAGCGAGGCGCACCTCCACCGCAACGCGACTCTCGGGCAGCCGCGTGGAAGTTGACACCGCGATCGGCTCGGCCGCAAGGAACGCCACCCCTTCGGTCTCGACCCCGTCGCCGCGGCCCTGCTCCAGGCAGTACCGCTTGTCGCTCGTCCACGCCTTCACGTGCACCTCGGTCCACGGCCGGCCGGTGCGCCGCCGCAGGCCATCGGCGATGAGCGCCGGCTGGTCGTCGCAGTTCGATTCCAGTTGGTTGCGCATGACCTCCTGCAGGCCGACGAGATCGGCGTCGAAGCGGGCGATCGCGTCAATCGTCTGCTCGAGATCGTAGGTGCCGCGGCGGTCCGCCCCCTTGTGGATATTCCAGGTGGCGACGCGGAAGGTCGGCTTCGGCTCGGGCGCGGTCGCCGCCCAGCGGGCGGAGGTCCCGACCACTCCCGCGAGGACGATGACGGGAAGCGCGACACGAAGCCGGCGCATGGTGCCGCCACTATGCCACCGGGCGTCCCCGATGCCAAGAGGACACAGACGGGCTACCGGCGTTGGGTGTTGGGCGTTGGGTGTTGGGCTACTGCGTTTCCGCCGGCCCGATCTTCCCGTCGAGGCCGAACAGCCAGACGCTGTCGCCGCGGCGCGACGCGGCGAAGGCGCTCCCCGCCGACAGGACGACGACGTATTGCTGCCCCCGGTACTCGAAGACGCTTGCGGGCGCGTTGACGCCGGCGCCCGTCTGGAACGCCCAGAGCAGCCGGCCGTCGCGCGAGTCGAGCGCCGTGAGCCGGCCGTCGCTGCGGCCCGTGAAGAGCAGGCCGCCCGCGGTGACGACCGATCCGCTGTAGCAGCGCTCGGACCACTGCTGCTGCCAGACGATCGTGTTGGTCCGCATGTCGAGCGCCGTGAAGATGCCGGTCACGCCGAACGGAATGTTCCCGAACGCGCCGCCGATGTAACGCTCGCCGTCGGGCGGGATCTCGTTGTCCGCGCCGCCCCGGAACACACCGGTCCGGTCCGTCGCGCAGACGTAGAGATGGCCCGTGCGCGGATCGTAGGAGCTGGGCGGCCAGTTGGCGCCGCCGCTCTGCCCCGGCTTGGCGACGACCGGATCGGTCCAGAACGGAGTGAAGATGCGCCCCTGGTTGACGAGGCGGAACCCTTCGGGCGCGATCGTCATCGACTGCGGCACGAACGCGTCGCCCACCGGGTACGGCTGCGTGCGCGCGGTCGCCTGCCGCGGCTCCTGCGGCACCGGGCGGTCCTCGATGCCGACGAGCGGACGTCCGGTCGTGCGGTCGAGGATGTAGACCCAGCCCGTCTTGCTCGCCTCGGCGATCCCTTTCCGCACGCGGCCGCCGACCTCGAGGTCGAACAGCACCACGGGACTCGTGGCGTCGTAGTCCCAGATGTCGTGGCGCACCTGCTGGAAGTGCCAGCGGTACTTCCCGGTCTTCGCCTCGACGGCGACCATCGAGACCGAGAAGAGGTTGTCGCCGGCGCGCACGGCGCCGTTGAAGTCGGGGCCGGGATTGCCCGTCGAGAAATAGAGGAGGCCGAGCTCGGGATCGACCGCCGGCGTCTGCCACACCGAGGCGCCGCCGTGCTGCCAGACGGGGTTGTCCCTCGGCCAGCTGTCGTGGCCGACTTCGCCCGGGCCGGGGATCGTGTAGAAGGTCCAGACGAGCGCACCGGTCTTCGCGTCGTACGCCTTGACGCGGCCGCGGATGCCGTACTCGGCGCCGGCGAAGCCGGTGATGACGAGGCCGTCGTAGTAGAGCGGCGCGCTCGTGATGCTGAACCCCTCCTGCCAGCGCTCGGCCTGCGTGGACCAGAGGACCGCGCCGGTGCGCTGGTCGAGGGCGACGAGCTTCCCGTCGAGCTGGCCGACGTAGACGCGCCCGTCGCCCAGGCCGACGCCGCGGCTCGTCCAGCCGCAGCAGACGACGTCGATCGTGTCGTCCAGCTTCGCGTCGTACGTCCAGCGGATCTCGCCCGAGTCGACGCCGATCGCGAACACGTCGTCGGCGCCGGTGACGAGGTAGATGACGCCGTCGTGGACGATCGGCTGCGCCTCGCCGGAGTACTTGACGCCGACGCCCGAGCCGCCGAGCGACCGGCGCCAGACCGCCTTGAGCTGCGCCACGTTGTCGCGGGTGATCTGCGCGAGCGGCGAGTAGCGGCGATTGAACAGATCCCCACCGCTCGTGAGCCAGCCCGTCGTCGGGTACTCGGTCAGCTCACGCGCGGTGAACGCCGGCGCCGGCGCGATCGAGGGCGCCTGCGCGCCGGCGAGCAGTACGCCCGCGGCAGTGCAGGCGCCCAGAACCCCGAACCCGAACCAGGAACGTCGAGAACCGAGAAGCGTGAACGACACGTCCTTACGCGATCATCACCTTGCGCGGGTGCTGCGAGTTGTCCTCGAGGAACGTCTTCTTGTTGGCGATCTCTTCCGAGGTCGGCTGCACCTGCCCGGTCGTGTCGATGACGCGCGAGACGAGCGTGTGCTCGCCGGGCGTGGCGCCCATCCAGGCGTAGGTGAAGAGCTTCCACCCGTACTTGTCCTTCATCGTCGCCGGATCGAGCGTCGCCGCCTGCCACGGGCCGCCGTCGATGCTGACTTCGACCGTCTTGATCGGCGTGCCGTCGTTCAGGACGATCCCGAACACGTTGTGGCGGCTCCCCGCCTTGGTCACCCGGGCGATCCACGACTTGAGCTGCATGTGCGTGACGGCGTCTTCCTTCCAGTGCACCTGGCCGTTGATCGTCTCGCCGCGCAGCGTCTTGTACCAGCGCGCCTGGTACTTGCCGAGATACGGGTCGTGCTGCGCGTGGATCTCGGAGAGGAACTTCACGTTGCAGACGCCGTAGTAGCCCGGCACGAGCAGCCGCACCGGGAAGCCCTGGTGCCTGGTGAGCGGCTCGCCGCCAAGGGCGTAGGCGAGCATCGGCTCCGGGGAGATCGCCTTGTCGCGCGGGAGGCTCCGGCCGAACTGCTGGTCCACTTTGAAGGTGTTGCCGCGGAACTCCAGCTCCTCCTCGCCGTGGTCGGCGCCGAAGAAGACGACCTCCCGGGCATCCTCCTTCACACCGGCGCGGTTCAGCACCTCCCGCAGCGGCACGCCGGTCCAGCGTCCGTTGCTCGAGAGCCCCTGAATCGGGCGGCGGTTGCCCGAGCACTCGAAGCCGAAGACGAGCTCGGTCGCCCGCATCTTCTTCAACTCGTCGAGCGAGAGCGACAGCGGCCGCTCCACCATCCCGGACACCTTCAGGCGGTAGGTCGCGGGGTCGATGTCCGGGTGACCGTAGTGCTGCGTGGTGAACCACTTGTCGCGCGGCGTGAAGACGCCGTCGATGGTGCGGACGTCGAAGAGGCGCCGATCCGGCGCCGGCACCCAGTTGATGTTGTCGGGAAGGTCCGTGAAGGGCACGAGCGCCTCGCCCTGGGCGAGGGCGGGCAGCGCCCACTCCGGGATGCCGAGCAGACCGAGGCCGGCGACCGCCAGGCCGCCCTTGAGAAGCTCGCGGCGGGTGCTCTGTGTCGTCATGGCGCACATGGTATACCCGTCCGCTCCGCCCGTGATCATTGCCGGCCAGCCCGGCCCGCGGGACGATCCGGCCGGCCTGGGGCGCCTTTGCCCGCACCGGGATCGCGAGTGAAGCAACATGATATCATGTTGCCATGAAACGGACGCTCGTGCAGTTCGACGATGACACGTACCGCCGGCTGCGGGAGCGCGCCTTCCGGCAGCAGCGCTCGATGTCGGCGCTCGTGCGCGAACTGGTGGCGCAGGGACTGGACGAGGCGGCGGTCCGCCCGCGGCCGACCGCCATCGGCCAGATGCAGTCGGTCCGGGCCGGGCGGTCGCGACAGGATCGGCTCTCGCCCGTCTCCGAACGGCACGACCAGGCGCTCGCCGCGGCGCTGAAGCCGTGATCTTCGTCGACACCTCCGCCATCTACGCGTGGGCCGATGCCGCCGATCCGAACCACCGGGCCGCCCTCCGGCGCCTGCAGGCACTCCTCGAGACGAGCGAGCCGCTGCTCACGCACAACTATGTGCTCGTCGAGGCGATGGCGCTGCTCCAGGCGCGGCTGGGGCTCCCGGCGGCCGTCAAGCTGGCCCGTGACGTGGGCGCGTTCGTCGTCGACTGGGTGGACGACGACCTGCACGCCGCCGGCGTCGAGGCGCTGGAGCGCTCCCGGCAGCGCCAGGTGAGCCTCGTCGATCAGATCAGCTTTCTCGTGATGCGCCGCCGCAGTGTGGCAACGGCGTTCGCGTTCGACCCCGACTTCGCGGCGGCCGGATTCACGCTGTTCGCGGAGTAGACAGCGACGCCACGGGACCGCTCTTCCTGCACCCTCGCACCGTCGCACCCTCGCACCATCGGTCGCACCGTCGGTCGCACCGTCGCACCCTCGCACCATCGGACGCACCGTCGCACCGTCGCACCCTCGCACCCTCGCACCAACTTCTCCCTCCCCTTGACTCTTCCGTCAGCAGCGGCATAATCGCCGGGCATGGCCAATCTGACCTTGAGCGTCAACGGACAAAGGCGCACGGTCGACGTCGACCCGGCGACGCCGCTCCTCTACGTCCTGCGCAACGATCTCGACCTGCACGGCCCCCGCTTCGGCTGCGGCCTCGGCCAGTGCGGCGCGTGCACCGTGCTCATTGGCGGCACCGCCACCCGGTCGTGCGTCACGCCCGTCTCGGCCGTCAAGGGCGAGGTCACCACGCTCGACGGCCTGGCGAAGGACGGGAAGCTCCATCCCGTGCAGCAGGCATGGATCGACGAGCAGGTGCCGGCGTGCGGCTACTGCCAGAACGGCCAGATGCTCACCGCGGTGTCGCTCCTCCAGCGCAACCCGCGGCCGACCGACGCGCAGATCCGCGAGGCGATGGCGCCGGTGCTCTGCCGCTGCTTCACCTACTACCGGATTCAGGCCGCGATCAAGCGCGCCGCCGGCGCGGCGCAGACTGTGTGAGGGTCGCCATGCGGATTGACGACATCCTCGAAACAGTCTCCACGCCCTCGCGGCGCGAGTTCCTGAAGACCTCCGGCCGCCTCGTCGTCGGCTTCACGGCGGCGGCGCACGCGGCGCCGCTCGTGCCGCTCGCGGGCGCGCAGACCGGTGCGGTCCAGGGCGCCGGCCCCTATCCCGATCCCGACTTCCATCAGCTCGACTCGTGGATCGTGATCCACCAGGACAACACCGCCACCTTCTACGTCGGCAAGACCGACCTCGGCCAGGGCACCGGCACGGCGTTCCGCCAGATCATGTCCGACGAGCTCGACATGGCGTTCGAGCGGACCACGTGCATCATGGGACACACCGACCTCACCGTCGATCAGGGCGGCTCGGGCGGCTCCGACGCGCTGCAGGTGGACGGCTGGCCGATGCGGCGCGTCGCCGCCGAGGCGCGGCGCGTCCTGCTCGACATGGGGTCGACGCACTTCGGGGTGCCGGTCGATCGGCTGGCGGTGAGCGACGGCGTCATCACGGTCAAGGCCGACCCGTCGAAGCAAGTCACGTACGGCGAGCTGATTGGCGGCCGCCGCTTCGGCGTGACGCTCACCGGCAGGAACATCAACGAGACGACCGGCATCGCCACGCTCAAGCCGGTGCAGGAGATGAAATACGTCGGGACGTCGCCGCAGCGCGATGACATTCCCGCCAAGGTGAACGGCACCGCGAAGTGGGCGGTCGACGCAAAGGTTCCCGGCATGCTCCACGCGCGCAACGTCAAGCCGCCCGTAGCGGGCGCGAGCGTGGTGCGCATAGACGAGTCGTCTGTGCGCGGCATGCCCGGCTTCGTCGCCGTCGTCCGCGAGGGGAACTACGTGGCCGTGGTCTGCGAGCGCGAGGAGCAGGCGATTGCGGCGGCGCGCCGCCTGCAGGTGAACTGGCGCACGCCGGCCACCGCGCCCTTCCCTGCCTCCGAGGACCTCTTCGCCTACATGCGCGGCACCAAGCCGACGCGCACGCTCGACCCGCAGGCGAACGGCGACATCGAGGCCGCGCTCGCCGGGGCGGCCGTGCGCCTCGAGGCGGAGTACGAGGTGCCGTTTCAGGGGCACACCTCGATCGGGCCGGCGCATGCGATGGCCGATCCGTCCAACGGGCAGCTCACGATCTACTCGAACGACATGAAGTCGTACGGGCTGAGGAGCGGCATCGCCGAGTTCCTCGGCATCCCGCGCGAGAAGGTCCGCGTCCTCTGGCTGCACGGGCCGCAGGCGTACGGGCGCACCGCCGCCGACGATGCCGGGTTCGAGGCGGCGTATCTGGCGCAGAAGCTCGGGAGGCCCGTGCGCGTGCAGTGGATGCGCGACGAGGAGCATGCGTGGGACACCAAGGGCCCTGCGTATCTCGTGAAGCTGCGCGGCGGACTCGACGCGCGGGGGAATCTCGTGGCGCTCGACTACGAGGCGCGCGCCGCCGATTACTGCCACCTGGGCTACAACGAGCACGACACGGTGCTGATTGCGCAGCTCACCGGCCGCCAGCGGCAGGAGGCGGCCGAGGGCGGCGCCTCCGCCCCGTCGGACACGTACGTCGTCCCGAACCGCCGATCCCTCATGCACGTCGTCTCGCTGCCGCTCGTGTGGGAGACGCCGCTCCGCACCGGCAACCTGCGCGACCCGAACGGACCGCAGGCAACCTTTGCCGGCGAGTCGTTCATCGACGAGCTGGCGGCGGAGGCGAAGGTGGATCCCGTGGAGTTCCGTCTGCGCCTGCTCACCGGCCAGATGAACGGCGTGGGGCGGGTCCTTTCGGACCTGCCGGACGATGCCGGCTTCCGCCGCGCGCGGTCGATTGCGTGTGTCAAGGCGGCTGCCGAGGCGTACGGGTGGCGGCCGCGCCCCTCGCCCGGGCCGCGCGGCGGCGGCGATCTGCTCGCCGGCCGTGGCTTCGCCTATGCGTATCGCAACCAGACCGTGGTGGCGCAGATTGCGGAGGTGGAGGTGAACCGCCGCACCGGGCGCGTCTGGGTGAAGCGGCTCGTCTGCGCGCACGACTGCGGGCTGGTCGTGAACCCGCAGGCGCTGCGGCACACCGTGGAGAACGCGATGCTCCACTCCATCAGCCGCGCGCTCCACGAGGAGGTGACGTTCGACACCGAGAAGGTGACGACCGTCGACTGGCGCACCTCGCCGACCCTCACCCACCTCGATACGCCCGAGCGCATCGACGTGGTGCTGGTCAATGGCGATCCGAATCCGAACCGCCCCGACCTGCCGCATTACGGCGCGGGCGAGGCGGCGTGCAAGCCGCTCATTGCGGCGATCGCGAACGCGATCTACGACGCCACCGGCGCACGCATCCGTCGCGTGCCGTTCCGACCGCAGCGGGTGGTTGCGGCGCTCGAGGCCGTGCGGGTGTAGCAGGCGCCCGGACCTCGGCCGAGACATTCCCCCGGGCCGTCGCGCTGCTGCTTCAGGACACGGGGAATCATGGCGAGGCTCACGCCGGGACACGTCGCCTGCCGTGACGGCGACGATCTTTGGCGGCGGTGACAGCGCAGGTCCTACGCCGGACCTTCGCCTCTACTGCGGGTTGACGTTTTCGGCGCGCGGCCCCTTGGGCCCCTGGCCCACGGTGAACGATACCGTCTGCCCCTCGCGCAGATCGTCGAACCGCGTGCTCGCGCAGGCGGACTGGTGGAAGAAATACTCCGTGCCGTCGGCCGTGGCAATGAAGCCGAATCCCTTGTCCGTCAACCGCTTGATCGTTCCAGTCATCGTGGCCATCGTCGCTTCCTTTGAAAAGTGAATGAGCGTGATCCCTGAGTATGGCAGGTGGGCGGTCACCGCCGGTCAGCGCCGCGGATCGCCGCCGGCGCCGAATCGCTGTTCGGCAATCCACTGATGGCTGACCGTGCCGAGATCGAACTCGTCACGCCGGCTGAGCCACGACGAGGCCGCCGCAACAACCGCCGCCGCCAGGCCGACCAGGACGATAATCCAACCAGTGTTCATCGGTAGATGCTCCACACAACAACGCAACCTCTTGCGGCTTCGATCGGGGGAGGCGCCTACAGACTGCCGCGGCCGCCGCCGCGCCCGGCGCCGAAGGGCGGATAGGTCTTCGGGGTGATCACGTGCCGCTCGAGGAAGAAGTCGTTCAGCCGCGCGACGGCTTCGGCGAACTCCTGGTGCGCCACGAACTCGTGCGGCACGCCGGCGAACTCGTGCAGCTCCGAGGGAACGCCCGCCCCGCGCAGCAGCGCCAGGAACTGCTCGCTGCTCTCGGGCCGCACGGTGACGTCGGTGAGTCCGTGATGGAGCACGGTGGGCGGAAAGCCCTTGACGTAGGTCCCGGGCTCGGCCTGCTTCCACGCCTCCTCGCTGCTCCCCTCGGGCATCGGAAACTGCTTGCGGAATCCGTCCCAGGCCGGCCCGGTCACCGCGTAGTAGGCGATGCACGCCGCCACCTGCGTGCCGGCGCCGGCGCTGCCGCCGCTCCCTTCGTACTGCGGGCTGTTCTGCGTGCCGGCGGCAAAGAGCGCCAGGTGCCCGCCGGCCGAGTAGCCCGCCACGGCGATGCGCGCGGGATCGATCCCGAGGGCCAACGCGTTGGCCCGGGTCCACCGGATTGCCGCCTTCACGTCCTCGATCTGCCCGGGCCAGCGCGCGACGCCCGACAGCCGGTACTGGGCGGCAATGTTCACGTAGCCGAGCGCCGACTGCGCCTGCAGCCGCGCCGCCAGATTGTTCTTGTTGCCGGCGGCAAAGCCGCCGCCGTGGAAGTGGAGGATCGCCGTGCGCTTCGACGCCGCTGCCGGCGGGCGGTAGATGTCGCAGTGCAGATCGACGCCGCCTCCCTTGCCGAAGACGACGTCGCGCTCCACGTTGGCGGCCTCACGCGCGGGATTGGGCGCCGGGGCCTGCCCTTGCGCCCACGCCGCACGCGACGTCAGATTCCCCAGGGCGACGCCCGCGCCGAGCGTCCCGAGAACCCCCCGCCGCGTCCACGTCGAAGCCGCCATGTCGCCTACCGCGCGCTGGCGGTCTGCGGCGCTGGCGCCGCCGGCTTGATCGACGCGAGGTACGCCACGATGTCGCGCATCTCGTCGTTGGTCAGGTTCGCCACGACCGGCTGCATGATCGCCGCGAACGTCCCGTTGCGCCGCCCGGTCTTGAAGTCGTACAGCTGCCGCATCATGTAGCTCGGCGAGCGGCTGCCAATAGCCGGGAACTCGCCCGCCCCGTTCATGTCGGCCCCATGGCAGGTGACGCACGCGATGGTCTTGCGCACCGGCCGGCCGTCCGCCATCACCTCGCCGGCCTCGACGAGCCGCTTGCCCCTGGCGACGCTCCCGACCGGCACGTACGCAATCCAGCCGGAGCGCGGATTGCGCACCCCGTTCGCCTGAAACGCGTCCTCCGGCGTCTCGACGATGCGCCCGGCGAGCTTCTCGGTGGGCTCCTTGCCGTGGGTGATGTACATGTTGCCGTCTTCGAGCTCCATCTCGGGGATGAGCTCGGCTTCCTTCACGGTGATCCAGGGCGTCCACTTGACTGCGGCGAAGTACTCCGCCGCCTGGCGCATCTCCTCTTCGCTCATCGCCTTGGCCAGCATGGCCATCGTCGGCGTGTTCGGCTTGCGGGGATCGGAACTGAGGCGCCGGCCGGCCGCAAAGTCGCGCAGTTGCTGGACGAAGTAGGCCGCCGGCTGGCCCGCGACCGGCGCGTTCTCCGGACGACCCTTCCCGTTCGGCAAGTGGCACGAGCCGCACCCGCGCGCCGTCTCGCCCAGGCTCGCCGGGCCGTTCTTGATGATCGGCGGCATCGCCGGGTGATCGCCGGGGAACCAGTCGATCACGTTGTGGCCGTCGCGGACGTCGACGAGCGAGTAGCTGGCGGCGCTCCCCTGGACGGTCCGCGGCCTCGTCTGCTCCTGCGGATTCTCGTTGGGACGCAGATTGCGGTTGGGAGCCGCCTGCGGCGCCGCCTTGTCGCCGGGCTGCGGCTGCGTGCTCCGCGCCCACGCCCACAGCGGCAGCGGCTCGACCTGGGCAGAGAGCGATGCCGCGCTCGCCGCGCCCAGCGCGGCACCAACGACACAGAGGACGATGCGCTTCATAGGCCCTCCTGGTCCGGCCGGAGCCGGACGCTGCGGAACGGGTACAATTCCGTGCGGGACACTATAACTCCAACTCCGCCGCCGGCGAATTCGATGTTCATTCTGCGGTGGCAGAAACCACTCTCAGGCCGTACCGTGTAGCCCATGACCGCTCAGCCTGCCCTGTTCACCCCGGCGCTCCCTCCCCGCGCGGAAATGGAGCGCGCGTTCCTCGAGAGCGACCCGACCTACGACGGCATCTTCCTCACCGGCGTCCGGACGACGGGCATCTTCTGCCGGCCGTCGTGCCGGGCGCGAAAGCCGCTCGCGGCCAACGTCGAGTACTTCGCCACGGTGCGCGAGGCGATCTTCGCCGGGTACCGCCCCTGCCGGCGGTGCGACCCGGCCGCACCGCCGGGGACGGTCCCCGGCTGGGTGAAGACGCTCCTCGACACGGTCGAGGCCGACCCGAGCCGCCGCCTGCGCGACGAGGATCTCCGAGCGCTGGGCGTCGATCCGGCCCGGGCGCGGCGGTATTTCCTCGAACACTACGGGATGACGTTTCACGCCTACTGCCGCGGACGACGGCTGTCGGGGGCGCTCGGCCAGCTCCGCTCGGGCGAATCGCTCGACGAGGTCGCGCTCGGCACGGGGTGGGAGTCGCACAGCGGCTTCCGCGAGGCGTTCACCCGCACCTTCGGCACGGCGCCGGGCGCCGCGCGGGCGCTGCCGGACGCCGCCATCGTGATGGCCACCGTCGAGACGCCGCTCGGACCACTGGTGGCGGGCGCCACCGACGCGGGCCTCTGCCTGCTCGAGTTCACCGACCGCAGGATGCTCGAAGCGCAGATGCGCCGCCTGCAGTCACTGTTGAAGCAACCGCTCGTCCCCGGCAATCACCCCTACCTCGCCCAGGCGCGCGAGGAGCTCGCCCGCTACTTCGACCGGACGCTCACGGCGTTCACCCTGCCGCTCGTCTTCCGCGGCACGCCGTTCGAGGAACGGGTCTGGCGGGAGCTGTGCCGCATCCCCTACGGCCGGACGATCTCCTACGCCGAGCTGGCCTCGCGCGTCGGCTCGCCGGGCGCGCAGCGCGCCGTCGGACGCGCCAATGGCATGAACCGCATCGCCATCGTCATCCCGTGCCACCGGGTGGTGAACAGCGACGGGAAGCTCGGCGGGTACGGCGGCGGACTGTGGCGGAAGCACTGGCTGCTCGGATTGGAGTCCGGCGGGTCCGCGGCTCGCTGAACCACACCTGGTCGCGCAATTCACCCAGCGCACGCTCGGCGCGGCGTCGGCCCACGCGCGCCCCTGCCCTGGATTATTCACGAACGCGTCGTTCACGCTGCTGGGTTCTCCCTTCTCCGTTCGTGTTCCGGTTCGGTTCTGCCGCTCCTCGTTCCCCTTCGAGCCGGTTCGAGGTATTCCGGCGAGGACGAGCCAGAGACCTCCGACCAGTGAACCGCGAACCCGCGAACCGATCGTGAACACGAACCGAGCACCACGCACCGAGAAGCGTGAACGACTGATTGTTGTGCTGAAGGCATGGGACGTCTCAGGGAGGCGCGGGCGGCGCTCGGCCTCACCCAGGCCGACATGGCCGACCGTCTCGGCGTCACACAGGCCTACGTGTCGATGCTCGAGAACGGGCGGCGCGTCGTGCCTCAGGCGTTGCGCGACCGGGTCGCCGGCGCTACGACGAGGAACTGAGACCGCTCCTCGGCAACCCGGCGCGCGAGGATCTGACGCTCGACCTGTGGGTCGAGATCATCGAGGAGGCGCGGCGGCGCTGAGCGTCTTGTACGCGTTGGCGACGTTGATGTCGTTGTCCTCGTCGTATTCGATCCAGTCCTTGTACTCGCCCATGATGTTGGCGGCCTGGACTTGCTCCAGCGTCCGGCCGGCCTTGATCGCCGCCGAGACGCGCTCGGCCAGGCGCTCGAAGTACTGCCGGTGGTCGCCAAGGTCGCTCTTCTTGCCGACCGGGCCATGACCGGCGACGGCGATGTCGAAGTCGAGCGCCTCCACCGCCCTGATCGCGCTGACGTATTCGCCGATCGGCGCGCCGTTCTGCAGCGTGTTCGAGCCGGGCACGGTCCGCACGGCGATGTAATCGACGACGAACGCAGCCCGCTCCCCCGGAAAGTGGAGAACGGTGAAGTCGGGCGCGTGTCCCATGCGCCCGGGGTGGACGAGATCGACGCGCCTGCCGCCGAGCGTGATGGTGCGGCGATCCCGGTAGGTCGACTCGGGCAGGACGACGGCCGCGTAGCGCGGGTCCTTCGGCGCGGCGGCCTTGACGGCGGCGGCGAAGTTCTCGTGCGCCACGAGCTCCGCCGTGTCGTCGAAGACCGCGGCGCCGGAGGCGTGGTCCTGATGGTGGTGGCTGTAGATCACGTAGCGGACCGGCACGTTCGGGAAGCGCCGCGCCAGTTCGGCCTTCAGCCAGGCGGCGGCGTCGGCGCTGATCGGATCGGCCAGGATGATTCCCGCCGGCGTCACGTAGAACACCGTGTAGTGCTCGTTGTTCTGGACGCGATACAGGCCGCCGGTGACCTGCGCGATCGACCGCACGGGCGGCTTCTGCCCCTGCTGCGCCGACGCGGCGCACGCCAGGAGCGCAAGGACGACGACGAGTGCGAGACGACGAGTCATCGGATGAGTCCTCCAGCGGCGAATCATAACCCGGCGACGCCGCACGCGCGGGCCGTGGTACAGTTCGCGGCTATGAGGGCCTCCGGCACGCTTCCGATCCTGACCGCCGAGGAGGTCGTGTCGCGCCTCGGGGCGCTGCGCGCGCGGCAGCCGGTGACCTTCCGGGCGTTCTACTCCAGCCAGCTTGGCGGCATCGTGACCGATCCCGCGCTCATGGTGCTTCCCTTCGACGACCACATGGTGCACCGGGGCCACGGCATCTTCGATACCGCCGGCCTCGTGGACGGGAAGATCTACGACCTCGAGGCGCACCTGGACCGCTTCCTGCTCTCCGCCGAGCGGTCGAAACTCCGGCTCCCGGCCTCGCGCGCCGAGATGCGCGACGTCATCATCAAGACGACCGGGGTGAGCGGCCGGCGGGACGGCTCGATCCGCTACTGGCTGTCGTCGGGTCCCGGCAGCCTGGACCTCACCCCCGCCACGGGCGCCGAGCCGGGCTTCTTCGTGATGATCTTCGACGGCCTCTCGTACCCCGCGCGGTGGTACACGGACGGCCTGAAGGTGATGACGACGACGTATCCGATCAAGGCGCCGCTCTACGCGGTCACCAAGGCCACCAACTACCTGCCCAACGTCCTGATGCAGATGGAGGCGAAGGAGGCCGGCGTCGACAACGGCGTCTTCATCGACGCGGAGGGGAACGTCGGCGAGAGCTCCAACATGAACGTGGCGTTCGTGACGGGGGGAGGCGCGCTCGTCCACCCGAAGTTCGACCACATCCTGGCCGGCTGCACGTCGCTCAGGCTGCTGGAGCTGGCGCGCGGGCTGGTCGACCGGGGGGTGCTCGCGGGCATCGAGGTCCGCGACATTCCCGTGGCCGAGGCGCGCGCGTCGCGGGAAATGCTGCTCGTCGGCAGCTCGGTGAAGGTGGCGCCGATCGTCCGGTGGGATTCGCAGGCGATCGGCGACGGCCGGCCCGGCCCTGTCGCCAACGCGCTCCTGGGCCTCCTCGAGGAGGACATGCGCAGCGGCGACCGGCTGATTCCCGTGCCGTACTGACGCGCCGCGGCCAGGCGACCGAACCACCGCAGTCTCTGTGCCTCCGTGGGCTGCGTCAGTGCATCAGACGCGGGTCAGCGGGCCTTCCATCGGCCGGTCGTCGTAGGCGCGCCCGGCCCTGCGGCACCAGCGCTCCCAGGCCCGCTCGAAGGTGTAGGAGGCGCGCGTGGCGAGACATGCCCGCACCTCGCCCTCGCTCAGGAACGTCACCTCGCCGAGAGCGTGCGACTTCATCTGCAGGTCGGCGTTCAGCTCCAGATAGACGGCGTTGAACACGACCTCGCGCAGCGACGGACCGGCGACGACCGCGCCGTGTCCCCGCATGAGCGCCACCGGCCGCTGGCCGAGCGCCGCGGCGAGGTCTCGCGCCATCGCCATGTTGACCACGAGCAGGTTGGTGTCGCCGAACCTGGTCCGCGAGTCCCACGTCGGGATGTCGTAGCCCATCGACGCGCACATGTGCATCAGCGGACGCAGCCGCGTGCCGGTGACGCCGAACGGGATCACGCTCGGGCTGTGATGATGGACGATCGCCCGGACCTCGGGCCGTGCCTCGTAGACGCCGGCGTGGATGAACCGCTCCGAGTAGGATTTCCGGTCTCCCGGGTCGAGGGGCGTGCCGTCGAGCGTGTACTCGAGCAGGTCGTCCACGTCGATGCACTCGGGCGCCCGGGCGCGCGACATGACGAAGCGATCCGGCCTCGCCGGGTGACGAATGCTCGCGTGGCCGAATCCGTCGACCACCCCTTCGCGCGCCAGGATCCGATTGGCCGTGACCAGTTCCTCGAGTGCCTCTCGCCCTATGCCCATGTCGTTCATCCCGGATCAACGAATGCCGATGAGCGGCCAGTAGAACAGGACCAGGAGCAGCAGCAGCGCCCCCTGAACGATGGTCAGGAGCAGGCCGAGGCGCAGCAGATCGCGGCTGCCGAAATATCCGTACGACATCCCGACGATGAGCACCCCGGACTGATACGCGAACAGCTTGCCGCTGGCCCCGAACGTCCAGATCATGCCGATGAGCAGCGGCTCGAGGCCATGGCTCTTGGCGAAGTTCATCAGGACGGGAATGGACGTGGCCAGCATCGAGATCTCGCTGGCCAGGAAGAAGTGGTACACGAACGCGGTCCAATAGAGGACCATCGTCGACATCCAGACGCTGCCGAGCAGCATCGGCTCCATCCACGAGAGCATGGCATCGGTCACCAGGTCGAGCGCCTTCGTCTCGGCCAGCACCTCTCCCATGCTGACGGCGGCGGCGACGAAGAAGACGGGGAGATAATTCATCCGCTTCATCTCGTCCACGGTCAGCACGCCGATGCCGGGGGTGACGGCGGCCAGCCCGACGCCGACGCCGATGATCGGCGGCGGGATGTGGTGGAGGAAATCGGTCACCCACAGGCCGATGCCGACCACCACGATGAGCGCGGCCCGCGTGCTGTCTGCGTCCCAGGCGCGCGTCTCCCCGATCGCGCCGAGGCAGCCGGACTCGCCCGTGAACGAGCGATCTTCCGGTGGATACAGCCACAGCGTCAGCCGCCACGCGATGAGAATCGTGAGGATGTCGCACGGCAGGTACGCCAGGAACCAGCGGCTCCACAACACTTCCACGCCACCGAAGCGTTCGATCGCGCCGCGCGCGGTGATCGACGCCGCGCCGGCGATGATCATCTTGTCGAAGATGCTCGCGGTATACGTGATGATCAGGAACATCGCCCGGCCGACATTGGTGCCCGGACCGACGCCGAACGCCTGGGCGACCCCGAGGGCGATCGCCGCCATCACGACGACGCGTGCGACGCCCGAGGGGATGACGAAGGTGAGCAGGAAGTCGGTGATGATGAGGCCGAGGAGAATGCGCGGGTACGTCGTGCCGATCCGCCCCATGACGGCCGACGCGATCCGGCGCCCCATGCCCGTCTTGGCGACCATGGCGCCGAAGAGGATGGCCCCGAACAGGAACCAGGCCGTGTCGGTGGCAAAGCCGCGGAAGGCGACGCCGAACGGCACCACCCCGAGCGCCCAGAACAGGTAGCAGCCGATGAGCCCGGACACGGCGTAGTCGGTCACCTCGGTGATCCACGCGAGGATCATGAAGGAGGCGATGGCGAGTCCCTGCTGCGCGCGTTGGTCGATCCCGAGCGGGGTGAACCACACGAGCAGCGGGACGACCACGCACAGCGCGCGGCCGACGTAGAGCCGAAGGCCTTCGGCGCGGCCCTCCGGCGCGGCAGCAAGGGTGGCGACCTCAGCGCTCATCCGGCGCGTTCCTCTCCGGTACCCATCGGCGAAAGCAAATCCTAATACAATTCCGGAGTCGTCCATGGAGATCGAGAGGCGCTCGCGGCCCGGGGCCGTAACCGACCTGTGTGCCTGACACGCGGCGTACAGCATAATTCTGGCGATCGTGTCGAGCACCGAACGTTTCCTCCTCGCCGGCGTCATGGGGTGGCCGGTGATGCATTCGCGCTCTCCGATGCTGCACACCTACCTGATGCGGCAGCACGGGCTCACCGGCGCCTACGTGCCGCTGGCCATCAGGCCCGAACAGCTCGGCGCGGCGCTGCGAGGACTCGCGCCGCTCGGGTTCTCGGGCTGCAACATCACGATCCCGCACAAGGAACGGACGCTCGCCATCGTCGACGAGGTGGACGAGGTGGCCCGGCGCATCGGCGCCGTGAGCTGCGTGACGGTCCGCCCCGACGGCTCGCTGGCCGCCACCAACAACGACGCGTTCGGCTTCGTGGAGAACATCCTGCAGCACCGGCCGGCGTGGCGGGCGGAGGCGGGGCCCGCCGTGGTCGTCGGCGCCGGCGGCGGCGCGCGGGCCGTCGTCTACAGCCTGGCCGACCGGGGCGCCCGGGAGATTCGCGTGGTCAACCGCACGCTGCCGCGCGCGGAGGCGCTGGCGCGGGAGTTCGGGGGGGCCGTGCGGCCCGTCGCCTGGGAGGATCGCCACCGGGCGCTCGACGGCGCGGCGCTGCTCGTCAATACGACGAGCCAGGGGATGGTCGGCCAGCCGCCGCTCGACCTCGAGCTGGCGACGCTGCCCGGAGGCGCGCTCGTCTGCGACATCGTGTACGTGCCGATCGAGACAGGGCTGCTCGCCGCCGCCCGCCGGCGCGGGAATCCAACGGTCGACGGCCTCGGCATGCTGCTCCACCAGGTCCGCCCCGCCTGGCAGGCGTGGTTCGGCATCGATCCCGAGATCACGCCCGAACTCCGCGCGCACGTGGAAGCGTCGCTCTGAGATGCACCGGGGCCCCGCTCGTTCTCGTCGAATCCACCGCTTGCGCTCGACGCGCGGCGGGGCCATCATAGGCGCCTGACGCGAGGTCTCCAGCGCGCACGCCGGTGCGCTGGGGCGCCAACCGGGAGGTGCGATGTGCTTCGCACGAAGGTCTTCGCGGTTCCCCTGGTCGTCTCGTGCGCCGCGCTCCTGGCGGCGATGAGCGTCGCGGCGCAGTCGCCACCCTCCGCCCTGACGGGCATGGTTTCGGCGCAGGAAGACGGGGCCACCTCACCCCGCCGCGCCGGTGCGATGGGGACCCCGATGGAAGGCGTGCTCGTGAGCGCGAAGCGCGCCGGATCGACGATCACCACCACCGTGGTGAGCGACGCGCAGGGACGCTACGCCTTCCCGGCGGGCCGGCTGGAGCCGGGCGCCTACGCGATCCGCATTCGTGCCGCCGGCTATGAGCTAGACGGCCCCGCCTCCGTCCACGTGAGCGGCGGGCAGCCGGCGACGCTCGACCTGATCCTGAAGAAGACGCAGGACCTCGCCTCGCAGCTCTCGAACGGCGAGTGGCTCATGAGCTGGCCGGGTAGCGACGAGATGAAGCAGAACTTCCTCAGCTGCACCCAGTGCCACGGGCTGCAGCCGATCGTCCGCTCGCGCTACACCGCCGTGGAGTTCGCGCCGATCATCGAGCGTATGGGGCGCTATGCGCAGGGCAGCACCATGGCGCGGCCGCAGCTCAGGCCCAACACGCACGGCGGCGGGTTCGCGAGCCCGATCCGCGACGACATGAGCGGCGCCGGACGCGAAGGCGAGCGTCCCGTCCAGTCGTCCCGGGTCATGCAGACGGCCGACTACCTCGCCTCGGTCAACCTCAGCGCGGGCCGGTGGCGCTACCCGCTCCAGACGCTGCCGCGCCCCAAGGGGAAGGCCACGCGCGTCATCGTCACCGAATACGACCTGCCCCGGCCCGAGACGCTGCCGCACGACGCCGTGGCCGATGCCGATGGCCACGTCTGGTACGCCGATTTCGGCACGCACGTCCTCGGCATGCTCGACCCGAAGACCGGCGCGGTCATCGAGTACCCCATCCCCATCACCAAGCCGGGCGCGCCGCGAGGCTCCCTCGATCTGGTGTTCGATACGCGCGGCGACATCTGGCTCGGCACGATGTACCAGGGAAGCCTGGCGCGGTTCGACCGGAGGACGAACACGTTCCAGACGTGGGGTTCGCCCACCTACATGGATCGCGACGAGGCGCGCATCGCGATGGTGATGCCGATCCACCACGACGTGGACGGGCAGGTCTGGATCGGCGGCGACGAGGAATACCAGGTGGACATCAGGACCGGCGAGTGGAAGGCGATCGACTACTCGACCGGGCTGCCGGCGGCCTTCCGCGCGCCGCTCAGCTCCTACGGCGTGGCGTCGGATTCGAAGAACAACTTCTACGGCATGAACCTGAACGGCACCTACATCATCAAGGTGGACGCGAAGACGAAGAAGGTCACACCGTACCCCACGCCAACGCCGAACTCCGGGCCCAGGCGAGGTCACATGGACGCGCAGGACCGCCTCTGGTTCGCCCAGTTCCGCGGCAACAGGATCGCAATGTTCGATACGAAGGCGGAGACGTTCCGTGAATGGCCGATCGCCACGCCATGGACCAACGTCTACGACGCGCTCGCCGACGCGGCCGGCTACGCCTGGGGTGGCGGCATGAACACCGATCTGGTGGTGCGGCTCGACACGCGCACCAACGAGATGGTCGAGTACCTGCTGCCGAGGGCGACCAACATCCGCCGCGTCAACGTGGACAACACGACCAATCCGCCGGCGTTCTGGGTCGGCAACAATCTGGGCGCGACGCTCATCAGGGTCGAGCCGCTGGAGTAGACGTCAGCAGGAGGACCGATCATGCCAGGCCATCGATCGACGCGGGAACTGCAGAATCTGGAAGTCGCCGCCGCCAACGGCCTGCTCCACCGCCGGGCCTTTCTCACGAGCGGCGCGGCGTTTGCCGCGGCGGTCACGGGCTACACGCTCGCCGACACGGTCGGCGCCCAGGAGCTGACCGACGCGCCCTGGAGCCGCAAACAGGGCACGCTCGTGCAGGGATACGGCGCCCCCTCCTCGTACGAGAAGCACGTCGCCCGCACGCTCAGCAACCCGAAGGGCGAGCCGCGCACGCAGCACGGACGCACGCCGCACCACCTGCTCCACGGGACGATCACGCCCAACGCCCTGCACTTCGTGATCTCCCACAGCGGCGACCCCGACATCGATCCGGCGCAGCACAAGCTGGCGATCCACGGCCTCGTGCGGCGGCCGCTGGTGTTCACCCTCGACACGCTCGCCCGCTATCCGATGGTGTCGCGGATGGCATTTGTCGAGTGCGGCGGCAACAGCGCCCCGCTCTTCTCGAACGAGCCGCTCCAGGCCAGCATCCAGGCGATTCACGGGCTGATCTCGTGCTCGGAATGGACGGGCGTCATGCTCTCGACGCTGCTCGAGGAGACCGGCATCGACCCGAAGGCGAAGTGGGTGGTCGCCGAAGGCGCCGATTCGCTCGCTCTCAGCCGCAGCGTCCCGATCGCCAAGGCGCTCGACGACGCGATGGTGGCGCTCTATCAGAACGGCGAGCGGATCATGCCGGGCAACGGCTATCCGATGCGCCTGCTCCTTCCAGGATGGGAAGGGAACATGAACGTCAAGTACCTGCGGCGCCTCAAGCTGGTCGATCAGCCGGCGATGACCTACTACGAGGCGCGCACCTACACGGCGATCCTGCCGGGCGGCAAGGCCTATCAGTTCTACTTCGTGCAGGAAGTGAAGTCGTTCATCACACATCCCTCGCCCGGGCTGCGGCTGAGCGGCCCCGGGTTCTACGAGATCTCCGGCATCGCCTATTCGGGCAACGGACGGATTGCGAAGGTAATGGTTTCGGCCGACGGCGGACGCACCTGGGCGCAGGCGGCGCTCCAGGAGCCGGTGCTGCCCAAGGCGTTCACGCGGTTCCGCGTCCCCTGGCGGTGGGACGGCGGGCCGGTCGTGCTCCAGAGCCGCGCATGGGACGAAGGGGGCAACGCGCAGCCAACGCGCGCCGAACTGGTCGCGCGGCGCGGCCAGACGCCCAAGCCGGTCACCAATCCGCTCGCGTTCCCGGGCACCCACTACAACGGTCCGTCCAGCTGGGCCGTCGACAAAGCGGGCGAGGTGAGAAATGTCTACGCGTGAAACGGCTTTCACCATCCACGAACCACAGAGCCCCAGAGACACAGAGGCGATCAAGAGGAAATCTCTATGTTTCGGTGTCTCTGTGGCCCGTGGGAGCGCCATCGTGCTGGCTCTGGCTACGCTCACCTCGAGCGTCGCCTTGGCCCAGGGCCAGATAGGCACACCGGCGGCCCCGAACCTGGGCACGCCGGCCTCGGAAGCGGAGATCGCCGCGTGGGACATCAGCATTCTGCCTGACGGGACGGGGCTGCCGCCGGGAAGCGGCACGCCGGAGCAGGGAGGAAAGATCTTCGCGACCAAGTGCGCGCTCTGCCACGGTCCGGAGGCGAAGGGCGGCACGGCGGCCGCGCTCATCGGCGGCCGGCCGCTGACCGACGGGATCGACACGCCGAAGACGATCGCCAACTTCTGGCCGTACGCGACGACGCTCTTCGACTTCACGCGGCGGGCGATGCCGTGGCAGGCGCCGCGGACGCTCACCAACGAGGAGGTCTACGCGCTCACCGCGTACCTGCTGTCGCTCAACAAGATCATCGGGCCGAGCGACGTGATGAACGCGCAAACGCTGCCGAACGTGCGAATGCCGAACCGCGACGGCTTCATCCCGCGCTTTCCGGAGCGGATGCCGTAGCTGGGTGGTAGGTGGTAGGTGGTAGCCGTTGGTAGTCGGCAGCCGATCGTCGACCGTCGGTAGTCAGTAGTCGGAGAGGCTACGCGGCGTCGACGAGCGGCTCGATCCTGGAGCCGGGCTCGTAGACGCAGAGCGGATCGGCGGCCATCACGCCGCCGGTCGCCGGCCTCAACGGGACCGAAGGCCGATGACGAGCACGAGCGCTGCGGCCGCCGAAATGCCAATGAGCGTCCAGCCCACCGCGCGCAGCCGGGCGGGCGAAGGAGTCCCGAGGGCGAGCACGGTGGCGGCGATGAGTCCTGGCGCCGCCGCAACGACAGTCGTCCACGGCAGAACGAGGCTCGTGGCGGCGGCCGTGATACCGGCGCCGCCCGCGGCCGCGAGCACGAGCGCCGCCGCGCGCGTCGCCCGAACGGCGCCGGGGCTTCCGCCGCCGCGCACCTTCAGGATGACGACGCGGACGGCGAGCGTCGCGGTGACGAAGATCGCCGCATAGGCCACCGCCACGGCAAGCGCCTCCCGGAGCGGCGCGCCGGCGGCCAGACCGAGCGGCACGGCGAGCAGCGAGAACGACAGCGCGACCGCCACCTCGCCCTGAGCGCTCTTGGCGTCGGTGCGAAGGAGCGCCGCGGCAAACGATGCCGCGGGCACGAGCGGCAGCAGGAGCGACCAGCGCGTGCCTTCCGGCATCAGCCAGAGCCCCGCCGCGCCGCCGAGCAGCGCCAGCCCCCCGGTCACGGCCAGCCACACCGCCGCCCGCCGGCCTGCCTCGAGCCGCGCGCGCCCGCCGCGCCCGCCGCGCAGCACGAGCAGCGGCTCGTGTGCGAGGAACGCGGCGACGGCCGAGAGCGCCAGCAGCAGCGCGGAAGCCGAGAGACCGGCCACCGCCAGCGACGTGACGAGGGGAAACGCCAGCTGCCCGTACGCGCCATGTTCCTTCGGCCAGAGCGACATATTGATACGCTATTTGATCATGGATCCACTCGCCGGGTCGCCCTGGAGCCGGCCGGAAACCGTGGCCGGCTTCTCCGCCTCGCCTCCGAACGACGACCTCCTCCGGTTCGCTCGCGCCGAACTGGGCCGCGCCGGCCGGGGCCGCGCGCTCGACCTCGGCTGCGGCGCCGGCCGCAACGCCGTGCCGCTCTCCGAAGACGGGTGGCGGGTGCTCGGGATCGACCTCTCGCTGCCGATGCTCCACGCGGCGCGCGAGCGGGCTCGTGCCGCGCCGTGCGCGGGACGGCTGACGGTCGCGCTGGCGCCGATGGGCGCGCTCCCCGTTCGCGACGGCTCGGTCGATCTCGTCATCGCGCACGGCATCTGGAACCTGGCGCGTTCGTCGGCCGAGTTCCGGCGGGCGGTTCGGGAGGCCGCGCGGGCGGCGCGCCCGGGCGCCGGCCTCTTCGTCTTCACGTTCTCCCGCGCGACGCTGTCGCCCGGCGCGGCACCGGTTGCCGGCGAGCCGTTCGTCTTCACCGAGTTCTCCGGCGAGCCTCAGTGCTTCCTCACCGAGGAGCAGCTCCTCGTCGAGCTCGACGCGGCAGGGTTCGCGCCGGATCCGGCCGTGCCGCTGCGCGAGCTGAACCGTCCGCGCCCGGGCGCGGCGGGCGCCGGAGGCGCGCCGGTGATCTACGAGGGGACGTTCAGGCGCCGGTAGGGATCAGTACGCGATCCGGCGCGTCAGCGGGCGCACGACCGGGTAGCCGACCTCCCGCGCCCCCGTGGGGCGGCGGCGCCAGGCGCCGTAGCTGGTCGCCCGCGCCAGCGCCGCAACCGCCGACTCGGGGAAGAGATACGACGGGATCGGCGCGAGCTCCGGCGGCGCGCCGCGGCTGCTGATGAAGTTGGCGAGCACCGGCTTGGCGGCCTCAGCCGCGCCCGCGGCAATGGCCCGCGCGACCGCCGGCACCTGCGGCACGAGCGGCGGAGTGAAGATCACCACGAGGCTGTCGACCTGCCCGTCCGCCAGCAGCAGCCGCGTGGCCTCCTCGTACTCGCCGGGCGTCGCCGAGGCGAGCATGTCGATGGGGTTGCCGAGGGTCGCCGTCGCCGGCAGGAGGCTCCGCAGCCCGGCGACGGTGGCATCGCTCAAGGGGGCGAGATCCAGCCCGTGCGCCTCGCACGCATCGGCGGCGAGAATCGCCGGTCCGCCGGCATTCGACAGCACCGCCACGCGGCGGCCCGCCGGCAGCGGCTGATGGGCGACGAGCGCGCGCACGCCTTTCGCGATGCAGTCGTCGACGACGCCGCTCACCCGGTCGCGGGGCACGGCAATGACGGCCAGGTCGATCGACTCGGGAATCGCCGTCACGCGCGGGTACGCCGGCACCCCGTCGATGGAGGCCGCCGAGGGATGGACGGCGTACAGGCGCCCGGTGAACCCGCCGGCGACGAGCACGAACTCGTTCTCGGAGTCGGCGCCGAGCAGGCGGGCCACCTCCGCCTCGCCGTCGGTCCTTCTGCCGCGGAACCGGAAGTGGAGGCTCTCTCCCGACAGCCGGCCGTACAGCGCTCGCAACCCTGCCTCGTCATCGGGCCGCATCGGCCGGAGGCGGAGCGTGGAGCCGTCGCGCGCGACGATGTCCGACTCGTACTGCGACGGATAGCCGGCCATCGACCTGGCTGAAGCATGCCGCATGCCGGCGCTGCTACGACCCGGCGGACCAGAGGCAGTCCCGCCGGCGGCCGCTCGGAGCGGCCTTCACCGCGGCAGCGCGAACACGTACACCGCATTCGCCCCGCTGGCGGTGTCGGCCTCCGGCGTCACGCCGACCTGCGTCCCGGCGATCGGCCCGCCCCCGGCGGTGATGGCGACGAACTGACGGCCGTTCACCGCAAACGCGATCGGCGCGCCGACCGTCTGGGACGCCAGACGCGTCTGCCACAGGAGCGTGCCCTTGTCGGCGTCGAGGGCGCGCAGGTACCGATCCATCGAGCCGTTGAACACCAGTCCGCCGCCCGTCACCAGGATCGGCGCGTAGTTGGAGACGCGGGTCTCCCAGCTCCACACGGTGCGGCCGGTCTCGACCGAAATGGCGTCGATCCGTCCCACGTTGTCCTTGCCGGTGGAGAGCTTGCCGACGTTCGTCGTGTTGTAGACGAACTGCGGCTGCGGACCTCGGTCGGCGCGGGCCGTCGAGTCGATGCACAGGTTCGCCAGTTGCACGTACATCACGTTCGACCGCGGGTTGTAGGCGCCGTACGGCCAATCGCGGCCGCCGTTGTAGGTGGGACAGACGCGATACGTCTTGCCGATCTCCTTGAGCACGGCGTCCTCGTTGACGGTGACGAGGCCGTTGCCGTCGATCCTGGCGACCACATTCTGCTCGTTGGTCGCTCGCGCCCAGAGGAACTCGCCTGTCGCCGCGTCGAAGCTCCAGGCGATGCCGGTCTTGCACGGCACTCCGGTCAGCGTCTTGCGCGGCCCGCGGCGGAGGTTCGGGTTGACCGACAGCATGACCGACGGATCCGGATTGACCGGGGTCGTCATGGTCATCATTTCGAACGTGCATTCCTGATCCCAGTTGTCGCGCGGCAGCACCTGGTGTTTCCAGACGACGTCGCCGGTCTTCGGCCGGACGGCGTAGCGCGTGTTGGTGCCGGCCATCGTCGCGCCCGGCATCTTGCGTTGAGCTTCCGACGCGGGACCGACGCCGCTCGAGCCGTAGTAGACGAGGTCGAGCTCGGGATCGTAGGTGAGGTGGCCCCACACGCCGGTCATCCAGCGGCTCTCGTACGGCGAGCCGGCCCACGTCTCGTCGCCGGGTTCGCCCGGGCGCGGAATCATCGTGTTGCGCCAGAGCTCCCGGCCGGTCCGGGCGTCGTGGCCGGTGACGTAGCACCCGAAGCCGGCGTACTGGCAGGTGCTGCCGGCGACGACCACGCCGTTTGCGACGACCGGGCCGCTCGAGTTGCTGACGTAGAGGTCGCCGCCGCGATCGGTCTCCCACACCTTCGCGCCGGTCCGGGCATCGAGCGCGAGGACGTGGTTGTCCCAGGTCACCGTGTAGACGTTGTCGCCGTAGAGCGCGACGGCTCGCTTGCGCTGGCCGAGCTGATTGCGCATCCCGGCCGTATCCGGCAGCGGGTGCCGGTACTCCCACATCAGATCGCCGGTCGCGGCATCGATGGCCTGGATGACATCGCCCGGATTGCCCAGATACATCACGCCGTTGTAGACGAGCGGCGTCGCCTGGTTGACGCCCGGCTCCATGGCGCGCGACCAGACGAGCTGAAGACTCCTGACGTTGCGTCTGTTGATCTCGTCGAGCGCGCTCCAGCCCCACGCCTGATAGTTGCCGCGGTAGAACACCCAGTCTTCCGCTTTCGGCGCCCGGATCGTCTGGTCGGTGACCGTGACGAAGCTCTTCACGGGCCGCAGCGTGCGCAGCGGCGACGACGCCTCCCGGGCGGCGGGCGTCTGGGCGCGGCCGGCCAGGGCGAGGGCCGGCAGCGCCGCGATCGCGAGAAAGGTCCTGACTGTCATCGCACTCCCCCTCGTGAGAACCGAAGTTGTGACGGAAGCCGCGCGGATGATCCGCCCGCGGCAATCGGCCTGTCAAGGGGGAGTTGGATGGTTCGTTGTCAGCGGGAACTGCGCACGGCGGTCCTCGGAATCACGGGAAGCAGCACGTACGACGCGCGGTCGCCTCCCGTGTGAATGCTGTTGGTTTCCACCTTCAAGCTTTCCTCGGCGAAGAATCGATAGCCCGGGTCGGTCGGCCGAACATCCAGCCTGATTCGGTGTCCTTTCTTGAAGACCGTCCCGGTCGGCCACACCTCGACTTCCACCTTGACGACTTCGCCCGGCTTCAACTTCTGTTCCTCGTCGTGCGTGTGGTACGGCCGATAGGGCGTCGACAGTTTCGGATCCAGCTTCCGGTGAGACGCCTTGAGCCACCCGACGGCCGCCGGCGCGCGGGCGGAACCTGGGGTGATCGGCGAATAGGTGACTTCCCGGCCATCCGGACCGATATTCCTCATCGTGGCGAAGATGTGCATGTCGTCGGTGGTGGACGACACCCACATCACCAGGTTGACCGGACCGATGACCTCCATGTCCTCGGGCAGCGGGTCGGTGAGGAACGAGACGCCGGAGGGAGGAGGCGCACCCCGGTACGGACCCTGGCTCGCGTAGGTGGCCACGCCTGCGGCCGCCGGAGTGGTGCTGCTCAACACCCCTGGGGCATTGGCCGCGCCGGCGCCTGGAGCGCCCAGATAGAGCCTGGTCCACTGGGTGTTGTCGAACGGCCACTGCTGGTTGTAGCGCCATTCGCACGCGTTCGCATCCGTTCGCACGCACGCCTTGACCGCCGGCTCGGACATGATCCCTGTGTCGATGCCCTTCAGCCACTGATCGAAGAAGCGCACCTGATCCGACTTGCCTTCTTCCGAGTAGAAGGGGTGGTAATGCGTGCCCGAATGAATCCGCAGCTTCTTGTTCTTCGAGGCCGCCCGAACGAAGGCTTCCGTGTTGCCGCGCAGATGCAACATCGTGTGGCTCCAGTTACCCACGCTGTACATCGGCACGACGACCTTGTCCCACTCCGCCTGCACACCGTCATAGAAGGTCGTGTCCAGCCGGTTCCGCATGACCCCCCATATCCAGTTCAGGGACAGGGCATCCGGGTTGTAGGTTTGCGCCGGACCGTGCAGGTGATTGAACATGAGGTTCAGATACCAGGTCTGCATGAAGTTGTTGAAGATCCCGCCGTGGTACGCGGCGTCGCGGTAGAGGTCCGCGGCCCCCTCCCAGGGAATGATCGCTTTGAGATGGGGCGGTTGGAGGGTGGCGACCCACCATTGATTCATCGCCATGTAGGAGATCCCCAGCAGCCCGACGTTCCCATTGCTCCACGGCTGCACGCCCGCCCACTCGATGGCGTCGTAGAAATCGAGCACTTCCTGCTTCAGCCACGGCTCCGCGAAGCCGGGTGACTTCCCCGTCCCGCGGCTGTCCACCCGAACCAGGATGTAGCCCCGGGGACACCACCACTCGGGGTTCCCGGTCTCCCAGTTCATGTAGGGGTTCGCCTTCTCCTCCAGATCCGACGGCGGGATCCAGAGCGCGTCCTTCTGGTACGCCGTCATGTCCATGATGACGGGGAACTTCTCGGAGGAGTCCGGGCGAAAGACGTCCGCTTTGAGCCGGGCGCCGTCCCGCATGCGAACGTCCACGTCTCTTTCGACAATCCACTTGTACTTCGGCGCCGAGACCTGCCCGGCCTCGGCGAATTCCGCCTGCCCGCCGACCCAGCACACCGAGGCGAGCAGTACCCCGATCCGAAGCAGCCGGACGGGCTGGTTTCGTTCCCTTCGAGCCTTGTGATCCATTGAGCGCCTCCGCAACCGCAATCGGTAAGAAGGATTCTTCGCCGTCACGTACACGCCGGATAGTACACCCGCCAACGCCGGCCGCGACGCGATCTTCCGGCAACGCGCGGAATCGGCGTCACACGCCGTGGCATCGTCAGTGGCTCGATGACACCGGCACCGTGGCCGCCTCGGCCTTGATCTTCCGCCCGTCCGACTCGGTCAGCCAGCGTTCCCGGACGAGCCGGTCGACCGAATCGGCAACCCGCGCGGCGTACTTCTGGGGCGTGCCGTACAGGGCGTTGAGTCGCGCCCAGTCGAACGGCTCGGTGCGGCCGAGCTCGGGACAGAAGGTCTCGCCTTTCGACGTCGTGTGATACGTGGCAACCGGAACGTCCACGTACGGGGTGCGAACGCCGCCGCGCGCGTTGCCGAACTGGTCGCGGACGACGCGCGCCTGCGGCGTGCCGCCGTTCTCCACCCTGATGCGCTCCGCCCTGGGAGGCGCCGCGCCCTCGCGAATCCACCGCGTCAGGTTGGCGTACGCAGCGTCGAGCACATAGGTGTTGATGGGCGTCTTCATCAGCAACATCTCGGGCTCGCACTGGTTGTGAAACGGCCAGGAGGCGAGATACGGATACGCGCTGCCGATCTTCTTGAGATCGGCGACCGACGGCTGGAAGGGATAGAACCACCCGTCGGCATGAGACCCCCCCGCGACCTCGTACAAGCGGTAGCGGTCGCCGGGCGCGTCGCTGTCGTCCCGCCGGAACCGGTACAAGGTGAGCACATCGGTTTCCGGGACGATGCGAATGAGCGGCACGTCGAGGTTCCGGAGCGTCTGGCGGGGGTCGGCGGCGGCGGGCGCCGGAGCACACCGGCGGATGCGCGCGAGCGGAGGATGCCGATGCTGAATGTACCCGTCATAGACCGGACGGCCGTTCGCCAGTCTCGCATGCGGGTGAATCGCCGCCATGTAGGTGGCCATGATGCCGTCGTAGGCGGTCATGTAGAGGCGCTGGACGTCGAAGCCCGCGAGGGGTCCACCGGGCCGCGCGGCTTTCAGCAGCGCGCCGACCTGGCTGAGGATGTCCCACTGCAGTCCGTCCTCGAACGTCGATGTCTGCGGCGGGCCGCCGCCTCGTCCGACGACGCACGCCTCCTCCGGTGTGGGGTTCGCCATCGACAGCGGCGCGTACCGGGCGGGGTTGAACAGCTTCAGCCCTTCGAGGTTCGGCTGTGCCAGCGTGAGCACGACGAAGACGTCGCCCTGCTCGAGGAAGGAGCCGTGCGAGACGCCCCACGTGAAGTTGAAGTCGAAGCGCCGTGCGCTGTTGGCGATTTCGACAACCGCGTTGCCGCTGAACCGCCGCGGATCGGCTGGCCGCCGCAGCAGAATCCGCGTCGTGTACGGCGCGTTCGACGTCCGTACGGTCAGCCGGCCGTCGGCCGCCCAGTCGTACACGTTGGCGCGGCCGCTGACGAAGAATTCCTCCTCGATGTAGCCGAGTTTCGGCAGGTCGAGCACCGTCTGGAGCGTGTCCGACGACATGAGCGGATATGAATCCGCCGTGACGGCAACGGGACCGGTGACGGCAGCGACTGGCGTCGGCGTCGCCGGCCCCTGAGCGGCAGCCGGCAGCGTCGCGCACGCGACCAGGAGCAGCACCACGACCATCCACCATCCACGCTCCACCATCCGCATCATGGTCGCCTCCCCTTCCCGCCGGCGCCGTAGGTCGAGGGCAGCGCCCAGATGCCACCATCGACTCCAGCCTTCGCGAGCGCTTCCTGAGGAAATCGCGGCGTATCGTGGGATCTGAGATTCGCCTGTGTCAAGGCGGGAATTCCCCCGCCGGACCTGGCGAGTGCACCGGGCTCCTCGGCCCGATGACACCCGACCCCGGCGCGGCAAGGCTCCGAGGCGAGGAGTCTGTCGGGCGGTATACTTCCCGGGCACTCAATTGCACGCAGTCGAGGCGGGGCCCATCGTGCTGGACCCCTTTCGACCGAGGAGGAATCATGCGGACGGACACGACGATGAAGTCGATGGCGAAAGGCCTGCTGCTGGCGGTCCTGGGCTCGGTGGTGACCGCGTGCCTGTTTCTCGTGCCCGGCCGTTCCTCCGAAGCCGTCGCGGCGCAGAATCCGCCTGCCCCGCCGATCCCTGGTGCGTTTGCCGCCAATCCGAACCTGCGCCACAACACGTGGACGCCGGTCAACGGCAAGGGAGGCCAGGAGGTCAGCGGCCCCTATGAAGTCGTCAAGACCTGGCCCCAGCAGGCGGCGACCGACGGCTGGACGACGAACGCCGAAGGCATCTATCTGCAGTCGCCGGATCGCATCATCTCGGTCGGCCGCGGCACGCGGAAATCGCCATGGCCGAACGTCTGGGGTCCGGCGGTCTTTCGGGCGCTCGGTCCCGACCTCCCGCCCGACGCCCAGAAGCGCGGCTCGACGGTCGTCGTCTACGACCGCACCGGGAAGGTGATCGAGTCGTGGGATCAGTGGCAGTCGATCCTGCCGGACGTCCAGCAGGTGCAGGCCAACCCGTACGATCCGGAGCGTCACCTCTGGATCGCGACGGGGCGCGGCGTCGTGCAGCTCACCCGTGACGGAAAGAGCCACGTGAACACGATCGACGCAGCCGATGTGCCGCAGGCCGATCCCAAGAAGCCGTACTTCGTGGTCGAACATTTCGCCTGGGCCTCGAACGGCGATCTGTTCACCTCGGGGGGATACCAGGTTCACAGGTTCTCGAAGGACGGCAAGCACCTCGCCGCCATCGGCAAGCCGGGCAGCGGCCCGGGCGAGTTCGGGGTGGTCGGCCAGGGGCTGGCCGGCGCCGGCATCCACGGCGTGGTCGTCGACTCGACCCGCAACCGGATGTACGTCGCCGACCGGGTGAACTCGCGAATTCAAGTCTTCGATCTGTCCGGGAAGTTCCTCGATCTGTGGCCGAACATCACGGCGCCCTATGCGATCCGCCTGACCCGGGACGGCCGCTTCCTGTGGGTCGCTGACGGGTACACGATGAAGTTCCAGAAGTACGACGCGCTCGGCGGACGCCTCGTTCCCGGGTCGACGTGGGGAACGATGGGCGTCTCGCCCGGCACGTTCTGGGGCATCCACGTCTTCGTCACCGACGCCGACGGGAACCTCTACGTGGGCGAGGATCTGGCGTTCCGGATCCAGAAGTTCACGCCGCGCAAGGACGGGAATCCGGAGCAGCTGATCGGGGCGCTGCTGGAGTAGGGTCAGCGCGGCCAGCCATGATGAACCGGCGCCAGTTCCTCCACCGAGCCGCCGCCGGCGTGGCGACCGTCGCCAGGCCGGTGAACGCATGGGCGGCGCGCTACGACCTCGTCATCCGGGGAGGGCGCGTCATCGATCCCTCGCTCAGGATCGACGCGATCCGCGACGTCGCGATCGCCGACGGCCGCATCGCCGCGGTCGAGGCCAACCTCGCCGCCGAGGCGGCGGAGGTCATCGACGCGCGCGGCCGGCTCGTGGTCCCGGGCCTGCTCGACATCCACACGCATTACGCCCGCGAGAAGGACGGCCCGCTCGTCGGCCTCGCCGACGGCGTCACCGGCTGGATCGATGCGGGATCCCAGGGAGCCGATCGCATAGCCGAGATGATCGCCACGGCGAGGTCGGCCCCGCAGCCGGGGCGGGTGCTCATCAACATCGGGCGCGCCGGCATCCTGCCCGACGGCGACACGATGGCTCTCGCCCGCGCCGATGTGGCCGCCGCCCAGGAGGCCATCGCCCGCCACCGCGACTTCATCGTCGGCGTCAAGGCGCGGCTGTCGAGAGAGGTGGCCGGCGCCAACGACGCCGAGGTGCTGCGCCGGGCGCAGGAAGCGGCGTCGGCCTTCGATCTGCCGGTGATGATCCACGTGGGCCAGACGGTCTCGCCGCTCTCGACGCTCCTGCCGCTGCTCAAGCGGGGCGACATCGTCACGCACCTGTTCGCGCCGCCGCCGAACAGCATCATCGACGAGGGAGGGCGCATCCTCCCGGAGGTGCTTGCGGCGCGGCGCCGCGGCGTCTGGTTCGACGTCGCCAACGGACGCAACGGGCATATCCGGTGGGACACCGTCGACCGCATCATGCAGGCGGGCTTCTGGCCGGATACGCTGTCGACCGACGGCAACTCGATGAGCCGCACGACCGGCGTGATCGACTTTCCGAACGTCATGTCGAAATTCCTGATGGTTGGGATGACGATCGATCAGGTGGTGGCCCGCGCGACCGTGAACCCGTCTCGCCTCTTCCCGCTCTTCCACGACCGGGGCACGCTGAACGTCGGCGCGCCGGCCGACGTGGCGGTGCTCGAGCTGCGGCAGGGGCGATTCGAGTTCCTCGACAACTACAACAACACGCGAACCGGCGGGCAGCGCCTCTTTCCGAGCGACACGGTGCTCGGCGGGAGGCGGATTCCGCGCGCCTGACCTGCTCCGAAGTTCACCGGGTCAGACTCGGCGAGAACGTTCGTTTTGAACAGCTTCGCCGCGCTGTTCCCGGTCCCGTCCGACAGCAGCACGATGTGCTTGGACATCGGCCTCTCGTGTAATGACGAACGTGCGACCCCAACCAAACGCGGGTCTACTTTGGCGTACCGACCCCGCGGGCTGCATGGACAAAGCGCCTCTCCCGCGGCGAGGGTCGGAGATTCCGTGCACGAAGGCGGGCTACGTCCGGACCTCGCGCATCACGCTGCGCTGCCGGACCGCCGGAGGGACTACTCGGCCAGCAGCGCGTCAACAGCGATCGTGCAGTGCTGGAGCGCGCCGCGCGCGAGAGACTGGCCGCGGCGATATCGTTGCAGGTCCCGATAGGCGCCGCCTTCGGGTGTCGAGTGAGAGAACACCAGGTTGTCGTTCAGATCGACCAGCCAGTACTCTCGAACGCCCGATTCCGCGTAGAGACGCGCTTTGACCTCGCGGTCGTAGTCGATGGAGGATTCGGCGATTTCGACGACGAGAAAGATGTCCGAGGGGCCGGGAAGCCGGGAGGCGTAGTAGTCCGCCTGCGGACGGAGGAGCACCAGGTCGGGCTGGGGCTCATGATAGAGGCCCAGGCGAACCGACCCCTGGACCTGGACGATCGCGCCGTCGCCAACCCCCGTCACCATCGCGCGATTGGCGCGATTCACCGCCGCATTGTGCCGGGGACCGATGGGCGTCATCGCCACCACCTCGCCGTCGATGAGCTCCACGCGGTCGTCTTCGGACAGGATGCCGGCCTGTCCCATGCGCTGATAGTCGTCAGCGGTGAATCGTCTCTTGATGAGCTCGACAGGCATGAACGCTTCCCCATTCTACTGGACACGCCCGCGTCGAACCGGCGCGAAGCCGTCGTCTGGATCGATCCGCGCACTCAACTGGAGGCCCATCGCCCGTATAATCTACCCCCGGGAGGGGCCCTATGCAGCCGACCCGTCGAGAATTCCTCAAGGCCGGCACGCTCGGCGGCGTGGCGGTGTCGGTGCTCGGCTTCGACCTGACGCCCGCCTACGCCCAGGCGCGGGAGCTGAAGATCGCCCGCACCACCGAGACGCGCTCCACCTGCCCGTACTGCTCGGTCAGTTGCGGCGTGATCATCCACACGCTCGGCGACAGGTCTCGCAACGTCCGGCCGACGGTGGTCCACGTCGAAGGCGACGCGGATCATCCGATCAATCAGGGCACCCTCTGTCCCAAGGGCATCACGCTGAAGCAGAACATCGTCAACGACCGGCGCCTGACGAAGGTGCGATACCGGGCGCCGGGCAGCCGCGTCTGGGAAGAGCGGACCTGGGACTGGGCGATCGACCGCATCGCGCGCCTGACGAAGGAGACGCGCGACAGGCGGCTCATCGTGAAGGACGCGGCGGGCCGCGGGATCAACGCGCTGACCTCCATGGGCGTGATCGGCGGCTGCACCGACACCAACGAGATCAACTACCTGCTCGTCAAGGCGTTTCGCGCGGGGCTCGGCGTCATCCCGATCGAGCAGCAGTCGCGGATATGACACGGCCCCACGGTGGCCAGTTTGGCCGCCACGTTCGGTCGGGGCGCCATGACCAATGGCTGGACCGACATCAGGAACGCCGACGTCGTGCTCGCCATGGGGGGCAACCCCGCCGAGAACCACCCGGTGGGATTCCGCTTCGTCATGGAGGCGAAGCGGACCCGGAACGCGACGCTCGTCTCGGTTGATCCGCGGTTCAACCGCACGGCGGCGGTGGCGGATCGGTTCGTCCAGATCCGCGCCGGCAGCGACATCGCGTTCCTGGCCGGGCTCATCAATTACGCCCTGACCCGCAACCGCTACCACGAGGAATACGTCCGGCTCTTCACCAACGCATCGTTCCTCGTCCACGAGCGGTACGCCTTCGACGAAGCCAAGGGCGTCTTCTCCGGCTGGGACGACGAGCGGAAGGTCTACGCGGACATCTCGAGCTGGAGCTACGACCTCGGGCCGGACGGCTTCGCCCGCGTCGATCCGACGCTCCAGCACCCGCGGTCGGTGTTCCAGGTGATGCAGCGCTTCTACGCGCGCTACACGCCGGAGCTGGTGTCGACCATCTGCGGCTGCGGCGCCGAGGAGTTCCTCGCGGCGGCCGACGTCATCACCTCGACCTACACGGCCGATCGCGCCGGCACGATGCTGTACGCGCTCGGGTGGACGCACCACAGCCATTCCGTCCAGCTCATTCACACGGCGGCGATGCTGCAACTGCTCCTCGGCAACGTCGGCCGGCCCGGCGGCGGGCTCAACGCGCTGCGCGGCCACGCCAACATCCAGGGGGGCACCGACTGCGGCATGGCGTACCACAACCTGCCCGGCTACATCCCGGTGCCGAAGGCGGACCACGAGACGCTCCGGGCGTTTCTCGCGGCGGTGACCCCGCGGGCGCTCCGCCCCAATTCCACCAACTTCAACGCCAACACCGATCGGTTCGCCGTCAGCCAGCTCAAGGCCTACTACGGGGATGCGGCCACTTCGCGGAACGACTTCGGGTACGGGTTCCATCCCCGCCTGCCGCTGGCCGACGCCGGCGGGTACGAGAACTGGAGCTGGGCGTACATCTTCGACCGCATGTATCGCGGCGAGCTGGAGGGGTTGTTCAGCTTCGGGATGAACCCGGTGAGCAACGGCCCGCACTCGCGCAAGGCGATCGCGGCGCTCGCCAAGCTCGAGTGGCTGGTCGTCGCCGAGAACTTCGAGCACGAGACGGCGGCGTTCTGGCGGCCAGACATCCTCTCGCTCGTCGATCTCGCGCCCGAGGAGGTGCAAACGGAGGTCTTCCTGCTGCCGGCGGCCAACTTCGCCGAGAAGGACGGCACCTTCGTCAACTCGGCGCGCTGGATCCAGTGGAAGTGGAAGGCGGTCGATCCGCCGGGAGAGGCCAAACCCGATCAGGAGATCATCGCGCGCATCTTCCTGAAGGTGCGCGAGCTGTACGAGCGCGACGGCGGCACGTTCCCGGACCCGGTCCGTCATCTGAACTGGTGGTACACGAACCCGCTCAGCCCGTCCCTCGACGAGGTGTGCAAGGAACTCAACGGCTGGGCGGTGGACGAGGTGCGCGACGCGAGCGGCGCCGTGGTGGTGCGGCGCGGACAGCAGCTCTCGCGCTTCCTCGACACGCGCGCGGACGGCTCGACGCTCGCGGGCAACTGGCTCTACATCGGTATGTACACCGACGCCGGCAATCTGACGCAGCGCCGCTCGTACGCCGATCCGAGCGGCCTGGGGCGCTACCCGGAGTGGACGGTGAGCTGGCCGGCCAACCGGCGCATCCTCTACAACCGCTGCTCGGCCGACGCCGAGGGACGGCCGTGGGATCCCACCCGCGTCGGGATCGCGTGGAACGGCCAGCGCTGGGTCGGCGACACGCCCGACTACACGGTCGACAGCCCACCCGATGCCGATCTGGGCGCCTTCATCATGCTGCCGGAAGGCGTGGCCCGGCTGTTTGTCCCGGGGCAGTTCGCCGAGGGGCCGTGGTCGGAGCACTACGAGCCGGCGGAGTCGCCGGTGCCGAACGCGCTGCACCCCGCGCAGAGCTCGAACCCGGCGGTTCGCCCCTTCGCCACCGCGTTCGACGTCCTCGGCACGCCCGACAAGTTCCCCATCGTCTGCACGACGTACCGGCTCACGGAGCACTTCCATTACTGGACCAAGAACAACCCGTACAACGTGCAGCTCCAGCCGGAGTTCTTCGTCGAGATCCCCGAGGCGCTGGCCCGGGAGAAGGCGATTGCCAGCGGCGACCGGGTCCGGGTGACGTCGGCGCGCGGCGCGATCGAAGGCAAGGCCATGGTGACGCGCCGCATCAAGCCGATGCAGGTCGGCGGGCGCACCGTGTATCAGATCGGATTCCCGATTCACTGGGGCTTCCTCGGACGCGGCCAGCAGCAAGGGTCGCTCGCCAACCTCGTCACGCCGACCATCGTCGATCCCAACTCGTTCGCCCCCGAGTACAAGGGGTTTCTCGTGACGCTGGAGAAGGTGTGAGCCTCGAGCTGCGGCGTGTATCGGCGAGCGTGGCGCCGGCGCCGGGGATCCGCGCGGTGCCCACCGTCACCAAACTGGTGGACACCTCCACGTGCATCGGCTGCAAGGCGTGCGAGGTGGCCTGCCAGGAATGGAACGACCTGCCGCCCGAGTCGTCCACCGGTCAGACCGGGACGTACCAGACGCTGTCGGATCTGACGGCCAACTTCTGGAATCTCATCACGTTCAACGAACACGACGACGCCTCGGGGACGCTGCGCTGGCTGATGCGAAAGGACCAGTGCATGCACTGCGCCGAACCAGGATGCCTCATCGCCTGCCCCGCCCCAGGCGCCGTCGTCCAGTACGGAAACGGCATTGTCGATTTCCAGCAGGATCAGTGCATCGGCTGCCTCTACTGCATCACCGGGTGCCCGTTCGACGTGCCCAAGTTCAACCCGGCGACGCGCCGCGTCTACAAGTGCACGCTGTGCGTCGACCGCGTGTCGGTCGGGCTGCAGCCGGCGTGCGTGAAGGCGTGCCCCACGAGCTGCCTGCAGTTCGGGACGAAGCAGGACATGCTGGAGGCGGCGACCACCCGGGTGGAGCAGCTCAGGGCCCACGGGTTCGCCAACGCCGCCGTCTACGATCCCGCCGGCGTGGGAGGGACGTCGGTCGTAACCGTGCTGGCCTTCGGCGATCGGCCCGAGCTGTACGGCCTGCCCCGAGATCCGACGGTTCCGCTGGCGGTGCAGGCGTGGAAGGGCCCGGTCAAGTGGCTGGGGAATCTCGCGATGCTGGGCGGCCTCGCCGCCGCTCTCGTCCACTACCTGCGATTCGGACGCAAGAATCCAGGATCGGGGATCGGAGATCCGAGGCCAGGGATTCGGGATTCGGGATCCGAGCGCGCCGCTAATTCGCGGGAGTTGCCATGACCGAGCGTCGCCTGCTCCGGTACACGTTTTCCGAGCGGCTCGTCCACGCGGCGGCAGCCGTGTCCTACGTGCACCTGCTGCTGACGGGGCTCGCCTTCTGGACGCCGTGGCTGTACTGGCTGGCGATCGTGCTCGGCGGCGGCTACCTCTCGCGCCTGCTGCACCCGTGGATGGGACTGCTGTTCAGCGCGACGGTTGCCGTGATGTGCGTGTTCTGGCGGCGCGACATGCGGACCACGCCGGACGATCGGGCCTGGCGGAAGGCCATCGGTCACTACGCGCGGAATGAAGATGCCCGAGTGCCGCCGGCGGGACGCTTCAACTACGGCCAGAAGATGCTGTTCTGGGTGATGGCCGGCGGCGGCGCGGCGCTGCTCGCCTCGGGACTCGTCCTGTGGTTCGTCGATCAGGTTCCCTGGGAGCTCCGGAGTCTCCGGTATGCCGCCGTGCTCGCCCATGCGAGTGCGGCGCTCCTGACCATCGGCGGCTTCATCGTCCACGTGTACATGGGCGTCGCGGTGGTGCCAGGGGGACTCTCGGCCATCCTGCACGGCGAGGTCACCGAAGCGTGGGCCCGGGACCATCATCCGCTCTGGCTCATTCGCGATGCTGGCGCCGTGCACGATGACCGCGCGCGCAAGTAGCCCGGACCGCTGGGACGAGCGAATCGCCCGCGCCGGCCGTCTCGCCGAACGCTATCCCGCTGCTGCGGACATTCTCACCTTCTACGGGAAGTTGGCCGGGTATCAGCAATCCCTCGCGGCGCGCTGGGCGCCGGCGGAGAACGCGCGCGCTTCGACCGATGCCTCACGGGGCTTCCGATTCGAGGCGGACGCGACAGGGCTCACCGACCGCGTGCTCGAGGCCACGACAGACTTCCTGGCGTGGCTGGACGAGGCCGCGCCGCCGGGTCTTGCAGACGCAGTTGTAGAGATGCGTCGTCTCGATCGGTCCGCGTGGCGGGCCGTGCTGGATGACTATCTCGGCCGCCGCGGTTCCGAGACCGCGGCCCCTCGTGCCCCACGCGTCTTCGTCGTCGAGGCGCTGCTGCAGCCGCTCGCCGAGCAGCTCGCAGGCCAACGCCGTCCTCCGGCGGACCGGCTCACGCCGCCGCCGGCAACAGGCGAGAGCCGCTGTCCGTTCTGCGACGACCGGCCGCTCGTGGGCGTGCTCCGCGAAGAAGGGGAAGGCGCGAAGCGCAGCCTTGTCTGCGGGTTGTGCCTGACCGAGTGGCCCTACCTCCGGCTCGTCTGTCCCGCCTGCGGCGAGCGCCGGTTCGAGGCGCTGCCCGTCTTCACCTCCGAACAGGTCCCGGGCGCGCGGGTCGAGGCGTGCGACACGTGCCGCGGATACCTCAAGACGATCGACCTGACCCAAGACGGCCACGCGGTTCCGTGCGTGGACGATCTGGCGACCGTCTCGCTGGACCTCTGGGCACGGGACCAGGGGTACACCAGGGTGCGTTCGAATCTCCTGATGACATAGCCTGGATCATTCACGAACGCGTCGTTCACACTGCTGGGTTCTCCCTTCTCCGTTCGTGTTCCGGTTCGGGTCTGCCGTTCCTCGTTCCCCGTCGAGCCGGTTCGAGGGGTTCCGGCGAGGACGAGCCAGAGCCCTCCGACCAGTGAACCGCGAACCCGCGAACCGACCGTGAACACGAACCGAGCACCGAGAAGCGTGAACGACTGATTCATCAATAGTGCGGGCTAGTGCGCCTGGACGTTCGGGTCGCCCGTGGTGTCGAACGCCAGCGCCATCCCCCACGGCAGGTACGCCAGGCGATCGTGATCGACGAACGCGTACACGCCCTGCTCGGGGATGCGGAACTCGACCATCGCCCCGCCGCCGGCGGCCACGCCGTACGTCTGCACGTTGCGCACTTCCGACGCTCCGTCGTAGACGGTTTCCAGGATCGTACCGATCACGTGGATCGCCGCCACGCCCGGTCCAATGTTCACGACGTAGGCGCGCACGAGATCGCCCGGCTGCACCCGCAGCGGCGCGTGCTCGAGCCGCCCGTTGAACATCATCACGAACGGGTCGTTCCTCTGCGCCCGGGCCGGATCGGTGCCGGGAATCAGACCGGCCTTGTCCGGCGTTCCGTAGATGGCGCTCTGCACGACGACCAGCTCGCGCGCCGGCTTCAGCGTCCGCTCCCGGGGGTACACGATCATGGCGCCGTAGAGACCGCTCTTGATGTGCACGTCGGTGACCGGCCCCGACGCGCAGTGGTACATGTAGACGCCCGGAGTATCGACCGCCTTCTGGATCACCCGCGTGCCGCCGGGCGGAACCGCCGCGAAGCGCCGCATGTCGATCCGCAGCGCGTGGGAATCGAGGCCGTGCGAGGTGTTCGCGTGGTTGGCCACGTTGATCGTAACCTGGTCGCCCTCGCACACCTCCAGCGTCGGACCGGGAATCGTCCCGCTGTAGGTCCACGCATTGAAGCGCATCCCCATCCCGAGATCGAGCGTCACCTCCCGGGCTTCGAGAGAAAAGACCTTCTCGCGGGGGCCGGCGCAGGTGGCCGCCTGACCCGCCAGGCGGGGCAGGTCAGGCGCGTCGATCCGAGTGCTTGGACCCGTCGCGGCGGGCGGCGGCGGCGAAACGCTGGTCGGTCCCTCCGAACTGCACGCGGTCGCGTACACAGCGGCCGCGAGAGCGGCAGCGGCGACCGGAACGCGCATGGTCCACCTCACCCTTCTCAGTTGTACGACGCTTCGAGCTCCACCGCCTTGGGGAACAGCACGTTGTTCTCCAGATGAATGTGCCGGTGCAGGTCGCGGTCGAACTCGGCCATCTCCTCGAACGAGACGCGGTAGGTCGTGCACCCGTCGGGCGGAGGCGTGTAGCCGCCGGTGAGCGTCCGGAGCTGGTGCAACAGCCCGCCGGCGAATTCGTGCTCCCGCTCCATCATCCGGATGGGGTTCTGCACGGTGCCGAACGGGCACGCGACCGGACGGCCCTCGTCGGCGAGCTCCTGAATGTACGGGAACAGCACGTGCTCTTCCTTCCGCATGTGCTGCAGGAGCTCGTTGCCCAGCTCGTCGAAGACGGCGGCAATGCGCAGCAGCTCGGGATGCCGCGAGCCGTGGACCTCGACGAGCTTCCCGAGGTAGCCGACGATGCGCGGCAGCGACGACCGCACGTACGCGTGGTGCGTGAGCAGGATGTGATCGATCAGGCGATCGATCGGCAGCTCCGAGACGTGGTCCCCGGGCTCGGGCGCCGGGAGCGTCTCGATGGCGCGCTCCACCTCCGCCACCTCGACGCCGGCGCCCCGGCACGCGTCGGCCACCGACCGGCGGCCGCCGCAGCAGAAGTCAATCCCGAACTGTTCGAAGACCGCCGCGGCGCGCCAGTCCTCCGCGACGACCTCACCCACCGTCCGTGCGGCAAACGATTCGTTGGTGGCTGTATCGCTCATAGAAACCAGCCTACGCGCCCCGCATCGGCCGTCCTATGATGGCCGTCATATGCGCGACAATGGCAGCGTGGCCGATCCGCTGCACGACGCCCTGAAGCAGACGACAATCTTCCGCCGCCTGTCGGCCGAAGACCGGCAGCGGCTCGCCGCCGTGGCGACCGTGCACGACTTCGACAGGGGTGAGTACCTCTTCCGGGAAGGGGACGCTTCAGACACCCTGTATACCGTCGTTTCCGGTCGGGTAAAAGTGTTCAAGACGACCGCGCGCGGCACCGACCTCATTCTCGAGATCTTCGGCCCGGGCGACCCGGTCGGGGCGGTCGCCGTCTACGAGTCGCGCCCGTATCCGGCCAGCGCCGTCGCCATCGAGCCGGCGGCGTGCCTGCTGATTCCGCGCCAGACGTTCTTCGCGCTGCTCGAAACGTACCCCTCGATGGTGCGAGGGCTGCTGACCGGCCTCACGCACCGGCTGGTCGAGCTGACGACTCGACTCACCGAGCTCTCCACCGGCCGGGTGGAGGCGCGGCTCGCGCGCTTCTTCCTCAAGCTCGCCGACACCATGGGGCAACCCGGCGAGGCCGGCACCTTCGTCCCGCTGGCCCTGTCGCGCCAGGAGCTCGCCGACATGATCGGGACGTCCATCGAGACGGCCATCCGGGTGATGAGCCGCTGGGGCAAGGACGGCCTCGTCCGGACCGACAAGGAAGGCTTTCTGATCCAGGACCGCCCCACGCTCGAGTCCGTTGCCCTCTCGTGAGGGCGTATGATGGCCGTCATGGGAGGATCTGCTCCGGCGCGTCATGCTGTGGCCGTGGCCCAGGGGATTGCCGTCGACTTCAACCAGGCGCCGTTCCTCGTCATCTGGGAAGTGACGCGGGCGTGCGCGCTGGCGTGCATGCACTGCCGGGCCGACGCCATTCCGCACCGGCATCCCGATGAGCTGACGACCGAGCAGGGCTTCCGCCTGATCGACCAGGTGCGGGTGTTCGGCTCCCGGCCGCCGCTCCTCGTCCTGACGGGCGGCGATCCGATGCGCCGGCCGGATCTGGCCGAGCTGGTCCGGTACGGGACGGAGGCGGGGTTGACGGTCGCGCTGACGCCGAGCGGCACCGCCGCGGCGACGCCGGCGCGCCTCGCCGAGCTCAAAGCGGCGGGCCTCTCGCGCGTCGCCGTCAGCCTCGACGGCCCGACGCCGGAGACGCACGACGCCTTCCGTCGCGTGCGCGGCTCGTACGCGTGGACGATGCGGATCATCGACGCCACGATTGCGATGGGACTGCCGCTGCAGATCAATTCGACGATCGGCCGGATGACGCTGCCCTCCCTCGAACAGATGGCCCGGCGCGTGTCGGAACTGCCCGTGACGTTGTGGGCGCTGTTCTTCCTGATCCAGACCGGCCGGGGCGCGAGCCTCGAGCAGATCACGGCGGAGGAATGCGAACGCGTGCTGAACGACCTCTACGACCTGTCGCTCACCTCGCCGTTCGGCATCAAGACGACCGAGGCGCCGCACTATCAGCGCGTCGTCTGGCAGCGCACCCAGCAACGCCTGGCGCAGGGTCTGCCGTCGGTGAATGTCGAGCGCCGCCGCCAGCTCCGGGCGCCGCGCAGCGTGACCGACGGCAACGGCTTCGTGTTCGTCGATCACCTGGGCGCGATCTGCCCGAGCGGCTTTCTTCCCGTCCGCTGCGGCAATGTCAGGACCGACAGCCTGGTCGAGGTGTACCGCACCAGCCCGTTCTTCCAGACGCTGCGCAACCCCGACGCGCTCGAGGGAAAGTGCGGCCGGTGCGGCTTCCGCGCCATCTGCGGCGGCTCACGGTCGCGCGCCTTCGCGGCAACGGGCAACGCCCTCGCCTCCGACGCCTTGTGCGCCTACGATCCCGGAGAGGTCGCCGAACCGCTGGTGGCCGAGCTGTAGCCAGGCAGATGTCGGCAGGCACGGCCACTCCGATGGACAAGGTGCCACCCCGGGGCGTGCCCCTGCTGTACCTGGGCACGGCGCACGCCGCGCTCGGGCTCGCCTTCCTCCTGGCCGCCTGGTGGCCGCGCGCGGTGGCGGGCTTCTTCTACCACGCGTGGATGGTGGCGCTCGTGCACCTCGTCACGCTCGGCTGGATCACTTTCTCCATCTTCGGCGCCTTCTACATCGTCGGCCCGCTGGCGCTCCGAACCGACATGCGGGCCCGCCGCATGGATGTGGTGGCCTGGGTGCTGGGGCTCGGCGGCCTGGCCGGAATGGTGGGGCACTTCTGGATCGAGGAGTACTCGGGAATGGCGTGGTCGGCGACGCCCGTCGCCTGCGCCGTCCTGTTCATGACGACGCGCATCGCCGCCGCCATCTGGCGCGCCCCGATCGCCGCCGCCGTTCGGCTGCACGTCGTGCTCGCCTGCGTCAACGTCTGGCTGGCGGCGGGGATGGGCATCCTGATTGCCATCGACAGGGCCACGCCGGTGCTGCCCGGGTTCGTGCTGTCGAACGTGTTCGCCCACGCCCACCTGGCGGCGGTCGGATGGGCGGTCATGATGGTCGTCGGCATCGGCTACCGGCTGCTGCCGATGGTGTTGCCGTCGAAGATGCCGGCCGGCCGCTCGATGTACGCGAGCGCGATCCTGCTCGAAGCCGGCGTGCTCGGACTGTTCGTCACCCTCCTGGCGCACAGCGCGTGGTCGGTCCTCTTCGGCATCCTCATCGCCGCCGGACTCGGGGTGTTTGGCGCCCATGTCGTCTGGATGCTGCGGCATCCTGCGCCGAAACCGTCCGGCGCGCCGCCCTTCGAGTTCGCCGTGGCGCATGCCGCATGCGCCGGCGCATCGCTCGTGGCGGCGCTCGTCCTCGGCCTGGCGCTGGTCGTCGTCCCCACGTCGGAGGAATCGCTGCACGCGGCTGCGGCGTACGGCGTCCTCGGACTCGTCGGGTTCCTGGCGCAGATGGTGGTCGCGATGGAAGCCCGGCTGCTGCCGATGGTGACGTGGTGCTGGGCGTTCGCGAGCAACGGCTACCAGGTTCCGCCCCCGCCGCCGCACGCGATGCGCGACCGCCGCCTGCAGGCGCTCGTGCTGGCGGGATGGGTGGTCGGCGTGCCGGCGCTGGCGGCCGGAATGGCGCTCGAATCGGCGCCGCTCGTGGGCGTCGGGGCCTGGACGCTCCTCTCCGCCGTGGGCATCGCCGCGATCGACCACGGATGGGTGCTCGCGCATGCGCGCCGCGCCGCCGCCGCCCGGTCGACGGAAGCGGCGTGACGGCCACCCGACCGCCATGCCGGAGATGAAATGTTCCTGAAGGTCGGTCAACCTGCGGACCACGGCTTCGATGAGCCGCTCGGGCTGCTGAGCGACTGCCACCGGCGCATCCAGCGCTTCCTGCAGATGCTGGCCGCGATCGCCCGGGATGCTGCGGGCGGGCCGCCGAGCGACGTGCAGCGATCGCAGCTCGAGGCGGCCCTCACCTATTTCGCAACGGCCGCCCCCAAGCACAAGGCCGACGAGGAAGAGAGCGTGTTTCCGCGGCTCAGGAGGTCGCGCGAACCGGAGGCGGCGCGGGTACAGGAGCTGCTGGCGCGCCTCGAGAACGACCACGGCGCCGCCGAGGAGCACCACCGCGCGGTGGACGTCCTGGTCCGACGGTGGCTCGGGGACGAACGGCTGGACCCTGAAGACGTCTCGCAGCTCGCCACCCGTCTCGCGGCGCTCGACGCCATCTACCGCCCGCATATCGCCGTCGAGGACAACGAGCTGTTCCCCGCGGCGGCTCGCCTGCTGTCCGCGCACGAGCTGCAGGAGATCGGCCGTGAGATGGCCGCCCGGCGCGGGCTGCCTGGCGGCAGCGCCAGGGCGTAGCATGAGGTGGACAGCGGCCCCAACGCGCTGAATGTCCGCGTGGGAGTGCAGGTCGATTGAGGCGGCGTCGCAGGACAGAGAAGGCTGCGACCGTGGTCCCAGCCGGCGATGCTCCCAAACGATCAGTGAATAGTTGGCGGGGTCGACGGGACTCGAACCCGCGGCCTCCGGCGTGACAGGCCGGCGTTCTAACCAACTGAACTACGACCCCGATGAACCAGGCCCCGAGAAAGTAGAGAAGTAGAGGAAGTGGAAAAGTGGAAAAGTGGAAGAAGTTAGAGAAGTTAGAGAAGTTAGAGAAGTGGAACAGTGGAGAAGTTGGCAGCGAGGAACTCCGACGCCGACTCTTCCACTGTTCCACTTCCCTATTCCTCCACTTTCCTACTTCCACTTTTCTATTTCTTCCACTTTTTCTACTTCCTCTACTTCTTCTACTTCTCTTCCGTCGGTGGTGGGCGGTGCAGGGTTCGAACCTGCGACAGCCGGCGTGTAAAGCCGGTGCTCTACCACTGAGCTAACCGCCCGCCTTCGCGCTCGCCTCCATTATGGCGCGCGCGACGGCGAGCCAAAACAACCCATTATAGCTCACGAACCCGCCGCGGCCTTGAGCGCCAGCAGCGCGAAGCCGCCGAGCAGCCCGGCGATCGCCCGATGCTCGCGGTTCCGCAGCGCCCGCGCCAGGCTGAAGCGGCGCGCCATCGGCGCGGCGCGCGAGGCGCGATAGTCGTCGTAGGCCTGGCCGAACGCCGCACGCAGCCGCGCCTCCTCGGTGCGAACCGCCGCGGCAATCGTCAGCCCCATATAGACGGCGATCGCGATCGCCACCGGCAGACTCTGCGCGGCCAGCGCCACGCCGCCGGCAATGACGATTGACCCGACGTACAGCGGGTGGCGCACGAACCGGTACGGTCCCGACCGCGTCACCTCCCGTCCCTTCTCGAGATGCCCCGCCGCCCAGAGCCGAATGCACTCGCCGGCCAGTGCGAGGAGGAAGCCGGCGCCCCACGTGCGCCAGGTCGGCTGGGCGAGCGCCAGCGACAGCGCCGCGGCGAGGAATCCGAGCGTCACGCGCCGCCGCGCGAGCGCCTCGGCTGGGCGAGCCCGGAGCCGGGCAAGCCCCGCGGCGAAACGCCCCTCACCCATGGGCGCCGAGACTGCGGCCAACGGCGTCGACCACCTCCGGAACCGCGATGTCGGTGATGCACGGCGCGCGCTGGCGGCAGCGCCGCTCGTAGAAGCAGCAACACCGGTCGGTGCGCGAGATGACGAGGTCGCCGGGCGACCAGGGGCCGTTGCGTTCGGCGAAGGTCGGGCCGAACAGCGCCACGACCGGCGTGCCGACGGCGCCCGCGACGTGCAACGGACCGGTGTCCCCCGACACCATCACCCGGGCGTCCCGCGCGATGGCCACTAGGTCGGCGATCCGAGTCTCGGGCGCGAGCGTCGCCGCGCCGCCGGACGCGGCCACGACCGTCTCGGCGAGCGCCTGTTCACCCGGACCCCAGAGCACGAGCGAGCGTAATCCGAACTCCGCGCCGACGGCCGCCGCGACGGCGCCGAAGCGGTCCGGCGGCCACCGCTTGTTCGGCCAGGCGGCGCCGGGATTGATGACGGCGTACTCACGTGAGCCCAGGCGCTCGACGGCGGCAGCGGCTGCAGCCGACCGCGGCACCGCAACCGGAAAACGAACGGACAGGTCGTCCACGCCGACCGCCCGCAGCAGCCCCAGGCCGCGATGGATGACATGTCTGTCGGCGCCGGGATCGGGCGTCTCCGAGTAGAGGAAGCGGGCCATCGGCTCGCGAAGATGCCGTCGCGGGAAGCCGATCGTCCGGCCTGCGCCGACCAGGCGCGAGAGAACGGCGGACTTGAGCAGCCCCTGGAGGTCGAGCACGACGTCGTACCGCGCGCGCCGCAGCGTCCCGAGCGTGCGCCACGCCGCCGCGCTTGCGCATCTCAGGTCGCGGGGATCGAACGGAATCCGCCGATCGAGGCCCTCGACCAGGTCGAGCAGCTCCGTGTAGCGCGGATCGACGAGCCAGTCGATCTGCGCCCGCCGATAGCGCCGCCGCAGCGCCGCCGCGGCGGGAATGCCGTGCACGACGTCGCCGAGCGAGCCGAGGCGGACGATGAGGAACTTATCCACGAATGCGGGTCAACAGGTCGCGCGTCGAGTGGTCCTTCGGATCGCCGACAATGGCGATCCGCCCTCCGTAGGCGCCGACGACGTCGCGCTCGGGGACGGTCTCGGGCGTGTAGTCGGGGCCCTTGCAGTGGACGTCGGGCCTGATCGAGTCGAGCAGCGGACCGACCGTCGGCTCCTCGAAGATCATCACGTAATCGACCGCGCGCAGCGCCGCCACCAGCTCGGCGCGATCGTGGGCTCCCAGGATCGGCCGCCCTTCCCCTTTCAGCCTCCGCACCGACTCGTCGTCGTTGACGGCGACAATCAGGCGGTCGCCTTCCGCGGCCGCGCCTTCGAGATAGCGGACGTGGCCGACGTGCAGCAGGTCGAAGCAGCCGTTGGCCAACGCGATCGTGCGGCCGGCGGCGCGGTCGGCGGCGACGCGCCGCAGCAGCTCGTCGCGGCCGAGGATCTCACCCATGGGCCCGAATCGCGGCGCGCAGCTCGTCGCCGCTCACCGTCGCGGTGCCGCGCTTCATGACCACGAGGCCGCCCGCATAGTTCGCCAGACGCGCCGCCGCTTCGAAGCTGCCGCCGGCGGCGAGCGCCAGGGCGACGGTGGACACGACCGTGTCGCCGGCGCCGGTCACGTCGACGATGGATTCGGTGCCGAAAATCGGGATGTGCACGGTGGGCGCCGTGGGCAGGAACAGCGACATCCCGTGGCTTCCGCGCGTGACGAGCACCGCCTGCATGCGGGTCCGCTCGAGGATCTCGCGCCCGGCGCGCTCGAGCAGCCGCAGGTTGTCGCCGATTCGCAGGCCGAGCGCCTGCTCCACTTCCGACTGGTTCGGCGTGCTGATCGCCAGGCCGGTGTAGTCGAGCAGTCGGTGGCGCGTGTCCACCAGAATCGGGACGGGGCGGCCGGCACGGCGCAGATGGACCGTCAGCGCGCGGACGAGGCGCGGGGTCGCCAGTCCCGAGCCGTAGTCGGACACGAGCACGGCGTCGGCGCGCCGCACGGCCGCGAGGGCGGCGCGCTCGACCGCCTTGCGCGTCTTCGGATCGATGCCGCGCGCCACCGCGCGGTCGATCCGGACGACCTGCTGCTTGGCCGAGTGGACGCCGCCGGCGAGAATGCGCGTCTTGATCGGCGTCGGCGCGCCGGTGCGCACCATGTGCCGCGAATCGACGCGCCGGTGGAGCGCCGCCACCACGCGCCGGCCGGGCTCGTCGCCTCCGACGACCGAGACGAGCGTAGCGGCGCCGCCGAGCGCCGCCACGTTGTTGGCCGCGTTGCCCGCTCCGCCCGGCACGATCTCGGTCGAGTCGTATTCGAGGATGAGCACCGGCGCCTCGCGCGAGACGCGCGCCACCCGGCCGTAGACGAACTCGTCGGCGACGAGATCGCCGAGGACCACCACCCGTCTGCCGCCGAACGCGTCGGTCAGCGGCAGGAGCTGCGCAGAATCCACCCCACGGCCTCCATCAGGTTGTTGAGGATAGCATCGGCGCTCGCGCCGGCCGGCGTGTGCTCCACCTCGTGGCCGCCGTGCCCCGTGCGCACCAGCACGGCGCGCGTCCCCGCCGCCCTGCCGCAGGCGACGTCGAGCCAGCGGTCGCCGACCATCACCGACCGGGCGGGGTCGATCTGCAGGTCGCGGCAGGCGCGCTCGATCAGGCCGGGCTTCGGCTTCCGGCACGAACATACCTCCCGGTACGCCTCGAGCTCCGCGTCCGGGTGATGGGGGCAGAAGTAGTACGCGTCCATCCGGGCGCGTCCGGCGGCCAGGCGCGCGTCGATCGCGTCGTGCACGCGCCGGAGGAACGGCTCGTCGATGATGCCACGGCCGATGGCCGACTGGTTGGTGACGATGACGGTGGCAACGCCGGCGCGGTTGAGCAGCCGAATGGCGTCGACCGTCCACGGATAGAGCTCCAGGAGGTCGAGCCGGTCGAGGTAACCGCGCTCCTCGATGAGCGTGCCGTCGCGATCGAGAAAAACCGCCGGGCGCATCATGGGGTCAGTCACCAGGGTCTGACCCGGGGTCTGACCCCGTGACCGCGGCGTAGACGCGCTCCGGCGTGATGCCCTTCATGCAGCGGTGGTCGATCGGGCACGTGCGCAGCATGCACGGCCGGCACCAGACGTCACGGGTCAGCACGGCGGCGCGGCGTCCTTCGCGCGTGAGCGGCGCCGTCTCGTACTCGTTGCTCGGGCCGAACAGCGCCACGAGCGGCGCACCCACCGCCGCCGCAACGTGCATCGCTCCGGAGTCGTTCGACACGCACGAAGTGGCCAGCGCCAGCACGCCCGCGAGCATCTCGAGCGTCGTCTGGCCGGCGGCGTCGATGACGTGCGGTTCGGCCTCGGCGCCGACGGCGGCCCGGACTTCTGTCGTGGTGGAGCTATCGGCGGCGCTCCCGACGAGCACACAGGTCGCGCGGCGCTCGCGGACGAGGTTCCTGACCACCTGCGCCATGGACTCGGGAATCCAGCGCTTGGCGCTGCCGTAGGCCGCCCCGGGGGCGCACACGACAAGCGGACGCGCGGTGTCCCAGCCCCGCTCCACCAGGAACCGGGCCGCAGCGCTGGTGACAGTCTCGGGTACCGTCAGCACCGGCTCGAGCGGACCGCTGTCGATCCCAAGTTCGCGAGTCAGGTACTGGTAGTAGGCGCCCTGGTGCATGCTGCCGGCGGGCCGAGACACGGCGCGCGACAGCAGCCGTCCGCGCAGATCGGAGCGGTACCCCCACCGTTCCGGCACGCCCGCCTGCGTGACGAGCCATGCCGACGCAAGAGAGTTCGGCAGCAGGATCGCCAGATCGGCGCCGAGCGCCCGCAGCCGCGCCACGTCGTCCCGGAACAAGCCGCGTGACCGGCAGCGACCGTTCCACTCGAGCGTGACGACCCGGTCGATCGCCGGGACGAGCTGGAAGAGATCCACGACGCCCCGCCGCGCGGCGACGGCGAGCTCAGCGGCGGGAAACCGCCGGCGGAGGTCGGCAATCGCCGGCAGCGCCATGACGAGGTCGCCGAGCCAGTTGGGCGCGAGGACGAGCACGCGCGCCGGGTCAGACATCCGCACTTTCCCGCGATCCGGGATCGGGGATCCGGGATCCGACCGCCTGCGCGTCCTGGTCGCGCCACCGGCGATGCATCCACATCCAGAGCTCCGGATCGCGGCGGACGTACATCTCGAGGACGTCCGTACAGCGCTGCGTGAACTCGCGCACCGCGTCGTGCGTGTCCGAGAGCGGCGGCTCGACCGGATGCTCGTAGATCAGTCGATAGCGGCCGCCCGCAAGCGGCAGCGCGAAGACCGGAATGACCGGCGCGCCGGTGCGGAGCGCCAGCGCCGCGAGTGCGGAGGTGGTGGCGGCACGGCGCTGGAAGAAGCCGACGTACACCGCGTCGGCCTCGTACAGGTGCTGGTCGATGAGGATGGCGACGCCGCGGCCCGCGGCCAGGTCGCGGAGGATCCGCCGGACCGCTCCGCGCCGGGGAATCACCGTATTGCCCGTGCAGGTCCGGATCTGCTCGAGCATCGCGTCGAGCTGCCGGTTGTCGAGCGGCCGCGCGAGCATCGAGATCGGCTCGACCCGGAGCGCGAACGTCAGCGCGTGGATCTCCCAGTAGCCGAAGTGTCCAGTGAAGAACAGGACGCCCCGGCCCTCGGCGAGCGCCTGACGGGCGCGCTCCTCGCCTTCGGTCTCGACGGCGGCGAGCATGCGCTCGCGCGACCAGGTGCCGAACTTGATCAGCTCGAAGAGCAGCCCGCCGAAATGGCTGAACACGGCTCTGGCGAGCTGCCGCCGCTCGTGCGCGGGGCGTCCAGGAAAGGCGTTGGCCAGGTTCTCGAGCGCCGTGCGCCGCCGCGCGCCGTCGAGGAGGTACGCCAGCCGGCCGATCCCGTGCCCGAGCCGGCGCACCGCCGGCATCGGCAGCAGCCGGACCAGCGCGCGGACGATCCGGACGAGCAGCGTCTCGAGGCGATGGCGGACCTTCACGCCGCCGCCTCGATCCGGCGGCGCCGCGCCGCCGCCAGCCGGCCCGCCAGCCACGACGCGAAGCGTTCGCCCGGCTCGACGACCAGCTCGAGCGGGAGGACCGCCCAGAGCGGCGCTGCCTCGTGCCTCACCTGCGCCTCGGTGAGCCGCACGGCGTCCTTTTCCGTAGTGATGACGAGGGTGGTGCCGGCCTCGAAAGCGGCGCGCTCGACCGCTGCGATGTCGCGATCGGTGAACCAGTGGTGATCCCGGAAGACCAGCTCGCGAGCCACCTCCCAGCCCTGCGCCCGCAGGGCGGCAAAGAACCGCGCCGGCCGCGCAATGCCGGCCACCGCCACGACGGGGCGCGATCCGGGAGCGATCTCGGTCCCGTCGGGCGCGGCCAGCAGCCGCGGGGCGTGCGCGTGCGCCTGCACGCGGAACGCCGTCTCGACGCCGATCCGCTGTTGCACCGCTTCCACGTCGCCTTCGGCGCCCGGGACGAGCAGCGCGTCGGCGACGCGCGCCGCGGCCAGCGGCTCCCGCAGTCGTCCTGCCGGCAGCAGAGGCTCGTCCAGATCGGCTCTCGAGACGACCAGCAGATCGATATCCCGCGCGAGCTGCAGGTGCTGGAACCCGTCATCCAGGAGATGGACGGTGCAGGCGAACTGCTGCTCCGCGAGCCGCCCCGCCAGATGCCGATCGGGCGCCACGAAGACGGGAACGCCGGGAAGCGCGCAGGCGAGCATGTACGGCTCGTCGCCCGACTTCGCCGGCCCCGCGAGCAGCCGCTCGCCGTCGCTCACCACGACGACCCCGGCGGGGCGCTCGCGGCGGCCGTAGCCGCGGCTCAGGATCGCCGGGCGCTCGCCTGCCGCCCGGAGCAGCCGGGCGAGCGTGGCCACGAGCGGCGTCTTGCCGCTGCCGCCGGCGACGAGGTTGCCGACGCTCACGACCGGCCGGTCGAGGCGGCGGACGCGATCCGGGCGCCGTCCGTACCACGCACGCCGGAAGGCGGCCGCACGCCCGTACAACCCGGCGAGCACGTTCAATGGACCACGCGGAAGGGACGGACCACGGCGCCGTGTTCGCGGTCCTCCGGCGGCACGAGCGCCGCGACGGCCGCCATCGTCCTGTCCTTCGCGCCTCGATTGGCTTCGACGAGCGCCCGCGCGCCGGCGCCGAGGCGCGCCCGGCGCACCGGGTCGCCCATCAGGCCGACGACGACCTCGTCCAGCTCGCGCGCCGACCGCACCTGAACGGCGGCGCCGTTGGCGAGGAACGCTTCGGCGATCTCGGCGAAATTCTCCATGTGCGGTCCGAAGACGATCGGCTTGCCGAACACGGCCGGCTCGAGGATGTTGTGGCCCCCCGCGGGCACGAGGCTCCCGCCGACGAAGACGACCGTCGCAATCTGGTAGAGCTCGGCCAGCTCGCCGATCGTGTCGAGCACCACCGCGTCGGCGCGCGGCTCGGCATCGATCGGCAGCTCCGTCCGCCGGATGGTCGAGAGCCCTTCCTGCCGGCACAGGCGCTCGACTTCCGTGAAGCGCTCCGGCTGGCGCGCCGCGATGACGAGCAGCGGGTTGCCGCCCCGGGTGCGCAGCAGGTTGAAGGCGCGCACCACCGCGGTCTCCTCGCCCTTGAACGTGCTGCCGGCCACGAGGACGGGCCGGTTGGGAGAGACCCGGAAGAAGCGCAGCACGCGCTGGCGGCCGCGGCCGGGCGGCGGCGCCACGTCCAACGCGTCGAACTTCAAGCTGCCGGTGACCGTGATGCGCCCGGGGTCCGCTCCGAGCTCCGCGAGCCGCCGGGCCGCTTCCTCGCCCTGGACGCAGAACCGGTCGATGTCGTCGAGCACGCGGCGGAAGAACGGCCGGATCAGCCGATAGCGCGGAAACGACCGGTACGAGATGCGGCCGTTGACGAGCACCGTCGTAACGCCCCGGCGGCGGCACTCGCGCAGCAGGTTCGGCCAGATCTCGGTCTCGATCATCACGAAGAGCCGCGGCCTGACCCGGTTCAGCGTGCGCCGCACGCTGAACGCCCAGTCGAACGGCAGGTAGAACACGCCGTCGACGTCGCCGACGTTCCGCCGCGCGAGCTGCTGTCCCGTCAGGGTCGTGGTGGAGAGGAACAGACGCAGCCGCGGATACCGGCTCCGCAGGTCGGCCACGAGCGATCGGGCGGCGAGCACCTCGCCCACCGAGACCGCGTGCACCCAGATCGACTCGTCCCCGTCGAGATTGAGCGAGACCGGCAGGGAGCCGAGGCGCTGACGGAGGCTGCCGATGTACTTGTTGTGGCGCAGCGCCTGATAGAGGAAATAGGGCGACAGCGCGACCAGCGCCACGAGCGTGATCAGGCTGTACAGGAGGTACACGCCCAAGTATACAGCCCGGCCGCGCGCCGCTACCCGGAGGCGGCATTGACCCTCTTCGACGCGCGTCGGTACAATTCCAGGTTGGTCATTCGGGTTGCCGGACGTCAGGAGGAGTGGATGGCGGTGCGGGTCGGGATCAACGGGTTCGGGCGGATCGGCCGCAACATCATGCGCGCCGCGATGGGCACGGGCGCGATCGACTTCGTCGCGGTCAACGATCTGACGAACGCCAGAACGCTCGCGCACCTGCTCAAGTACGACTCGGTGCTCGGCAACCTCGCCGCCGACGTGCGGGCGACCGCCGACGGCATCGCGGTCGACGGCGAGGAGTTCAAGGTGCTCTCGGTGAAGGACCCCGCGCAGCTTCCCTGGAAGGACCTCGGCGTCGACCTCGTCTTCGAGTCGACGGGGCTGTTCACCGGACGCGACGCCGCCGCCAAGCATCTGCAGGCCGGGGCGAAGAAGGTCATCATCACGGCGCCCGCCAAGGGCCCGGACGTGACGATCGTGCTCGGCGTGAACGAGCAGACCTACGACCCGGCGAGCCACCACATCATTTCGAACGCCTCGTGCACGACCAACTGCCTGGCGCCGGTCGTCAAGGTCCTTCACGAGTGCTTCGGGCTGCGCAAGGGGTGGATGACGACGGTGCATTCCTACACCAACGATCAGCAGTTGCTCGACCTGCCGCACAAGGACCTGCGGCGCGCCCGGGCGGCGGCGCTCTCGATCATCCCGACGACCACCGGGGCGGCGACCGCCGTGGGCGAGGTGCTCCCGGAGCTGAAAGGGCGGCTCGACGGCTTCGCCATGCGCGTCCCGACGCCGAACGTCTCGGTCGTCGACCTCAACGCGATCGTCGACCGGAAGACGACGGCGCAGGAGGTCAACGCGGCGCTCAGGGACGCCGCCAGCGGCAGGCTGAAGGGGATCCTCGCCTTCTCCGAGGACGAGCTCGTGTCGATCGACTTCCGCGGCAACCCCCACTCCTCGATCGTCGACGCGCCGTACACCAAGGTGATGGACGGCGATTTCGTGAAGATCGTCTCGTGGTACGACAACGAGTGGGGGTACTCGAACCGGTGCGTGGACCTGCTGCTCCGGGTGGTCGCGCGCGGCCTGTGAGGACGCGCACGATTCGCGATCTGGCGCTCGAAGGCCGCCGCGTCTTCCTGCGCGTCGACTTCAACGTGCCGATCAGAAACGGCGTCATCGGCGACGACACGCGGATCCGCGAGTCGCTCCCCACGATCCGCCACGCCCTCGACGCCGGCGCGCGGACGCTCGTTCTCGCCTCGCATCTGGGCCGGCCCAAGGGGAAGCCGAATCCGGACATGAGCCTCAGGCCGGTGGCGGCGCGGCTCGGTGCACTCGTCGGCGCCGCGGTGGCGTTCGCGCCCGACTGCGTCGGTCCCGAGGCCGCGCGCCTGGTCGGCGAGGCGCCGCCCGGCGGGATCGTCCTGCTCGAGAACCTGCGGTTCCATCCCGAGGAAGAGAAGAACGACCCGGCGTTCGCCCGGGCGCTGGCGTCGCTGGCCGACGCGTACGTGAACGACGCCTTCGGCGCCGCGCATCGCGCGCATGCGTCGGTCGACGCCATCGTGCGCGCGCTCCCGGAAGCCGGCGCCGGCCTGCTGATGGAGAAAGAGCTCCACTACCTCGGCGAGGCGCTCGGCAGTCCCGCCCGGCCGTTCGTGGCCGTGCTGGGCGGCGCGAAGGTCTCGGACAAGATCGAGGTGATCGAGAACCTCATGGCGCGGGTCGACCGGCTGCTCATCGGCGGCGCCATGGCGTACACGTTCCTGAAGACGATGGGGACGCCGGTCGGAGGGTCGCTCGTCGAGGACGACAAGCGCGAGGCCGCCGCGGGGATCCTGACGCGCGCCCGGGAACGGGGGCTTCCACTGCTGCTGCCGATCGACCATGTGGTGGCGGACAGGCTCGAGGCCGGCCTGCCCGCCGACACGCTCGACGTGGACGACCCGGCCATCGGCGATCGGATGGGGCTCGACATCGGCCCGCGGACGCGGGCGGCCTACGCCGACGCGCTGCGCGACGCCCGGACCGTCGTCTGGAACGGGCCGATGGGGGTGTTCGAGATCGACGCGTTCGCGGCGGGCACCATCGCGGTGGCGCGCGCGGTGGCCTCCGTCCGCGGGACGACGATCGTCGGCGGCGGTGATTCGATTGCGGCCATCAGGAAGGCGGGCGTGGCCGACCGGGTCACGCACCTGTCAACCGGCGGCGGCGCCTCGCTCGAGTTCCTCGGCGGCCGCACGCTGCCCGGGGTGGCGGCGTTGCCACATGCGTGACGCGCGCACACCGTTCGTCGCGGGCAACTGGAAGATGTACAAGACGGTCGCGGAGACCGTGAAGTACGTCAAGGAGTTCCGCGCCCTCGTCAAGGACATCGACGGCGTCGAGATCGTCGTCGCGCCGCCGTTCACCGCGCTCCACGCGGCGGCGGAAGCGGCGCGCAACAGCAACGTGGGGATTGCCGCGCAGGATCTCTACTGGGATCGGGAGGGGCCGTTCACCGGCGAGGTGAGCGGCGCGATGATCCGAGAGGCGGGCGCCGAGTACGTGATCATCGGGCACTCGGAGCGGCGTACGCTGTTCGGGGACACCGACGCGACCGTCAACCGACGGGTCGCCGCGGCGTTCGCCGCCGGGCTCTGCCCCATCGCGTGCGTCGGCGAGACGCTGGATCAGCGCGAACGGCAGGAGACCTTCGACGTGCTCGACCGGCAGATCCGCCAGGGGCTGGACGGCCTCACCTCCGACCAACTGGCCCAGCTCGTCGTCGCCTACGAGCCGGTCTGGGCGATCGGCACCGGCCGGAACGCGACGCCCGAGCAGGCGGAGGAGGCGCACGGCCACATCCGCAAGCGCCTGCGCCAGTGGTTCGGGCCCGACGCCGCCGCGCTGTGCCACGTGATCTACGGCGGCAGCGTGAAGCCCGACAATAGCGCCAGCCTCCTGTCGCAGCCCAATGTGGACGGCGCGCTCGTCGGCGGCGCCAGCCTCGACGTGCGGAGCTTCCTCGAGATCGTGACGAAGGGGCGGGACGCCGCCCGGCGCCGCTGAGCGCGTGTGGCGCGGCGCGCCGGCCCGTCTAGTTCGTCCTCCCGGCCGCCTGGAACATCGCCATGAATTCGTCGTTGGTGCCGACGCGGCCGTGCGCGGGCGCGTGCTGCGTGACGTCGAGCTTCAGCTTCCGCATGTTCTGCTGCAGCGTCCGCATGCTGGCGGAGGGGGGCGCCGGCGCGGCGCCCGGCGCGGGCGGCGAATAGAGGTCCGCGTTGAAGAGAATCTTCTCCTTCGACAGGTAGGCCACCAACATGTCGAGGCTGTGGTTGCCCTGGGCGTAGGACCGGTCGCCCAGCTCGTAGGCCATGTCCTCGATCTTGATGATCTCGAGGATCCGCTCGCCGTCGGTGACCACGTATTTCGCCGTGCTGCGCGGCTCGCCGGCCAGCGTCTCGATCGGCGGCGGCCGCCGGCTGATCCAGTACATCGGGTTGAACAGCGACATCCGGTCCTCCTGCAGCGTCCGCGGCGAGGGATGGAACAGGATGTCGAGGTAGTACTGCTTGTTCGACTCGTGCGTGACGATCGTGGTGCCCTGCGAGAGGTAGGTGCGGAGCCCGCCGGCGTGGTCGAAGTGGTGGTGGGTGTTGATGACGTACTGCACCGGCTTACCCGGCACGAGCCTGGCGGCTTCGGCGATGACGGCCAGCGACCGCGCCTCGTTGTTCGGCGCGTCAACCACCGCTACGTAGTCCTTGAAGGCCACGAGCAGGCTGTTGTGGGTGCCGCCCCCCAGGAGCCAGACGCCGTCGGCCAGCCGCTGGCTCTCCACCCTCGGCGGCGGCGTCACCGCCGTCCGCACCACGTCGGGCACCGGCATGGTCGCCACCGGCGCGTTCGGCTTCACGCTCGTCACGCGGTACTCGTAGTAGTTGTGCGCCACGTTCAGCCTCGGGTCCCCCTGGTGTGTGTGGAGCAGCATGGGGAACTTCACCCCGCCGAAATCCTTGTACTCCGTGTAGCGCATCTCGTAATCCATGTCCCCATAGACCGGATTGGGAAACCAGGTGCCGACCAGCTCCACGAGATTCTGGTCGTTGATCGTCCCGTTGATCCGGTACTTGCCCAGGAACGTGAAGGAGACGATCGTCACGGTCCGCCCGAACTGGGAGAGCCCGAAGTCGGAGGCCCCGATGAGCTGCATCCGGATCGCCTTCGCGTCGGAGGCCGCCAGCGCGGCCTTCAGGAACCCGTGCGGCGTGATTGCGAGCTCCAACTGCCGGAGCTCGCCCCAGGGTGCGCCGTCGAGATACGGGCGCGTGAGCGGGACCGGGGTGCTGTCGCGCATGTCCCAGGCGTACGCCCCGCTCACGATGGCGGTGACGCGCTGCTCGGGCATCGGCACGCGGCCGAACCTCGGGAAGTTGCCTTGCCGCCGCGTGTAGTCTTCGCGGGACCACTTCGCGTCGAAATCGATGGCCCGGGTGTAGTCGGCCACCTCGAATTGCGGCCAGTTCCCGTCCACGGAGTACTGCTGGCCAATCAGCGACGAGGAGCCGGCCGCGGCGTACACGATGGTCTTGAGCGTGTCGCCCCCCATGGCCTTGAGCGAAACCTGCAGGGCCGCCCGGGCATCGACCTCCTGCGCCGAAGCGCGTCCAGCCACGAGTCCGATGACGGCCACAAGCGCCACGACCACCCTGTTCACCATACGTTTCTCCTTGATCCCCTGCCGCGCGCCCTTCCGCGCCCGGGAAGACCGGTAGAGTCTGTCACGAGCCGGAGTTGGCGCGAAATCCCCCAATTGCATCACGACCCGCCGCCGAGGCGGCCGAGTGCAGGCCCGAACGCTTCGGCCGGAGGAGCCCGGCCTGTATAATAGGGTTTTCGCCAACAGGTCGAACCAGATGCTGTATTACCTCGGCGCGGTGCTCTACGTCCTGATCTGTTTCGTGCTGATGCTCGTCATCCTGCTCCAGCAGGGGAAGGGGGGCGACATCGCGAGCGCGTTTGGCGGCGGCGGCGGCAGCCAGGCGGCGTTCGGCGCCAGGAGCGGCGCCACGGTGCTGACACGCGCGACGACCGTGCTGGCGGCGCTCTTCGTCGTCGGCGCGCTGCTGCTGAACATCCTGGCGCAGCGCGGGCCGGCATCGGTCGTCGGCGGCCGTGCGACGCCGGCGGCGCCGGCGGGAAGCGTGCCGACGCTGCCGACGACGCCAGCGCAGTCGGCGCCCGCGGTACCAGCCGCGCCCGCGCCGGCGGCGTCAACGGCGCCAGCGGCGCCCGTTCCAGCAGCGCCGACGGCGCCAGCGACACCGGCGCCAGCGACACCGGCGCCGGCGCAATCGCAGCCGCCGGGACAGTAGCGGCGGCCGCACGTCTCGCCCACCCGGAACGCTCCGTCCTCCCGGTATCCCGCGTCCGATCGACGGCTGCGCGTAGTAATATCGTCGTATTACCATGCCAACGATTACGGTGAAGCTCGACAAGGAACGCGCCGCCCGTCTCGCGCGTTGGGCGCGGCGACGCAAGGTTCCGAAATCCGAGGTCATCCGCGCCCTGATCGACCGGGCGGGGCCAATCGGGACGGGAGACGATCTGATCGAATGGGTCGACGCGTCGGTCGGAAAGGGGCTGGGCCTGGCCCAAAGAAGACGGTGAGCCGCCCGGTCCTGTTGGATACGTCGTTTCTTGTCGCGCTCGAGCGAGAGACGGCCAGCGGCGACAAAGGTCCTGCGCGGCGGTTCTTACCTTCATTGCGCGGTCGGCAGCTCGTGGTTTCGATTGTGACAGTGGAGGAGTTGCTGGAGAGAGCAGTCGACGAGCCGACGGCCATGTCGGCGCTGCAGCGATTTTCCATTCAGGGGTTGCATCTCGCGCAGGCCCGGCGGTGTGCGCTGCTGCAGCGGCGATCCGGGCGCCGGATGGGCGAGAATGACGCCTGGCTGGTTGCGACGGCGGAGTCCATCAACGCCGACATCGTGGGAGCCGATCGCGCGGCGTTTGAGCGACTCGGTGCTCGTTACCTGCGCTTTCATTGAGCGTCCAGAATGATCAGGACGCCTCTCTTTCCCCCCCCCACCATGGCTATGCACAACCAGGTTCATCCCGGCGACTTCATCAGGACCGAGATCATCGAGGCGCACGGGCTGTCGGTGACGGCTGCCGCCAAGGTGCTCGGCGTGTCGCGCCCGGCGCTGTCGAATCTCCTGAGATGCCTCAGCAAGGCTTGACAACGGCCGCGGTGGACCGAAGCAACCAGCCAAGGGGCTCCGCCCCTTGCGAGGATTTCCCCACCTACGTCACGATGTAGCAGCGGGCGACAGAACGCGAGTGCCGGAGCACAAATGGCCAGCGAGAAAGCCGGCGGCGCCGGATGATTGGCTCAATGGAGAACACGATCCCACCGCTCAATCACGGCGCGATCGGCAATGGCCGGGTCCTGGCATTGATTGCCCCGACCGCGCGTATCGAGTGGCTCTGTCTGCCGCGCTTCGACAGCCCGTCGGTGTTTGCGAGCCTCCTCGACCCCGATCGGGGCGGCTCGTTCGGTTTCGAGCCGGCCGACGCCGGAGCGCGGATGGAGATGACCTATGTCGCCAACACGAACGTCCTCCGGACGCGTGTGACGGCATCGGACGGCATCTTTGATGTCTTCGACTACGCTCCCCGGGTTCCGGCCGGCGCCTCGGTCGAGGCGCCGGCCGAGATCCACCGGCTCCTGCTGCCGCGTGAGGGGTGCGCACACGTCCGTGTCCGTTTCGACCCCCGTCCTGACTATGCCCGGGTCGTTCCCGAAGTCGTGGAGGTCGCCCACGGCCTCGACGTGCTGGCCCGCACCAGCCGGCTTTGCCTGCGCAGTAACGTGCCCGCTCCGTTTCTGCTGAGCGGCCTGTCGATTCGCGTTGACGAACCCCGCTTCTTCATCTTGAGCTGCGAGACGCCCACTGCGCTCGATTCCATCTCGGCGGTCAGACAGGTGCTGGACCAGACCATTGCCGGATGGCGGGCCTGGGCCAAGACATGCGCGCTTCCGTCCTTCGCGGAGCGGGAGGTCTTACGGTCAGCGCTGTGTTTGAAGCTGCACACCTTCGATGAAACGGGCGCCATCATCGCGGCGGCGACGACGAGTATCACCGAGGCCGTCGGCACCCAACGCACGTGGGACTATCGGTACTGTTGGCTTCGAGATGCGGCGTTCGTCGTGGAAGCACTGAGGCGTCTCAGCCATCTGGCCGAGGGTGAAGCCTTCGTCAGGTTTCTCCGCACCGTGGCGGAGCAGGGCCGGCTGCAACCCGTCTACGGGATCGGTGGCGAGCGGGATCTGCCGGAGCAGCACCTGGACCACTTGACCGGCTTCGCCGGAGGGCGCCCGGTCCGCATCGGGAACGCTGCGTACCTGCAAGAACAGCATGACTTGATGGGCGAGATGGTGCTCTGCCTGGAAACGCTGTTCACCGATGTGAGGGTGGTGGTCGAGGACGGCGACGATGTGTTCGGGCTTGTTGAACGCCTCGTTGACGATGCCATCGCGGTGGCGCCCTCCGACGATACGGGGCCGTGGGAGTTCAGAACACGCCTGGGACCCTACACGTTCTCCAAAGTGCTCTGCTGGGTGGCCGCGCACCGCGGGGCGCGGCTGGCCACGCTCCGGGGACGAACGGACCGCGCCCACGCCTGGGATCGCTGGGCGGAACAGCAACAGAGAGAGATTCTCGACGCTGCGTACAACCACAAGCTCGGATTCTTCACGCAGGCGCTTCATGGCGAGCACCCGGACGCCTCGCTCCTGCTGCTGCCCACGTTCGGCATCATTGACGCGCGCGACCCACGCTTTGTCTCGACCGTCCGGGCGTATGAACGGGAACTCGTTGAAGGCGGCCTGATGCTGCGGTACCGGCACACCGATGATTTCGGCGAGACAACCAGCGCGTTCTCGGTGTGCTCGTTCTGGTGGGTCGAGGCCCTCGCGATGATGGGTGAACTGGAGCAGGCGGTGGCATTGTTCAATCGGCTGCTCGCTTACGCGAATCCGCTTGGTCTCTTCTCCGAGGACATCGACCCGAAGACCGGGCAATTGCTCGGCAATTTCCCTCAGGCGTACACGCACGTTGGCCTCATTCATGCGGCCATCACCATCGGGGAGCTCCTGGAGGCGCGCGACTCGCGTTTCCGCGCATGGACGTAGGTGCCCTCCACGCATGCGCCTCAGGGCTATGCCGAAGACGACGTCCCCTGCCTCAGCGTGAGCAGCGATTGCAGCAGTCTGTCGATATCCGCCTGCCGTTGGAGGTGGTATCGCGCCCTGGACTTTCGGGAAGGTCCGACGCGGATTGAGAGCAGGCGATCGGGGTGAGCAGACGCGAACGCATCTTCGTCCGTGTCGTCATCGCCCACGTAGATGGCCGTGTCGCACCGTAGCAATCGCCGTGCCCGCTGCAGGGCGACCCCTTTGTCCGGTCCCTCCCGGGGCAGGAGCGTCACCGCCTCTACGCCGCCGAGGACTCTCGCGCCGGGAAGCGCGCGTGCCGCATCGTGAATAGCTGCAATCGCCCGGTCCTTGTTGCGCGCACGACGATAGTGGATCGTGACGGAATAGCCCTTGTCCTCGACGACGACGCCGGAGAGCGTCGACAGCCGTTCTCTCAGATGCGTCACCCAGGCGCCGACGCGCACGGGTGGTTTACCCTGCGGCGACGGCTCGCCGCCGTAATTGCCAAACACCGACCTGATCGGAATCCCGACCAGTCGCCGTGCGATGTCATCGAGCGGCCGCCCGGAGATCGCAATGGATGGGTAGCGGTGCGCGACCTGCGTGAACAGCCTGCGTGTGCGGACTCGCATGCGCGCCTGATCCGGCGTGGGCGCAATCGGCGCGAGCGTGCCGTCGTAGTCGATGGCCAGGAGAACGTTGGACGACGCGAACGCCCGGAGGATGCGTTGTCGACGCATCGCAAGAATATCGGCTGTACGGCTCATGTCGCGGTCTCTCCGGGCGTGGCTGGGTGGCTCCGGCGATTTCCTGGGCATAGCCCGCACGACGGTCGGATAAGCTTCTCGTGCACATGGCGGACCAATGAACCGACGTTCCGTTGCCCAGGCGAGGGTTCAGGAGGCGCCTGTCAGCAGGCTCTTCCTTGCGGTCACGACGTCGTTCTGTCAGGCGGTCGGGTCGCTTTGCCCTCCACCACGCGGTTGCGGTCGCAGACAAGCTCCATGTCCAGCCGTTCCTCGTCGGCATCACCCTTGTGGCGATTGGCACGGACATACCCGAAGTCATCAACTCGCTCGTCTCGTCCCATCTTGGGTACGGTGAAATCAACGTGGGCGATTCGATCGGCTCCGTCTTCACTCAGGGCTCTCTGGCTCCTGGGCTGTTCCCTGTTGTCGCCCACTCCGCTCTGCGCGTGGAGCGACGTGAAGTGCTCCTGATTCCAGCCCTCACCGTCGCAGCTCTCGGAGTCGGCGCCCTGGTCCTGCGCGATGGGGCGATCTCCCGCGCCGACCCGATCCTGCTCATTGTGGCATGGGTCGCTGGAACCAGCGTGGCGTGGCGATGCCGCGCTTCTGCGGTAGAGACGGTCGTGCAAGAGGCGGCACCGCGCGGCGCCTTCCTTCACGTGATGCTGGCACTGCTTGCGCTTACAGTCGTGAGCGCCGAATGGGACCTCACACCGACGTCTCTTCCCACCCCCGAACCGCATAGAGCAACGGTTTGGTCCACAGACTCTCGAGACCCCCCAGAATGTCGGACGCCCAATTGAACACGTTCCGTCCAGCGACCACCTTCCGCATCGCCCGCATACGCGTCACCTGCTCGTCTTCTGTCATCTCGATCGCGCGTACCAGGGCAGCCGCGAACGCATCGACGTCGTAGGGATTGATGATGACCGCGTCCTCGAGCTCCTGGGCGGCGCCCGCGAGCGCGCTGAGGACCAGGACACCATGCTCATCGTCCCGGGCGGCGACGAACTCCTTGGCGACGAGGTTCATCCCGTCGTGCAGCGAGCTGACGATGCAGAAGTGCGCGAGACGGTACAGCGCCACGAGGCTGAACGCCCCCAGTGGCGTCGTGTAGTACGACACCACCGGCGCACCGCCCGTCACGGCGTGCCGCGCGTTGAGGTTGGTGATCCGCTGGCCAATCTTCGCCTCGATCGCCGCATAGCTCCCGAGGTCCGAACGCGACGGGACGCCAATCTGGACGAAGGTCATCCTCCCGCGCAGATCCGGCCGCCGCGCCATGAGCGCATCGAGCGCGTCGAGGCGTTCCGGAATGCCCTTGGTGTAGTCGAGCCGATCGACGCCGAGCCCGATGATGTCCGCGCGAAGGCCGAGCAGTTCCCGCAGGCGCTGCTGTTCCTGTAGGAGCGAGGGGTCGGCGGCGAAGCTTTGAATGCGGTCGTAGTCCACGCCGATCGGCACCGCGACGACCGTGGTCGAGCGCCCGCCGAATCGAACGCGCGATGCCTCGATCTCCACTTCGGCGTGCAGCTCTTCTTCAGCCGCCATCAGGAAGTTGCGGCGGTCGCGTTCCAGCTGAAAAGCAATCAGGTCGTTGGCGAGCAACCCCGCGACCAGCTCTCTCCGCCACGGGCAGATGCGGAGGCGATCCGGATAGGGCCACGGAATGTGCCAGAAGAGGGCGGTTCGGGCATCGGGCCGCAGTGCCCGCAGCGCCGGCGCCACGAGGGCCAGGTGATAGTCCTGGATGAACACCGGCGCGTCGGACGCCGCGATCGCCGCGTGGATGGCGGCGGCGAACCGCGCGTTGACGTCCTGATAGGCCGCCCAGTCTTCGCTCCGAAACTTCGGACGGACATCGACCACGTGACACAGGGGCCACAGGCCTTCGTTCGCGAAGCCCCCGTAGTAGGCCGAGAAGGTGGGTTCCTCGAGCCACAGACGCCGAAGCACGTACGAGGGGCTCTCGGGAGGGACCCGCACCTTGTCGGTCGCGTCAACCACCAGGCGGTCCGCGGGACCGGCCCCGTGCGCGATCCACTCACCGCCTCGTTCGCGCATCAGGGCGTCGAGCGCTACGGCGACACCACCCGTCGCAGCTTTCACGCCAATTCGGCCAGCCCCATCCTGGCTGTGCAGGTACGGCTCGCGGTTGGACACGACCACGAGGGGGCGCGGCACCTGCGCATCGAGTTCGCCGGCCAGAGCCAACCCGCGGCGAAACAGAAGCGGTCCCACAAGCTCGTGAATCGCGATCGACGCGACCAGCAACAACTGCACCTGGCTGCCCCACCCCGGAAATTCGGTGGCGATCAGGGATGCGAACCCCAGGGTGATCCCAGCCTGCGACACCAGGCCCGTCCACGCGTACCGCCCAACCGGTTCGGGCAGCGCGGACAGCTTCACGCCTACCCGAACGCCAAGCCTGATGAATCCGAGTCGGACTCCTGACAATGCGAGCGCGCTGAGCCCGATGGTGGCCAGCGCGTCGAGCCGAAGGGATGCGCCCACCGCCACGAAGAAGACCACCAGGACCGGTGGCGCGCCACGGCGTACGGCGGCCCGAAGGGTGTCGCCCTGCGCGACGGCCAAGTTCTCGATGACCAAGCCCGCGGCAACGGCCGCCAGCAGTGGCTCCAGCTGCTGCGTGCTGCCGACCTGACTGAGCACGGCGCACACCGCGAGCAGGACGAGCGTGACCTCTCGGCCGATGTAGCGCAGGTAGAGCGCGAACAAGACGCCGATGAGCACGCCAAACGCGACGGCCCCACCGATCTCCCACCCGAGCTGGGCCAGCACCTCGACGCTACGGCCTTCGCTGGTGTCGAACACCACGCGCGCGAGCTGCATCGACACGGAGAACAGCACCAGGATCACGAGGTCGGCCAGCACGACTATCGTCAGCACCGTCTCGCTCAGCCGCCCGCGTGCGCCCGAGTCGGCGACCACCGCCGCGGTCATCGTCGGCGAGAAGGAGACGACCATCACGACCAGCAAGGCCAGCATGGCCAGCCGTTGCACTCCCACAGCGTCGGCGGCGATGGGCAGCCACGGCCACACCAGCCAGCCCACCGCGAATAGACCGGCGATGGCCACGACCAGCGTCGCGGCGGTCACGCGTGTGATCGCCCCGAGGCGGGATCCCAGGCGCTCCACACTCAGGGTCAGGCCAGCGATCAGCGCAATCAGGGTCGTGGCGATCCCGGTCACGACCTGTAGCTGGACGGCCATCGGTTGCGTGATCAAGTTGCCGAGATACGGTCCGACGATCACGCCGAAGAGGAGATATCCAGTGAGGCGTGGGGCCTTGAACCGTCGCAGCGCGTCGCCCATGACGGACGCGCCCATCAGGGCAAATCCCAGAGCCAGCGCCGCGGCGGCCGAACCGGCCGTCGCCTGGATGCCGAGACGGCGCACCCAGACCATCGCGCCGATCGCCAGCGCGAGCGCCAGGAGGCGCCTCACTCGGTGACGCTCCGAGGTGGCAGCAGGAGCGCGACGAATTCGGAGCCGATCGTGCCAGCCACCACAGCCGCGAGTAGGATAGACGCGTCCGCGCCGACGACGCTGACCGCGTTGAGCGCAAACGCTACGCCGAAGACGCCAGGCGGGAGGAGGGAGAGCCTCAGGTCACGCGGCGCGTTCACACCGATGACACGCCCAGCCACGGCGCCGCCGGCCAGCCGACCAACGACACGGAGCACGAGATAGCCCGCCCCAAGTCCGAGTGACGCGAGCGAGAGATCCACACGGGCCCCAGCCACCAGCAGCACGAGCACGAGGAGGGGGTGCTGCACGAAGAGTACATCCCGACTGATCGTATCGCGCGGGTGCCGTCCTGCATACCGCCAGAAGACACCAGCGACCAGACCACCGAACAGCGCGGACAGGGACAAGGCGTCCGCGACGCCGCCGACGAGCAGGAGCGCCGACACGGCCAAGACGCGTTCTTCCGTTTCAGACGAAACTCGCGTCAGTAGCAACCATCCGGCGGCCGCCAGCGCCAGGGTGACGCCCGACGCTTGCGCCACCAGGGCCACGGCTCCCACGGAGGAGCCCGCGCGGAGCGACGCGAGCAGGAGCGCACCCGCCACGATCGGAAGCAGGACGCCGAGCTCGATAATGCGGACGGCGGTTGTCCGAGGTTCCAGGGGATTGTCCGTCGGCAACGTCAGGGACGTCGCGGCGCAGATGCCGCTGGCCAAGACCAGCGTCCAGAAGGGCCGGACGATCGAAGACATCGCGGCGAATCCGATCACCCCGATCCCGGCCGAGACCACGAGCATGGTGACGGCGGCATCGAGACCGGCGGCGGCGAACACACGCCGGTCGTCCGGTCGACGGTCGCCCACGCCCAGTCCCACAAGTACGCCCAGCGCCGCGAGGGCGACGGGAACCACCGGATTGAGCAACGACAGCATGGCCGGGGAGAGCAGGCTGAGGCCCCGAGGACCGAACACAAGTCCACCTACGAGGAGGAGCGCCACTGGAGCCGAGGTCGCGGACCAGCCCAACACGCGCCATCTGCGCGACCGCCGCCCATCCGGCTCCTGGGCCTGTCCGAGCGCGTCGTCGATGGGCAGGCCGAGAGACGGGTCAGGCAGGCCGCAGGGATCGCCGGCCGGAGGGGCGGTCATCGTTCCAAAGTTGTCACAAGGTGCACGTCGCCCCGCGTGACGGCGACCATCACGCGCTGACCCTCACGAACGGAGGCGAAGGACCGTGTCACCTGGGCTGGCGTCGGCGCGTGGACATCGGCGACGAGCGTGATGATGTCACCGGCCGCCAGTCCGGCTCGATCCGCCGCGGACGCCCGCTCGACACGGACCACGTCAGTGCCAATCCCCGTCCGCCCGCGTAGTGTGAGGCCAAGCGCCCGGCTGACGGGCGGCGACGCAACGGCGGCCGCAGTCAACACCACCTCCTGGACTTCGCCGCGCCTGCGCACGCGGAGCGTCAGCATCTCGCCGGCGAGCAGACGGGCCAGACGAACGTCCCAATGCTGAGAAGTCGCGAGCGCGCGACCGTCAATCGCTTCGATGACGTCGCCCACCATCAGCTGGCCGGCAGCGGCGCCATCCTGTTCAACCCAGGTGACGACCACCCCGACGGGAGCACCGGTCACCGACGCGACTACCGCGGTCAGGGCTTGCACCTGGAGGCCGACCGTCCCCACGGGTCCCCTCGGCGTGTTCAGCAGACGATCCGCTTCCGCGAGCACGGTCGCGGCAGGCACCACGACAGACTCGGCATCGTGCGCGAATACCAGACCTACCAGTTCCGCGCTGTTCGTGAACACGAACGAGCCCGGCGCCAGGTCGCTGCGCCCCGGCACCGCCCAGATCGGCTCCGACCACAACGGACTCTCCATCGGAGCGAGCGACCCCACGAAGACTGGGCGGAGTGATACGCTCTGTGAGGACACGTCGCTGGCGATGAGATACCGCGGCTGCTCCAGTCGGCGGGGTGTCCAGGGGACCACAGGAGGTGCGGGCACCTGGCTCGGTACGCGCACCACGACCAAGCCGGACGCCGGATCGCGGGCGAGGACACGCCTGTCGTTCCACAGCTCTGGATGCGACCCGGCCGGGAGCAGCGTCACCGCGAGGTCGTCACGGAGCCTGAGCGCCCCGAGCCAATGTGACGCCGACGGCGAGCCTGGGAACGCCGAAGGCACGTCGAGCACGAGAAGAGAGGGCTCCACACGAGCCTGGAGCTGCGCGATCTCTGCCGCGAGATCGTCGTACGTCGGTCTGTTGGCCAGCTGACTGAGAAGCGCCGGCACCGGGTTGGGCGTAACGGGACGTTCCTGGAATCGAATACGAGCGAGGAGCCACAGCGCGGCGACGGCCACGACGCCGGCCGTGAGCAGCAACCGCGTTTCCCGTGATACTCGAGGTCGATAGGGGCTCGATGGCTCCATGGCAGTACCGAGAGACCGCTCGCCCGCGCCCAGTTCAGCGCGTCAATGGCCCTCCGACACGACTAACAGCGAGTTCGCAGCAGCGAATGTCAGCGCGGCTGACGCCGGCGCCGCACCGGCCCATTGTAGGCGGAATCGAGTGAGGCCGGGCCGTGCTCCATTGCGCCGGACGCTGTCATTCGATAACGTGCGCCAATCATGAATGTCGCCGGCGCGATCGCCGAGTTGCCGCGGCCGTTGACGGAGTACCCGGTGGCCGCCGGCGACAGCCTCGTCCGTCATCTGATCGGACGGGTCGAGATCGAGCCGTTCAACGGGATCGCCACCGGCATCTTCGTGCTCGCCATTCTTCACACATTCGCGGTCGCCCGCTTCACGGCACTGGCGCACCGCGTGCAACACCGACACGACGACGACGCACGCGCGAAGGGGCGCCCGACGACCCCCAGTGTCGTCGCCGAGCTGCTGCACTTCTTCGGGGAAGTCGAAGTCGTCTTCGGACTCTGGGCCGTGGTGCTGACCATCGCGATGACCGCGTACGCGGGGTGGGACACGGCCGCCCACTACCTGAACAGCAGGGTCAACTACACGGAAGCGCTGTTCGTGGTGGTGATCATGGCGCTGGCGTCAACGCGACCCATTGTGGTCTTCGCGGAGGCAGGACTACGACGCGTGGCCAATGCCGGCGGCGGGACGCCAGCGGCATGGTGGATGACGATTCTGACGATTGGGCCCGTGTTCGGATCGTTCATCACCGAACCGGCGGCCATGACGATCTGTGCGCTCCTGTTGGCCCGCCAGTTCTACGACTTGCTCCCCAGCGCGAAGTTGAAATATGGGACGCTGGGCCTCCTCTTCGTGAACGTGTCGATCGGGGGCACGCTCACGCATTTCGCCGCACCTCCCGTGCTGATGGTGGCGCGATCCTGGGGCTGGGACACGTTGTTTATGGCGAGCCACTTTGGCTGGCGAGCCGCTGCCGCCATTGCCATCTCCACGGCGGTCTACTACCTGCTGTTCCGGACGGAGTTCACGGCGCTGGCCGGGCGCGCGCCCGTGGCCGATGTCGAACAGCCCGACGAAGACGCGTCTGGCGCCGCACTGTTGCCGGTGCCGGTATGGGTCACGTTCGCGCATGTGTCCTTCATCGTCTGGACCGTCTTCAACTCGCACTTTCCCGCACTGTTTCTCGGAGGGTTCTTGTTCTTCTTGGGATTTGCGAGGGCGACCGCGGTCTATCAGAGCCGCATCGAGTTGAAGACGCCCCTCCTGGTCGGCTTCTTCCTGGCCGGACTGGTGATTCACGGCGGCCTGCAGGGGTGGTGGATCGCGCCGGTGCTGGGAAGCCTTGCTGAAGCGCCGTTGTTCCTCGGATCGACGCTGCTCACGGCCTTCAATGACAACGCGCTCATCACGTATCTGGCCGTCCTGGTACCGAATCTTGGCGACGAACTCAAGCTCGCGGTCGTGCAAGGCGCGGTGGTCGGCGGCGGCCTGACGGTCATTGCGAACGCGCCGAATCCGGCAGGCCAGGCGCTCCTCAGCCGGTTCTTCGGTGGATCGGTCTCTCCGCTGGGGCTGATGCTCGGCGCACTCGTGCCGACGCTGATAGCGGCCGCGGTGTTTCGCTTGTTCTGAGGCGATTGAGGCCGCCCGTGGGGTTAGAATTCGCGCGCAGGCACCGGCGCCGCGGATGTGCCGAGCCTGCCGACAAAGACCCTCTCGGTATCGAGACTGACGCGGACATGTCGATCTTGGCGAGGCCCTGTCGGTAGTGGGCTACTTTGGATTATGACGATACGGTCTCCCGGTTCAGGAGTGACATTCGGTATCGTCAAAGACGAGCGTCATCGTGGGGAATAACAAGAAGCTCGACAACCACGTCGAGGCATTCGACGCCAGGGGCGAGAGTGTTGGAATTGTGTTTCAGACGGCAAGTCCGTTCGATACGCCGCGCCTGACGGCGGAGCTGATCGCGTGGACGACGGAAGCTCTATCGAAAGGGAAAGGGACATGGTATTCCCTGCCCTGATCTGTGTCCGAATGCCGTCAGCCACGACTGGGTCTTCTGTTTGTCGGCGGCGGCGATGTCATATACTTGTCGCGAGATTTGACAACGAATCTGTTGTCCAGTGTTGTCCAGTCTGAGGCGCAGCGATCAGCTGTTGTGAACGAGGACATACTGGCACACGAACCAGCCTGTTTGGCTTGATACTTGACGTTTCGGTGAATTCTCTTCCTCACGCGGAAGTGGCGGAATTGGCAGACGCACCAGCTTGAGGGGCTGGCGGTAGCAATACCGTGGGGGTTCGAGTCCCCCCTTCCGCACCAACCACTTACGGCGATTTATGGCAGCCGTGAGTGGTCAACTGGTCAAGTATTTGGTCAAGTTAGGCTAGGCTTTCCAGGTTCTTCCCACACCCCATCCTCCCCTGTTTTTCCGGCGCTCTCGATGCGAGGGCCTTTCTAGGCGAAAAAAAAAGGGACGGAGCGCCGAGGCGCCCCGTCGATGGACGACTGACGTCAGGCGGTCGCCGCCTCCGCCGCCTCCTCGTACTCCGCGTACGCTTCGAGGATGCGTTCGCGCATGGGATCTGTGTCACGCGCTAATCATCGGCGCGTCGTATAGAGATTTCCAAAGCTTTGGCGCACTCAAGGGTTTCTCGAAGAAGATATTACCGGAAGAGAGCAACCCGTTTCTGTGTATCACTGCGACCCATACAGAGCGGATCGACGAAGTGTACAAGATCCGCAATTACCTTTCTCACTACAGCAGTGCCAGTCGTCGTGCACTACGCCTCGTCTACGCGTCGAAGTACGAAATGCACAAGTTCCTTGAACCTGGTCAGTTTCTGCTCGCGTATCGAAGCCTTTCGCTCAGATGACCTCGGTGCGCCTTCCGCATTGGCCAGCGGCTCGCATCACGAGCGGAGCCCGGCTGGTACTACCTCGGCGTCAACCTGCCCTGCCGGCCGTAATTGCCAATGCCCAAGCCGGCGCGGAGGCAGCGTCAACGCCGGAGCCCCGCGGGGCGAGGCGGCCCGCCGAGCGCGTTGACACTGACGAGCACCGGCCGAGACTTCACTGAAGGCCGGCGGACGGGACACACGCACCTACCTCGTCGCGCTCGGCGACAGGTAGTGCGTACCGCGTTTCTAGTGCGAACGTGTCGGTTCGAGCGTCATAGCCACGAATCGCGACGACCTCCGTGACACGACGTCGGCCCCCGTCGCGCGCGATGTGCGCGACCAGGTGAATCGCGAAGGCGATCGCCTCGCGCGTGCTGGCATGCGGAAGCCCGACGTTAGCGGTGAGGACACAGTGCGCGAAGCGCGTCAGGGCCTGCTCAGCCGAGTTCGCATGGATGGTGCTCATACTGCCGAGGTGTCCGGTGTTGAGCGCCTGTAGCAGGTCAAAGGCTTCTGGGCCACGCACTTCGCCCACGAGGATGCGGTCGGGCCGATGCCGCAACGTCGCGCGGAGCAGGTCCGCGATGGTGATGGCCGGCAAGGGCGCCTCCTGGCCGAGGGGCGTTTGTGCGCGTCGTGCCTCGAACCGCACAAGGTTTGGCTTGTCGATCATGATCTCGGAGGTCTCTTCGATCAGGACGATGCGATCCGCGTCGGGAATCGTGGCGGCGAGTGCGTTCAGGAGCGTGGTCTTTCCGGTGCCGGTGCCACCGGAGATCAGGATGTTGCGGCGGCCTCGAACAGCATCTTGAAGCTGCGACGCAAGCTCCGGTGTGAGGCTCTGGACGTCGAGCAGATCTTGCAGCGAATACCGTCGTGTGAATTTGCGGATCGTGAGCGTCGGTCCGTTCACTGAGCACGGCGGGAACATCGCCGCCACGCGCGAGCCGTCCTCCAGCCGCGCGTCGAGGACCGGCTGGGCCTCCGAAATTTCGTCGCCACACGTGCGCGCGATGTTCTTGATCGCAACCTTGAGGTTGCGCTCGTCGAGCACCAGCTCCGGCACCTGTTCAAGCGTGCCCTCGCGCTCGACGAATACGCGCCGGCCGCCGGCATTGACCATGACTTCGGTCACCGTTGGATCGAGCAGCAAATGTTCGAGCGGCTTCACGAACGGGAGGATGCGCGCAAAGCTGCTCACAACGCACCCGCGGCCACGTGGCGGAAGTAGCTCGTGTCGACGTCGAGGTAGTGCGGTTTCAAGTAACAGTACGTCGGCGGTTGCGGATTCAGGCCGTCGTACGGGAGGACGATGGCCTGGCCGTTCTGCAGCTCGCTGAAGACCTTGGGCTGGAAGACGTAGTCGACCTGAAACGAGTAGTGCTTGCTGGCCGTCACGGTGGACTTATGAGCAGCCGCGCGGCCGGTGAGGAGCGAGACACGCGCGTCTTGCCCGGCTTCGGTGAGCTGGTACGACGGCTTGAGCTGCTCCGCGCGCCCGCACAGTTCCGCGGCAATGCGGGCGGTGAATTCATCGGACGAGGCCAGGAAGATCTTCGTGCGGAAACACTGCAGCAAGGTGCGCCACGATTCCTCGCCTTGAATGGCTGATCGCAGCGAGCTGATGCTTTGGGTCGCGACAATGGGAATCAGGCGCGCCTGCCGACTCAGCGCGAACGTGCGTTCGTCGCCAGACGGGTCCGTGTCGCCCGTGGTGGCAAAGCTATGGTATTCGTCACAGACAAACAGGAGATCCCGCCACGGTCTGCGAGGCGCAGCGGCGATCTTCGGGATGCGTGACACCACTGCGCGTTGGAAATCCATCTTAACCATCACGCCGAGCGCGCGCGCGAGTCCCGGATTCAGGCCCACCGGAAAGTTCAAGACGATCACCTTGCCGGCTTCCAAAAGCTGCTCCATCGGGGGCAGCGGTGTTCCGTGTCGTTGGCCGGGTTTCGGTGGGTGGGTATAGGCCGATTTCGGCGGACAAAACGCCCGCGCGACGACCGGGTTGTCGTCGAACAACGACAGGAACACCACGATACCCTCGACGATGGACGATCGCAGGCGCGGTTCCAGCCGCATCCAATTGTGCTTATACCAACGTTTGACCGCTTCGAACTGCTCGCGCTGGTCGGACCAGGCGGCGTCGCGCGCGTGGCGCTCCACGACAAACGCAATCCCTTGCTCGGTGAGGAACGTCTCCAGTTCGGGGGTGTGTTCATGGAGGAACTGGCCTTCTGGATCGTCGGTCCAGTCCGGCCAGGCGCTGTCTGCCATGGTGACGTGGAAATCGAAGCCGGCGATCCGGATTCCGGCGCCTGTCCCACCAAACTTCTGCTCTCCGCGTTCGATCGCCTGTTGAATCAGGCTTTCATCGATGGCGTAGTGGTAGATCTCCGCGAACTGTACGGCTCCGCACTCGTGATGAACACGTACCTCAAGATCGCGCTCGTCCTTCTCGCGCTCCTCGCCCTGGGCCTCGTCGGACTGAACTTTCGGACGCAGGCGAAGTACGCCAATGTGAAACCGCTGGTCATCCGGATCGACGATGTGGGTCGAGCGGAAGCGGTCGCCTACGACGCGGCGACGTATCGGCCGCAGGCGGCCGAGCTGCGCTACTTCCTCACGCGCTTCGTGGCCATGCACTTCAGCCGGCTGCGCGCAACCATCCAGCGCGACTATCCGGACTCGCTGTTCTTCCTGGACCCCGCGCTGGCGAACGCCACGATCGCCCAGAACGAGCAATCCCGCGTGATCGAGGCGTTCCTGACGAACGCGTCAGACGACGAGGTGGACATCGAGGTGAAGAACGTCACGTTCGGCGAGCTGAACAAGTCGCCGTACAAGGCGTCCGTTGATTTCGAGAAGCACTACCTCGCGCTCGGCACCAGGCAGGAGCGCAGGCGTGAGACCTACGTCGCCCAGTTTGATTTCGTGCTTCGCGACGTCGTGCCCAACGCGTTCATCCGCGTCAACCCGTTGGGGCTTCAGGTGACCTATTTCCGAGTGGATCAGGCGTTCCGGTAGGTGGAGCCATGCAGAGCAATCTTGAAGACGTCCGGGAGTGGATGGCCGAGGGCGATCGCCTCATGGCGCAAGCCTACGACTACCTCAACATGGGCACCACCGACCCCATGCAGCTCGATTTGCCCTCGAACCACAGCCTGTAGAGGTGATTGATCTTCCTGCTTTCCTTTGCGTTCTTGAGCGCCGCAGCCGCCTGTGCAAGTCTGATGCGGCGAAGCGCCTCGTCATCAACCGGGCCCCCAAGCAGGCTGGTCTGGCTGGTCAGACCGCGAGCCATGGCCCGGAGCAGAGCTCGGTCCTTGGGGTTATTCGAACTCCGCCATGCACGGTAGATAGGGTAGAACCAAGAATCCGCCCGGAAGGCTAGGAAAGGAAACCGCGACACGTATTCTTCAACGACCTTCCGTCGCTGAGGCTGTGTCTCCGCGCCTTGATACTGTCCTTCGTAGTAGCCTTGAACGGCACTTTGGCGATCGTTGAGCATCGTACGCCCCACCGTGGATTACCAGCGGTCACGCAACAGGGTCGATAGCGCGACTGCAACTTCTGGCTCTGTCGCGTTTTGTAGTCGAGTCGCGCGCATCGGGTGAGTTGCTGCGTGAGAAGGATGAGCACCAGGACGTTGCCGAGCTGCGCTTCTGTGTGCTCCTGCCCAAAGTTCGTCTTACTAACACGCCCCAGTTTACGTTAGCGCAAGCTCGCGGCCTAAGATGCTCCGCAATGGAGGTCGTCGACGCTGATGATCAGCATCATCCTGACGTTCATGCGGCCCACGGCCGACTCACCGATGCGCGTCCCGCGGTGTCCCCTCTGTGCGGGCGTGTGGCATACCGCGTTTACGATTACCACTCAGTGCAGGGCGACGTCAGTCATTAGAATCAGGGCGGAGAACCATGACGAGGAAGTCCGAGGAAGCTGCGCGCTCGATGGCAGAGTATGGCGTGGCGTGGCCGGACGGCAGTGAAGATCTCTTTCGGCTGACCGCCGACGAGCGCGGACACGTACTCGTGCGGCACATGGACTCCAGCTATGACCGCGCGGAAGGATTCAAACGTGCCGGAGACGCACTCGCCGATCGGTGCATCGAGCTCGCGGTCGGAGGCTCAATCGAGGAGACGATGGTGCTGGCTGTGCTCCATGCGTACCACCACGCTATCGAGATTGAACTGAAGCGGCTCCTGGGCGCGCTGTACCGCTTTCACGGTGTCGAGAAGGGTAGGCCGCACCACCATGAGATTGTCGAACTGTGGACGGAAGTGCGCGGACTGTTGCGCCGAACCTCTGGAGACCTGACGGACGCTGTTGACGTATCGATTGCACGTTGCCTGACCCAACTGGCTGAGAGCACGGCGAAAGGAGAGGCTTGCCGTTACTCGCACGACGATAAAGGCAATCGTCTTGAGATGACGCAGCATTTCCTAGACTTGGCGAACCTCAAGGAGGTCGTGAATCGCATCACTACCTATCTTGCATGGATGCGTGACCGCTACGTGGATCGTGAAGCCGCACGGCGTGAATGGGAGAAAGAGCAGAAGAGCTGGTGAACGGCGCCGTGAAGCTTGATCGCCCTCCGGGCGACGCCAGTCTGTTGTGCGCGGCGTCAACTACTTTTGCCGGTCGACGACAACTATTTCTGCCGGCGAAGGGCTAGCGAATGGAGCGCGGCTGGTGACCGCAGCAGCGCTCG
>Ga0156279_133_pt2 | contig 84818 bp, 80 predicted proteins | sample RifCSPlowO2_12_FD_107928 | JGI IMG/M metagenome (GOLD analysis project Ga0156279, IMG submission 107928) | Acidobacteria bacterium RIFCSPLOWO2_12_FULL_68_19 | reverse complement strand
GCCTCTCAAAACCCCTGCACCTTCGGTAACACCATTAATGGCGCGACGATGCGCCGCTCGGTAACACTTACTTATGGCTCGACACGTAACGGACGTCCGGAGGAGAAGCGGACGTTCGCGCAGGTGCTGCTCGACAAGAAGAGCTGGTGGGCGCATTTCGCGATCGTCTCTGCGATAAGCGTCATCGGGCTGCTCGCCCTGGGCACCTGGACGTACACAGGAGCGCCGCCAGTGGCCAACTTCGTGTCTCCTCGAGGGGAGACCGTGATCCCGGCCAGCGTGATCGTTCGCGGCAAAGAGGTGTTCCATCTCAAGGGCCTCATGTCGTGGGGCTCGTTCTGGGGCGACGGAGCGGACCGCGGCCCCGACTTCACGGCCGAGGCGCTGCACCGCACGATCGTCTCGATGCGCGGCTTCTATGAACAGGAGCTGAAGGCTCGGCCGTCGGGGGTCTCCCAGACCGAACTGGACGGGATCGCGCCGCGGGTGCAGCGGGAGGTCCGCCAGAACGGCTGGAACGAACAGGCGAATCAGATCGTCATCAACGACGCCCAGATCTACGCGTACGAGCAGTTGGTCGAGCATTACACGCGGATGTTCACCGACCCCGCGTATCCCGAGAGGTTCTCGACCTTCGTCACCGACTACATCACCGACCGGGACGACCTCCGGGCGTTGACCGGCTATTTCTTCTGGGGCGGGTGGGCGTCGGCGGCGAGCCGCCCGGGTGAGACGTACAGTTACACGCACAACTGGCCGTTCGATCCCGACGCGGGCAACTTCCCGACGACGCCGACGATGTTCTGGAGCTTCCTGTCGATTCTCGCGCTGTTTGGCGGCACGATGCTCGTCCTCTACATCTACGGTCAGATGAAGGAGCTGCCTGGCGATCCGTTCAACGGGGCGAGCGGCGGCACGCTGACGACGATCGAGCTCGAGAAGGGGTACGACTTCGTTCGTCCCACCCAGCGGTCGACGTACAAGTTCTTCGCCTTTGCGATCATCCTGTTCCTCGTTCAGGTGCTGGCGGGCATTCTGAGCGCCGAGGACTTCGTCGGAGGCGGGCCGGCCAGAGGCATCGTGAGCGTCCTCGGGATCCCGCTGACCTTCAGCATCACGAAGGCGTGGCACTCGATCGTGCAGATCTACTGGTTCTTCATGTGCTGGGTCGGCTACACGATCTTCTTCCTGCCGAGGCTGTCGCGGGTCCCGAAGGGACAGCAGTTGCTCATCAACATGCTGTTCACGCTCTGCGTCATCGTGGGGGCGGGCGCGTTGTTCGGGATCTACTTCGGACAGATGGGCTACATGAGCGACGAACTCAGCTACTGGTTCGGCAATCAGGGCTGGGAGTTCCTGGAGCTCGGGCGATTCTGGCACGTGCTGATGCTGGCCTCGTTCGTCCTCTGGATCGTGATCATCTTCCGCGGCGTCCGGCCATGGATCACGAGGCAGAACCTCTGGTCCGTGCCGGCGTGGCTGTTCTATGGCAGCGGGATCATGGTCCTGTTCCTGTTCTTCGGGCTGGGCGCGACCTCCACGGGCAACTTCGCCATCGACGACTACTGGCGCTGGATGACCGTCCACATGTGGGTCGAGGTCACCTTCGAGGTGTTCACGACGTGCATCGTGGGGTACATGCTCGTGCAGATGGGCCTCATCAACCGGGCCGTGGCCGAGCGGGTCATCTTCCTCGCCGTGATGATGTTCCTGGTCACCGCGACGGTCGGGATCTCCCACAACTTCTACTGGATCGGCAAGCCGACGGGGATCATCGCGCTCGGCAGCGTCTTCTCCACGCTGCAGGTGCTGCCGCTGCTCCTCATCACGCTCGACGCGTGGCGGATGCGCAACGAGAAGGTCCGCGCGGGTGAGCATCTGGCGGAAGGAAAACAGAAGTTCGTCATGGAGGGGGTCTGGCTGTTCATCCTCGCGGTGAACTTCTGGAACATCGTCGGCGCCGGCGTGTTCGGTTCGCTCATCAACCTGCCGATCATCAACTACTTCGAGCATTCGACGTACCTGACGGGCAACCACGCCCACGCGGCGATGTTCGGAGTGAAGGGGAACGTGGCGCTGGCGGGCCTCCTGTTCTGCTGCCAGCACCTGTTCCCGAGAGCGGCCTGGAACGAGAAGCTGGTTCGTACGAGCTTCTGGTCGCTGCAGATCGGGCTCATCCTGATGATGGTGCTCGACCTGTTCCCCGTCGGCCTCTATCAGCTCGCCGCGGTCTTCACGCACGGATACTGGTACGCGAGGACCAACGACTTCGTGACAGGGGACGTCTGGGTGACCCTGACGTGGCTCCGCTCGATCGGCGGAACCGTATTCCTCTTTGCCGGCGTGCTGCCCATGGTCTGGTTCATCCTGTCACGGGGCGGCCGGCTGGTGCGCGAAGTCGAGCTCGATGAAGGCGAGTGGACGGTCTACGACAAGGAATGGGCGTCCCACGAAGAGGAGCTCGCCCGCGTCGTCAAGGGAGCGAAGTAGAGGGCTTCCCGCGACGGTCTGACGTCCCCCCGGCACGGCGCCGGTCGTGCCCGGGGGGCGGTTTCCGAGGTCTTCCGATGTCCCGGCCCACGGGGGGGAGCAGCATGCGATGGTGCATCTGTCCTAGTCGAGTGAGTCACGCGTCCCATTTACACCGCCAATCGTGCTATGCCACCCTGAGAGGGGATGTGTAGACGGCTGGTGGCAGTCACCCGGGGTGCCCACGGCACGCCGTCAGGGGGTGTCGCATGAGTTCGAACCGAAAGATCATCCTGTTGCTGGTCGTATTCGTGCTGGCGCCGGTCATCGTCTTCCAAATCATCCGGGGTTCGTCGCTCAGCCAGGGGCCGGAGATGAACTTCACCCGGTTCATGCAGGAAGTCGAGCAGGGTTCGGTGCGGGAGGTCACGATCGCGGATTCCTTCGTCACCGGCCGGCTCGTCAACGGCGAGCGCTTCCGCACCTACATCCCCATGGCCTATCCCGAACTCATGACCGCCCTCCGGAGGCAGAACGTCGTCATCCGCGGCCAGTCGGGACGACCGAGCGCCTGGGTGACCGGCCTCATCGGGATCGTGCCGTTCCTGCTCATTATCGGAGTCTGGGTCTATTTCATGCGTCAGATGCAGGGTGGCGGCAACCGTGCCATGTCGTTCGGCAAGAGCCGTGCGCGCCTGCTGATGCCCACCCAGAAGAAGGTGACGTTCAAGGACGCGGCGGGAGTGGATGAGGCGAAGGAAGAGCTCAAGGAGATCATCGAGTTTCTGAGGGAGCCCCAGAAGTTCCAGAAGCTGGGCGGCCGCATTCCCAAGGGCGTGCTGCTCGTGGGACCTCCAGGCACCGGCAAGACGCTGCTGGCGCGGGCGGTGGCCGGCGAAGCCAACGTTCCGTTCTTTTCGATCAGCGGCTCGGATTTCGTGGAGATGTTCGTCGGCGTCGGCGCCTCGCGCGTGCGGGATCTGTTCGAGCAGGCCAAGAAGAATCGTCCGTGCATCATCTTCATGGACGAGATCGACGCCGTCGGCCGGCATCGCGGAGCGGGTCTGGGCGGCGGCCATGACGAACGCGAGCAGACCCTCAACCAGTTGCTCGTGGAGATGGACGGGTTCGAGGGGCACGAGGGTGTCATCCTGATGGCGGCCACCAACCGGCCGGACGTGCTCGACCCGGCGCTCTTGCGGCCGGGACGGTTCGACCGCCGGGTCGTCGTGCCGCGCCCTGACGTCAGGGGCCGGGAGGACATTCTCGGCATCCACGTCCACAAGGTTCCTCTCGCGGGGGACGTGGACATCAGCATCGTTGCGCGCAGCACACCGGGGTTCTCGGGGGCGGACCTCGCCAACCTCGTCAACGAGGCGGCGCTCAACGCCGCGCGCCACAACCAGAAGGCCGTCGGCAAGGACGACTTCGAGGCCGCCAAGGACAAGGTGTTGATGGGGGCGGAACGCAAGTCGCTCATCATCAGCGACCAGGAGAAGCGCATCACCGCCTACCACGAAGCGGGCCACGCGCTGGTCGCCACCATGCTCCCGGGCGCCGATCCGCTCCACAAGGTGACGATCATTCCGCGCGGGCTGGCGCTCGGCGTGACGATGCAGGTGCCCGTCGACGATCGCCACACCTACGCGCGGGCGTACCTGGAGGGACAGCTCGCGATCCTGATGGGGGGCAGACTGGCCGAAGAGCTGTTCCTGGACACCATGACGAGCGGCGCCGGCAACGACATCGAGCAGGCGACCGAACTGGCGCGCCGGATGGTCTGCAAGTTCGGCATGTCGCGGCTCGGGCCGCTGACCTTCGGCAGCCAGGAGGAACTGATCTTCCTCGGGCGCGAGCTCGGCCAGCACCGCGACTACAGCGAGGCCACGGCGCAGGCGATCGATCAGGAGGTCCAGAGGCTGGTCGGGCAGGGGTACGAGCGGGCGAAGCAGATTCTCGCGGAAAACCGGGAAGGGCTCGTGCGCATTGCCGACGCGTTGCTCAAGCTCGAAACGCTCGATGCCACCGACGTCAACCGGCTGATTGCCGGCCAGCCGTTGCAGGCGCGGCCGTCGCGCCCGGTCGAGCCGCCGCCGCAGGCGTCCGCGCCGGCAACGACTGAGGACGCCGTGCTGCCGGTGACGCCGCTGCAGGAAAAACCGGCGCCTGCCTAGGCGTCCTGTCGGAGCCGCGGTCGTCGGCGGATCGCCGTGGGGAGTCAGCCATGATGGAGTGGTTCCGCCCGCTGTTGAGGGAAGTGAAGAACCTGCTCGCCGCGTTCGCCCTGGCAATCGCCATCGGGCTGTACGGGTTTACGGCTCCCAACCCCCCGTTCATGATTGCGGGAGCCTGGGCGCTGGTGGTGACGACGGCGCTGGCGGTGTTTCGAAGCCTTCCGCGGGAAGGCAAGTAGACCGGAAGCGGGGCACGCATGAAGGTTGACATGTGGGCTGTGGCGGTTGTTGCGGTGGGCGTGGCCGTTTATATTGCCGTCCCCGTGGCTCTGGCAGTCATCTACGTCTCGCGCGCCTACACGACGATACGCCGAGGCATTCCAACGGCCAGCGAGTCAGCCTGGTTGGGTCTTTCTACGCACGCTCCTTCCAGTCGAAGCGGTTCAGCGAGCGTCGAGAGCAGGGACAACGGATGACGGAGTTCGACACGACGTCTGGATAGAACCGGGAGATGCCGGAGCCGCGATCGCCGGCGACGTGCTTCTGGGCGGAGCATCCGACGGGTGAGGCATGGGTCGTCCCACCGCTATGGCCGCAAGGGTCGGCCGGGTGGTGCTGCCTGCGTCGCGCTCCGGCGAGCTACGTCGCGGATGCGGACTGCACCGACTGCCCGCACTGGATGCCCCGCGACACCGCCCGAGGCCGGCCTGGCTGAGGCGAGCCCGAACCGCTGCGCTCATGCGGCCGGCGCCCCAGGAACCTTCCGACCGGAATTCTCCGCTTCTTGACGGCGGGCCTCCTCGAGGACCTCGATCTCGAGTTCGCGGTGGGCGACTAGAGTGGCGGAAGGCCTTCAACCGAGCGCCGCCCGGCTTGGGTGTCTCGCCACTGGCGCCATAGCACCCGTACCCAGAGGAGTGAGACATGGAACCACACGAAGGTAGGAACCACGACGGCTGCAGCCACGACAAATAAGGAAACCAACGTGGTTGGACGGCTGAGAGACAGCACTTGAAAGCGTTGCGAGAGCGTCGCTACCGGTAGGTTGTCCGACACGAGCGCTACTGCGAGCGCAAGAGCAAACCAGGCAACGACGACCTCGATCACCAGCACAAGAACCAGCCGCCGAAGGCTCGAAAAGCCGAGTAACTTCAAGAGCTCGCGTGGTGATTGTGGAGCCCGGGTGGTATCCCTCGCAGGATGCTTGGCGGGCGCCTCGCGCCCCGAGTGGTCAGAGTGGGTTTCGTCCACAGCGTGCGTCCTTCTCTGGCGCGTCGGCTCCGTCTGTGTACCTCATATACACCAACACCTTGCCGGGGCACAAGAATCCGTATCGCCTATTCTACGCGACACCGGCGGTCTTATCGTCGCGCCACAACTCGGGCTACCCATCACGGAGGATGTCGATAGGGAGACCCCTGGTGGGACCACAGAGTCACTGACATTCACACCACCTTGGTGAAGGAGCGGGCGTGGGCCGTTTGCCTCACGAAAAGGAAGATGAGGCAATCGGCTCATTGACGGCAGAGCCACCTGGTCATAGGGTGTGCGCCAGATCGACAGTCAGGTGCGCCCGGTCCTGGAGTCAGCGGCGCATCGGCGGTCGGCCTCCTCGGACCTTGCGAGTGTGGGGAAAGGGACGAGTCGGCTATGGCATCTCTGGCGCTCGTCGAAGGGCGGTCTTGCCACCCCGTTGCGGGAGTCGCCGGCGGTCTGCGACTGCGCGACGAGTGCTCGCGCCCCATCCCTCCAGACGACGCTTGTCCGAGACGACCATATCAGCGAGAGATCGAGGGGCTCGACGCGTTCAGCGGGTTTCACCGGGATGGAGATGAGCCATGATCTCCGAATACGCCCACCCCGAAGTTCTGGTGGAGACCGACTGGGCTGCCGCGCATCTCGAGGACCCCGGCGTCCGTGTCGTCGAAGTGGATATCGACACCACGCAGTACGACAAAGGACACCTCCCTGGCGCGATCGGCTTCGACTGGCAGCGCCAGCTCAACGATCAGATCCGCCGCGACATCATCGGCCGGCGCGATCTCGAAGCCCTGCTGTCGGCGCACGGCATCGAAAACCGGCACACGCTCGTGCTGTACGGCGACAACAACAACTGGTTCGCCGCCTTCGCGTTCTGGATCCTCAAGATCTACGGACACGCGGATGTGCGCCTCATGAATGGCGGCCGGAAGAAGTGGGTGTTCGGGGAAGGCCGCCCGTTGACGACCAACAAGCCCGCGTATCCGCCGGGCACCTACAAGGCGAAGCCGGCCGACCAGTCGCTGCGCGCCTACCGCGAGCAGGTGCTCGAGGCGTCGGCCGACGGGAAGCAGACGGTCATCGACGTCCGCACCCCGGAAGAATTCGCCGGTGAAGTCGTGGCGCCGCCCGGCCTGGCCGAGACCGCGCAGCGTGGGGGGCACATCCCCGGCGCCAGGAACGTGCGGTGGGAAGAGGCCGTGCAGGAAGACGGCACTTTCAAGCCGGCCGACGACCTCCGGAAGGTGTACGGCGGCAGAGGCATCACGCGCGGTCGAAAGGTCATCACGTATTGCCGTATTGGCGAGCGGAGTGCCCATACGTGGTTCGTGCTGAAGTACCTGGTCGGCGTTCTGAACGTCCGCAACTACGACGGCTCCTGGACGGAATGGGGCTCGGTCATCGGAGCGCCCATCGAGAAGGGTACGGATTCGCAGTCACAACAGCGGAGTTGACCCGCGCAACTTCCGGCCTGGGCACGGCGCGAGCCGTCCCGCCGGTGTGACCGGCGACGCGAGTCGGACGGCGCCGCCTACGTCGCACTCCCGCGAGCGACGTCGCTGATGCCGACTGCGTCGACGACCCTGGCTGGACGGCCCGCGACGGCACTGCTCGTGACCGCGGCGGCTTGCGCGGGCTTGAACGTGGCGTACAGCGGGAGCGCCGTGAGCAAGGCGCCGCCGATGATGTTGCCGATGGTCACCGGGATCTGGTTCCAGAACAGCCACACGGGCACCGACACCGGCGCCCCCAGCATCATCCCGACAGGAATCGCGAACATGTTGACGATGGCATGCTCGTAGCCGAGCGCGAAGAACGTCAGGATCGGCAGCCACATGGCGACAATCTTGCCGATCGTGGAGCGTGACACCATCGACAGCATCGTCCCGATGGTCACCATCCAGTTGCAGAGCACGCCGCTGACGACGGCGACGATCCATCCGGCGGCGCCGATCTTCATGTACGCCAGCGTCTTGTTCTGCGCGACCGTTTGCGCCTGTTCCGCCAGGAGACCGCCGTCGATGGTCCCGAACTTGGTGATGACGATCGCGAAGAGCAGCGCATAGAACAGAGCGCCGACCAGGTTGCCGAGGTAGACCCAGCCCCAGTTGCGCAGCAGCCCGGCGGCGTGCACCCGACCGGCTGCCGCGCTGAGCGGCAACAGGCAGAAGTTGCCGGTGGCGATCTCGAACCCGAGCAGCACCAGCATCACGAAGCCGACCGGGAAGACGAGCGCTCCCGCGATGGCGGGGAGACCCTGCGTGACGACCAGCCACGCCAGCGAGGTGGCGTAGGCCAGGAGCACCCCGCAGAGGAAGCTCCGCACGAGCAGGTCGCGGACCGGCAATCCCGCTTTCTTCTCTCCGAGCTGAATGGCTTCTTCGACCAGTTCCGCAGGCTTGACGTAGTCCATATGCTCATCCCCGGCGCGGGCCGCGCCGAAACAGTCCGAACGTCAGCGTGGCCGCCGTGAAAGCGGGCACGCCCAGGATCACCAGCCCCCAGTCCATCGCGAGACGACCGGTGGCGGGATCGAACGAGAAGCAGCGCCAGAGGACCTGGTTCGGCAGCGTGTACGCGGCGATGTACCGGCCGCGCAGCTCCCGGGCCAGCTCCCTGAAGCGTCCGGCCGCGCCGGGGCTTCCAAGGACCGCGCGCATCACCCGCCCGTCGTCGACTGCCGCCAGGAGTGCGGGGTGGTCGTACTGCCCGGTGGCCGGATCCAGCCGGTACCAGAAATCGAGGGCGTTCGTGATGCGCGCGATCGCTTCGCGATCGGCGGTCGCGAAGAGCCAGTCCGGATTCCCACCTACATCGAGCGCCTCGGCTTGCGCGCGCAAGTCGGCGGCGCCGTCCGTGTCATCGAAACTGAGTGCCAGGACGCGATAGTCGCTGCCGAGACCGCCGATGTCCCGCACGGCGTCGCGGACCCAGGCCAGAAACGGGGTGCAGATGCCGTGGCACTGGGCGTAGAAGAAGGTCACGAGCAGCGGCTTGTCCTGCCAGAGCGACGACAGCGCCACGGTGCGGCCATCGGCCAGCCGCAGCGGAATGTCCGGTACGCTGCGATTGAGCAGCCGCCCTTCCGCGCGGCTGACGGCCGCGGGCGGCTCGGCTCCGGCACCGGCGGTGACCGCCAGGACGGCGAGCAGGCAGGCCGCGCTCACCCGTACCAACTCACTCCTCCGCACGCGCTGCCGCCGGTGCGCCGATCGGCGAGGGGGCGCCGAGGCGGTCGTCTGCCCGGACGGGCGCCTGTTTCCGCCAGCTTCCCATGACGTCGATGAGGCACAGCACTGCCGCAAGCAGGAAGATGGACGCGAAGATGCCCGCCCACAGGGCGTAAGTGGTGCCGTGGGCGAGCTCGATCGGATAACCCGAGTACCGCCGCGGAACCGAATAGGCGCCGGCCCAGTAGAACATCGCCAGGAAGCCGACGGCGCCCGCCAGGATCCAGCTGAGGAGCACGGCCTGGTACCGACCGATGGGCTCGCTGATATCCGCCTTCGCCGACTGCCGGCCGCAGTGATAGAAATAGCCGCCGATGATGGCGAAGCCCGCGAGCATGTAGGTATGGAAGTGCGCCGGCACCCAGAGCGTGTTGTGGAGCCGGACGTTGGCGACGATCGTCGAATCGATGACCGCGCCGATCCCGCCGACGGCCCATCCCAGCAGTCCCAGGAAGAAAAGCACCGCCGGGAGACTCCACCGCATGGGCGCGTGGTAGACGAGCAGCAGCGCGCCGAAGATGGTCACGATGGCCGCCGGCAGCGAGGCGGCGTAGGAGGCGACCTGGCCGATGTACTGGAGCGCTCCGGGCTGCACGAAATCCATGTACAGGTGATGGAAGTACGCCAGCAGCACGATGAGCAGCACCGAGTTCCAGGAGATGGCGACGATCTTGTTCGCCTTCCACGGACGGCCGGCGTAGACGGGCAGCGCGTCGTACACGACGGCGAGCGCCAGGTACATCGCCAGGTTCACCAGCGTGTGGCCGAACAGGAACGTCAGGTTCTTCATGAGAAGCGCGTCGCTCGGCCGGCCGGTCAGGAGCTCGAAATAGAACAGCACCAGCACGATGACACCAGACACCAGCGCCACCACGTTGGCGATCATGCTGACGGTGACGATGATGACGGCCGGGGGAACGGCCGGCTCGGTCTCGCCGCGGAGGTAGTGCCAGCCGAGCGCGTTGCTCAGCGAGTAGCGCTCCGCCACCGCCCGCAGGACGTCGAGGCTCCAGATCAGCCAGGTCGCGCCGAGCACCGTGAGCGACGTCAGGAACGTCGCCGCGGACCAGGCGGGCCATTCGCCGAGGAGCGGCAGCGGATACAGGAAGTACCACCCGGCGGCGAACCGCCCGAGGAAGACGCTCACGAGCAACAGCACGACGCCGACGACCGTCCCGGCCAGCGCGAAGACGGCGACAGCGCTCGACGCCCGCACGTGCTTGCGCAGCGCCTCGCAGGCGCAGGCCATCGACCCGACGAACCAGAGGCCCGCCATGCCGACGCCGTGGAGCGTCATCATCGGATAGAACCAGGACCGCAGCCCGACGAGCGCGCCGCCCTGCGTCAGGCGCATGTAGATGCCGAGCAGCGCCAGGATGACGAAGAGCGCGACCGTGGTCAGCATCCAGAGGAAGATGGTCGACTGCGTCTCGGCCGCGGCGACTTCGCGCGCCGGGGCTACCGCCTCGGCCGCGCCGACCGTTCCCGGGTAGGTGTTCGACTGCGTCGTGTGCATGGTCATCTGCTCCGGCATGCCTAGTTGGCGGTGAGCGACGAGGTCGGGCGGTGACTCGCCACCGGGGTCGCGCTCTCGACGGTGAACGGGACGGACATGAGGTGATGGCCGCCCGCGCAGTACTCCATGCAGAGCGCCAGGTACGGCCCGGTGCGCTCCGGCCGCACGATCAGCCGGTTCACGTAGCCCGGCATCGCCTGCGTCTGTGCCAGCAGTTGCCGTTCGGGACCGTAAATGCCGAAGCCGTGCGTCACGTCGAGGCTCGTGACCCGGAATTCGACGAGCTCACCCGGGGCGAGCTCGAGAGACGCGATCCGCCGGCTTCGCGCGATGTCCTCGGCGGTGACGATCGGCTCTTCCGAGAAGACGAATTCGTACTGCCGCGCCGCCACGTAGACAACACGGTCGGCCGTCGTCCCCGCTCGCGCGTAGGGCGACTGCGGCATCGTGGCGACGAGCAGGCTGGCCACCAGGATGAGCGCAATCACGAACAGGACGCGGCGAAGCTGGTAGGCCCGCGCGATGTCGACACTGGCGGCCGGACCGCGGGTGCTCAGGGCGACGAAGGTGAATACCGCGACGATGATGACCGAGATCGCCAGGAACGTGTACAGGATGCTCGCTTGCGCGAGGAGCATCTCCGGTGGCGGCTGCGCCTCACGTGCCCTCGGGGGCGGCGCCTGAGCGGCCGCCCCGGGCGTACCAGCGAGATAGTCGATGATCTCTTCGACGTCCTCGGCGGAGAGGCCGGCATTGGGCATCTCGATCCCGTTGTATTTCTTCAGCAACTCGAGGGCGACCGAATCGCCGCCGGCGATCACGCGGTCGGGTTCGAGGATGAAGCGCGCAACCCATTCCCGAGGCCGTCGATCGAGGACGCCGGCGAGATCCGGTCCGATGTGGTCGCCGCCGCCGTTGGTGTGGCAGACGACGCACTTTTCGTCGAAGAGGGCCCTTCCCTCGTCTGCCTCGCTCTGGGCGTCCTGGGCCCACGCGGGCGCCGCCAACATCAAGAGTGCGGCGAACGCGGAACATTTCCCAATTCGGGGAAAAAGTCCCAGTCGCCCCGCACGCGTCCGCCGATCCGTATAGCAGGAGTTCAAATCTGTATCGCGCACGACACGACCTGAGCAAGGCGCGAGCCAGATGTGTATTCAGCGGAATTCGCTGAATTCCGCCGGTATCAGGAGCGCAGGGGAATCGTGGAACGCCTAGGTTGTATAGTCGCGGCTGCGGGCCTGTATACCGGCGTGAACAGGCTCTGGCGCGGCACCGCGCTGGTCGTCGGCATCGATATAGGCGTCGATATCGTCCTCGGTTCCGAGGCCGAGCCGTTTGAGGATTCGGTGAAGGGCGGCCCGGGTCATATTGGCCTTCCGAGCCGCGGCGCTGACATTGCCGTCGGCTTCGAACATCAGGTGCTCGATGTAGCGGCGCTGGAAGCGCTCGATGGCGTCCCGTTTCGCTTCTTCGTAGGGGAGCGACCCCGCGTTCCCGGCTTCGAGGAAGCCGAGATGCCCATGGGCGCGGTGATGGCCTCCGTGGAGCTCATTGAGGACCCGAAGCAGCAAGGGCCGACGCTCGGGCATCGGCACTGAGGTCGCCTGCCACTTCGCCCGCAGAGCCTCGGCTGCGGCGAGCCACGACGCCGCAACTTCTTCATCGGGCAGCACGGCGTCGATCGCTTCACTCAGGAGCGCCGCCAGCGCTGGTGACCGCCCGCTGGTCGAGATCGCGACAGCAAGGTCGGCACGCCGGATCACGGCGCCGAGGAACGCAGTCGCCGCCAGCGGGTCGTCTGCCGCGTTGACGAAGATCCGCCGCGCTTCGGCGGCCGCTTCCACCTGCCGGTTGACGGCCGGGGTCGCCGCTGCCACGACGAACCAGGCGTTGTCGAGATCCTCCTGTTGAAAGGGCCGCCGCCGGATCTCCACGCCAGGCAGACACATGTCCTCCCGAATCTCCGGGGCGACGACGGTGACCGACGCGCCCGTCCTGAGGAGCGTCTCCAACTTGGTGGCGGCGACCCGCCCGCCGCCGACGAGCAGAGCTCGGCGGCCGCGCAGCTTCAGGAAGACAGGAAGAAGAAAAGGCTCCATGCGCACCAACCCGTTCAGAATCGAAGCGTCAATTCGACGTAGCCGAGGTCTGCGTCGACACCGTTGGCGTAGATGGCGTCCGCCACCGACCCGCCCGCGGCATGGCCGTAGTAAACGGCCACCGACGCGTATCCATTCACCCGATAGTCGCCGCTCACGTCATAGAGCGTTGCCAGCCCCGTGCGGCCGCTCGACGGCCGGCCTACGAAGCCGAACGTGGAGGACTGGAACGCGCCGCCGCCCGCATACCAGAGGTCGTCCCGGCTCGCCAGTCGGATGACATGGACGTCGCTCCGGATGTTGACGCTGCGGGACGGTCTGAGGATGACCTCTCCGAAGCCGTCGCCGGTGTTCATCATGTTGAAGAAGGGAAACCTGGCGTAGGGGCGCGGCGTTGGCAGGATCTGGAAGAACGTGCCGTGCCGCCCGTCGTTTCGATCGCCATCGCCCGATCCGTAGTTGTAGCCGCCGCGAAACCACGGCGCGACCGCGTCGAGTCCCTCGGGCTGCCAGCCGGCCTCCAGGGCAAAGGCGCCGGCGCGCTGGTCCAGCCTGCCCCACGAGCCGATCTGCACGGCGCCCCAGGCGAGCAGGTCGACGACGCCCGCCTCGGTCGGGACGGTCTTGAGGTAGTGCCCGCCCAACGTGCCGATGTCAATCGATTCGGTATCCGCGACCCTCGCGGCAGCCACGCGGTTGTCCGTCTTCAGCACGCCGCCGCGGCGATCGTGGTATCCGATGCCGAAGGCCCGCCACTCCCCGGCGCCGGCCCCGGCACCCACCTGTCCTGTGAGCGCTCCGTAGTAGACGTTGATATCGAGTTCGCTCCATCCATCGACCACGAACACGCCGCGGGTCGGCCGGCCGGCGAATCCGGTGACGTTCAACGTCTTCCGGTTGAGCGCCCACTGAGCTCCGTCGAAGCTGCGGCCGACGTGCGAGAAGACGAAATTGCCGAGCAGGCGGTGGGCGATCCGGTCGCGTTTGACGGCGGCAAGCGTTGCGTTGCCGGGCACGACCTCGGTGCCGTCGATGAATTCCATCCGACCCACCTTGAGCGACTGGCCGGGCACGCCTCCCAGATTGAGGAACCGAACGGTCGCCTGCTTGATGAACAGCTCGGCGACGTTCGTCCTGTTGCTGTTGGCCGCGAAATACGAGGCGCCGAGGCCGAACTGCCCCTGCGGAGCCGGCGCAATCGCATGCTCCGGCAGCTCGAGGAGGAACGGCACGGCGAACTCCACCTGCCAGTCGTACCGCGGTTTGGCTCGCGAGAGCGAAATCCGAGCGAGAGAGCCGGGGTAGACGTAACGCTCGTCGGCGTTGCCCTCGAACCAGTTCCACGCCTCGGCTCTGGTGCGGAGCGAGCCCGACAGGACGACGTCGCCCAGTCTGACGGGTGGGGTCGCCGGCGCGGGAGGCGGGGCTTGAGCGGGGGCTTGAGCGAACGCGTCCGCCGAGCCAAGGAGAAGAGCGAGAACAATTACGTGGCGCATAGTTCCTCCGAGACTTCCACCGGCAGCAGGTCTTCGTAGCGTCCCCAGAGTCCGGACCGCTCGCACGCTGCGAGCTTCTCGCGCAGACCCACCACCCTTCCGACGACTGCCAGGGTCGGGGACTCCAGCCCGGCAGCCAGGGCGTCGGCGGCCGCGTGTGACACCGTCGTCACCACGACACGCTGGCGCGTGGTCGCGCCGGCGCTGACGAACGCAACCGGCAGGTCGGCAGGGTAGCCGCGCTCGAGGAGCTGAGGGCTCCACGTTTCGACCGTCTGGAGGGCCATGAGGAGCACGAGCGTGGTGCGCGGGTGGTAGGGCGGGATCGACAACTCCGGGTCGTGCGCCTGCCGATGCGCCGACAGGACCGAGACGCCGTCGGCGAGTCCACGATGCGTGATCGGCATGCCGGCCAGTGCCGGCGCCGCCACGGCGCTCGACACGCCGGGGACGATCTCGAAGGGGATGCCGAACTGCGCGAGTCGCAGCGCCTCTTCGCCGGTGCGACCGAATACGGTGGGGTCGCCCCCCTTGAGGCGCGCCACGCGCTTCCCCTCGAGCGCGAAGCGAACCAGCAGTTCGGTGATTGCTTCCTGGGGCATCGAGTGCCGGCCGCACCGTTTGCCCACGAAGACCAGCTCCGCGTCGAGGTCCTCGACGAGCCGCCTGTCCACGAGGCTGTCGTAGAGCACGACGTCGGCTTGCTGCAGCACGCGCCACCCTCGCAGGGTAATGAGCTCGGGATCGCCCGGGCCGGCCCCTACGAAGACGACGCTTCCTCTCGCGTCATGAGAACCATTTGGCTTGCCCACCCAGTGCTCCACGTCAGACCCACCCCGACGAGACCCTTCGCTGTCCACGGGGAGCTGAGCAAGGGACGAGCCAGGCCTGAACCGGGCAAAAAGTGGCCAATTACGCGGTTTTCTCAATGTGAGCTGAGTAGCGGCGGTTCGTAGATGTATAGAGCCGTAGACAGGCAGTTCTCATGAGATCCCGCGTGCTACGACCCCGTGCAATCGTGGGATTGAACGGTTGCGCGACGCGAAGGTGGTTGTGAATGAGGGGGATCGTGGCTCGTGGGCGCGTGGATGCCAAGACCTGCTGCTATCCGCGCTTTGCGCTCCGAGATGCGGCGAGGGAATGGCACCCAGCATGCACCTCGGAACGCTCGGTCACCGACGTGAACATCTCGAGCCTGCTGATATGTCTCGACCCGGCGCGCGCGGAGCAGGCGCGCGCGCAGATCGAACAGCTGCCCGGAGTCGAAGTTCACGCCGCCACCGCGGAAGGCCTCCTGATCGTGACCGTGGAGCAAGGTGATGACCTGGAAATGAGTCGGACGTTCGAGCAGGCGCGTGCGATTCCGGGCGTGCGTCTGACGACGCTGGTCTACCACCATTCCGAAACACTCGATGACGAACCACCTGCACAGGGAAAGAGCACGCCATGAGCACATCGCGACGCGGTTTCATCAAGTTGAGCGCCGTGGCGGCGGCCGCTGCGGCGGCCGACATCACGGTCCCTGGCCTCGATGAGGCCCTGGCACAGAGCCCGCCCGACACGGGCATCCGGTGGGACAAGGGTGCGTGCCGCTTCTGCGGCACCGGCTGCGGCGTCCTGGTCGGCGTCAGAGACGGGCGCGTGGTGGCCACCCAAGGCGACCCGGAGGCGCCAGTCAACCGTGGGCTGCTCTGCGTCAAGGGCTACTTTCTCGCCAAGATCATGTACGGCGCGGACCGGCTCACGCGGCCGCTGCTGCGCATGAAGAACGGGACGTTCGACAAGAACGGCGAGTTCACGCCGGTCTCGTGGAAGCAGGCCTTCGACGTCATGGAGGAGAAGTGCAAGGCGGCCCTGAAGACGAAAGGCCCGACATCGGTCGGCATGTTCGCTTCCGGCCAGTGGACCATCTGGGAAGGCATCGCCGGAGCCAAGTTCATGAAAGCGGGGCTGCGCTCGAACAATATCGATCCGAACGCGCGGCACTGCATGGCCTCGGCTGTCGCAGGCTTCATGCGAAGCTTCGGCGCCGACGAGCCGATGGGCTGTTATGACGACATCGAAGGCGCCGACGCGTTCGTGCTGTGGGGCTCGAACATGGCCGAGATGCATCCGGTTCTGTGGTCGCGGGTGACCGGGCGTCGGCTCGGCGCCAAGCACGTCAAGATCGCGGTGCTCTCCACGTTCACGCACCGCACGAGCGACGGGGCGGATCTCGAGCTCGTCTTCAAGCCGCAGACCGACCTCGCGATTCTCAACTATCTCTGCAACTACATCATTCAGAGCGGCGCGGTCGACGAGGCGTTCCTCAAACAGCATGTCAACTTCATGAAGGGAGTGACCGATATCGGCTACGGGCTGCGCCCAACGCATGCGCTGGAACAGGCGGCCGGCAATAACGGCTACTCCGGTCCGGACGGCAAGTCCAAGGGCGATCCCAACGCGGCGAGCCCGATCACGTACGACGAATTCAAGCGGTTCGTCGCCGACTACACGGCGGACAAGGTCGCTGATCTCTCGGGGGTGCCGAAGGAGAAGCTCGAGGCGCTCGCCCGGCTCTACACCGACCCGAAGACCAAGGTCGTCTCGTTCTGGACGATGGGCTTCAACCAGCACACGCGCGGCACGTGGGCCAACAATCTGATTTACGACGTGCACTTGCTGCTGGGAAAGATCTCGGAACCGGGCAACGGTCCCTTCTCCATCACCGGCCAGCCCTCGGCCTGTGGCACCGCCCGCGAAGTCGGCACGTTCTCGCACCGCCTGCCCGCCGACCTGCTGGTGGCGAACCCGCAGCATCGCGCCACCGCCGAGCAGATCTGGAAGCTGCCGGCGGGCACGATCCCCGGCCAGATTGGCCTCCATGCCGTGGCGATGGACCGAGCGCTCAAGGACCGCAGTCTCAATTTCCTGTGGACCTTTTGCACCAACAACATGCAAGCCGGGCCCAATCTCTCCCAGGAACGTTATCCCGGTTTCCGCGACCCGGCCAACTTCGTGGTCGTGTCCGACGTCTATCCGACGGTGACCGCGCTGGCCGCCGACCTGATCCTGCCGGCCGCGATGTGGATGGAGAAAGAAGGCGCCTACGGCAACGCCGAGCGGCGCTCTCAGTTCTGGCGGCAGCAGGTCAAGGGGCCCGGCGACGCGAAGTCCGACCTGTGGCAGATCCTCGAGTTCTCCAGGCGGTTCAGGACCGATGAGGTGTGGCCGGCGGAGCTGCTCGACAAGACGCCCCAGTATCGCGGCAAGACGCTGTTCGACGTTCTCTACGCGAACGGTCAGGTCAACCGGTTCCCGCTGGCGGAGGTGGAGAGGGTGAACGCACACGCCATCAAGGGCTATTCGAACGAGGAATCGAAGACCTGCGGTTTCTACGTGCAGAAAGGCTTGTTCGAGGAGTACGCGAGGTTCGGCCGCGGCCACGGTCACGACCTCGGGGCCTTCGACGTGTACCACCAGGCCCGGGGTCTGCGTTGGCCGGTGGTCGACGGCAAGGAGACGCTGTGGCGTTACCGCGAAGGGTACGACCCGTACGTGAAACAGGGTGAAGGCGTGAAGTTCTACGGCAGGCCCGACGGCAAGGCGGTCGTCTTCGCGCTTCCGTATCAGCCGCCACCTGAATCGCCCGATCGCGAGTACGACTTGTGGCTCGCCACCGGCCGCGTGCTGGAGCACTGGCACTCGGGTTCGATGACCCGTCGCGTCCCCGAGTTGTACAGAGCCGTGCCGGATGCATGGGTATTCATGCATCCGAAGGACGCGGAGGCTCGGGGCCTCAAGCGTGGCGACGTGGTGAAGGTCATCTCGCGGCGAGGCGAGATCCAGACCCGCGTCGAGACCCGCGGCCGCAACGAACCGCCGGTCGGATTGGTATTCGTCCCATGGTTCGACGAATCGCGGCTCATCAACAAGGTGACGCTCGACGCAACCTGTCCGATCTCGAAGCAGACCGACTTCAAGAAGTGCGCGGTGAGGGTCGTCAAAGCGTGAGGGCATGACGGTTCGAGGCATGGTCGAGGCGGCAACGCGCCGGCAGTTCCTGCTCGACGCCGCGAGGAGCGCAACCAGCGTGGCGCTGCTGGGGGGCGGGCTCGCGCTCCACACCGGCCAGGCCAGGGCGCTGCCGCCGACGGCCCTCCGCGCCCCGGGGGCACGCGACGAGCCGGAGTTCCTCGCTGCGTGCCTGCGCTGCGGGATGTGCGTGCGTGAGTGCCCCTATCAGATCCTCGATCTCGCCAGGCTCGGAGAGCACATCGCTGTCGGCACGCCATATTTCGTGGCGCGGAGCGGACCGTGCGAAATGTGCCCGGAGATCCCGTGTGTGAAAGCCTGTCCGAGCGGTGCGCTCGACCCTGAGCTCACCGACATCAATCGGGCGCGGATCGGCGTTGCGGTGCTCACCGATCAGGACACCTGCCTCAACTTCCTCGGCCTGCGCTGCGAGGTCTGCTATCGGGCGTGCCCGCTCAGCGACAAGGCAATCACGCTCGAGCCGCAGCAGAACCCGCGCAGCGTGCACGCCATCTTCATTCCGACCGTGCACGCCGACCAGTGCACGGGCTGCGGCAAGTGCGAACACGCGTGTGTACTGGAGTCGGCGGCGATCCGGGTGCTGCCGCGCCGTCTGGCGAAAGGCGAGCTTGGCGGGCACTACCCCCGCGGTTGGGAAGGGGAGGCGAAGACGGATGGACCGCCCCTCGGGGACGTCGTGGGCCTGCTCGGGGGCATGCCGGAGGCCACGACATGAGAGCACGCATCGGCGCCGAGGCGACCCGTGCAAAGGGGTGGCTTGCAGCCCACCGGTGGCTGCTGGCGCGCCGCAGCACGCAGTTCGGCGTGCTCGCCCTCTTTCTCGCCGGCCCCCACCTCGGGTACTGGATCGTCAAGGGGAACCTCAGCTACAGCCTGACCCTCGGCGTGCTGCCGCTCGCCGATCCGTACGTGCTGATGCAGTCGCTGATGGCGGGGCACAGCCCGGAGCGTAACGCGATCGTTGGCGCGGCGGTCGTTCTGGTCGCGTATTTCCTCGTTGGTGGGCGCGCGTACTGTGCGTGGGTGTGCCCGGTCAACGTCGTCACCGACACGGCGCATTGGCTGCGCGCACGGGTTGGCGTGCCGGGTGGCGCCGGAATCTCGCGCTCCACCCGCTACTGGATCCTCGCCATGACGCTGGCGGTCGCGTCGACGACCGGCTCCATCGCCTGGGAACTGGTGAACCCGGTGTCGATGCTGCACCGGGGGATCATCTTCGAGATCGGCGCCGGCTGGACCGTCATCGGCGCGGTGTTCCTTCTCGATCTGTTCGTCGCCGGACGTGCCTGGTGCGGGCGCCTGTGTCCGGTCGGGGCCTTCTACAGCGTGGTGGCGCTGTGCAGCCCGCTGCGCATCGCCGCCGTGCGGCGCGACCGGTGCAACGATTGCGCTGATTGCTATGCGGTGTGTCCAGAACCGCTGGTCATCAGGCCCGCGCTCAAGGGCGGGGATGACGGCATCGGCCCGGTAATCCTGTCGCCCCTGTGCACCAACTGCGGCCGTTGCATCGACGTCTGCCCGACAGACGTCTTCGCCTTCGCCTCGCGTTTTTCCAAGGGAGCCGCTCATGACCAAGTTCACCGGGATTCTCCTGGCAGCACTGGCGCTCGTCCTGTGGCAGCCGGCGTCGGCACAGCAGCCCGCGCCGAGCGTGCAGACGCTGCGTGGAGCCAACGTCGATGACGCAGACACCGCACCGGAAGAGAGGTCCTACGTCGGCAAGGCTCCCGGAAGCCAGAAGCCGATTGAACGCACGTTCAGAGGGCAGCCGCCGTTGATTCCCCACAGCGTCGAGGGGTTCCCGGCGATCACGTTGGAGAGGAACGGGTGCCTGTTCTGCCATGGACCGCAGTCCTACAAGACGGCCAAAGCGCCGAAAGCGGGCGACAGCCACCTCAAGGACCTGGACGGCAACGCTCTGACGGAGGTCGCCCCGGGACGAAACAATTGCACCACGTGCCACGTGCCGCAGGCCGACGCCACGCCGCTGGTGAACAACACGTTCAGGGGCGCGGTCGACCCGAAGAAGAAGTGAGCGCGAGGCGCGGCATTCCTGCGGTCGATGAATCGTGCCGGGCGCCACGAGCATGAAGCAAGCGCTGTTTCCGGATGTGCCGCGAGACTTCCCTCTCAGGCGGGGCGTTCGAGCGGCGCTCCGAACGATCCACATCTTCACGACCGGCGTTCTCGTTGGAGGCCACATCTTCGGGCAGGCGAAAGAGCGGCTCTTCGGCTGGCTCGTGGGCAGCGTCGCGTCCGGCGTGGTCCTTCTCGCGACGGACCTCCACGCGACGTTCGCCTTCCTGCTCCAGGTGCGGGGTCTTCTGGTTCTCGTGAAGATCGTCCTGACGGCGATGGCGCTGTTCTTCTGGGAGGCCCGCGTGCCCCTGCTGGTTGTCGTGCTCACCTGTGGTGCCGTGGGAAGCCACATGCCAGGGGCGTTGCGCCACCGGCTCATCCTGGGTCAAGGCATGTTCACTGGCGACCGGCGGAACGGATGACGGACTATGACGAGATCGACCCCGTGGCATGCCGGTCCGCCCGTCTGATATTGCGATAGAGCCACGTCGCGACCCCGAGAACCATGCCGAGTGGAAGCGCCGTGAGCACCAGGCTCATGCTCACGTACGCGGCCGCATTGTCCGAGATCCCCGCCAGCGCGCACGCCGAACAGGCAAGCGCCGCCCGGGGCGCCAGGCCAAGGATTGCGGTAGCCACAACAACGCGCATCGCTGCTCCCTCTAGAAGTACACGCGGCCGTAGATGACGGGCCAGACGCCGACGACGAAGTACCAGAACGTCTGCGCGCCCAGGAGGAAGCCCGGCGACAGCGTCCCCTGGCGGAGGCGCCACCATGCGACGCCAAGACCGACGAGCGCGCCGGCGGCATGGAGTCCGTGGGCGCCGACGATCAGATAGAAGAACGAGCCCAGCGTGCTCGATCGAATCGTCAAGCCCTGGCCGAGCAAGCCGATCCACTCCCGGCCCTGAAGCACGACGAAGACGGCTCCGAGCACCCATGCCAGCAGGACCGTATTGGTGGCCGACGCCGGCTCGCGCCGGTACTGGCGGCCGGCCCGGACGAGGAGCAGGCCGCTGGCCAGGAGCGCCGTCGTGTTGAACGCGGTCGCCGCCGCCGGGAGCACGGGCTCGCTCGGCAGTCGCCACGTCCCCGGCCTGGCGCCCGCCTGTGTGATGGTGAACGCGCTGATCAGCCCGGCGAAGAACATCACCTCGGCGCCGACCAACAGCAGCATCCCGAGGACGCTGGTCGGCACGACCTCGCGGCGCGGCGCCGGCAGCGCACGCGCTGTGGCGTCCATCGGCCCCGGCAGCCTACCGGTTGCCGCCCGCACCGGCGTCCCTCCCGCGCTCGACCGCCGCCTTGGCGGCCGTGTTCTCCCAGAGCAATCCGTCGTGCTTCATGACGTCGGGTGCGATGCCGGCGAACATCACCACGATGAAGGCGACCATCGCGAGGAGCACGTACGCCACCCATCGCTTCTCGATGTCCAGGTGCATGAAATGCTTGGCCACGAGGTACGCCTTGAGGATCGCCACCCCGAAGGCGGTGATGAGCGTGAGCATCCGGATGCCGATCATCGGTCCCAGGATGCTCACGCCGAGCAGGGCGCAGAGGACGGCCCAGATTCGGACGTAGTTCCGATGCACCTGTTCGGTCATGGCGCTCACTTGGCGATGTAGAGGAGCGGAAAGAGGAAGATCCACACGATATCGACGAAATGCCAGTAGATGCCGACGTTCTCGACCCTGTGCAGCTCCACGTTCCGCGCGGCCGTCGCCGCCACGAACAGCATGATCACCATGCCGGCGAGCACGTGCAGCCCGTGCAGGCCCGCCGCGGTGTAATAGAACGACCAGAAGAGATTCGATCCGATAGTGAATCCGCTGCCGATCTCGGCCGTCCACTCGAACGCCTTGACGAGGAGGAACGTGGCGCCTCCGGCGGCCGTCAGCCGCAGGAGGATCGCGGCCCGCGCGCCGTTGCCGCGCTCGGCGGCCTGGTGTGCGAGGACGGCGGAGAGGCTGGAGGAGAGCAGCACCAAGGTGTTGAACCCACCGGCCCAGACGTTGGTGTGAACCGCCTGGTCCCCCCATTCGGGATGACCGACGCGGTGCATGATGTATGCGCCGAGCAGGCCGCCGAAGATGACGGTTTCGGAGGCGAGGACCCACCAGACCCCCAGGCGGCCCGTGGGGATTCCGGTGACGTTTCGTGTCGCAGCCACGGTTCTCGTCACGTCCTGCTCCTCTCAGGCGCCCTGTTCGACCGATCGGGGGCCGCTTGGCGCTCCGTCATCGGCGGTATCACCCGGCTCGTACTGCGGCCAGTAGTCGTCGTCGCGGCTCGGCACGCTGTATTCGTACGGGCCGCGGTAGACGACCGGCATCGTCTCGAAGTTGCCGTGGGGCGGCGGCGACGAAGCGAGCCACTCCAGCGTGTTTGCCTTCCAAGGATTCGCCTCGGCCGCCTCGCCCTTGAAGAGGCTGTAAACGAAGTTCACGAGGAACACGACCTGGAAGGCCAGCATCGCCAGCAGCGCCCAGGTAGCCAGGATCCGCAGGTTCTGCATCTGCGGCGTCGCCAGCTCCGCAAACCCCGAGTAGTCGAAGACCCGCCGGTGATCGCCGGCCGTCCCGGTCACGAAGAGCGGGAGGAAACAGACGTTGAAGGTGATGATGGTGCCCCAGAAGTGCACCTTGCCGAGCGTCTCGTCCATCATGCGTCCGAACATCTTCGGGAACCAGAAGGTGATGCCCGCGAACGCTGCGATGAACGCGATGGGGAAGAACGTATAGTGGAAGTGCGCGACGATGAAGTACGTGTCGTGGAAGTAGATGTCCGACCCCGCCGAGCCGAGGAAGATGCCCGTCACGCCGCCGAGCAGGAACTCGGCGACGAACGCCAGCGCCCACAGCATCGGGGTGGTGAGCCGGATCGAGCCGCCGTACAGCGTGGCGATGTAGACGAAGAACATCTCGGCGACGGGAATCGAGATGATGAGCGTGGTCACGCTGAAGAGGCTCGCCATCCGCGGATCGATCCCGGCGACGAACTGATGGTGCGCCCAGACGAAGAAGCTGATGATGCCGGTGCCGACCGCCGAATAGACGATCGTCCGGTAGGCGAAGAGCTTCTTCCTGGCGAACACCGTCATCACTTCGGCGACGATGCCCATGGCCGGCAGCAGGAGGACGTAGACCTCGGGATGGCCGAAGAACCAGAAGAGGTGTTGCCAGAGCACCGGATCGCCACCGCGCGACGGGTCGTAGAACCCCGTGCCGACCACCTGGTCGAGGAGCAGCATGACGGCGCCGGCGACGAGCGGGCCGACCGAACCCATGAAGAGGACGCTCGCCAGCACGATCATCCAGACGACGATCGGAATGTCGAACATCTTCATACCCGGCGCGCGCGAGTTCATCGTCGTCGTGATGAAGTTGATTCCCCCCAGGAGGAACGCAACGAACTCCAGGGCCACCGCCAGGAGCCACAGCGTGGAACCGTAGGGCGTCAGGCTGTAGGCGCTGTTGGCCGAGAGCGGAGGATATGCCGTCCACGCGCCGCCGAACGGCCCTCCCGGCACGAAGAACGAGGCGACGAGCACAACGGAGCTGAGGAGGAAGATCTGGTACGAGAGCCGATTGACCCTCGGGAACACCATGTCGTCGCAGCCGAGCATCAGCGGAATCAGGTAGTTCCCGAACCCGCCGATGAGCACCGGCATCGCGACCCAGAAGATCATGATGGTCCCGTGCATCGTGACGAGATAGTTGTAGTCGGCCGCGGCGACGCGGCCGAACAGCGGCACGCTGGATCCGGGATACGCGGCCTGCATGCGGAACACGTAGACGGTGAACGCGCCGATGAGCGCCATCGCCATGCCCGTGAGCATGTACTGGAGCCCGATGGTCTTGTGGTCGGTGGAGTACAGGTACTTTTCGACGAATCCGGGATCGCGGCCCGCGTCGTGCGCGCTCATCGCGTCTCTCCTGGATGCGCGTACGCCGGATCGTTCGCCGCGACGCGGGTCACCGGAGTCGCAGGGGTGACCGTGCGGGCCGTGGCCCCGGGGTTCGTGAGTCCGCGCATCCACTCCTCGTGTTGCGTCGGCGAGCCGATGTGGACACGTCCCGGCATCAGCCCGTGGCCCAGGCCGCACATCTCGGCACATTGAATATCGAACGTCCCTTCCAGGGTCGGCCTGAACCAGCCGCGGATGATGCGGCCCGGAACGGCGTCCTGCTTCAACCGGAACGCCGGCACCGAAAAGCTGTGGACGACGTCGCGCGAGTGCAGCTCGAAGGTGTAGACACGGCCGCGCCGGACGTACATGTCATCGACGGTCCGGATGTCGTCCGCCGTGTCGAGCCTGCCGTCGAGGCCGGCGTGCACGAAGGTCCACGACCACTGCTGAGCGACGATTCGGACCTGCTCTTCGCTCGGAGGGGCGACGACCTTCACGTCGTTCCAGACGCGGAGCGCCGCCGCGATGATGATGATGTCGAAGACAATCACGGCGTAGTGCGGGTACGACACCCAGCGCTTCTCGGTCTTCTCCTCGCCGGACACATACCGTCCGCGGACGCCGTCGCGCGCCTGGAACTTGACAATCAGTCCGAACAGGACAGCCTCTGCGAGGATGAACCAGACGCCGACGATCACGGAAATGAGCAGCACGAGACCGTCGACCGTGGATGCGAACGAGGAGGCCTGCGGCAGCAACCAGGAGATCATGTTCGCGTCTCCTCACCGGATGAAGTAGAATGCCGCCGCCGCGAAGACGATGGCGCCTGCGATGGTCATCACGAAGATCGTCCTGGCGATGGCGTCTGAATCGGCGTTGCCATGGGTCATGTCGCGCTCCCGATCCCGCTCAACGCGAAAGCGTGTGCAGGTAGGCGCTCACGTGCTGGATCGAGTCCGCGTCGATCGTCGCGGCCACGGCCTGCATCTGCCGGCCGAGCTCGTCACCGGCAGCGGTGCCCCTGACTCCGGCCCGGAACTTCCGAATCTGCTTGTCGATATACCAATCGTCACGGCCCGCGAGCGGCGGCGTCCGGAGCTGTTCGTCGCCTTCGCCACGGGCTCCATGGCACGAGGCGCACTCCGCGTAGAGGGCCTCTCCAGACGCCATGTCGCCCGCTGTCAGCGACGCCGCGGTGCTGACAGGCACGAGCTGCGACACGTACTCCGCCACGGCTGCCACTTCGGCGTCGGAGAAGAGCTGTCGCGCCATCGCGCGCATCCGCAGCCCGTCGGCATCGTCGGGGTGTTTGCCCCGCAGGTTGTGCTGGAACCGCTGCAGCTCCGACGCGATGTACCAGCTTGGCAGGCCGCCGATTCGCGGTGCGCGGACCGCCGCGTTGCCCTCGCCCGACGCGCCGTGGCACGCGGCGCACGCGCCGTACAGCTCTGAACCTGTGAGGCTGACCTGCTCGCGTGCCGGGTCACTGGCCTGCGCACTGACGTGGTTACATCCTGCGGTTGCGAGTGCGGCAACCACACAGCAGCCCGCCAACACCGAGATCGAATAGCAGCGGATCATACTCGCACCTCCGGTAACGGCGTTCGCTTACCAGCGTGAAGTTGTCGTGCGGTGAAATTCATGCGGTCGGTAACGATCGGGTGCCCGTTGAGCAAACACAGTGCCGAGGGGACGGCGTCGCGATGGTTGCGATTTGGCCGAGAATAAGCAGTTCAGCTCAAGAACGTAGTTCGTTTGGCTCACTACGCTGCGAAGATTTTCATCGGCGCGGCGTAAATTTGCTTCACTGTTCCGTTGCGAAGCGACTGTTTAGTCTGGAAACGACTCGTGGTGTTGCCTCCACCACGAGTCCAACTCGAGAAGGAAATACCGAAGGCGACACTTCTTGATCTCGCGCGTGGTCACCAGCACCGCGTAGTCTTCGGTGCCGACGACGGCAGCCAGTCGAGCCACCAGATCCCGGCAGCGCGCATCGTCGGGACCATGAATCATGCTGTAGAGCGTGTACGGAAAATCCGGAAGCGCCTCGCGCGCGTAACAGTGGCTCACCTGCGGCGCCGCTGCCAGTCGGCGCCCTGCCGCATCCAACTCCTCGCCGGGCACGTTCCACACGACCATGGCGTTGCCGCGCACGCCGAGGTGCCGCTGGCGGAAGGTGGCCACGTAGCGCCGGATGGCGCCTCCCAGGTGCCGGCGCGCGAACTCGAGCAACTCCTCCTCGTCGCAGTCCGCGAGGTTCGCCAGCGCGGCAAAAGGCCTGTCGATCAACGGAAGCGGAGTCTGCAACGCGCGGAAAAGGTGCTCCTGGCGCGCCGAGAGACTGATCGGGGGCAGCTCCGGCAGCTCTTGCAGTCGTGTCGAATTCTCGCCGGACAGCAGGTCGAAGTTGACGCCCACCTTGTAAGTTCGCGTCCGCCGGGCCGGGAAGAAGCGCGCGCCGGCGCGGCGCTCGAGCCGTGCGAGCGTCTCCTCGAGCCCCATCGCCCGGGGAACGGCGATGGTGAACCAGAGGTTGTAGGCGTGGTCGCGCAAGTAATTGTGGGTGACGGTCGGATGGGTATTGACGACCTCGGTCACACGGGACAGCTCCTGCTCGGGTACGGCTGCCGCGCACAGCGCGCTCTCGTACCCGAGCAGGCTCCCTTCGAGCACCGCCGAGATCTCCCGGAGCTTTCCTTCGCTGCTCCACGTCTGGAGTTGTCCCAGCACGTCGCTCGACCGGAGTTCGAGACGCTGCCCCAGTTCGTCGAACGGGCGGGCGCAGAAGGGGACGCCGTCCTGCGTCGCCCTGGCCAGCGCGTTCTCTTCCGAAGGCGACAGCGTCACCGACAGTTGCATCACAGTCCTATCGTGAACGCCCGCCACGGGCCAAAGACACCCGAGGGAGAACGCAGCGCTTCGGTATCCTCGACGGCGTAGGTGCGGGCGTTGACGAGATAGAGCTTGTCGTCCGCGTTGGCCGTGATGAGCGCGTGGCTCCCGCGCGGCGTGAACTCGACGTGATAGATCCTGGCGCCGACCCGGAACGTGTGGACCACGTTCAGCGACTCGACGTCGATCACCTGCACGAAGGCGTCGTCGGCCTCCCCGGAGAAGGTCACCCACACGTAGCGCTCGCCCGGTGCCCGGACGGCGTACACGGGATGGCCCCGCAGCTCGATCGAACGCTTGAACGTCCACGTGTAGCGGTCGAGCACGGCGAGGCGCTTCTCACCGACGAGCGGGACGAAGACGGAACCCTGTGCCACGGCCCACGAGGCGAGGTGGGGGAGCTTCTTCGGCGCGTTCTGGTCGTAGGTGCGGCCGGGTTCGCGCAGCGACACGATCCGTGGGGACGGCTCGGGGGCGTCCAAATCGAGCACCGTCACGTCCGCCGAGTCGAGATGTCCGACGACGTAGTAGCGGCCGTCCGGCGTGATCATGGCGTCGTAGGGCTCCTGGACCGGCGTGGCGATGCGGCGCTCCAGCACCGGCTCGGCGCCGGAGGCGTCGATGATCCAGATTTCTGCCCCCTCGATGAGCACGCAGACGAAACGGTTACCCGGCGCATCGACGATGCCCGTGACGCGAGACGGGAGTGTTCTGCCGTTCCTCTCGAACTGTCCGGGAATCCGCCGCACGACGTCGAGGGTGCGCGCATCCAGGATCGTGACGCCGCCCGGCGCGTATTCGGCCGTGGCCACGAACCGGCCGTCCTGGCTGATGGCGATGTCGATGGAGCTCTTCGACGTCTGGACTTCGCCGGCGCGCTCGAGCGTCTGCAGGTCGATGCGGGTGAGCTGGCCGCTCCGGCTCGCGACGTAGCCGTAGTCGAGCTCCCGCGAGAAGGTCATCAGCGCATGCTGCAGGTTGCCAAGACCTTCGATCCGGCCCAGCACGCGCCGCTGGATGAGGTCGTAGACGGCCAGGCTGGCCGAGTTCCGCTCGACCACGAAGACGCGCGATCCGATGCCGCCCAGCCGGCCTTCCGAGTCCGCCGCCATTCCCGTGTCTGCGACTCCCGCAAGACACGCCGCGACGAGCGCCGCTCCAAGCAGTCTCACGCTCATACGACAGCCTCCCGTGTGCCGGCCTCAGTCGATTCGAGATCCGGTTCCTCGAGCGGGGCGCCGATTTCGGAGTCGGTCATCACGCAGGCCGGGTCCGGCGCCCAGAGTGCTTTGAACCGGGCCAGCGCCCGCTCCCGATGCGACCCGCGGCAGAGAGACTTGTACGCGCACACCCCACATCGTCCCTGCAGCAGCGTCTCGCGGCGGGCGAGCGCCTCGCGGAGCGGGTGGGCGAGGATCTCGGCGAGCGGCTGCCGCCGGACGTCGCCGAGCTCGCACGCCGTGAAGAACTGGTCGGGATGCACGCGGCCGCGGTGGTCGATGGCAAGGATCCGCTCGCCCGCCGAGTTGCCGCCGCGGCGCCGCAGCACGGCCTCCACCCGCCGGGCGGCGCGCCGGCCGTGGCGCGCCTCGATCCAGGCGATCAGGCAGGGACCGTCCGAGTCGTTGCCGCCGGTCACGAGGCGAATCGCCGCGCCTCGATGAATCAGGCGTTCCGCGGCCTCGAACAGCCGTTCGAGCAGGGCACGGCTTTCCTCCGGCCGGAGGTCGTCGCCGGCCATCCTGAACCCCCGCCCGGCGTACAGGAGATGGGAGAGGTAGAAGCGATCCACGCCGCGGGCGTCGGCCCACTCGACGAGCGGCGCCACCTCCCCGGCGTTGCGCTGGGTGACGGTCAGCCGGACGCCCGTGGACATGCCGGCCGCCCGGGCGTGGGCGAGGCCGGCGGAGGCGCGATCGAACGCGCCCGGCATGCCGCGATAGGCGTCGTTGAACGGCGCGAAGCCGTCCAGGCTGACGCCCACGTACCCGACCCCGGCGGCTGAGAGCGCGCCAGCCATGCGCGCGTCGAGCGGCACGCCACTGGTCGAGACGACCGGTCGAAGACCGGCCGCGCTCGCGTGGGCGGCCAGCTCCACGATGTCGTGGCGCAGCAGCGGCTCACCGCCGCTCAGGATCAGGACGCGGACGCCCGCCGCTGCAAGCCTGTCGATGAGCGCCCGCGCCTCCTCCGTCGTCAGGTCGTATGGTGAAGGAGTGGAGGTGGCCGACGCGTAGCAGTGCGGGCAGCGAAGGATGCAGTGGCGGCAGACGTTCCAGACCACGACGGGCGGCGCGGCGGCGCGCGGCGCGTAGCGCGCCGGGACGCGCGCCGCGACCCTGTCGGGTGCGGCGCGCCCCAGCGCGATGTCGAGCAGTCCGGAAAGGTCGAGCATGGCGCCCCGTCAGTAGACGTCGCCAGCCGTGTTGAAGACGTTGAACTTGCCCGTGGGCGTGACGAGCCAGTCGCCCTTGATCCGGGTCTTCTCCTTCAGCGTCTTGTCGTCATAGACAATGAGTTCGCCGTCCTTGTCCCAGACGGAGACCCAGACCTCGTTCCCCGCCTTGTCGTACTCGAAATGGACGGCGCGCCCGCGATCGGAGGCGACGAAGCAGCGGTCGATCTTCGCGGCCTTCTTCGAATAGACGCAGATCTGCCGCGTCCCCTTCGGGTCGTTGGACAGCGGCGAGTCGAGCCACACCCACGGCGACTTCGGATGCGTCTTGATGAAAAGGCCTCCCGGCTCGCCGAGCGGCACCTCTCGCACGACCTTCCAGGCGTACTGCGGCTTCTTCACCGGGTCGGCGCCGTAGATCACCAGCTTGCCCTCGCCCAGGTGCGTGGTGCCGTTCACCCAGCCGAACTCGGGATCCTCCCAGTTGGCGCCCCTGCCGGGATGCGGACGCACGCCGGTCTTGAACTTCGTGACCAGGGTGCCGTTCTTCACGTCGATGACCGCCATCTGATCGCGCATGTTGGCTGCCACCATGAAGTACTGCTTCGTCCGGTCCCAGCCCCCGTCGTGAAGGAAGCGCTCCGCGGCGATCTTCTTGGTCACGGGGAAACCGGGCTTGGAGTAGTCGACGAGCGCCACGTGCCCGGATTCCTTCAGGCTGATCACCCACTGCGGCCCGTGATGCGAGGGCACGATGGAGGCCACGCGAACCTCTTTCAGTTCCTCGCCCGTGTCGTAGGCCGGCGTCGTGATGTCGACGACCTTCTTGGGCTCGAGCGTCTGACCGTCGAAGACGACGTACTGCGGCGGCCAGTAGCACCCTTCGATGAGCAGCTTGTCCTCGTACCCCTTGTACTTCGAGGCGTCGATGCTCCGCGCGTCGACGCATCCTTTCACCTGGGCGACGAGCGTCGGCTTCTCGGTCCAGAGATCGATCATCGACACGCGGCCGTCGCGGCCGACGGCGTAGAAGTAGCGGCCGGTGGACGAAGACCGCAGGATGTGCACGGCGAATCCGGTGTCGATGACAGCCGCCATCTCCTTGGTGTCGCCATCGACGATGGCGACCTTGCCGGCGTCGCGCAGGATGATGCCGAAGTAGTTGTCCCACTGATGCTTCGTCACGGGAGCCTTCGGCCGGCGCGCGACCGGCACCAGCAGCTTCCAGCTCTCGCGGATCTCCTCGAACGACACCGCAGGCGGATCGGGTGCCGGCAGCTGCAGGTACGACGCCATGACCCGGACGTCGTCGGGTGTCAGGATCTTCTCGACACCGAAGGCCGGCATCCCGCCGGGCGTGCCGTTGGTGAGGATGTTCTGAATGGCCTTCACGCCCAGTTCGGCCGAGCGTTTCGGCTCGATGTTGGGGCCCGTCGCGCCCTTCCGGAGCAGTCCGTGGCAGCCGGCACACCGGTCGAAATAGAGCTCCTTGGCCTCTTCGAACGCTTCCCCGGCCAACGCTGGGGAGGCCTGCGCCGGCTCCGGCGCCCCCGGCGGCCTGGCGCTCTCACCTGCGACATAGGCGACCAACTGCTTGGCGGCCACCGCGCTCGGCGTCGGCGGAACTGCCGCGTCGGTTCTCTCCACGACCATCTGCACGGCTGCGCCTTCGGACTTCCCGCTCTGTGTCTCGATGTACGCGAGCACCTGCTGCGCTTCGAGATCGTTCAGGCGGAGAGACTTCATCCGCGTCTGCCCTCGATCGGCGACGAGCTTGCGCGCCTCGGGATCGCTCTCCACCATCGCGCCGGAATCCATCAGCCACCGGACGAGCCATGTGCGCTCCCGGCGTCTGTGTACATCGCCCAGGTCGGGACCGAGGAGTGCTCCCTCGCCGATGGTGTGGCAACTGACACACTTCTTCTGGAAGATGGTGCCACCTGCCGTGATGTCTTCCGTGGTGGCCGCGGCCGACGCTTCACCGGCGACAAGAACCACCAGCGCAATACACGCCGCTATCAAGATGGCGACGCGCACGAGGCGCCGCCCACCGCACCGAACCGACACTGTATCCGTCCTCATACCGAACCTCCGTTGCTCACACGGCCAGTCCACACGCGGGCAAGTGAGCAAGGCGCGAGCCAGCCCGTGGCCGCTCGAAAACCGTTGATATTCAAGGGTTTCCGAATCGGAACGGCTGCGGGCCTGGCTAGTGTCGGTTTCGACCTGTATAGGGCTCTATACGAGCGAGGAGGGCTCCTCCTCGCGTCCTTCTTCGAGCTCGGCGTCGATCTCGCCTTCCGCGGCGAGCCCGAGCCGCTTGAGGATGCGGTGGAGTGCGGCGCGCGTCATGTTGGCCTTGCGCGCCGCGGCGCTGATATTGCCTTCGGCCTCATGCATCAGGTGTTCGACGTAGCGGCGCTGGAAGCGCTCGATGGCGGATCGCTTCGCTTCTTCGTAGGGGACCGACTCGGCGTCTTCGGGCTGCCAGTCGAGGTCGTCGTCTTCCAGGGTCATGTCGGCGGGGCTGACTTCCTCGCCGCGCGCCATCAACGCGGCGCGCTCGACGACGTTCTGGAGTTCCCGGACGTTGCCCGGCCAGTCGTGGGAGATGAGCAGCCGAAGGGCGCCGGGCGACAACCGCTTGGCAACCTTTTCCGGCGACGTCAGACGCTCGAGGAACAACTCCGCGAGCAGCGGGATGTCTTCGATCCGCTGGCGCAGCGCCGGCACGGCGATTCGCATGACCGAGAGGCGATAGTAGAGATCGCGCCGCAGCCGGTTCTCCCGGAGCAGGCGCCTCGCCTCCTCGTTCGTCGTAGCAATCACGCGGGCATCGACCTGGATGGGAGTCCCCGAGCCGAGCGGCAGCACCTCTCGTTCCTGCAGCGTGCGCAGGAGCTTGCCCTGAAGCCCGATCGGCATCGACGCGACCTCGTCGATGAGCAGCGTCCCTCCGTCGGCCTCGAGGAAGAGCCCTTTCCGATCGCGGTCGGCGCTGGTGTACGCGCCCTTCTTGCAGCCGAAGAGCTCCGCTTCGGCCAGCGTCTCGGGCAGCGCCGCCGCGTTGAAGGCGACGAACGGGCGGTTCGCCCTCGGGCTCTCGGCGTGGATCGCCCGCGCCACGAGCTCCTTGCCCGTGCCGCTCTCGCCCCAGATGAGCACGGTGGCGCTCGTCGGCGCCACGCGCCGGATCGCTTCGATGACGGGCTGCATGTGGCGGTCGCGGCTGTAAATCCCGTGAAAATCGTAGGTGCCCCGGAGCTCCGCTCGGAGGCGGGCGATCTCCTGCTGGTCCCGGATCTCGTTGAGCGCCCGTTCGGTCACCACCAGCAGCTCGTCGTTGTTGAACGGCTTGGTCAGGTAGTCGAACGCCCCGCGCCTCATCGCGTCGACGGCCGAGTCGATCGTGCCGTAGCCGGTAAACAGAATGACGTGCGCCTGGGGCCATCGCTCGCGCACGCAGTCGAGCAGCGACAGGCCGTCGCGACCCGGCATGCGGATGTCGGAGAGCACCACGTCCGCGGGCTCGCGCTCGAGCAGTTCGAGCGCTTCTTCAGCCGAATGAGCGACGGCAATTTCCGCCTGGAGCTTGCTGAGGACCAGCGCGACGCCGCGAGCCAGGTCACGCTTGTCGTCGACGACGAGGATTCGTGCGCTCATGACGAGGACACCTCCACAACATCGGCGCTGGTGTCGCTCGCCTCGAAGGCGGGCAACACAACGGTGAACGTGCTGCCGCGCCCCGGGGCGCTCGCGACCGCGAGCACGCCGCCGTGGGCGGCGACGAGATCGCGCGCGACGGTGAGGCCGAGGCCAGTTCCCTCGGACTTCGTCGTGTGGAACGCGGTGAAGATCCGCTCCTGCTCCTCCGGCAGGATGCCGACGCCCGTGTCCACCACGGCGATGCGCAGCCGGCCGTCCTCGGTCCGGTCGAGGCGGAACGTCAGCCGACCGCCGTCAGGCATCGCCTCGATGGCGTTCAGGCCGAGGTTCACCAGCACCTGCCGGAGCTGGTCCGGGTCGCCATACACGCGCGCGCCCGACTCGGTGACGTCTTCGCGATGCAGCGTGACGCGGCACGCCTCCGCCTGAGGCATGAGCGTCCGCTCGGCGTCAGCGACGATTTCGACGAGCGGAACCTCCCGCCGCTCGGGCGGCCGCTGCCGCGCGTACTCGAGCAGGTCGCGCACGATCTTCTTGCACAGCATCGCGTTCCTGAGGACCGTGCCGAGATGCTCGTGCAGCGGATCCCGCGGCCGCACGCTGTCGAGCGCATGCTGCGCGAAGAGGGCGATGGCGCCCAGCGGGTTGTTGAGCTCGTGGGCGAGCGCTGCGGCCAGTTTGCCCACGACGGCCATCCGTTCCTCCTGCATGCGCCAACGCTGCGTTTCGAGGCGCTCGGTCACGTCACGCGCCTCCATGACAACGCCCAGCATCCGGCCGCGCTCATCGTCCACGCGGGCGTAACTGCCCTCGTAGAAGCGGCCGTCAGCCTCGAACACCGGGTGCACTTCGGCGGATCCGGGCGCCGACAGCGTGTTCAACAAGTCCCGCCATGGTCCGGGGAGGCTAACCGCCTGCCGATTATCGCCTGGCGGCGCGGCGTCTGGCCAGAACCGCTGCGCCGCCCGGTTGCGCAGTTCCACCGCGCCGGTGGGCCTGACGTAGACGACCGCATCAGCCATGCAGTCAATGATGGCTTGGAGCTTCTCGCGTTCCTCGAAGACCTGAGATCTCGCCGCCGCGAGGCGTTCCCGGTCGGCGTGAAGCACCCGTACGAGACTGGCGACAATCAGACCGCAGACGACGACCATCACAGCAATCGCCGTACCGGTGGCCGCCTGCAGCATCCAGTCGTCCGGTGGCGCGACGCAGGCGCCGCTGTCGTCCAACACGCACCCTGGCGGGAGCCAGCCGGTGCCCTCGGCGACGGCCAGCGCGAGGACGAACAGCGCAAGGCCGACCGCGGCGCGCCGGGGCCACGGCGGATCGAGCACGACGGCGGCGATGGTGGCGTGAAACACGAAGAAGCCGGCAAACGGATTCGAGAGCCCGCCGGCGTTGTGAGCCAGCCAGGCGAGGATGGCGACGTCGACGGCCACCTGACCCACCAGGGCGTGCTGGGTACCGATGAGCCTGGTGCCATAGAGGCTCAGGACCGTGTTGAAGAGAAAGAGGAGGACGACGCCAACCCACAAGTACGGGACGGAGCCGGGCTCCACCCGGGGGCCGTACCAGGTCGCGAACGCCACGACGGCGACCGAGACCAGCACAGCCACCCACCTGAGGCCCAGGAGCCAGCCCGCGAGCGCTTCCCGGAGCGAGACCGCGGCGCTCTCCGGAGGCGCCGGCGTCTCGAGACCTCGATCCAGCGATATCGCCACACGTCCGAAGAGGTAGAAGCCGGCGGCAACGCCGCCCAGGAGGGCGGCCGTGAGGTCACGGCCAATGTGCGCGAGACGGCGGGTCTCGGGCGGGTACTGCCCGAGCCAGAGGCCCTCGATGATCCCGTAGCCCGCGAAGATGATGGCCGCCGAGCCAAGCCAGACGAGCAAGGCCACCGCAAGGCGGCCCGCAAGGAGTGGTGCCGTGTCGATTGGTCCGCTGCCCGGCCCCTGCTCGTTCATCGTTGGTGCCTCTTGCTGCGCCTTCACGCCAGACCCAGAATCCTAGCCTGGATTATTCACGAACGCGTCGTTCACGCTGCTGGGTTCTCCCTTCTCCGTTCGTGTTCCGGTTCGGTGCTGCCGTTCCTCGGTCCCCGTCGAGCCGGTTCGAGGTGTTCCGGCGAGGACGAGCCAGAGACCTCCGACCAGTGAACCGCGAACCCGCGAAGGGAACGTGAACACGAACCGAGCACCACGCACCGAGAAGCGTGAACGACTGATTCATGAATAGTGCGGGCTAGGCGGATGCACAAAACCAGAAAACACGCAGATTGCAGGCCAGAACCAAAGGGGTCCACTTGTGGACGACGATCTCGGGTTCTTGGCCGTGACGGGACCGATGGTCGGAATAGATCGCGGTCGTTGCGAAATAGTTCGCAGTTGACGTCGGTGCGCCTTGCGAAGAGGCGCGCCCGCGCGCCGCAGACGCCACGGCGCTGGTACGGTTGATGCTCTGGTCCGCGCAACGTCGGTCGATTGCTCCGGCCAAGGTGCGAGAGACCGAGCCGAATCGGTGCAATCGAGGCGGCGGTTGTGCCGGGAATTTTCCCTGGGGCTGCGAATTGTTCATGACGCCACCTCCTCATCTTCGTGTGCTTATCGTCGAGGACGAGACCCTCATCCGCTGGTCGATTGCCGCGACGCTGACCCAGAAAGGGCACACGGTCATGGAGGCCGGCAGCGCAGCGGCCGCGGTGGAGACCCTCAGTCAGGCGTCCCCGCCGGTCGATGTCGTGCTCCTGGACATCCGCCTGCCCGATTCGAGCGATTTGGGCCTGCTGGCCGATATTCGGCGGATCACGCCTCAGAGCGCGGTGTTGATGATGACGGCGTACGGGACCCCCGAGCTCACCAAGAAGGCGCTGGCGCTCGGAGCGCGCCGGGTGTTGAACAAGCCGTTTGACATGCACGGGCTCGAATCACTTATTCTCGAAGCGCGCGGGGCGCAGCTCGACAGCCTGCCGAGCCGGCGTTGATCCCGTCCTGATCGGATTCACGAGATGGAAGTCAGCTTCTGGATGGTGCTCGCGGTTCTGATCTTCATCGGCATGTACATCGCCATCCCGCTTTCGGTCGTCGTGTTATACGCCTCCAGGATGCGTCAACGAAAACCAAAAGAGAAGGGGAGCCCAGCAGCCGGCGTGGAGACCAAGAATGACAGACACTGAAATCTATTGGGAAGGGCAGTCAGGAAAGGACTACTTGTACTGGATTCACCGGATCGGGACGTTCTTCAACGACGAGCCGGGGAACTACATCCTGGCGAAAGAGGTCGAGGCGGGGTCGTGGGAAGCGGTCTACATCGGTCACACGGCCAGTCTTCAGAAGCAGCTCGTGGATCCCGAGAAGGAGGCGTGCGCGAAGCAGAACGGCGCTACGCACGTGCACGTGCACTCGACACCGACTGGCGAGTCGCGACGTGCCGCCGAACAGATCGACCTCGTCGCGAAATGGCGGCCGGTCTGCAACGAGTGAAGGGACGACCGCGACCTATCTGCCCAGGTAATACCAGGCGAGAATGCCCACGAGCGCCAGGACCATCACGAGTCCTTCGGCGCACGCGACCAGAATAATGACTTTCCTCCCAAAGTCCATCGGCGGCTCCTGTCATGCCGGGCCCGGCGCACCGGCGGTCCGAATCAGCGGGCCTGTCGGGTTCGGCCCTCCGCCGGCACCTTGTCGTCTTCCTTCGTAGGGTCGGCCGCCCACCCAATGTCGATGCTGCCGGTCGGCTCCAGCCGCGCGATCCGGTTCACGCAGGCCACGGCCTCGAGCCGCGTGTGCACCTTGAGCTTGCTGAAGATGTTCTGGATGTGGTTTCTCACCGTTGCCTTGCTGATGCAGAGCTGGTCGGCAATGGCCGCCGTGCTCGCGCCCGTCCGCATGACGGTGATGACCTGCAGCTCCCGCTGACTCAGCTCGCCGATCGGGGCCAGCACCTCCTGGCTCGTCGTCAGTTTCAGCTTCGTCTGCGCCAGTTGCTGGCGAACCAACAGCTCGATCTGGTGTGCCGCCGTCACGTCGCGAAAGAGGTGAACGATCGTCGGCGGGCCGTTGTCGGCTGAAGGAACCGCGACGCAGCTCACGTCAATCCAGAGCGGCTGCCCCGTCTTGGTCTGGGTGGCCATGTCGAAATGCTCGACCAGGTCGCCGCCGTGCAGCAGCGTCTTGATCGGGCACGGCCAGCCGCACACACGGTTGCCGTTGGCGTCGCAGCCGCCGAACACGTCGCGGCAGCACCGCCCCACGACCTGCTCGGCTGGATAGCCCATGATGGTTTCGGCGGCCTGGTTCCAGAAGAGAATCTCCCCTTCTTTCCCGCTCACCCAGACGCCGTCGGCTGTATTGGCGAAGAGCTTGGCAACGGCCGCCAGCTCGGCTGCGGGCGGAACGCTCGGGAGTGTGTTGTGCGAGGAGGAGACGGCACTTTCGGGCTGCGGCTTGTCGACCTGGCGCGGCGTCGGCTCGCCCTCGGGCGGCCCACTCTGCTGCCCGCGGCTCTTCCATCGGCCTCGCGCCAAACGCTGCGGTCCGCTGCGTGTCTGTGCCATCTCGTCCCTCTGTTCACGTCAAGCCGGCACGGGTCGCTGGAAAGAAGAAAGGGGACGGAGCGCGTCTGAGCTCGCAGGTGCGGGAGGCTCAGATAAAGGTCGATATAAGGGAAGCCCCCCCAAACCACACCATCTCATCGCTCCCCGTCCCCAGCCGAAAGCCCGAACACGTGAACAACGCTGTCCACGACATGCTGCTCGGGCTGTGTCGCGAGCAGGCGCACGGCATCGGCCGCGAGCGCCTCCACGACATGCGCCACCACGCCCTCCACAATCGCGCGCTGCTGCGCGTCGAGCATGGCAAGCTTGCGTCGGAGTCGGACCATTTCGGCGCGCCCTACGCGTGCGAAACCCTCCTGGAGCATCCGCGCGGCGGTGACCCCACTCACACGGCAACTGCCCATGCTCTCAACCCTCAGAGACGCGCGCATAAGCTGCAACCCAGGTACCAGTCGCTTACCGCGCGTGCTGCACGTATAGGGCGCGCTTACTTGAGTTGCAGCGTACGATCACGGGAAAGGCCTGTAAATCCATCGGTCGCCTCAATTGCCTGGTGCAAATGCACCAGTTCTATGCCGACGGCCGTCCGTCACGAATCACACGACTTGGCCGCAAAAGTCCCCCAAGTACGTGGAAAAATCCCCAGCGGCCTATAACCCCGAAAGCTCCGCAGCGTCAGGGCATTCACCGAGGCGCGAGCGCGCCGGTGAATGCCCTGTGCGGGCATGTTTGTTGCTCGCCCACGCACCCGTTGAGCGCTATCGCGCTGGAGAGTGCATGGGATTTCGATGTAACACGCTGCTCGTCGCGGGGATTTCCGCCTGTGCTCTCGGGGTGATCGCAGTGCCAGCGTCGGGGCAGGAAATTCCGTCCATCCCGGGCGCGCCGCAGTCGGCCTGTCCTGACAGCAATCCGGTCCCGTTGGCCTCGTGCGCTCGGCAACAAGTCAAGTCCTTCTCCCCGCCCCGTACGCACGACGGCAGGCCGGACCTGTCGGGGTACTGGGGTGGGACGCAGGTGCCGCACGAAAGCCTCGAGGCGCACCCGCGGACGCTCGACGACAACGGAGGCCCCAGCTTCGTCATCGACCCGCCGGACGGCAAGGTGCCGATGCAGCCGTGGGCGGAGGCGCACCGGGCCCGGAATTTCGCGAACTACATCGACCACAACGGCCAGTGTTTCCAGTCAGGCGTGCCGCGTCACCTCTACATGGGCACCTACCAGTTCCTCCAGACGTCCACGCGGCTGGTGATGCTCTCGGAGGAGGCCAACGCGTTCAGGAACGTGATCCTCGACGGTCGTCCGCATGTCGGCCGCGACATCGTGCTGTGGCAGGGAGACTCACGCGGCCGGTGGGACGGCAACACGCTCGTGGTGGAAACGACGAACCAGAACGGGCGGGCGTGGCTCGATCAGCGCGGGCGGTTCCTGACGGATGCGTCGGTCGTCGTGGAGCGCTTCACGCTGTTCGAGAAGGACTCGATCTTCTGGGAGATCACGATCACCGACCCGCTGGTGTACACCCGTCCCTTCACGATGGCGTCGGTCCTGCGGCGCAACATGCGCCAGGGCTTCGAAATCTGGGAAGAGGGATGCTACGAGGGCGATACCATCGGGAACGACCTGCGCGGCCTCGGGCTTGGCACTCATCCGGGCATTTCCTCCAGTGAGGCACAGCTCCGTAAGGAGGCGTACGAGCGGGCGATTTCGGGCCGGGGCGCCAGATAACGAGTTCCAAGATTCAGAACCCACAGAGGAGAATTCACACGTGAAGAAGCGCACCATCATGTTATTGGCGGTTGCCTGCCTCGTGACCGCCACAATGGCGTTGACGCCGGCGGCCGGGTCGGGACAGACGACCCCCGCGACCTCGACCTACAAGGCGCCGCGCACGCTCGCCGGGCACCCCGACCTCCAAGGCATCTGGCAGGCGGTGAACACTGCCGTCTGGAACATTCAGGATCATCCCGCCACGCTCGGCATTCCCGCCGGACTGAGCATCGTGGAGGGGAACGAGATTCCGTATCTGCCCGGCGCCCTCGCGAAGCGATACGAGAACTACCGTAACCGCGCGACCGGCGATCCGGAATTGAAGTGCTTCATGGTGGGAACGCCGCGCGTCAACTACATGCCGTACCCGTTCGAGATCGTGCAGACGCCGACGCAGGTCACCGTGCTCTACGAGTACGTGCACACGACGCGGTACATCTACCTGGGCGGCAAGCACCCGCCCGGCCCGATTCAGTGGTACATGGGGGATTCGCGCGCGCGCTGGGAGGGGGACACCCTCGTGGTCGACGTCGTCCATTTCACTGACACCAACTGGCTGGATCGATCGGGCAACTTCCATAGCGCGAACATGCACCTGGTGGAACGGTGGACGCGCATCGGCCCCGACCACCTGATGTACGAGGCGACCATCGAGGACCCGACGGTCTTCTCCCGTCCCTGGACGATCCGCTTTCCGCTCTACCGCCGGATCGAGCCCAACGCGCAGCTCCTCGAGTACGAGTGCCCGTCCTACCTGGAGCTCGAAAAGGATCAGCGGCACGGCCTCAGGCCGACCGATCGATAGCGATCTCGAATCCATGTGGGAGGACGCATGAGGAACCTACGTTTCTGGCTGGTTGTTGGTGCGGCGGGTGCTGCCTGCACTCTTGGTGTGGGCACGGCGCGCGTGTGGGGACAGGAGGAAGGGAAGATTCCCAACGTACGGCGATACGAGCAGTCCGCCTGCCCGATGGGCGACCCGGTCCCGCTGCGGGCCTGCGCGCGCGAGCAGATGAAGACCTTCACGCCGCCGCGGACGCCCGAGGGCAAGCCGGACCTGTCGGGCTACTGGAATGGAACGCAACCGTGGTACGAGAATCTGGAAGCGCATCCAAACACGTGGAACGACAACGGCGGCCCCAGCTTCATCGTCGATCCGCCGGACGGCAAGCTGCCGATCCGGCCGTGGGCGGCGGCGCATCTGGTCGAGAAGAACGCGCGGTATATCGACCACAACGTACAGTGCTTCCCCTCGGGCGTGCCTCGTCATCTCTATTCGGGGAATTCGCACCAGTTCATCCAGACTCCGACCAAGTTCGTGATGCTCTCGGAGGAGGCCAACGCGTACCGGATCGTGATCCTCGACGGCCGCCCCCATGTCGGTCGCGACATTCCGCTCTGGCAAGGTGACTCGCGCGGCCGGTGGGACGGCAACACGCTCGTCATCGAAACGAGGAACCAGAACGGGCGCGCCTGGATCGACCAGAAGGGCCGCTTCCTGACGGAGGCGGCGATCGTGACCGAGCGCTTCACGATGTTCGACAAGAGCTCGCTCCTCTGGGAGATCACAATCGACGACCCGCTGGTCTACACCCGTCCGTTCACGATGGCGGCAGGGATGCGGCGCAACCTGCGGCCGAACCCCGAGCTCTGGGAAGAAGCGTGCTACGAAGGCGAGGCGAGCGCGGAAGACATGCGCGGTCTCGGGTACCGCACGACGCCGGGCATCTCGGCCAGGGAAGCGCAGATGCGCAAGGAGGCGTACGAGCGGGCCATGTCGGGCGCGCCAGTGCAGTGACGCCCGGGGCGCGGCCTCGACGGGTTCGAGGTCGCGTCCCTCCTGTCTCCGGCCTCCTTACCTCCCGACGTTTGCGCTAGACTACCGCCCGTCCAATGAGGCCCGGGCGCGGTTGTCTCCTGTGTCTCGCCGTGGCGCTGTCGCTTGGCCCGGTGCCTGCCGCGGCGCAGACGGTGACGACCGGCACGCCGGCGATCCCGGCGCCGGGCGTTCCGCGCACGCGTGACGGCAGACCCGACCTGTCGGGCATCTGGCAGGCGTTCGGCACGGCCAACGACAACCTCCTGTCCCATTCCGCGAGCCAGGGCGTGCCCGCCGGTCTCGGCGTCGTCGACGGCGACGAGATCCCGTACCGGCCGGAGGCGCTCGCCAGGAAGCAGGAGAACTTCGCCGCTCGGGCGGTGCGGGACACCGAGGCGAAATGCTTCCTGCCGGGCGTGCCGCGCATCACCTACATGCCGTTCCCGTTTCAGATCGTTCAGATGCCGGATCTCACCACGATCCTGTACGAGTACGTGCACGCGGTGCGCACCATCTACACGAACGGGACGCCGCATCCGCCGGGGCCCATCGAGTGGTGGATGGGCGATTCGCGCGGCCGCTGGGAGGGGGACACGCTCGTCGTCGACGTCGTGCATTTCGGCGCCGACACCTGGTTCGATCGGACCGGCAACTTCCACAGCGAGGCGCTGCACGTCGTCGAGCGGTACTCGTTGATGGATGCCGATCACATCAACTACGAGGTGACGATCGAGGACCCGAAGGTGTTCACGCGCCCCTGGAAGATCCGGATGGTGCTCTACCGCCGCAGGGAACCGAACATCCAGTTGCTCGACTACGACTGCTACGCGTTCGAGTGGGAGCAGTACTATCCGTATCCTGGACTCTGACCGGGGAGAAACGGAGCGTTCAGATGCGCGTGCACCGGGCGGTGAGGACGCTGGGGGTTGGCGTGGCGCTCGTCGCGCTGTCGGCGTCGCTGGCCGGGCAGTCAGCCCCGACCCGACCGCTGGCGTCGACCAGACCGTGGCCTCCGCCCCTCGGGCCCGACGGCCAGCCCGACGTGCAGGGGTCGTGGCGTCCGGTCATCGGGGGCACCCATTCGCTCGATCCGGCCAAGAGCGGAGCGTCGGACTTCGAGGAGCGGATCGGCGGAGTCGTTCGGAACAACCCGAGCCGGATCGTCGATCCGCCGGACGGCCGCATCCCGTATCAGGAGTGGGCGGCGGCGCTGCAGAAGGGACTCGAGGCCGTGTACGAGAACCCCACCAGGCCGGAGCACATCGACACCCAGACGCGGTGCCTGGTGCCAGGCGTCCCGCGCCTGTACTACTTTCCGACGTTTCGGATCCTGCAGCCTCCCGGCAGCGTCGTGTTCGTCTGGGACGAGTATCACGCGTTTCGCGTCGTTCCGGTAGACGGCCGCCCGCACGTCGGGTCGAACATCAGACTCTGGATGGGCGACGGACGCGGCCGCTGGGAAGGACATACGCTGATCGTGGAGACGGCGAATCTGAAGGCGAAGTCGCGCCTCGACGTCGTCGGCGATTTCTTCACCGATACAGCACGGATCGTGGAGCGCTTCATCTTCGTCGACGGCGACACGATGCGGTACGAGGCGACCATCACCGATCCGAGGGTCTTTACGCGGCCGTGGACGATGCGCGTCGCCAACAGGCGGATGCCGGAGGAAGAGTTCTGGGAGTGGGCGTGCCACGAAGGCGAACGCGACGCGGCCAACTCCAGCACGCGCATCGACGGGAGCGTCGATAAAAGATAGCAGTCGCGCCACCTGTGGCAATGTCAGCTAGAATACGCGCAGCGTCTCGGTACGATTGCGGGACAGCGGCGCCGGCGGCGCCAGATCGGTCAACCACAATTAGGGAGGTCAACCATGAAACGGATCCTTGTCACGGTGGTGAGTGTGCTGGCCCTGGCGACCAGCGCCGCGGCGCAGCAGGGTCGTGGCGCACCGCCCCCGCCGCCGCCACTCGAGCCGGGCGCCTCGCAGGCCGATGTCGACCTGGCGGTCCTCGCCGCGCCGCCGAACCTGGCGGCCCAGGCCACGGTCGTCAAGTGGAAATCCGATTTCACCTACGACACGTTGCGGAAGGGCACGAACCGTCTGGTCTGCTACGACCGATCCGGACAACCCAATCAGCAGCCGTTCGCGGCCGAGTGCACCAGCATTGCCAACCTGGAGCGCGTGGCCCAGAACATGCGTTTCGAGGCGGCGGGCGACAAGCGGCAGGCGATGCTCGACGCAGCGGAAAAGGACGGCACGCGCGTCAAGCCCGAGTACGGGTCGATCTTCTACAACTTCGGGGGGCCCGACCGGGAGCGCGCGCGGGGGCACATGACCGTCGCGGTCCCGGGTGCGACGACCCAGTCGACGGGACTTCCCGACAACAACAAGATGGGCGGAGCCTGGATCATGAACGCGGGCACGAGCACGGCCCACATCATGGTTCCCGGCCACTGATCGTGAAGCCCCTCGTTGTCGGTCTGCTCGTCCTGGCCGCGGTCTCGCCCGCGGCCCAGGACGCGCGGACGTTCACCGGCGTCGTCACCGACGGCATGTGCGCGTACACCGGGCACGCCGGCATGCGCATGGGGCCGACCGACGCCGAGTGCACCCGGGCCTGCGTCAGCGCCCACGGCGCGCAGTACGTCCTGCTCGACGGGAAGAACGTCTACGGGCTGAGCGATCAGCAGACGCCCGAAACGTTCGCCGGGGGGAAGGTGACGGTCGTCGGCACCCTGGACGAGAAGACGAAGATGATCCAGGTGAAATCGATGAGCGCGGCGAAGTAGCGCAAGACTGGAGCTCCGGGGCGTCACCGCGTCCGCGCCGTCGCGCGCTCGAGAGCTTGGCAATAGCAAAACGCGGCCGGCCGGGAGTATCCTGTGCCAGCCAAGACAATCCAGCAAGCCGGGAGGATCCATGCGTACGCGCCTGTTGCTCGTCGTCGGGGCCGTGGCACTGGCAGCGGCCCTCGTCGTGCTGGCCCGACCGGGGGGCATCGCCGCGGCGCAGGAAGGCGTCTCCCGGACGCCGTGGGGTGAGCCGGACCTGCAGGGAATCTGGACCGACGAGTACGACACGCCGCTGCAGCGGCTCGCGAAGTACGGCACCCGTGAGTTCTTCACCGAGGAGGAGCGCGCCGATCTGGATCGCCAGCGCGTGGCGCTGCTCGGGCGCGATCGCCGCGTCGAGCGCGGTACGGAGCTCGACGTGGCCGGCGCCTACAACTCGGTGTTCATGTCGATGAAGCGCACCGGCCGCCGCACCTCCCTCATCGTCGATCCGACCGACGGCCGAGTGCCGCCGCTCACGCCGGAGGCGCAGAAGGTGGCGGCCGCCGATTCGGCGTTTCGTCTCGCCCTGCTCCGTGCGACGGCCACCTGCAGGAACAAGTCGCCTGCCTGTGCAGGGGGCGTCTACGATCCGACGCCGTCACCACGCCGGGACGACGTGCTTGCGCGCTACAACACGGCGCGGATGAACCGACACAATGGCCCCGAAGACGGGAGCCTGGCGGATCGGTGTCTCTCCGGGGCGATTCCGGAGTTCGGCACGGCGTACGGTGGCAGTTTCCGCCGCGTCGTGCAGACGCCGGGCGGCGTCACGATCTTCTACGACGTCGGCCAGGGCCAGGGCTTCCAGCGCAACATCGTGATGAACGGCAGTCCGCACCTGCCACCCGGCGTTCGCCAGTGGCACGGCGACTCGCGCGGGCGGTGGGACGGCGACACGCTGGTCATCGACGTGACCAACTTCAGCCCGAAGGTCGACTTCCGGGGGTCGCGTGAGAACCTGCATCTGGTCGAGCGATGGACGCGGACCGGGTCGGACACGCTCGAATACCGTGTGACGATCGAAGACCCCACGGTCTGGACGCGTCCCTGGACGGTGGTGGAGGAGTTCACGCGACAGAACGACAAGGAGAATCGGATCTACTACGAGCCGCGTTGCCACGAAGGGAACTACGCCTTCCCGTCGCTGCTGCTGGCGGCGCGCCTGGCCGACAAGGCGTATGCCGAACGGCGCGGTCCGCATCCGGCGCTGATGGACAATGCCACCGACTTCGTGGGCGTCGAGGAGAACCCGCTGGGACAGTAGGCGGGTGCGGCGCAGCGAACCCGCCGGGAGCGCATCATGCGGATCCGATTGATCGGCGCGTTCGTCGTGGTGGCGGTGGTCGCCGCCCTGGGGGGCGCTGCCATGTCCCGGTCGCTCGCGCAGGCGCCAGGGCCCTCGCCGCGGACGAACGCGCGTCCGGAGCGGGTCGAGGGGCGGCCGAATCTCAGCGGCATCTGGCAGGCGAACAACGAGGCGCACTGGGATCTGCAGGCGCACGCGGCGCGGCCCGGCGCCGTGACGCAGCCCGGCGTCTATCCGTTCGAGTACGCCCGCGTCGCCGCCGCGCCCGTCGTGGCGCTCGGCGCCGCCGCCGGGGTGCCGGCGTCGCTCGGCGTGGTGCAGGGGGACGGCGAGATCCCGTACACCCCGGAGGCGCGGACCATCAGGACGGAGAACGCCGAGCACTGGATCGACCGCGATCCCGAGCTCAAGTGCTATCTCCCTGGCATCCCGCGCGCCATGTACATGCCGTATCCGTTCGAGATCACGCAGAGTACGAACAAGATCCACATGGCGTACGCCTTCGCCAGCACCGCGCGGACGATTCACCTGGACGCGGTGGATCCGCCGCCCGCCGAGACGTGGATGGGGCACTCGGTCGGCCGCTGGGAGGGCGACACGCTCGTCGTCGACGTGAGCAGCTTCAACGACAAGGCGTGGTTCGACCGGGCAGGCAACTTTCACAGCGACGCGCTGCACCTGACGGAGCGTTTCACGCTGCTCTCGCCAGACGTCATCCAGTACGACGTGACGATCGAGGACCCGAAGGTGTTCACGCGCCCGTGGCGCATCGCCATGCCGATCTACCGCCGCCTGGAGCCGAACATGCAGCTGCTCGAGTACCGGTGCACGGAGTTCGCCGAAGAGTTCCTCTACGGGCACGTCCGGAGCGAGCCGCTGGTGAAGCGCTGGGAAGGCGAGACGATGACCGTCGAGATTACGCGCAGGGTGCCGCCCGGCGACCGATTCTACGAATGGTTCCGCAAGTGAGGTACTGCCAATGCGAACACAGCTAGCCACCGTAGTCGTCGGTGCGAGTCTGCTCCTGGCGGGCACGCCCGCGCCGGCGTCGGCCCACCACTCCTTCGCCGCCGAATTCGACGCGAAGAGACCGATCACCTTCAAGGGGAAGGTCACCAAGGTGGAGTGGGTGAATCCGCACGTCTGGATTCATGTCGAGGTGCAGCGGGCCGACGGCAAGATCGAGCCGTGGGCGATCGAGGGAGGCACGCCCAACGTCCTGTTCCGCCGCGGCGTCACCAAGCAGGCGCTCGCGCCGGGCACCGAGATCGTCGTCGACGGCTATCAGGCGAAGGACGGCACGCGCCGCGCCAACGGTCGCGACTTGACCCTCGCAGACGGCAAGAAGCTCTTCCTCGGCTCGACCGACACCGGCGCGCCGTACGAGCTGCGGCCCCGCAGCCAGCAGTAAGCCCTGCGGGGCGGGGCCGGCGTGGTGGCACCCTGGCCGGTGCGCAGTTGACGGGGGGACGCCTCGTGCCCCTCGACGACCTCCTGCCACGCCCGAGCCATGGTGCGTCGCCTTCGCGTCCCCCTGGTGGCGTCGAACGTGGCGTCAGGCCGACCGGCACGGCCAGCAGGTCGCATTGCTCCCGAGCATCGAGACGCCTGAGGCCCCGGCGCTCCGCGCGGTGATCCCCGGCGCGCTCGGGACGATCTGAACTGAGCCGTTCAACGCTCAAGTACCCAACGCCCAAGACCCAACGCCCAACGCCCAAGACCCAACGCCTGAAGCTTCGGTGAACGCCTGACGAGTGATCCCGGGCGGCTGACAGGGCGGCTGACACCGGCTTGAGTTTTCCCGGAAGCGGTGCGACACTCTGCCGCACACAGGAGGCGCGTATGCGAGGGATGCTGTTGTTTGCTGCCGGTCTGATGGTGGGGGCGGCCGTGCAGGTGCCGCTGGCGCAGTCGTCGAACGTGGTGATGATGAATCACGTCGGTATCAACGTGCCGAACATTCCCGAGGCGATCACCTACTACACGCAGAAGATGGGGTACCGGGAGGCGTTTCGCGCCAGCAACCCGCAGGGGCAGCCGACGCTCGTCTACCTGTACATCAGCCGCAACACGTTTCTCGAGCTGGGCCAGGCCAACGCCGAGCGGCCGACGGGATTCACCCATTACGGCCTTCACGTCGAGAACATCAACAACGCCGTGGCCATGTTCCGGCAGCACGGCGTGACCGTGAGCGACGTCAACAAGAGCGCGAGCACGAACGCGATGTTGGCGAATATCACCGACCCGTACATGGGACGGATCGAGCTCGCCGAGCTCACGCCCGACTCGCTGCACCGCAAGGCGCTCGACGCCTGGAAGCCGTAGGACCGGTTCTCCCGTTTGCGCGACCGACGTGTCGGGCCAGCGCGACTGCCGCTCGCCCGACGCCACGCGCTGGAGCACGGACGGGAGTTCTCTGAACGGGCGGGGCTGGGCGGCGACTGCCGCACTACCGGCGAATAGATGGCGGTCGGTCAGGCCGCCGTGCGAGGGCGCGACGAGTGCCGCGACCGGGGAGCCCGTTGCGACCAGACGCGCGTGCGCTCCTCCCATGTCACGACCGTCGTCTCACCCCGCAGGGCCGCAGGGACCGGACTGCATTATCGCGATTGTGTCGTTCCCACACGTTTCTCTCCGGATTCCATCTGGGGTGTGAAGGACGAGGAACCTACGATGCTGCGTCGCACGATCGCGCTCGGGTTCGTCACGCTGCTGGCGATGGGTCCTGCCGCGCGGCTTGCCGCGCCGCAGGCAGGGCCGGTGCTGTTCGAGGGGGCGCTGGTCGTCGCCGGCGACCTCAGCGCGCCGATCGTCAACTCCGCGTTTCTCGTCGAAGACGGCACGATCCGGCGCGTCGGAAGGAGGGGAGAAGTACAGGCGCCCGCGGGTGCAGGGCGCGTCGATCTGGCGGGCAAGGTCGTCATGCCGGCGCTCATCAATGCGCACGGCCACCCGGGATTCCAGAGAGGGCTGACCTTCAGCCGCGACAACTACACGCGCGACACCTATCTCGACGACCTGTATCGTGCCGCGTATTTCGGCGTCCGTGTCGTGCTGTCGCAGGGGATTGACGCCGGCGACCTCGCGTTCGAGATTCGCCGCGACCGGCAGCGGGCCGGCGCCAGCGCGGCGCGGCTGCTGACGGCGGGACGCGGCATCGGTGCGCCGAATGCCGGTCCGGGCGCAGCGGCGTTTCAGGGGATTGCGTACGAGGTCACGACTCCCGAGACCGGGAGGGCGGCGGTCCGCGAGCTCGCCGCGAGGAACGTCGATGTCGTGAAGATCTGGGTGGACGACCGCGGCGGCCGCGCGGTCAGGCTGGCGCCGCCGGTCTACCGGGCGATCATCGACGAGTCGCACCGGCGCGGCCTGAAGGTCAACGCGCACGTCTTCTACCACGACGATGCGGTCGATCTGGTGGAGGCCGGAATCGACGGGCTCGCGCACCTGGTGCGCGACCGGGAGATGGACGGGCCGCTGGTGGCCTCCATCGTCCGGCGCGGCGTATACGTGATGCCGAACTTGAGCGGGAGCGAGCGCGGCACGCATGCCGGGCTGCCGCCGTGGTTCGAGGAGCCGGGCCTCGGCGCCCTGCTCCGCGACACCGTGTCGGCCCCGGTCGTGGCTCGCATGCGCGCGGCGTTCACCTCGCGCGAGCCGGCCGCTGCCGCCGCCGCGCGGGAGCGCTACGCGGTGCTGCAGCGCAGCCTCCGCAGGCTGAGCGCGGCTGGTGCCCGGATCATCCTTGGCTCGGACACCGGCCTGGAGGACCACGTCTTCGGCCACGCGGAGCAGCGCGAGCTGGAGGCGATGGTGGACGCCGGCATGACACCGGCGCAGGTCGTCGCCGCGGCGACGAGCCGGACGGCGGAGTATCTCGGCCTGCGCGACATGGGTGCGATCGTGCCGGGCAGGCGCGCCGACTTCCTCGTGCTCGGCGCCAACCCGCTCGACGACATCCGCCACACGCGGCGCATCGAGGCAGTCTACTTCGACGGCCGGAGGCTCGATCGATCGGCGATTCGCGCGCGTGTGCACCCTGGAGAGTAGCCCGATGCAAGACAACTTCGACTACGCGTTCGAGATGGCCGCCTCGGCGGTCCGCTTCGGCGCCGGCGTCACCCGGGAAGTGGGGATGGACCTGGCCGAGCTGGGCGCCCGGCGCGTCCTGGTGCTGGCCGATCCCGGAGTCAGCCGTCTCCAACCCGTTCGGACGGTCCTCGAATCGCTCGACGCCTGCCGGATCGCGTTCGCGCTCTACGACCGCGTGCGCGTCGAGCCGACCGACGAGTCGTTCCTCGACGCCATTGCGTTCGCGCGTCTGCAGCCGTTCGACGCCTTCGTGGCGGTCGGCGGCGGCTCGACGCTCGACACCGCGAAGGCGGTCAATCTCTACACGGCGCATCCGCCGGCGGACTTCCTCGATTACGTGAACCCGCCGATCGGCAGGGGGCTGCCGGTCCCGGGCCCGCTCAAGCCGCTCCTGGCCGTGCCGACGACAGCAGGCACCGGGAGCGAGACGACCGGCGTGGCGATCTTCGACTTGAAGCGGCTGCACGCGAAGACCGGCATCGCGAATCGGCGCCTCAAGCCGACGCTCGGCTATCTCGACCCGGAGAACACGCGCACGCTCCCGCCGGCGGTTGCCGCATCCAGCGGGCTCGACATCCTCAGCCACGCGGTCGAGTCGTTCACGGCGGCGCCGTTCACCAGCCGCCCGCGGCCGGAGCGGCCCGCGCTGCGGCCGGCGTACCAGGGTTCGAACCCCATCAGCGACATCTGGGCGCTGGCGGCGATGCGCATCGTCGCGCGCTGCCTCGTGCGGGTCGTCGACGACCCGTCCGACGACGAGGCGCGCGCAAGCATGCTGCTGGCAGCCTCGTACGCGGGCGTCGGATTCGGCAACGCCGGCGTGCACCTGCCGCACGGCATGTCGTACGCGGTATCGGGCGGCGTGAAGAGCTTCCGGCCGTCGGGCTACGCCGCCGACCATCCGCTCGTGCCGCACGGGATGTCGGTCGTCCTCAATGCCCCCGCCGTGTTCAGGTTCACGGCGGGGGCGAGCCCCGAGCGGCACCTCCTTGCGGCCGAAGCGCTCGGCGCCGACGTGTCACACGCCCGCGCCGAGGACGCGGGACGGATCCTCGCAGATCGAATCACGTGGTTCATGCACCGCCTGAAGATGCCGAACGGGCTGCGCGCGGTCGGCTACACGCCCGCCGACGTGCCCGCGCTGGTGGAGGGAACGCTCCCCCAGCACCGCGTCACGAAGCTCTCGCCGCGGCCCGCCGGGCCCGACGAGTTCGCGGCGCTCTTCGAAGAGGCGATGACCGCGTGGTGAGAGAGGGCGGCTACTGGACCTCCACCTTGTAGCGGTAGCAGCCGGCGGTGCCGCGCCAGCCGCCCACGAACAGCGCGAGCGTACCGGCTTGCGCCGTCGTGAAACGAAGCTCCGGGGCGAGATTGCCTCCCGAATCGTCATCGAACAGGTATCTCCCCGTCGGCGATGCGGCCTGTAAGTCGAGCGTCGTCACGCCCGCCACGGCGTCGAAGTCGGTTGCGAACGTGACCGTCACGCCCCTGCCAGCACCGATGTAGCCGATGCCGTGAATGTTGGTGACCGCTTCCCCAGCCACGCAGTGCTCGGCGCTCGACGCCTGGCCCACGATGGCGCGTGGCTGTATCGCGGCGTCCTTCGGCGCTGGGGGCGGCACGAGCGGCGTGGAGAGGACCGACGGCACGATCTCCAACTGATACCGGTAGCAGCCGGATGTGCCGTGGTAACCGCCGACGTGCAAGGCGGCATTGCCCGAGAACGACGCGGTGAACTGAATCTCCGGTTCGAGGTTGCCTCCCGAATCGTCGTCGCTGATATAGCTGGCACGACCGTCTGCCGTGTCGATCGCCAGCAGGGTGATTCCGGCGATCGGATCGAAGTCCGATTCGAACCTGACCGTGACCCTGCTGTTCGCCCTGATCCAGCCGAGCCCGTGGACGTTGGCGGCGGTTCCGGACACGCACAATCTGGCGCTCGAGGCCGAGCCCGAGACCGCCATGACGTCGGCCACATGGCCTTTGGCCGGCTTGGAAATTTCCGCGCTGGCTGGTGAAAGATACGCGACGCTGAACACGCAGACGAACACCCACCCACACCGCGCTGAGACGACCGGATGAAGGCCTGTGCGCACGCGCATGGCACCCTCCCTTCCGAAGGTCGTCAGCCTCTGGACCGATGGCTGGCGGCTATGCGTGTGCGTGGTGCAAGGGTGAAGCCACGGTCGGAACAGGGGCGGAATCCGTCGATGCATGGCGCCCTCGTTCCAGGGCGCCATGCATCAAGGGACACGTCGACCGGGGCGGTTACTTGAGCTCGCGGATCTGGACGTTGCGGAATCGGACGACCCCGAGCCCTCCTTGCAGCGCGAACGGGCCGCGGGCGAACTTCCGGTCCTCCACGTCAGCCGTCGTCTCGCCGTTGAGCCGGACGATCAGCCGAGGGCCCTTGGCGGTGATCTGATACGTGTTCCACTTGTTCCCCGTGTTGATCGACAGGTTGCTCGGCTTGGCCACGTCGACGATCGCGCCGGTGCGGAAGGCCGGATCGGGCCGAGTGTCGTAGATGTTCACTTCGTAGCACGTCGCCGCACCGACCTTGTTCGGGTCCTGGCAGCGGATGAAGATGCCGCTGTTGGCGTCGGGCGACACCCAGAACTCGGCACGGATCTCGAAGTCGCCGTACGACTGCTTCGAGAGGAGGAAGCCGTTGCCGTTGGTGGACCAGAGCTCCCGCCCGATCGTCTTCCAGTCCACCTTGCCGACCGGCGTCCAGTGGCTCATGCTCATCAGATTCGTAAAGCCGCCCTGACCCGAGACAGTGGGCGCGAGCACGGCGCTCCCGAGGAGCAGTGCCAGTGCAGTCACATATGTACGCTTCATGATCGACCCTCGCTTTCGGGGCTCTCTTATACCATGCCGAGGCTCGCCCACGCGCGACACGCGGGCGGCCCCGGGCGCCGACCCGCCGAGCGCGGAGGCACTTGACGCGTTCGGGCGTCTGGGGACAGAGTGAGCCCATTCCCATGGCCAACAAGACGACTGCGGGCCGTCGCGAGGACCAGCGCAAGGTGGCCGACCGCCGAGCGGGAGGAGAACGCCGGACGATGAACCTCGGTCCACCGACGCCGCCCGGCATCGAGCGCCGCAGAGGCGAGCGCCGCAGAGGCCGCGATCGGCGCAAGGACGCATGATCTGAGGTACGCTAGCTCGCGTGCCTCCCGCGCCACCACGCATCCTCGCCGGCCTGGTCGCTGCGCTCGTCGTGTCGGCGTGCGCGGGACCGGACTCCGGCGCGGACGTCGACCTTCCGCCGGCGGAGTTCTACCGCGGCAGGACGGTCAGCATCATCGTCGGGTCTGGTGCGGGCGGTGGCTTCGACACGACCGCGCGTCTGGTCGCGCGGCACATCGGCAGGCACATTCCTGGGACTCCCACCGTCATCGTCGTCAACATGCCCGGCGGCGGCGGGCTCGTGGCGGCCAACCACGTCTTCAGCGCGGCGCCGAAGGACGGGACCGTGATCGGCCTGTTCCACGAAGCGCAGATGATGAACCAGTTGACGGGCGGCGAGGGCGTGAACTTCGACCTGCGGCAGTTCAACTGGCTCGGCAGCTCCTACGACGACCCGAACGTCTGCATCCTGCGCGGCGACGCCCCGGTCACCACCTTGAAGGCGATGATCGGCCGCGGGACGCCGATTGCGGTCGGCGGCACCGGACCGGGGTCGAACACTTACGACGCCCCGCGGGTGCTCGCCGCCGCCACCGGCGCCAGCCTGAAAGCCGTGTCCGGCTACCCGACGACGAACGACGTGCGGATTGGCGTCGAGCGGGGCGAGATTCACGGGATGTGCCTCGGCTGGGAGTCGGTGAAGTCGGCGTCGGGACAGTGGCTGACGGACGGCTACGCCGTGGTATTCGTCCAGAACGGCACGACGCGCCACGGCGACCTGCCGGACGTGCCGCTCGCGATGGAGTTCGCCCGGGACGAGGTGAGCCGCACGCTGCTGCGTCTCGTGGATGCACCGGGGGCGATGGCCAAGCCGTTCGCGCTCCCGCCCGGCGTCGCGCCCGTACGGGTCGAGGCGCTGCGCGCTGCGCTGGCGGCCACGTACCGCGACCCGGCCTTCGTTGAGGAAGCCAAGCGCATGAATCTCGAGTTCCAGCCGAAGGACGCGGCCGGGATTCAGCGGATCTTGAGCGACGTGCTCGCCACGCCGCCCGAGGTGGCGGCGAAGTACCGCGAGATCATTCAGCCCTGATGTCCCACCCCTCCGAGAAGAGCCAGGGACGCCCCGAGCACGTCGAGGGGCACCCCGCCGACCCTTCGAGCGCCTCGGGGTCGCCCCGAGCGCAGTCAATGGGCGACCTGCGCGGCTGGCTTGCGCGGGCGGACCAGCTGGGGGAGCTGCAGCGCGTCTCCGGCGCCCACTGGGACCTGGAGATCGGCACGATCTCGGAGATCAACTACCGCCGCAGGCCGCCCGCCGCGCTCCTCTTCGACGACATCGTCGGGTACCCCCGGGGCTATCGAGTGCTGACCGGCGCCCTCAGCAACGCGCGGCGTATGGCGGCGACGCTCGGGCTCGATCCGAATCTCGACACGCCTGGGCTCGTCCAGGCGCTCCGCGGCAGGCCGCTCGCGTGGGCGGCGGCGGCGCCGCGCTACGAGCCGCACGTCGTCACGAGCGGGCCGATTCTCGAGAACGTCGTCGCCGGGCGCGACGTGGACCTCACGCGCTTTCCGGCGCCGCGCTGGCACGAGCACGACGGCGGCCGCTATATCGGGACCGGCGTGGCGGTGGTGACGAGCGATCCGGACACCGGCCGGATCAACGTCGGCGCCTACCGCATGATGATTCAGGAGGACGGCCGGTCCGCGACGATCAACGCCGAGGCGGGCAAGCAGGGGCGCGCGCAGTACGACCGCTGGTTCGCCAGGCACGGCAGGGCGCCCGTCCTAGCGTCGTTCGGCCACGATCCCCTGCTCCTGATGGTGGCCGGCACCGAGGTGCCGGACACGATCAGCGAGTACGCGTACGCCGGCGCGATGATCGGCGAGCAGCTGTGCGTCGTCCGCGGCGAGGTGACGGGCCTGCCGATGCCCGCGGCGGCGGAGATCGTCGTCGAAGGATGGCTTCGCCCCGAGCGTGTGCTGCGGGAAGGCCCCTTCGGCGAGTGGACCGGCTACTACTCGGGCTCGCTGCGGCCGGTGCCGACGATGGACATCGAGCGCCTGTATTTCAGGACCGATCCGATCATCCTCGGCACGCCGCCAGGCAAGCCGCCGAACGACTACTCCTACATGCGCGCGCTGCTCAAGTCGGCGATGATCCAGGACGATCTGGCGAAAATCGGCGTGCGCGACGTCCGCGGCGTCTGGGCGCACGAGGCCTGCGGCGGCCGGCTGCTCGTCGTCGTGTCGATCACGCAGCGGTTCTGCGGCCACTCCCGCCAGGCCGGGTACCTGGCGGCCCAGTGTCCGGCGGCCGCCTACATGAACCGCTTCGTCGTCGTCGTCGATGACGACGTGGATCCGATGAATCTCGAGGAAGTGATGTGGGCGGTCAGCACGCGGTGCGATCCGTCGGACGACATCGAGATTCTCCGCAAGTCGTGGGGGAGTCGGGTGGACCCGCTGCTGGCCGACCCCGCCGCCCCGTACAACACCCGCGCCGTGATCGACGCGTGCCGCCCGTTCGAGAAGCTCGCCGCGTTTCCGCGCGTGGCGCAGTCGAGCCCGAGTCGGGTGCGCGAGACGGTCGCGAAGTGGAAGGAGCTGTTCTCGGATCCCCGGTTTCCGCTGCCCGAATCGGTGATTCCCTCCGGCGCCGTCGACCAAGACGCGCCCGGGAGCGGCCTCACGGCCGTGGACAAGAAGGACTGACGGGCGCCGGCGGTGGACGTCTTTTTCTCCGCCCTCCTGCAGGTGCTGGCGCCGCAGACCTTCGCCGTCATGCTGGTGGGGATCGCCGTCGGCCTGCTGGTCGGCATCCTTCCCGGGCTCGGCGGCGCCGCCACGCTCGCGATGATGCTGCCGTTCGTCTATCCGATGGACGCGATCTCGGCGTTTGCGTTCCTCCTCGGCATGCACGCGGTGACCGCGACGACGGGCGACATCACGTCGGTGCTCTTCGGGATTCCCGGCGAGGCGACCTCGGCCGCCACCGTCCTCGACGGCTATCCGATGACGCGGCGCGGCGAAGGAGGCCGCGCGCTGGGCGCCGTGCTCTTCAGCTCGCTCATCGGCGCGCTCGTCGGCGCGGCGGTGCTGGCGATCTCGGTGCCGGTCGTTCGGCCCGTCGTGCTGCAGCTCGGGCCGCCGGAGTTCCTGATGCTGACGGTGCTCGGCTTGAGCTTCATCGTGTCGCTCTCCGGGCGGAACCTCGTCAAGGGCTTCATCATGGCGGCGTTCGGATTCCTGCTGGCGATGGTCGGTCTCGATCCGCAGAGCAGCATTCAGCGCTTCACCTTCGGCCAGCTCTATCTCTGGGACGGGATCAACGTCGTGCCGGTCGTCGTGGGGCTCTTCGGCGGCGCCGAGGTGCTGCAGCTCATGATGACCAAGCAGAGCATCGCCTCCAGGCGCGGCGACGAGCGGCTGTCGCGCGTCTTCCAGGGCGTGCGCGACACACTCGAGCACCGGTGGCTGACGCTCCGCGCGAGCGCGATCGGTCTTGGCATCGGCGTGATTCCCGGGATGGGCGGCGCCGTGTCGCAGTTCATCGCCTACGCGCACGCGCAGCACTCGTCGCGCCACCCGGAGACGTTCGGGCGCGGCAACGTCGAGGGGGTGATCGCGACCGGCGCGGTGAACAATTCGCGCGAGGGCGGCAACCTCATCCCCACCGTGGCGTTCGGCATTCCAGGCAGCATTTCCATGGCGATCCTGCTGAGCGTGTTCCTGCTGAAGGGGCTCGTGCCGGGGCCGGCGATGCTGACCACGCACCTGGACGTGACCTACGCGATGGTCTGGATCATCGTCTTGTCGAACGTCATCGCGGTGGCGGTGTCGTTCCTGTTCCTCAATCAGCTCGTCCGGCTGACCTACGTGCGGGCGGTGCTCCTCGTGCCGTTTCTGATGGTGTTGACCGCGTTCGGCGCGTACACGGCGCACAACAGCTTCGCCGACATCCTGCTGATGCTCGGCGCGACCGTCCTGGGCGTTGCGGCGGTCCGGTGGGACTGGCCGCGCGCGCCGCTCCTGCTGGCGCTCGTGCTGGGGGACATTGCGGAGCGCTATCTCTTCCTCTCGTACTCGCTCTACGAGTGGCGCTGGATGACGCGACCGCTCGTGTTGGCGTTCGCGGTGGTGATCGCGGCCGGGCTGGTGTGGCCGCTCCTGCGTGGGCGGCCCGGCGCCCAGGCCCTGCCCGCGCACGGCGCCGACGTGCCGATCGCGGCCGGCTTCCTGCTGGCGGCCGCGTGGGTGCTGTACCAGGCCGCCGGCTGGCCGTTCCGGACCGCGGTGTTTCCCGTGACCACGGGCGTTCTGCTGCTGGCGTTCGCGGCTGCCCGGCTCCTCCAGTCGCTCGCCGGACGGGGTTCGCCCGCCGGCCTTCCTCGGGGCGCCCCGGGCCCGAGTCGAGGAGCGCGGGGCGACGCGAAGGAGGGGCCGGCCGGACCCGTCGAGGAAATGCCGAACGGACCCGCCGACGAGAACGATCTCCCTGACGTGTTCGCCACCGCCTCACGCGCAGAGTGGGTGTCGGCCCTGGCGTGGATGGCGGCGTTCTTCCTGCTGCTGTGGCTGGCTGGGGCGCTCGTGGCGGTGCCGCTCTTCGCGTTGGCGTACCTGCTGGCGGTCGCGCGGCAGTCGGTGGTGCTCGCCGGCACCTACGCGCTCGCGTCGTGGCTGTTCATCTACGGATTGTTCGACCGCGCGCTGCGTGTGCCGCTGCCGCCGGGCGTGCTGTTCGTGTCATGACGCATTCGATCCGCCTCACGGTGAACGGAGAGACGTACGAACGCGAGGTCGAGGCTCGAACGCTGCTCGTCCACTTCCTCCGGGAGCAGATCGGATTGACCGGGACGCACGTCGGCTGCGTCGTGGGGGAATGCGGCGCCTGCTCGGTGCTCGTCAACGGCGCGCTCGTGAAGGCGTGCCTGATGCTGGCCGTGCAGGCGGACGGGTGCGAGGTGACGACCGTCGAGGGGCTGAGCACCCGGGGCGCCCTGCATCCCGTCCAGCAGGCACTGGTAGACGGCTTCGCGCTCCAGTGCGGCTTCTGCACGCCCGGCTTCGTGATGGCGGTGCACGCGCTGCTCGCCCGCACTCCCGACCCGACGGAAGAGCAGATTCGAGAGGAGCTCTCGAGCAACCTCTGCATGTGCACGGGATACGTACAGATTATCGAGGCAGTCAAGGACGCGGCCTCGCGGCTGAAGTCATGGAATCGCGGAAGTACATAGGCCGGAGCGCCCGAAGCAAGGAAGCGCCGCGGTACGTCACGGGGCGGGGCCGGTACGTCGACGACCTGGCGCTCCCGCGCATGCTGCACGCCTGCATCCTGCGCAGTCCCTACGCGCACGCGCGCATCGTGGCGGTCGACGGCAGACGAGCCGAGGCGCTCCCGGGCGTGAAGGCGGTCGTCACGCCGGAGGCGGTGAAGCGACTGTCCCGGCCGTTCAAGCCCGGGCGCTACGCCGCCGGCCTGCGCGTGCCCATTCCGGAATACGCCGGGGCGATCGACAAGGTCCGGTACGTCGGCGAGCCCGTCGCGATCGTCGCCGCCGAGACGCGCGCGGGAGCGGAAGACGCGCTCGAGCTGATCGACGTCGAATACGATCCGCTTCCATCCGTTGTCTCGACCGAAGAGGCGGCACTGCCGTCGGCGCCGGTGCTGTACGAGGAACTCGGCGGCAACGTCGCCTGGGAGGGGCACGTCGCCTACGGCGACCCCGACGCGGCGTTCGCGCGAGCGGACCGGATCGTCCGGCAGCATCTGACGATGCACCGCTACAGCTCCACGCCGCTCGAGCCGTTCGCGTGTCTGGCGGAGGCCGCCCCGGAGCGGCTGACGATCTGGTGCAACTCCCAGTCTCCCGATGTGATCTACGAAGCGCTCTCGGAGGCGCTCGGGATCGACGCCGTGCGGGTGATCGTGCCCGACGTCGGCGGCGGGTTCGGGCAGAAGATCCACCTCATTCGCAAGTACGCCGTGCTGACGGCGCTCCTGGCGGTGGAGGCCGGCCGCCCCGTCAAGTGGATCGAGGACCGGAGCGAGCACATGACGGCCGGCGGGCACTCGTGCGAGCAGGAGTTCGACGTCGAGGCGGCCGTCACGGCAGAGGGAGAAGTGCTCGGGCTCAAGATTCGCGACACCGACGACGTGGGCGGGTCGGTGAGCACGCTGACGATCCACTTCACCAACAAGCTGAACAACCTGTTCAACACCTACAAGGTGCAGCACCTCCGGCTCGACGGCCGCTCGGTGCTCACGAACAAATGCCCGGTGGTGCCCAACCGCGGAATCGGCAAGCCCGGCATGTGCTTCGTGTGGGAGCGCACGATGGACCTCGTCGCGCGGGAGCTCGGACTCGATGCGATCGAGGTGCGGCGCAGCAATCTCGTCCGGAAGGAGCAGTTCCCCTACACCACGCCCAACGGCAATATTCACGGCAGCGGCGACTACGAGGCGCTGCTCGACAGGGTGCTGGTGAACGTCGAGTACGCGGAGGTGCGGCGCCGGCAGGCGGAACGGCGGGGCGGTTCGACGCTCCTTGGCATCGGCGTTGTCATCGGCGTCGAGCCCGGGGGGCGGAACGCCGCGCGCGACATGGCGATCTTCCCGCAGTCGGCGCAGATGCCGGGCTCAGGCGGCGTGGAGGGCGCGACGGTCAAGATCGAGAAGAACGGCTCGGTCGTCTTCACGCTGGGGTCGCCGAGCTGCGGTCAATCGCACGAGACGACGGCCGCGCAGATCGTGGCCGACGTGCTCGGCGTCGCGCTCGAGCGGGTGTCGGCGGCCGGCACGTTCGATTCGGTGTCCTCGCCGTGGGGCATCTCGTCCTCGAACAGCGGCAACAATTTTCACCTCTACGACGTCGGCGCGGTCCACGGTGCGGCGACACGGCTGCGCGACAAGGTCCTCACGCTCGCCGCCTCCGTCCTGCGGGCCGATCCGTCGTTGCTGCGGATCGAAGACGGTGTCGTCATCCCTCGTGGGACGGGTCCTCGTGGACCCGTCGAGAGCGTCACCTTCGCCGAACTGGGGAAGATCGCCTACACGAACCAGGCGTTGCTGCCGCCGGGCTTCGAGCCTGGCCTGCAGGCGACCTACTACCACAGCCATCCGCATGCCGATCCGCTGATGCTCCCGGACATGCAGGGGCGCGTGCGGGCCCAGTACACGTTCTCGTCCGCCGCGCACGCCGCAGTCGTCGAGGTCGACGTGGAGACGGGACGCGTCCGCGTCGTCCGCTACGTCATCGTCAGCGACAACGGGACGCTCATCAATCCGGCGGTCGTCGATGGCCAGATCTACGGGTCGGCGGCGCACGGTATTTCGGTGGCGCTGGGCGAGGGATTCGTCTATGGCGCCGACGGCCAGCTGCTGACGCTGACGCTGCTCGACTACGGCAAGTCGACGACGCTCGAGACGCCGAGGATCGAGGTGGAGCACTGCCCGGTGCCGGATCCGTTCACCACACTGGGACAGAAGGCGGCCGGAGAGGGCGCGGCCATCCCGTCGCCCGCGGCGATTGCCAGCGCCGTCGAGGACGCGCTGGCGCCGTTCGGCGTCGAAGTGCGGGAGCTGCCGCTCTCGCCCGAGCGCGTCTGGGAGCTCATCCGTGCGCGAGCCTGAACACCCGGCGCGCGTTGCCTTCGAAGATCTGCGCCTTGTCGCCGGCGGGGGCGTCGAGCGCCTGCATCGCCTGGAGCGCCACCTCGACCAACGTGCGCCCGCCCCGGGTGTCGAACGGCATGTCGGTGGCGAACATCACCCGGTCGACGCCGAAGAACTCGAGGCCGCAGCGGAGCGCCGGCACGACGCGCTCCTGCGCGGCGAGGCGCGGCGCGACCCGGAGCCGGGCGTCGCGGTAGCGCGGCGTCACGATGTGATTGAAGACGTCGATTGTCACGAACAACTCCCAACTCCCAAGGCTCCAACGTCCAGGACGGCAACTCCCAACCGTTGGGCGTTGTGGAGTTGGGCGTTGGACATTCGTGGCAGTGGAGTACCGAGTGTATCCCGCAGCGTTTGAATACTTCGCGCCGCGCACCGTCGACGAGGCGCTCGAGCTGCTCGGGCGCTACGGCGACGAAGCGAAGATCCTCGCCGGCGGCCAGAGTCTGCTGCCGATGATGAAGCTGCGCATCGCAGGGCCGCGCTGCCTGGTCGACGTGAATCGGATTGCCGGCTTGGACCTCCTGCGGCGCGAGGGCGACCGGCTCGAGATTGGCGCGCTCTGCCGGCACGCCGACATGGTCGAGTCGCCGCTCGTCCGGGATCTCCTGCCGATCATGACCGACGCGGCACGGCAGACCGCCGACGTGCAGGTGCGCCATCGCGGGACCGTGGCCGGGAGTCTTGCGCACGCCGACCCGGCCGGCGACTGGCCCGCGGCCCTGATGGCGCTCGACGCGGTGGTGCGCATCGCCGGTCTGGGCGGCAGGCGGACGATGCCGCTCCACGAGTTCATCGTCGATGCGTACTCCACGCGTCTCGACGCAGCGGAGATGGTCGTCGGTGTGTCGATCGGCATCCCCGCGAAGCCGAGCGGCGGCGCCTACGTGAAGTTCGAGAAGCGCGCCGGTGATTTCGCGGTTGCCAGCGTCGGGGTGCAGATCGACCTCGAGGGCGACCGTTGCCGGAGTGTGGCGGTGAGCCTGGGCGCGCTCGGTCCGACGCCGATCCGCGCGCGCGCCGCCGAGGACGTCGTGCGGGAGGCGGCGCCGTCGGCCGATCGTGTGGACCGGGCCGCCGAACTCGTGCGCGAGGCGGCGCAGCCCTTTGCCGACACGCGCGGGTCGGTCGAGTACAAGCGACATCTGGCCGGCGTGCTGTTCCGCCGCGCCTTCGCCGCCGCGCTCGACCGCGCGCGCGGCCGTCAGGTCGAGACCATTCATCTGTAGGGGAGACGCCGCGACGCGCACCCGCACGAGGAACCGATGCACCTTGAAGGACAGTTCACCGTCGCCGCGCCGCAGGCCGACGTCTACCGATTCCTGACGGAGCCGGCCAAGGTCGGCCGCCACCTGCCGGACGTGACCGACGTGGTGATTGCGGACGCCGACCACTTCACCGTCACCGCGCGGGTCGGCGTGTCGCACATCAAGGGGACGATGGTCGTGAAGCTGGAGATTCGGGACCGGCAGCCGCCCGTCAGCACGACCCTCGTCGGCAAGGGGAGCGGGCTGGGGAGCGTTGTCGACATGGTGACGAGCTTCACGCTCGAACCCGCGTCCGGCTCGGAAGGAACGGGCCTGCCCCGGCCGACCACCGTTGGCTGGCGGGCCGACGTGACGATCTCCGGCAGGCTGGCCGCGTTCGGACCCCAGGGACTGCTCGACCGGATCGCCCGCAAGAATGTCGACGCGTTCGTCGACGGCATTCACGCGGGGCTGCGGGCTGAGACGCGGGCGTAGCCCGACGACAGGCGGCGGTATGCGTCCGGCGAAGAGGCCGGGACGACCGCCTACGAGCGATTGGCGCCGTTCCTCGGTACCGTTCGGTCGGGTCGGTCCGATCTCTCGCAGCACACCGGCCGGACATTCACCGAGCTGCTGAAGAGGAAGCGGGCGGCACGTGCGCGGCGTGCTCGTTGACACCGGGCCGCTCGTCGCCATTCTCGACGCCGGCGACGCCTTCCACGATTCCTGCGTTCGGGCGCTCGAGAAGATCCGCGAGCCGCTGTTCACGGTCTGGCCGGTGATTGCCGAGGCGATGCACCTGGTCGGGTCGTTCGGCGCTCAGGACAGGTTGTGGGATGTGCTCGAAGAGGCGCCCGTGCGGCTGCTGGCGCTGGAGGCGGCGGACATTCACGGCATTCGAGCGCTCATGAAGAAGTACGCCGATCGTCCAATGGATCTCGCCGATGCGGCTCTCGTCCACGCTGCGGCCAGAGAGGGCCTCCACACGGTCTTCACCGTCGATCGCGCCGGTTTCGCCGTGTACCGATTGCCCGGGGGTCGCCGCCTCCGCCTGCTACTCTGAAGAGCGCCGATCGGGACCGAACTCACGCTGCTTGGGAGTTGTGGAATCGGGCGTCGGGAGGCCCTATTTCAACAGCAACGGAATATTCTGCGGAGGCGCGGGACGCGACTGGACGTACGCGTAGATGTGCGCGAGGTCGGCCGTCGGGAGCGCCTTCTCCGTGTAGAGCGGCATCTGGTTGGCCGGCCGCCGCACGTAGGCGGAAAATCCGGTCCACGGCAGATTGCGCGCAGCCAGACGCGGTCCCGCCGCGCCCCCCTGCGCCTCGTAGCCGTGACACTGCCAGCAGCCGACGCTCTTCCAGACCTTCGCGCCGCTGTCGGCGTTGCCGGCAGGGGCGGTCTGCTGCGCCGGGGCCGGCGTCTGCGCGCCCGCCACGGCGGTGACCAGGAACAACACGGCGGCAGCAGCCATCATCGTCTTCATGATCGTGCCTACCGCGGCTGCGTGACCACGTCGACGAGCGCCGGCTCGCCCTTCCTGACGACGGCGAGCGCGCGCTGGAAGGCCGGCGCCAGATCCCGCGGATTGGTAATCGGCCCTTCGGCGTGGACCCCCATGCCCTGGGCGATCTTCGCGAAATCGACGTTCGGATCCTCGATGGTCGTCCCGATGTTCGCCCGGGTGATGCCGCGCTGATGGCGGTTCGCCATCCGCTGGATGTGCATCACTTCCTGGTGATACGCGCGGTTGTTGTGCATCACCGTCAGCAGCGGAATGCGGTGGTGCGCCGCCGTCCACCACACGCCCGGCGCGTAGAGGAAGTCGCCGTCGCCCTGGATGTTGACCGAGAGGCGTCCGTGCTTCTTGTTGGCGAGGGCCCCGCCGACCGCGGCCGGCGCGCCGTAGCCCACGCCAGCGCCGCCCGAGTCGCCCAGGTGCTGGTAGTGCTTGTCGAAGTCCCAGAGGCGGAACGCCCAGCCGCTCGTGTTGCCGCTCTCGGAGACGAGCGCCCAGTCGTCGTTCCGGATTTGCGCCCACAGTTCCGCGGCCAGCCGGCCCGTGCTGATGGGCGACGCCTCCCAGGCATGGGCCGCCTCGTTGCGCGCCGCCTGCCGGGCGCGTCCGTGCGCCTCCTCGAGGCGGGCGCGGCGCTCCTGGAACGCGCGGCGGCGGTCGTCGGTCGCGAGTCGCTTGACCGCCTCGGTCAGCGCCGGCAGCGTCGCCTCGGCGTCGGCCGCCATCGCCACGTCGACTTCCGGATAGCGCTGGAAGTCCTGGAAGTTGCTCTTCACGAACAGGTCGACGGCGTTGATGCTGATGAGCCGCGTACCCGGCCTGATGCGGGAGCGCGAGGTGCGGTGCTGTGCGTCGCGGAACGCGTGCACCGTTCCCCAGAAGTCGGTCAGCTCCAGTCCGAGGATGACGTCCGCGTTGGCAATGAGCTGCCCGGCGTTCTCGCTCTGGTTCAGCGGGTGGCGCGACGGGAAGTTCATGCGGCCGTGCTGATCGACGACCGGCGCCTGGAGCGCCTCGGCCAGCTCCACGAGGCGCGTGATCCCGGCGGGCGTGCGGGCGAGGCGGTCGGCGACGACGACCGGGTTCTGCGCGTCAACGAGCAGCCGTGCCGCTTCCGCCACCGCGCCCGAGTCCCCCTGCGGCGGCGCGGCCAGCGTCAGCTTCGGCACGCGGAGCCGTGAGGCGACGTCCGGCGGAATCGGATCCTCCTGGAGGCCGCCGTCCAGCACGATGAGGACCGGCATCATCGGCGGCGTCATGGCGATCTTGTAGGCCCGTACGGCCGATTCGGCGAAGTGGGGCAGCGAGATCGGGTTGTCGTCCCACTTGATGAAGTCGCGCAGCATCGAGGCCGCGTCCTGCACGCTGTGCGCCCATTCCACGCCCGGCCGCCGCATTGTCGCGTCGAGCGAGTTGCCCGCGAGCAGGTACACCGGCACGCGGTCGCAGTAGGCGTTGTAGATCGCCATGGCCGCGTGCTGGAGGCCGACGGTGCCGTGGCAAAGCACCGCCATGGGTTTGCCTTCCGCCTTGAAGTAGGCGTGGGCCATCGCCACAGACGATTCCTCATGGCAGCAGGTGAGGAACTCCGGCATCGCGTTGCCGCCGTAGTTGATAATCGACTCGTGAATGCCCCGGAAGCTCGAGCCGGGGTTCGACGCGACGTACTCGATGTTGAGCGACTTGAGGACGTCGACCATGAAGTCGCCGCCTGGCCGGTCGGTCGTCTCGCTGACCTCGACAAGGGGGTCCGCCTCGCGGACCGCGCCTGCCGCCGCCGGGCGCGCCGCCTGGCCGGCCGCCTCCGCCGGGGGGGCCTGGGGCGCCGCGGCCGCCACCGCATCGGGCACGAGCGCCGCCGCGCCCGTCACCGCCGCACCCTTCAGAAAGTCCCGCCGATCCACGGAACGCTTCCTGCTCATCGCGCCTCCTCCAAGTGTTGGCGGAAAGTGTAAACCACGAAGGGGACCGAGGTCACCAGGAACAGCCAGATCCCGCTAGGTCTTCCCGAGCAGCCCGCGCAGCATCTCGGCAATCGCGTCGGGGCGCTCGACCGGCGTCAGATGCCGGGCCTTCGGCAGCACGGTGAGCGTCGAGTGCGTGATGGCCGCATGGAGCTGCCGCGCCATCTCGATGGGGGTGGCGTAGTCCTCCTCGCCAACCACGATGCCGACCGGCATGCGGAGGGCGGGTAGATGGGCGCGGAGGTCGGCGTCGCCGAGCAGCGCGCAACTGCTCGCGTAGCAGTCGAAGTCGTTCGCGACATAGACGGCCGACAGCCGCTGGAGCACGTCGGGATGGGCGGAGCGAAAGGCGTCGGAGAACCAGCGCGTCAGTTGGAAGTCGATCATCCCGGACAGCCCCTTCGCCCGGGCCGCCTCGGCGCGCTGCCGGAACTGCGCGGCGGCGTCGGGCCCGTACCAGGCGGTCGTGTCGATGAGGCCGAGCGCGGCCGTACGTGCGGGAAAGAGACCGGCAAACGCCAGCGCGACCGAGCCGCCCATGGAGCAGCCGACAATCGCGGCCTTCTGCCAGCCGACCCAATCGAGCAGTTCCGCCAGGTCGCGCGCGAACGAATCGGCGGTGAAAGCACCCCAGCGCGCAGGCGTGTGCGCTGGGGACCCCGCCGGGTCGGAACCCCGTCGATCCGACCGGCCGTGTCCGCGGCAGTCGTAGGTGAGGATCTCGGCCTCGTCGCCGAGCGCGGCCACGACCTCGTCCCAGACAGTGCGGTCGAGCGCGAGCGAGTGAATGAGCACGAGTCGTCCGCCTTTGCGCACCGGCGGCGCGCCTGGGCGAGGGACGTGGAGCGTATAGGCGAGACGCGCGCCGTCGGAGAGCACGATGCTTCGATCGCTTTGAACGACGGTCTGCATCGGTATAGCGTATCGCAATGCCCGGCGAGACGACGCGCGAGCCGGTGGCCGGTGGCGGACCCGTCGGGCGCTTCGCGGCGCTACTCTTCGGCCGCGTTGCGACGAGCCACAGCGCCACGGAGGTCACTGCGATCAGATTCCACTGTGTCTCTGCGCCTCTGTGCCCCGCGGGCGGTGCACAGCGGAGGACGAAGTGAAGCTCGCGGTTCCCGACATGGTCTCGCCGTCGTATTTCCCGGTGGTCGCCGCCGTGGAGCTCGGCTTCTTCAAGGCCGAGGGGCTCGACGTCGAGCTGGAGCTGCTGTTCCCGATCGATGCGGCCTACCGCGCGCTCCGCGAGGGGGCCGTTGACTTCGTGGGCGGATCGGCGCACGCGGCGCTGTCGGCGTTTCCCGAGTGGGACGGCGTGAAGCTGCTCGGCGCGCAGTCGCAGGGCATGTACTGGTTTCTGGTGATGCGCGCCGACCTCGGCATCGGCCGCGGCGACCTGGGCGCGGTCAGGGGCCGGCGGATCGGCGCATCGCGCTGGGTCGACATGGGACTGCGGGCTCTGTTGGAGGACGCCGGAATCGACACTGCACGAGACCACGTGGCGATCGCGCCGGTCGAGCGTCGTCCCGGCGAGGTGAACTTCGGCGTGACCGCCGCGAGACGACTCGAGGAACGCGCCATCGACGGGTTCTGGGCGAACGGGATGGCCGCCGAGATCGCCGTCCGGCGCGGCTTTGGCACCTTGGTGCTCGACGCGCGGCGCGACGTCTCGGCCACCGCCCGCCGGTACACGTTTGCCGCCCTCGCCGCCAGCGACAGGCTGATCGCGCGCTCGCCGGAACGAGCGGCCGCGGCGGTGCGGGCCGTGGCGGCGGCGCAGCGGGCGCTCGCCGCGCAGCCGGCCCGCGCGGCGGAGGTCGGCCGCCGGCTGTTTCCGCCCGAGGAGGCCGAGCTCATCGCGGAGCTGGTGCGGCGCGACGCGCCCTACTACAGCGCCGCGGTCGCCCCGGCGACCGTCGAGTCATTGAACCGGTTTGCCCGGCGCATGGGGATCCTGCAGGGCGACGCGCCGTTCGAGGCGGTGGTGGCGGCGCAGTTCGCGCCCCTCTGGACGTAGACTTGGAGACGTTTCCATGGGTCACGACAGGCCAATCGCGCGGATCGCGCCGAATAGTCCGGTCCTCGATCTGCCGGCCATCGACCGGAGATGACTGACGACGCCCGTCGATCCGACCCCGGCTCCCGGCTCCCGGCTTCCGGCACGCTGCCGTCCGTCTGGCTGCACGAGCTGACGTGGGAGGAGGTGGCGGCCTACCTCCGCGAGCGCGACACGATCCTCGTGCCGTTCGGCACGACCGAGCAGCACGGACCCGCGGGTCCGCTCGGCCTCGACAGCTACGTGGCCATCGCGCTGGCGGAGGACGCCGCGCGGCGGGCGGGTGTGCTGGCGGCGCCGCCGGTCTGGTACGGCGATTCGAGTCACCATCTGGGCTTTCCCGGCACCGTCTCGCTGCGCACCGAGACGCTCATGCAGGTTGTCTCCGACATCGTCCGGTCGCTCGCGCGCCACGGGTTCAGGCGGATCCTGCTCGTCAACGGCCACAAGTGGACGAACCTGGCGGCGCTCACGAGCGCCGCCCGCAACATCCGGGAGTTCGAGCTGCCCGGCGTGCGCACGGCGGTGGCGGATCCGGTGTACCTGGCGCGCGGCATCGCCGGCCGGCTCAAGCATGCCGACGAGCACCACGCGGGCGAGCTCGAGATCTCCCACGTGCTCCACAAGTTCCCGCACACGATCCGGACCGAGAGGCTCTCCGACGCTGGGTGCGATTTCGACCGGCTGGTCGGTCCGTTCGGGACGCGGGATCTGTTTGGCGCCGGCGGGCGCGACACGATCGACCAGCCGTGGACCTCGAGCGAGCAGAAACAGCGCGCGCCGACGGGGCAGTTCTCGTCGAACCGGGCCGCCTCGGCCGAGACTGGCCGGCAGTACCACGACTACATGGTGGAGCGGCTGGTCGAGTTCCTCGCCTGGTGGGTGGGGGTCAGACCCCGATGATGGGGCGAGTCAAGGTCATGCAGCGAACCGGCAACCGTGAGTCGCCCCATCATCGGGGTCTGACCCCCACCCACCAGGCGACCGACGTGCTCGTCGTGGGCGCCGGGGGCGCCGGGATGTACGCCGCGATTGCTGCGGCGCGCGACGGGCGCTCGGTGCTGCTGCTCGACAAGGGGCTCGTGGGCCGCGGCGGCGCCACGGTCATGGCGCAGATGACGGTGGCGGCGGCGATCGCCCAGGAGGAGCCGGACCACTGGACGCTCCACCTCGAGGACACGCTCGAGGCCGGGCGCGGTATCTGCCACGAGCCGCTCTCGTCGCTGCTCTGCGAGCGCGCGCCGGAGCGCATCCTCGAAATGGACGGCTGGGGCACCCGGTGGGCGCGCGAGCACGGCCACATCAAGCAGGTGACGGCGCCGGGGCACCGCCGCAGGCGCTGCTGCTACATCGACTTCCTCGGCACCGGTCCCGCCGTGGCGGCCACGCTCCGGCACCAGGTGGCAAGTACGGACCGCATCCGCCGCCTCAGCAACGTCGCCGCCATCGAGGTGTGCGTCGCCGGCGGACGCGCCCGCGGCGCCGTGGCGCTGGATCTGTCGGCCGGATCGCTCGTGACGATCGCGGCACGGGCGGTCATTCTCGCCGCCGGGGGACTCACCAAGATCTTCCGGCGCAACAGCGCGTCGGCCAACATGGGCGGCGAGGCGTACTGGCTGGCGCTCGAAGCCGGCGCCGAGCTCGTCGACATGGAGTTCGTGCAGTTCTTTCCGATCGCCCACCTGGCGCCGAGGCTCGTCGGCATGGACCCGATCATGTGGGACCCGTTCCGCTACAAGCTCGGCGGCCGGCTGCTGAACGGGAGCTTCGAGGAGTTCATCAACCGCTACGGGGGCGAAGACGAGGGGCGCTACACGGCGCCGCGGGATCTCGCCTCCTACGCGATTCTCAAGGAGGCGGAGGCGGGGCGCGGTTCTCCGCACGGCGGCGCCTACCTCGATTTCCGCCACATTCCCGAGGACCGTCTCCGGCAGGCATTCGGTCCGGTGATCGACCGGCTGCTCAGAAACGGCATCGATCTGACGCGCATGCCGGTGGAGGTGGCGCCGACGGCGCACTATCACATGGGGGGCGTTGCGGTGGACGAGCGGCTCGAGACGCGCGTGGCCGGGCTGTTCGCGGCGGGCGAGGCGGTGGGCGGCCCCGGCGGCGCCAATCGCCTGTCGGGCAACGCCATCAGCGAGGCGCTCGTCTTCGGCGAACGGGCGGGACACGTCGCCGCGGAGGCCGCCGGCGGAGCGGATCCAGGCTGGCTGCCGGCGTACGCGGAACGGGCGCGGGCGGAACTCGCGGGGCTCCGCGCGCGAACGGGGGAGGGTCCGGCGCCGGGCGTCGTCCAGACCGAGCTGCAGGACGTGATGTGGGAGCGCGCGGGGCCGTTCCGGACGGGGGAGGGGCTGGCGCGCGCGCTCGACGCGATTCACCGGTTCCGCCGCGGTCTTCCGGACCTCGCGCTGGCCGAGGGTGACGTCTTCAACCTCGACCTGCAGGACTGGTACGAGCTGAAGGCGATGCTCCGGAGCGCGGAGGCGGTGGTCGTCTCGGCGACGAACCGCACCGAGAGCCGCGGCGCCCACCAGCGCCTCGACGCGCCGCAGCCGTCGCCGACCTTCGAGAAGAATCAGCGCCTGTCGCTCTCCGGCGACGCGCTGACGAGCCGCTGGACGCCGGTCGTACGGTCGGGGGTCCGTTCGGCGTGAGCAACCGCGTGGCCGGCGCCCACGGCGTGGCTGCCCTGACGGTGTGGCGCGGCACCGGCCCGGACGAGGGACGGTTCCAGACCTACGAGGTGCCGTTCGAAGAGGGGATGTCGGTGCTCGACGCGTTGCGCTGGATCCGCACGCATGCCGACTCGAGCCTGGCCATTCGCTACAGTTGCATCAACGCCAACGCCTGCCACACGTGCATGGCGCTCGTCGACGGCCGCGTCGAGTACATGTGCACGGCGCGGCTGTCCGCCGCCGGGGCGAGGGTGGCGCCGCTCCCGAAGCGGACGGTCATCCGCGATCTGGTGACCGACACGATGCCGGCCGAGGAGAAGCTGGCCTGAGCATGCCGAAGGACCTTCGTTCGTTCCTCCGCGACCTCATCGCCGCCCGTCCGGGCGAGGTGAAGCGCGTCACGACGGCGGTCGATCCGCGGTTCGGCGCCACCGCCATCGCCGAGCGCTTCGCCCGCGATAACCAGTACCCGGCGCTCTATTTCGAGAAGGTCGGCGCGAGCTCCATTCCGCTCGTGCTCAACCTGACGGCGACCTACGACCGCCTCGCCGTCGCGCTCGAAACGACGCTCCGGGAGCTGGTGCCGGTGTTCGGGGAGCGGATGACGCGGCCGGTGCCGGCGCGCGAGGTGCCGCGCGAGTCCGCACCGGTCAAGGAGCAGGTGTGGAGCGGCGACGGTGTCGATCTCGGGAAGCTGCCGCTCCTGACGCACAACGAGCTGGACGGCGGCCCGTACATCACGAGCGGCATCGGCATCATGCGCGATCCCGAGTCGGGGCAGGTGAACGCGGGCCTGTACCGGCACCAGGTGTACGGCCGCAACGAGCTGGGCGTCTGGTTCATCGACGGGCATCACGGCTCCTACATCTACCGGCGCTACGAGGAGCGCGGGCAGCCCGCGCCGATCGCGATTGCCATCGGCCATCACCCGGCGGTGGTCATGGGCGCGGTGTCCCGCCTGCCCGGCATCGGCGGCGAGTTCGACGCCGCCGGCGGCCTGCTCGGGGAGGCTGTCGAGCTGACGCGCGCCGAGACGTGCGACGTGCCGGTGCCCGGGCGCGCCGAGATCGTCATCGAAGGGGAAGTCATCCCGCACGAGCGGCGGCACGAGGGGCCGTTTGGCGAGTGGCCGGGGCATTACACGGCGGACGGGCCGAAGCCGGTCATTCGCGTGAAGACGATCACGATGCGGCGGAAGCCGATCTACTACGACGTCTTCTCGGCCAACCGCGAGCACCTGGTGCTCGGGAGCCTCCCGCGGATGGGGAGCATCTACCGCAACGTCAAGCAGGTCGTCCCGGGGCTGGCGGCGGTCAACGTGCCGGCGCACAGCCGGATGCACTGCTATCTCGCGATCGCCAAGACGCGCGACGCCGAGGTGAAGAAGGCCGCCTTCGCCGCCCTCAACACCGAGCCCGAGAACCTCAAGATGATCGTCGTCGTCGACGACGACATCAACGTGTTCAACGACGGCGACGTGATGTGGGCGATCGGCACGCGCTTCGACGCCGCCCGCGATCTGCTGGTGATCCCGCGCTGGTCAGGGCCGGGCGGACTGCTGCCCGTCGGGTGGGACTATCACCCCGACGGCACGCGCACGCCGCGAATGATCACCGCGACCGTGATCGACGCCACCAAGCCGCTGCCGCCGGCGGCGTATCCGCCGCGAGCCATCGTCCCTGCGGCCGCCGTTGATGCGGCGAACGTCGCTGGGATCACAGACCTTCAGCAGTTGCCCGAGTAACTGCAACGGACGCGGGGTCCGGCCGGACCAGGGCGCGGCCCCTGGGGCATCCTGCCGCGCGTCCCGCTCGGAGCCGCGAGTTGCCAGGTTGGCGATCACGGAACACAGAGGCACCGAGGCACCGAGGCGATCTGGCTGGACGTTCTTCTGTGGGCGTCACGGGTGTCGACACGCCATCGAGCTGCAGAGGGAAATCGTAACGTGCGCCCGAAGACTGTGAAGACACTTGACGCACGGACCACTGAGAAGTGGCGGAGGTGGCTCGCCGATCATCACGACTCGGAGTCCGAGGTGTGGCTGATCTTCCACAAGCGCCACACCGGTCTGGCGTCGATCGGCTACGATGATGCTGTCGATGAGGCCCTATGCTTCGGCTGGATCGATAGCCTCATTAAGCGCTTCGATGATGCACGTTATGCCCGCAAGTTCACGCCGCGGAAGCCTGACAGCAGGTGGTCGACCGCGAATCGCAAACGCTATGCGCGGCTGAAGGCAAGAGGGCGGCTCGAGCCGGCTGGGCTGAGCCGAGCGCCAACTGAGCGAAGCGGTGATGCGCCGAGGCCATCGCTTTCGAAGGTTCCACAGTACATTCAACAAGCGCTCAGAAAGAGCCCGAGGGCCTGGACGTACTTCGAGAGCCTTGCACCATCGTACCGGCGTCTGTTCGTCGGTTGGATCGATTCGGCCAAGCAACAAGAAACGAAGATGAGGCGGTTGCAGGAGGCCATCCGCCTGCTCGAAGCGGGCAAGAAGCTGGGATTGAAATGACGTGTCGCCCAATAAGGAGGAACAGCGATGCTGTGTGCAGTCACGTGGATTCCCACGAGTGGCTCGACCGAAGATCGAGACAAACGCACGCTCAAGCTGTTTCTGCCGGTGATCCAACGCGCCGCAGTCGGCGTTCGGGCGCGCGTGCGCTGGTAGCAGCGCCGCGGTCGGCGTTCGGACGCGACGCCTCTACGGCGTCGGACTCACTCCGCGACGAGCTCGGCCGCGCGCTTGACGGCGGCGATGATGTCCGGATAGGCGGCGCAGCGGCACAAGTTGCCCGACAGGTAGTGCCGGATCTCGTCCTCGGTCGGGTGCGGATGACGGCTGAGGAGCTCCTTCGTCATCAGGATGAACCCGGGCGTGCAGAAGCCGCACTGGAACCCGCTCTTCTCGACGAACGCGCGCTGAATCGGGTGCAGCGTGCCCCTGTGCGCGAGCCCTTCGACCGTCGTCAGCTCCGCGCCGTCGGCAAACGCCGCCAGATAGAGGCAGCCCGAGACAGCCGTCCCGTTGACGAGCAGCGTGCAGCAGCCGCACAGCCCCTGCCCGCAGCTCTCGCGCGCGCCGAAGAGGCCGAAGTCGCGCTGGAGGATCTCGAGAATCGTCTCGTGCGTCGCAGCCGTCACTGTCACGAGACGGCCGTTGAGGGTGAACGAGATGGGTCGCGTGTGTCTCATCGTCCCGTGCTCAGCGTCCACGGAACACCGAGCCGCCGAGCCACAGAGTGTTCTTGAGGAGAGGTTCTCGGTGCCTCGGTGCCTCGGTGGTACGTGAATGCCGTCAAGGCCATCACTGTCTCTCCAGCGGCCGTCCCTCGGCCTCGCGGATCGCCCGCAGGACGCGTTCGGGCGTGAGCGGCGTCTCGTAGACCATCACGCCGGTGGCGTCGTAGAGCGCGTTGGCAATGGCGGGGGAGGGGCTGAAGACGCCGGTCTCGCCGACGCCCTTGGCGCCGAACGGGCCGTCCCGGTGCGGAATCTCCACGAACGACCCGGTCAGCTCCCGCGGCAGGTCGAGCAGCCCGGGGATCTTGTAGTCGGCGAGGCTCGCGTTGAGCACCTGGCCGTCGCTCAAGGCCATCTCCTCGAACAGCGTGAACCCCGTCTGCATGATCGCGGCGCTCGTGAGCTGGCGTTCGACGGAGGCCGGATTGATCGCGCGCCCGACGTCGGCCACGTTCACGAGCCTGGCCACGCTGATGCGTCCGGTCTCGCAATCGACTTCGATCTCCGCGCCCGCGCCGCCAAGCATCCAGAACGGCGTGATGTCGGGCGATCGGCCGGTCTCGAGGTCCGGCTTCTTGTAGGACGGCGTGTAGGCGCCCAGGCCGACGATCGTCCCCGCCTGCATCGCAAAGCGCGCGCGCATGACGTCGCGAAACGTCATGCGCGTGCCGGTGCGTGAGACGATCGCGCCGTCCGTGCACTCGAGATCGTCGATGACGACGCCGAGCGCGCCGGCGGCGATCCGCAGGAGCTGCCCGCGCGCGTCCTCGGCCGCTCCGCGCACGGCGTTCCCCATGTGGAAGGTCGATCGCGATCCGAGCGTCGCCATGTCGTAGGGCGTGACGTCGGTGTCCGGGTGGACGACCCGGATGGCGGCGGTCGGCAGGCCGAGGACCTCCGCCGCAATCTGCGCGAGCGTCGTGTCCGACGCCTGCCCCATGTCCACCGTGCTCGCATGGACCGCGCAGCTCCCGTCGCCGTTCACGTGCACTGCGGCGGTCGAGGTCGTCGGCGACACGCACGCCTTGACGCCAATCGCGATGCCGCGGCCCCGGCGGACCGTCCCCGACCCGCGGTCGATCGGCCGGTGCCACTCCATCTCCTCGGCGAGCCGATCGAGCACCGCGTCGATCTCCATGCCGTAGACGATCGTGCCGGTCGCGTGCCTCCCTCCGTTCCGGAGCGCGTTGCGCCGGCGGAACTCCAGCGGGTCGATGCCGAGGGTTCGCGCGATGATGTCCGACTGCCGCTCGTACGCCCAGACGAGCTGCGAGATGCCGAAGCCGCGCAGCGCGCCCGCCGGCGGGTCGTTGGTGTAGACGGCGTAGTTGTCGAGCTTGATATGTTCGATGTCGTAGGGCCCGGCGGCCGTGAAGCCCGACTTCTGCGTCACCCGCGGGCCGATGTCGGCGTAGGCGCCGCCGTTCCAGAACGTCTCGACCTGCCGCGCGATCATGCGGCCGTCCCGGGTCACGCCCGTCTTGATTCGCACCGTCGCCCCGTGCTTGGTAATCGTGGAGAACTGCTCGTCCATCGTGAGCGCAATCCGCACCGGCTTGCCGACGAGCAGGGCGCAGACGGCGGCCATCGCCTCGAGCTTGATGTAGAGCTTGGCGCCGAAGCCGCCGCCCAGGAACGCCGTGCGGACGCGGACACGGTTCTCGGGCCAGCCGAGCAGCCGGCTGATCTCGGTCCGCACGAACGACGGGCTCTGCGACGAGGTGTGAATCGTGAGGCCGTTCGTGCCGTGGGGCTCGGCGACCGACACCATCGGCTCGAAGGTCGTGTGCGTCACCTTGCCGGTGCGGAAGGTGTGCTCGAACAGGTGATCCGCCCGGGCAAAGCCCTCCTCGACATCCCCGCAGCGCAGGCGGGCGTCGAGCGCCACGTTGGTGCCCCGCCGGCCGGCCAGGTGCTCGAGATCTGTGAAGGTGCCCGCCGGCTTCAGCTCGTCGTGCAGGATCGGCGCGCCCGGCGCGGCGGCCGCCACCTCGTCGAACACCGCCTCGAGCGGCGCGTACTCGACCGACACCAGGTCGGCCGCTTCCTCGGCGACGTGCGGGTCGGAGGCGAGCACGACCGCGACCGGCTCGCCCACGTGGCGGACCTTGCCGGTGGCGAGGATCGGCTGGTCGTGGAGCGCCGGCCCGTAATAGGGGTCGGGAACGAGCGTCGCGACCTCGTCCGCCGTGACGACCGCGTGCACGCCATCGACGGCGAGGGCGGCGCTCGCATCGATCCGGACGATCCGCCCGTGCGCGATGGCGCTGCGGTGAATCCTGCCGTACAGCATCCCCGGCAGCCGGAGGTTGTGGATGTACTCGGCGCTGCCGTCCACCTTGGCGGTGCTTTCGAGCCGGGGCATCGAGCGCCCGATCTCGCGCAACTGCGGGCGGACCTCGGTGTCGGTGCCCGGGGTCTCCGGTGGGACCACGATCGTGTCGGCCATGGGTTATTCGGCGGCGGGTTCAAGAGGACCCGCCCCACGTTGTGCATTCGTCAGCGCGCGGCGGACGTGCACGCGCACCATCTCGCGCTTGTAGGCGGCGCTGCCGCGGATGTCGGCCAGCGGGTCGACGCCTTCGGCGGCGGCGTCGGCCGCCCTCCGGAACGTCTCGTTCCCGACCGCCTCTCCGGTCAGGATCGCCTCGGCGGCGGCAATTCGAACGGGGCGTTCCGTCGCGGCGCCGACGGCCACGCGGGCCTCGGTAATCCGGCTGCCTGCCGTGCGGTACCAGACCGCGACGCCGACGGCCGGCCAGTCGTCGGCCGACAGCGCCGTGAACTTCTCGTACCAGGCACGCGCATCGGCAGGCTGCGTCGGTACGTGCAGGTCGGCGACGAGCTCGTCGGCGGCGAGTGCCGTCCGGTAGTAGCCGAGGATGAGGTCGTCCACCGTGATCCAGCGCTCGCCGCGGCGGCCGACCGCGCGGACGCGCGCGCCCAGCGTCATCAGCACGGGCGGCAGGTCCATGTGCGGGTCGCCGTGGGCGAGGTGGCCGCCGAGGGTGGCAATGTTCCGGATGCGGACGTTCGACAGCGTTCGCAGGGTGCGGCTTACCACGGGCGCCGCCGCCCGGACCTGTGCCGACTGCTCCAGCTCGGTCAGCGTCGTCAGTGCGCCGATGCGAAGGCCGCCGGTCTCGGCCCGGACGCCCCGCAGGGCGCCGTCGAGGCGGCGCAGGCTGACGAGCCGCGTCGGCCGGAACAGGCGCGCCTTCATCATCGGGACGAGCGCCGTCGCGCCTGCGATGACCCGCACGCCCGGGTCGTCGGGATCGAGCAGCCCGATCGCTTCGTCGAGCGTGGCCGGTTCCAGCAGCTCGAAGGGCGTCACGCGGGCGTTCCGGTCCGCTGCCTTTCGAGCGCGGTCTTCAGATTGGCGCCGAACTCGCGCGCCAGTTGCGCGCTGGTCGCGCGGAAGACCGGCTGGCCGAGGCCGCCCAGCTTGCCCGTTAGCGCGATGTCGGTCGTGTGGCGGATGGTCGTTCGGTCCTGGCCCTGCTCGACCAGTTGCACGGTGGCCGTCGCGGCCACGTGTCCCGCCAGACCGACCGCGTCGCCGGTAATCGTCGCGTGAATTGCGTGCGGTGGATCGACCCGTTCGACGTCGATGGTGACATTGAAGCTGACGGTCATGAAGGCGACGCGGCTCGAGAGCGTCGCCGAGTAGCGGTTCGGACCGATTTCGCGGAGGTCCCGGCAGCCGGGAATGCAGGCGGCGAGACGACGGGGGTCCTGCAGGAACGTGAACGCCGCGCTCCGCGGCACGTCAACGGAGATGTCACCGGAGGTCTGGAGACCCATGGACCGCCGTAAATCGTACATCATAAGGACGTATGTCGACGCACGTTGGCGACCAATTGCCGGACGACCTGTTCCGCGCGCTCGGCGGTGACGATCTCGCCGGCGTCGCCGACCGCGTCGTCGTGGTGAGCACGGTGGACGAGCGCGGGTTTCCCCACCAGGCGCTGCTGAGCTATTTCGAGGTGGTCGCGCTGAATCGCCGGACGATCCGCCTGGCGACCTACGCCGAGAGCCGCACCACGGGCAACGCGCGGCGGGACGGGAAGCTCACCCTCGTCTTCGTGGACGCGGAGTTCGTCTACTACGTCAAGGGCGTCGTCCGGCAGCTCGCTCCCGCGATGCGGGCGACGCCGTACAACGCGAAGCTCGATCTTCAGGTCGTCGAAGTACTGCGCGACGCGCCGGATCCGGTCCACGAGCCGGGCGCGCACATCGCCACCGGCATCCGCTACGTCAATCCGCAGCGGGCCGCGGAGCGGGCGCGCGCCGAGCGCGTCATCGCCGAGCTGCGCGAGTAATCACGGCTGCGACAGCGGTTCGCCGTGAGGCGTCCGGTCGGTGAGCCGGTTGACCAGGTGCACGGCCACCGACACGGCGACGATGAGCGCGACCGCGACCGTCAGCTCCCACAAGACGTTCGCCGGTCCGCCGGCCAGGAGCAGGCCGCTGTAATACATGCAGAGGAACGGGATGATGTAACCCGTGATCCCCAGGCGGAATGCGAGCCAGCCGGTCCGAGTGACGTCGGCGCCCGAGAGGGCGGCCGCCGCGTAGGCCGCCAGCGCCACCGGCGGCGTGACCGCCCCCATCGAGCTGAAGAAGAAGATGAAGAAGTGCGCCGCCATCGGCTCGAAGCCGGCGGTCGTCATCGCCGGCACGCTCAGGCCGGCCAGCACCAGATAGACCGCGGTGGGCGGAATCGCCATCCCGAGCAGGAGCGCCGCCGCCATGATGAGCGTGAGCAGCAGCAGCGGCTGCCCTTGTGCCAGGCCGGTGAGCGTCGCCGACAGCGTGAATCCGATCCCGGTGAGATTGATGACGCCGACGATGATGCCGGCGGCGGCGCAGGCGACCGCGATGGCGATCACGCCCCGGGCCCCTTCCTCGAGCGTGCCGATCAGTCGCGCGAGGCCGACCCGTGTGTGCGAGCGGAGGAGCGAGCACGCGAACGTCAGCACGATCGACCAGAAGGCCGCCTGCATCAAGCTCCGCCCGGTGTAGATCAGCCCGACCAGCGCCACGACGGGCGGCATCATGTGGCCGTAGCGCGCGAGCGTGCGGCCCACCTCCGGCAGCGGCTGCTCGGTGTCCGGCCCGATGCCTCGCTCAACGGCCCACAGGTACACGGTGATGATGAGCGCGAGGTAGAAGAGCGCCGCCGGCAGGATGGCGGCCTTGGCGACCTCGCTGTACGGGACCTGCAGGTACTCCGCGATGAGGAACGCCCCGGCGCCCATGAGCGGCGGCGTGAACATCGAGGCCGTGGAGGCGACCGCGACGGTGGCGCCGGCGAACTCGCGGCCGAAGCCGGTCCGGGTCATCAGCGGCACGGTGAAGTTTCCGACCGTCACCACGCAGGCGACCGGCGAGCCGGAGATCATCCCCATGAGCGCGCTCGACGTCACCGCGCTCATCGCTGCGCCGCCGCGCAGCCGGCCGGTCAGCGCCAGGGCGAGATCCATGAACCAGCGGTCGCCGCCCGACTGTGTCAGCAGGGCGCCGAAGATCACGAACATGATCACGAAGGTTGCCGAGATCTCCATCGGCAGCCCGTAGATGCCGTTGCTGCCGAGATAGAGCGCTCCGACCAGCCGCGACAGGTCGTACCCGCGGTGCGCGAAGAGCCCCGGCAGGTGCTGGCCGGCCAGGGCGTAGGCGAGCGCCGCCACCACCATCAGCACGAGGAACCAGCCGACGACCCGGCGCGTGGCTTCGAGCACGAGCGCAATCATCAGGACGCCGAAAGCGAGCTCGGCCGCCGTGACGATGCCCGTGCGCTGGATGTAGTCGGGGTAGTCGACGATGAGAAAGACGGTGGAGGCGGCGACGAGGGCCGCGAGTCCCAGATCGACGGCCCGAAGTGCACCGGGACTGGTGCGGCTCCGCCCGTATGTCAGCAGCGCCACGGCGCCCATCAGGCCCCAGTGGACCATCCGGTTGTATTCCGGCGCGAGGAGCGTCGTGGCGTTCGCATAGAGCGCGAACGCCGACGTCGCAATCAGGAGGATCCGGACGGGGGTCAGACCCCGGTCAATCACCGGGGTCTGACCCCCTCTCGGGCCAGACGCCCCGCTCGCGGTAGTAGCGAATCGCCCCCTCGTGGTAGGGGATGAGTCCGTCCTTCGGCGCCACCTCCAGCGAGAAGTCGGCAATCGTGGGGTAGCTGCTGCGGAAGCGGTCGATGTTCTCGAAAGTGGCTTTGGTGATCCCGTAGACGAGATCCTCCGGCACGTCGGCGCTCGTCATCAGGCCGTTCGACGTGCCGACGACCGGCACGTCCGCGCCGAGGCCGGAGTAGGCGTCGGCGGGAATCGCCGTCTTCAAGTAGTAGCGGTACTTCGCCACCACGCCGTCGCGCGCGGCCTCGGTCAGCGGCAGCAGGCGGAAGCGGTGGGTCGCCCCGAACTCGCTGATCGCCGGAATCGGCGGCGAGACGTACAGCACGGCCGCGTCGAGCCGGCCGTCGCCGAGCGCCCCGAGCGCCTGGTCGTACGGCAGGTACACCGGCGTGATGTCGTCGAAGGTGAAGCCGCAGCCCGCCGAGAAGATTTCGCGGAGGTTGGCGAGGCTGCCGTGGCCGGACGGGCCGACCCCGACCCGCCGCTCCCGCAGATCGCAGACGTCGTCGAGCGGCGATCCGTCGAGCACGACCACGTGGATCTGTCCGACGTCGAGGTTGCCGAGCAGCATCCGCAGGTTCGAGAACGGCTGGGCGAACGGTTCCAGCCCCTGATACCCTTGCAGCGCCGTCTTGCTGATCACGAACCCGAGGTTCGACTGTCCGGTGCCAACCAGGCGGACGTTTTCCTCCGCACCGCCGCTGACCTCCGCCACGGCCTGAACGCCCGGCACGGCGTCGTTGATCACGCTGGCGAGCGCGCCGCCCATCACGTACCAACTGCCGCCGGGCGGCGCGGTGACGATGTTGATGACGCGGGTCGATCCGCTGTCGCGGCCGCACGCGGCGGCGGCGAGCAGGCCGAGCGCGGCACAGAGGAGCGGGAACGCGCGAAGGGGGCTCGACATCCTCGAGCCATCTTGTCGAGGAGTGGGAACGCATGTCAAATGCGGCGCAGCCGTGGTGGAGGCAGATCGAGCGGTACCAGTGGACGGTGCTGCTGATGACGTGGCTCGGCTTCCTGTTCGACCTGATGGACTCCACGCTCTACACCATGGTGATGGGACCGGCGCTCGGCGATCTGCTCGGCCGGGCGGGGACCGTCCAGAACATCGGCTGGTACGGCGGCCTGATCTTCTCGGTGTTCCTCGTCGGCTGGGCCCTGGGCGGCATCGTGTTCGGCGTGGTCGCCGACTACGTCGGACGGAAGCCCACGCTGATGCTCACCATCCTCGTCTACGCGCTGTGCACCGGGCTGGCGGCGACGGCGGGCTCATGGTGGGAGCTCGGCGCCTATCGGTTCCTCACCGGTCTGGGCGTTGGCGGGGAATGGGCGGCCGGCGCGGCGCTGCTGGCCGAGACGTGGCCGGAGCGGGCGCGGGCGAAAGGCGCGGCCATCCTCCAGACGTCCGCGGGCATGGGGTACTTCGCGGCGGCGTTCATCTATCTGATGGTGGGCGGCTACAGCTGGCGGCTCGTCTTCCTGGTCGGCGCGCTTCCCGCCGTGCTCGTCTTCATGATCCGGAAGTCGATGCGGGAGTCGGAGCGGTGGCTGGAGGAACGGTGCGAAGGTGCGACGGTGCGAGGGTGCGACGGTGCGTTCGACGGTGCGAAGGTGCGACGGTTCACCCTCGCGCAGATTTTCGGCCGCGATCTGCGGCGCGACACGATCGTCGGCTCGATGCTGGCGAGCGTCGCGAACTTCGGCTTCTGGGGCGTGTCGGCGTGGGTGCCGGCGCTCATCCAGAACCGGATCGCCGACGATCCGTCGCTCGCCGCCGGCGTGAGCGCCAGCTCCTACGTGAGCTACGCGATCATGATCCTGACGCTCGGCTCGCTGCCCGGCTACGCCGGTGTGGCGGCGCTGGCGGATCGCTTCGGACGCAAGCCGGCGTTCCTGGTGTTCTTCGTCGGGGGCGCGTTCGCGGCGCCGCTCATCTTCCTCGGGCCCTGGACGATCGGCCAGATGCTCGTCCTGCTCCCGCTTCTCGGCTTCTTCACCCTCGGCATCTATGCGGCCTTCCCGATCTATCTGCCGGAGCTCTTTCCCACGCCGCTGCGGACGACCGGCGCCGGCTTCTGCTTCAATATCGGCCGCGTCGTCTCGGCCGCGGGTCCGTTCCTCACCGGTCTCATGGTGCTCTACACCGGCTCGTTCGCATACGCGATTAGCGCCCTGAGCCTCGTGTACCTGCTGGGGCCGGTGACGCTGATCTTCGCGAGAGAAACCCGCGGCCAGGAGCTGGCGTGACTCCACCCCGGCGCGCCGGGGACGCGCGCCCGGGACGCCGGTCGTTGGGCTACAGTAGCCGCCATGTCAACACGAACTCCCGCGGAACGACCGGGACCGACGCCGTCCCGGCGCGACTTCCTTCGTACCGGCGCGGCGGGCCTTGCGACGTCGGCGCTCGGCGCCGCCGCCTGCCGCAGCGCGGCGGGCACGGGCGGACCGCAATCGGCCGGGCCGCTTGCCGGAGTCCGACGCACGGCGCCCGGCGCGCTGCAGAACCTGGTGGGTGACGGGCGGAAGCGCCGGATCCTGCTGCGCGGGGGCGTCGTGCTCAGCCTCGACCCGAAGGTCGGCGATTTCGAGCACGCCGACGTCCTGGTCGACGGCGCGCGCATCGCCGCGGTCGGACCGGCGCTGACCGCTCCTGATGCGGAAGTCGTCGACTGCGCGGGGACGATCGTCATGCCCGGCTTCATCACGACGCACCACCACCAGTACGAGACGATCCAGCGCAGCATCATCCCCGACGGCGTGCTCTCCCAGGCGTGGCCGATGGAGAGCTACCAGTCGGTGGTGCAGGCCATCTGGACGGCGGGACGGATCGTCGATCCGGCCGATCCGAATCGGGTGATCTGGGATCTGGGCCGCGTGCCGTACGATCCCGAGGACTGCTACATCTCGGAGCTCGTCACCTGCCTCAGCCAGTTGACGCAGGGCGTGACGTGCGGCACCGATACCTCGCAGGCGAACCACACGCCCGAGCACACCGACGCCATCATCAAGGGGCTGATGGACTCGGGACGCCGCATGGTGTTCGCCTACAGCGGCGGGATTGATCGCCGGGCCGACGGCTACGCGTACGAGGTGCCGGGCGCGATGAACGACACGACGAGGGGGATCGGCCGGCTCGCGAAGACGTATTTCAGCTCGCGGGACCAGCTCGTGACGCTCGGCTTCGGCGGCGGCGGCGGACCGGCGTTCCCGGGTGCGCCCTACACCGGCTGGCAGCTCGGCCGCTCGTTCGGGGCGCTCATCAGCAACCATTCGTTCGGCAACGTGAACGCCATGCTCGCCATTGCCGCCGACCCGAGGAACGGCGCCGACTGGTCCGACCTCACCTTGATCCACGGCACGCGGTGGCACGACGACCCTCTGGCGCAGATGGGGGCCGGTCGGAGCGGTTATCCGAACGGCGGCCGCTCCCGGGTGTGGGAGATCCTCCGCGACCGTGGCGCGCACGTCTCGATTGCGAACCTGATCGAGATGCAGATGCGCCACGGGATGCCGCCGTTCCAGGAGGCGCTCGAGCACGGCATCCTGCCCAGCCTGAGCCCCGACGTCGATTCGAACATGACGACCGACCCTTTCTCGCTGATGCGCGGGGCGTTCTGTCTGCAGCGCGCGCTGGCCAACAACCTGGCGTTCGCCGAGACGAACCCCGGGAACCTGCCGATGCCGCAGCTCCTCACGTCGCGACAGTGCATCGAGATGGCCACGATCGCGGGCGCGGCGGCCAACCGGATCCTGGACAAGGCCGGCACGCTGACGCCGGGCAAGGAGGCCGACATCGTCGTGCTCGAGGCGCGGAGCATCAGCACGTGGCCGATGAACAACGTGCCCGGCACGATCGTCACGATGATGAACCCGCGGCACGTGCGGGACGTGCTCGTCGCCGGAAGAGTCGTCGTCTGGAAGGGCGCGCTCGTCGGGTGGGACGTCGATCGGCTGCTCGGTCAACTCGAGCAGGCGCGCGACCGGGTGCTCGCCCGGATCAACGGACCGGCCAAAGCGGGTGCGCTGCCGCCGGGGAACAACAGCGCCAGCAACCCCTACCGGCCGAACTTCCTGGGGAGCTGCTGCTACAAGGGGCAGAACACGTCGGCGCCGGAGTACGTGCTGAGACCGTGACCTACTCGACGATCTCGCCTTCGCGGGTGCCCCAGCCGAACCCGTCGGCGGGGCGCCGCAGCGTCAGCATGCGGAGCCGGTATTCGCCGGGGCTGCGCGCGGGGTTGCCGGTGATGACGACGACATCGCCAGGCTTGAGCGTCTCGCGGGTAATGCCTTGACCCTGGAGCTGGCCGGCGCCGCCCCATTCCACCGCCCACCGCTGCTCCTGGCCCTTGTCGTCGCGCGCGAGCACGTGGACGAACGCGTGCGGGTTCCGGTAGAGGAACTGGACGAGCTTGCCCTCGAGCGTCACCGTCTTGCTCTGGTCGTAGGTCGCGGCAAACGAATGATGCGCGCGCGCCGGCGCGCCAAGGACCGCCACGACGACGGCCGCGGCGACGAGCGGGAATCCCTTCATGAGCGCCCCCTGGCAGATTGCAGCACAATCCGCCCGTCGTGTCCATGCGCCAGGGACCAGAGGCGCACGGGACGTCCGGCGTCAGAGGGACCAGAGAGCCCGGTCGTTCTTGAAGCACTGACGCCCGAGTAGTATCTTTCGGCTGGCCGGAGGGACACGATGAGTCGATTGCGTGCCGCGGCGGTGCTCCTGCTGCTGGCGGTGCCGGCCGCGCGGCCGGTCTCCGTGCAGGAGAACTCGCCGATCGACCTCACCGGCACGTGGCGCTGGCTGCCGTACGAGGACGAGCGCGACCGCACCCCCGGCGCCTATCCCGGCGACTACCGCGGCCTCCCGCTGAACGACGCGGCGCGCATGCGCGCCGACACGTACGACGAGGAGGTGAACGCCACCTCGCTGCTCCTGCAGTGCCGTCCCCGCGGTCCCTCCTATCAGGCGAAGGGCCTCGACCCGATGCGGATCGACCAGGTGGTCGATCCGGTCAGCAGACAGCTCGTCGCGCTGCGCATCGTGTACGAGAAGACGCCGGGCGACCGGATGATCTGGCTCGACGGCCGTCCCCGCCCCTCGCCGTACGCGCTGCACGCCTGGGACGGCTTTTCGACAGGGCGGTTCATCGGCGACACGCTCGAGATCACGACGACGCACCTCAAGGAGAGCTACGTGCGCCGCAACGGCGTGCCCGCCAGCGACCGCGCCACCGTCATCGAGCACGTCTCGCTGGAGGAGCCGTTCCTCGAGTGGACGTTCACGGTCGTCGATCCCGACTATCTGACGGAGCCGCTCGTCCGCAGCGCGACCTACGTCCGCGCGCCCACGCTGCAGCTCCCGTTGTACCCCTGCCAGCCCGAGGAGTACCAGCCGGGCGAGCGGTACCGCGTGCCGCACTACCTCGCCGGGGAGAATCCGTACCTCACCGAGTCGGCCGTCAAGTACCGGATGCCGCAGGAAGGGGCGCGGGGCGGCGCCGAGACGACGTATCCGGAGTGGCGGGCGAAGGGCGCGAA